>Ga0194110_10002435_pt1 | contig 23584 bp, 19 predicted proteins | sample TA2Kig1200mmetaG_FD_146192 | JGI IMG/M metagenome (GOLD analysis project Ga0194110, IMG submission 146192) | Freshwater microbial communities from Lake Tanganyika, Tanzania - TA2015032 Kigoma Deep Cast 1200m | ecosystem: Environmental > Aquatic > Freshwater > Lake | place: Tanzania: Lake...
TTACAGTAAAAAAACTTATGCTTTTGGGGAAAGAAAGATTAAAAAGTTTGTCGGGGTGAGTGGATTCGAACCACCGACCTCCTGGTCCCGAACCAGGCGCTCTAACCGGGCTGAGCCACACCCCGAAAAATTTCAAAAATCAAAATTCAAAAATTCTTAATCGAAGAATCGATCATTTTTGTGCAAATATACTAAAATTTTTTTGGTGGGATTGTGTAAAAATTAAAAACACTATTTAGTCGGCTTAAGGGTGAAATAAACCCGTGTCCATTCACCTTCCTCGCTTGCTATCCAGAGATGCTCGCTATGCTTATCGATTATTGCTTTGCAAATTAAAAGTCCCAATCCGATTCCTTTTTCTCCTTTTGTTCCGCGAGCTGTGGTTTTGCTGCTTGTTGAGAGCAATTTCATTAAAACATTTTTATTGATCCCTATTCCAGAGTCGCAGACTAAAATTACGAGCTTATTTAATTTAGAATGGTAGTGAGTTATAATTTCAACTGTGCTTCCTTCTCTTGAATATTTGATTGCATTCTCCAATAAATTTTTCAGTAGCTCTATGATCATGAACTCATCGCCCAATACTTTTAAATTACGATCGGAACTGACTTTGATAGCAATATTTTTTCTCTCGGCGATTTGCATAAATGACTTCGCTATGAAATTAATCGTAGAAGTTACATCAAATTCCATAGGATTAAATTGAAGTTCTTTAGATTCAAACCGAGTCCAATCAAGAATTTTATTCAAGGCATTCAGCTGAATTTTTGAGAGATCATAAATGTTCTCAGCAAACTTTTTTACTTCCTTTTTCCCCTTGTATTCTCCATCTTTTAACAATTGACAAAAACCAAAAATGCTGTTAAGCGGTGTGCGTAAATCGTGTGAAATTATTGATACAAGTTTATCCCGTTGCTGAGTTACTTTTTCAAGTTCTGATTTTATCGAATCGAGTTTCTCATCGGCTTTCGCGGATTCAATTCTTTCAAATTTTGGAATTGGTTTAAAATCGACTTGAGGTTTTTCAGTGACTATTTTTTCTGGTTCAGGTTCTTTAGCCGGTAATATTTTAGGAAAAGGTTCCTCGCGGTGGAAATTGAAAGCGAGTAATATCAATAACAGGACAATTGTTGAAACAAAGCTTATGATCTCAAAATAAAGAGGAGAATCAATTACGGTGTCTAATGGAATTTTGAATTCAATAAGGTCAATTAATTGAACAAGAAATATTATTCCGACACCGATTAAAATCAAAAACAGCAATGGTCGATTTTCGATTTTATAACTCAACCGGAAACCTGTACCGAGGCAGATCAATTGCATCAGCAAAGTTGCGAGAACTAATATTTTATAGACTTCTGCAGTCAAAAAATAATTCCTTAAGCAGATTCATATGTTTTTTTCCAATTCCATTATCGAAACGAAATTTGTAATTCTTAAGGAAAAATAGTTTTATTTTTTTTTGAAAATATTCTAAAAAAAAAGTAATCAACACCGATAATTAATTTGTGTACATGATTCCAAAATCTAAAATCCAACTGAACTTAACTCTGAACAAATTATAATGCGGGGTTAAAGAATTGAAAGAAAAAAATAAAAAAACCGGTAAATCAGAATTGAATAAAGAAAACAATCTAAAGCTCATCCCATCTCATACGGCAAGAAATTTGGACTTTGTTAAAAAGAAAATTCAGAGTGGATTTTATGACCTGCCGACCGTGAAGATTTTTGTCGCAGAGAAAATCGTTCAAAGCTTAACCTATTAATATTTTATCAAAAATTTGTTGAATTCTTTTGGTTAATATTATACATTAATGACCAAAAGTATACAATTGAGTATAGTTGCTCAATTTCAACAATGACAAAAATTCATTTATTCATAAAGGATACAGTTCTAGGGGAGTTAATCAAAGAGATACTCGCATCGGAATCATATATGTTTTCAATCATAGAATATGAAAACGCATTCCGGTTGGCTCAACTCACAGAATTTGATTTACTGATCATCGACAGCGAGATGATTGCAAAATCGGATGTTCAAATTATTTTTCTTTTGAAAAATTCAGCTGCAAAGAGAATACTATTGGTAAATAGGGTGACAGAAACCAATAGTAACCTAAAATTCGAAAGACAGATTGAGGTAAACGATGTTCCGTCACAACTTATTTCCTCTATTGATTTGATTTCGAAGATCTCGGAGGTAGTTAAATCCGGTGTAGAGAATGAAAATTTCTTAAAGATACAGTCTCAATTATTCCATGAGATAAATAATCGCTTGTCTTCTATTCTGATCAACTCGAAGCTTCTCTCTCAAAAAGATGAAATGCAGAATGATTCAAACAAAGAACATCTTCAGCACATTCTAACTTCCGCGAAAGAGATTCAAGAGAATATTAACAACTTCAGTAATTTTATTAACTGTAAAAAGTTTTTTACATCACGCGAAGACTTAAACCAATTACTTTCAGAAACTCTGAGAGAAAAAGAAGAGAGCATAAAATCAAAATTCGTAGAGGTGAAAACGAAATACGATGTGGAAATTGATTTTATTGAACTCAACCGAACAATCGTATCAAAATTACTTTTGAACACTATAGATTTTGTTGGGCTAATGTCGAAAGAAAATCCAACAATTAAAATCGAAACAAAGAATGAACCTGAGCAAGTTGTATTGGAAATTTCTTCACCAAATTGCGGAAACGATAAATCTTTATTTGAACAAATTTTTAATCCTCTTTTTCCTCGAAAAATGATGGATGAGAAAATTCTAAAGGAAATGAATAAGAACATTAAACAATTAATGAATTTTAGTATAGAGAATAATTACTCAAACGATACAATCTCAGTAATATTTACTTTTAAGAAATAGAGGAATAGATGGAATCCAAAATACTGGTTATCGATGATGATTCATTAGTGACCTCCTCATTGAAGCGAGCACTGTCAAAGGATACTTACAAGGTAGAAATTTGTGAAAATGGAAATGAGGTGATTAATTATGTTAATCAGCATCAGCCTGAAATGATTCTACTCGATATCTTCTTAGGCGATGTAAATGGCATCGATATTTTGAAACAATTGCACAAAGACTATCATCAAATTCCTGTTGTGATGATCACCGGCTATGCTGATGTTCAGACAGCAGTAACTGCAATTAAGCTTGGTGCAATTGATTTTATCTTAAAGCCGATCAATCTTGATCAATTAGAACTTATCATTACAAAAACTTTAAAGCACGTTCAGCTGCAAAAAGAAGTTAATAGACTTCGTCTGCTTCATGAAGAAGGGGAAATTACAAGAGAAATGTTCGGCAAGAGTAAAACAATTGTATCTACTTTAGATGCTGTACAAAAAATGTCCCAGAGCGACAGCACTACAATATTAATTGAAGGTGAAAGTGGAAGCGGAAAAGAAATGATTGCCAAGTTCATTCATTATAATTCCTCAAGAAAAAATGGCCCATTCATAACAATAAATTGCGGTGCAATACCGCGTGAATTAGCGGAGAGTGAATTCTTCGGAAGTGAAAAAGGAGCTTATACCGGTGCTGGCGAAAAGACAAGAATGGGAAAATTCGAGCTTGCTGATGGAGGGACAATTATGCTCGACGAAATTGCTGAGCTTAGTCTCGACCTGCAAGTAAAATTACTCCGGGTTCTTCAAGAACGTAAATACTTTCGTCTTGGGGGGACAAAAGAAATTAATGTAAATGTGAGAATAATTGCAGCAACTAATAAAGACCTTCGTAAATGTGTGGATGATAAGACTTTTCGGGAAGATCTTTATTACAGACTGAATGTTGCTACGATCTATGTTCCGCCGCTAAGATACCGGGAAGGGGATGTGAATTTTCTCGCTTACGCATTTTTAGATGAATTCAATAAAGCTTTTGGTAAAGATGTGAAAAGAATCGATCCTGAACTCCTCGAAATCATGCAAAAATATCACTGGCCTGGAAATGTTCGTGAACTTCGTAACTCAATTGAGAGAGCCGTACTATTAATGACAGGCGATACAATTCGTCCTGATCACATGAAATTTCTCGAGAGCGATAAAATTGCGTCAAACCAAAAAGATGGGGAGAAATATATGTTGAATATTCCCAGAAGCGGAATCTCTATCGATGTTGTTTTGAGAGACCTCATAATGAAAACCCTTGAAATCACAGGGGGAAATCAAGTTAGAGCCGCAAAGATTTTAGGATTATCGAGATCAAAGCTGCGCTATCGTATGGAACAATTAAATCTTGAAGTGAAACGACAAATAATCGACGAGAATTCAAATTGAACGAATTTAATTTGAAATTATTGTTCTTGGATGATAATCCGGTCGAACTTTCGTTAATGAGAAAGGTATTACAGAGAGATCTTCCTGAAGCAGAATATCATGGTATAACCCACGCTCCAAATTGGATAGATTTTCTAAGTTCAAACGATTTTGATGCTATTGTAATTGATTACCGATTAACCGGTAGAAACGGTTTAGAAGAAATCAGGGAAATAAGGAAACAGAACTCTTACATTCCTTTATTTTTAATCACTGCGCTCGAACGCGATGAAATAAATCAAGAAGCGGACAAATTCGGCGCTACTGATTTAATAATGAAAGATCGAAATTTCTCTATCTTGATCAGTAAGCTTAGAAATCTTCTAACTCAAAAAATCATAGACCATTACACCAAATTTTCGTCCGAGCAGGAAACTGTTTTTGATGAGTTTGCATCATGTATCTATTTAACGATCGACTCAAAAGCACAAGCAATCGAAATAGTTGGGAATTCTGAAAGGATACTTGGCTGTCAGAAGACAGAACTCGCGAATGAGGGGTGGCAAAAAATTCTTCCCATTTATAAAGTTAAACTTTCTAACTTAAAAACTCTTATTCAAACAAAAATTGCAGATGGTAATAGAGCAGACTTTAATCCATTTGAAATGGAGCTGCGGTCTGCAAATGGTGATCCAATTTGGTTGAAGTGTTCAGAAAAGGTTACCGATAAAACATTAATTCTTGTACTTCAAAATATAACTAAAACAAAATTTCTGGAGCATCAGTTAATTGAATCGCAGAAATTAAATACGATTGGTTCGCTTGCGGCAGGTATCGCTCATGATTTTAATAACATTCTTGCAGCAATTAAAGGTTATGCCTCGCTTGGTTTGAAACGAATTGAAAACCATGAACTGATTGAAAAATATTTAACTAACATTCTCAAAGCTTCAGAAAGCGGCTCTGATCTTACCTCGCAGATTCTTGCATTCAGCAAACGAGTTGCTTCTAAAGAAAAAGTACTTGATTTCAATCGCAGGATTAAAGAGGCAGTTTCTATTTTGCAGAAAGTGTTAAATCCTAAAATTGAAATTGTTTTTCAGCTCGAGCATAATTTACCAAAAGTATTCATTGATCCGGGACATGCGATTCAAATAGTTCTTAATCTGTGCCTTAATGCTTCAGATGCAATGCCGAACGGAGGAAAACTAACTCTAACTACAAAAACAGAATCATCCAGGGAAAAAAACATAAAGTTTTCAGTAACCGATACAGGTTTCGGTATAAAAATTAATCAGCAAGAAAAAATATTTGATCCATTCTTTACATCAAAGTCGGGCTCCAAAGGAACTGGACTCGGACTTTCTGTAGTAAAAAATATAGTTGATAGTTATTTTGGAAGGATTGAATTCGCAACAAAAGAGAATGAGGGGACAACATTTAACGTATATCTGCCGGTCACGCATCGAATTGAGGAGGAAGAATTGTTGGAAGATTCATTTGCCCGCGGCGGAAATGAAGGATTGCTGATAGTCGATGATGAAAAAAGTATTCGTGATTTCTCAAGTGAATATTTATCGGATTTGGGTTATAGGATTTTCACGGCAGAGGACGGCGATGCTGCACTGAACATTTTTAATGCGAACATCAACGAAATTAATCTGATCATTCTCGATTTAACTCTTCCAAAAGTTTCAGGACTTGAGGTGTTAGAACATGTGAAAAAAATCTCACCTCACACAAAAATTATCCTCACGAGCGGTTACATGATCGAAAAAGATTCCAGTAATATTGAGGAGTCAAAAATAGATGATTTTATTCAAAAACCTTACACAGTAGAAAAATTAGCTAAAGTTGTAAGAAAAAATCTCGATACTAAGTAAACATCATAAGAATCTTCCAATAAAAATAATATTCCACTCATGGCTAATATTAGCCACAAATAGTCATTATAAGTTCACTTTTCGTCTACTAAATTTTTACACTAAGCTATTGTACTACAAGCAGTTATAAGAATTTATTCTCAGCTGAATTCTCATGGTACAACCTTTGTAGTAATGTGGGAAAAAAGAGGTCGAAAAATGAATGAGAAACAATATAAAAGACTAAAGAAAACGAGAAGCTTAGTAATAGTTTTCATTGCGCTTTATTTAGTTTCAAATTTTTTAGCTGACGAGCTTAACTTTTTTATTCTAAGCTCAGTACTTTTTCTATTCTCCTCTTATGTTGTTGTATTTAATTATCTCTACAACCTATCGATTCTAAATTCAAAACCAGAACACAAATTAAATTCAGGAGTAATGCGATGACTACTGCAGTGCTGTGGAAGGAATACAAGAAGACGTCTGCTACTTCTTTAAAAACTGAGTTGATGAAACAATATTCTAAACTTGTCCACTATGTAATTCACAGAACCGATTTAAGAAATGCTGCCGTTCTGGATGATAGAGATTTTTTCCAATATGGAATTCTAGGTTTAAGCGAAGCAATAGATCGCTTCAATCCGAAATATGGTGTAAAGTTCGAAACTTATGCCATCCCAAGAATACGCGGAATGATCCTCGATGAGCTTAGAAAACTTGATTTCATCCCACGTTCATATAAAGAAAATCTAAAAAAAGAAATTGAGGAAGAAAATAAAAAGCGTAAAGCCTGTGAGATGGAAGAAGTAACTTTAACTGACTATTTGAAAGAGTATCAGAAAATCTCTCTAACTCAGCAAGTTGGGGAAGATTCCGATACAATGATCGAATTTATTTCCAATCAAGAAGATACACCCGCTGAAGAGATTGAAAAAGAAGACCTCAAGGAAATGATCCTGAAGGAAATTAATTCACTTCCAGAAAAACAGAGATTGATTCTTACACTTTATTATTATGAAGATATGAACTATCAGGAGATTGCCGATGTACTCGAAATTTCTGTGTCGCGGGTTTCACAGATTCACAGCGATCTGATGAAAAAGTTCAAATCAAGGATTTCAAAACTTATTCACTAATTTGAATGCCAATGACTCACATAAATAACATAGAAAAATTCAATATTAAAAAGATTGATGAAGTTGCCGAACTGCCGACTCTTCCTAATGTAGCTAATGAGATCATGAATATGATCGATAAGCCGTATGTCAGTGCAGCAAAACTTGCTAAACTAATCAGCCAAGATCAAGGAATGGTTGCAAAAATTCTTAGTTTAGCTAATTCACCTGTTTATGGCTTAACGCAAAAAGTTTCAACAATTGAGTTGGCAATTGTTGTTCTCGGTTTCGATACGATAAAAGAGCTTATTATTAGTCTTTCTATTTTGAATTCGGCACAATCCCGTAACGAAAGATATTTTAATACAAATTATTTTGGAAAACATTCGATTCTCTGCGGTACGGTTGCCCGAATGTTGGCTAACGATTTTGGTTACAGAGTATCAGGCGAAGCATTTATTGCCGGATTGCTTCACGATATCGGCATATCGACTATGCAAAAATATTTAACTAGTGAATTCAATCTCATATCTGAATTGAGATTCTATCAAAAGATCAGTCAATTAGATGCAGAAAAAATTATAATTGGTAAAACCCATCCTGAAATTGGAAGCCATTTAGCTTCGAAGTGGAATTTTCCGGCACAGTTAATCGAATCAATCAGGTTTCATCATTCTCCAAGTGAAGCAGTTCTTAATCCAACACTTACTGCATTAATTCATCTTGCCGATCATATTTCAAGTTTAGTATCCGAACCATATTTGCTCGTAGAGGAGAGCGAAAAACTTGATGATTCAATAATTGAAACATTAGAACTTCCCGATGAAACCTATCTTCAAGGATTGATAAGAAGTACAATAGAACTTATTAACAGCAATTTCAAAGAATTAGCTTCGATGCAAGTAAACTAAATGAATTCACCTCTCGGTCAAATAAGCAATCAAAACACTAGTTTATCATTAAAAACGAAATTCATTGAGAATTACAATGGATTCCGGCTTTATAATGATGAGTTCCAAAGTCAATCAAATGACTTGATATTAGTTTCTGAAATGATAGAAACAATAAATTCATCGAGCAATGCTGATCAAATTGAAAAAAAACTGCAGGAATTATTACAAAGCATTTTAGCTAATGACTTTTGCAGACTATTTCTCTGGGAAGATAGTAAACAAAAGTTGATGTCAATTTCGGATGGCTCCGAGAATAATTGCCAGCAAATTGTCGACAAAATGATTGAAGAAGGAATTGCAGATTGGATTATTTCCGAAAAGAAAATAGCCGTTGTTCCAGATCTCGAATCGGCGCAAAATGAAATAAAAAAATTTTTTTTCGTTGTTCCGCTGTTATTATCCAAGGTAGATTACGGATTGCTTGTCCTTAGAACAAATTATGGGAGATCGGACATTGTTCCGAAAAAAATTTCTCTGATTTCAATTCTTTCCAACCTTGCTTTTTCTGCGATTGCTAATAATTTTCTTTATGAAAAAGTCGAAATAAAAGAGAAAGAAATCACAAATTTAAAAAGTGAATTATCCGAACTATCGAAAGTTGCATCTGTGGGTGAAATAAGCGATAATTTCTTCCATACTATGAAGAATCGCGTACAAGTGATGATAAGCTCACTCGAACTCATAAAAAAGAATGTAAAAACTGAAGACGTAATGAAAATCTTAAGAGCAGAGGTAGACAGAACATCAAAAGCTCTAAAAAGCATTTCTGACTTTTCACGCTCAATGTTTGCTAAATATGACTATGGGTATTACGGTATAAATTCGATAATAAGCTCAACCGTTGATGTTCTCGAGGCGACATTAAGCAAAGCAAAGCTGAACGTAGAAGTAAAAGAACATCCGATGCATCCACAATTCTATGGATCAGCCAATGCGATAATGCAAGTTCTTGTTTTCGTATTAAACGAATTACGTAAACAACTTTCAACTGGAAGCTCCATTTTAATTGAATGCGCGGAACAGCAAGAGCGTATCTCAATCAAGATAATTTCGAAAGATACTAATCCCGAAAGAAAAGATTTTTATGAGTTATTTATTGAGAAACATAATGTTAAATTTGCAGCAGCGAAAAGATTAATCGAACAAAATCGAGGAGCTTTCACTTCTGCAATCGAAACAAATAACAAAATCGTTCTTAATCTTACTATTCCTAAACGAGTTAGAGGGCTCAAATCATTCACATCTAATTGAGTTTTTCATAATTTCTAGAGAATCTAATGGTAAAGATACTGCTCGTAGAGGATGACCCGTTTAACATAGAGTTGTTCGAGCTTGTGCTAAAAAGGATCGGAAATTTTGAAGTAGCATCCACCGATAACGCCAAGAAAATTTTCAATGTTCTCGAAAATCAGAAAATTGACCTCGTTATAATGGATGTCAGTCTTGAGAACACTTATATTGATGATAAAAAAATTGATGGCAAGGAACTCTCTAAGATTATCAAACAAAAGGAGCAATTCAAAGAAATTCCAATTATTATTGTGACAGCATACGCAACTAAAGAAGATATTTCGAGGATATTGAAAGATAGTTTAGCTGACGCCTGTGTAACGAAACCGATAACAAATTATCAAGATTTTATTGCTTTAATCAATCGCCATCTGAAATGACAGAACAAAAAAGAAAAATACTTATTGTCGAAGATGAAGAACATGCTCGATATTTGTTAGAACGGCTTTTGACAGTTAACAACTTTGAAGTTCAAACTGCCGAGGATGGTTTGCAGGCTCTTAAAATTCTTAATGAATTCTCGCCTCAAATTATTCTTGCTGATTGGAATATGCCTGTCATGGATGGTGCTGCGTTATGTGAAAAAGTAAAATCCAATCCAGAGCATCGTCAAACTTATTTTATTTTATTGACCGCTAAATCTGCCTTGCACGATAAAGTTACAGGACTAGATACCGGTGCAGATGATTATGTTACTAAACCGGTAGAAAATGATGAGCTTCTTGCAAGAATAAGAAGCGGACTTCGTATCTACGACCTTCAACTTGAATTAAAAAAATCTGAACATGATAGAGCTTTGCTTGAAATGGCTGCGACACTTGGACATCAGATGAACAACCCATTGAGTGCGTTCACAATGGCAATGGCTTCGATGAAAAAAAACATTGCACAAAAAAATCTTGACGAAATTCAAGATGATATTGATTTAATGAATGATGCTATAAAACGTATGCAGGAAATAACCAGCAAACTCTCTAAATTGAAAGATCCATCACTTACTACCTACCTCGGCAATACAAAAATGCTGAAGATTTAGATATCGCGTTTAATGGAACGCGGATTCAGCTGATTTAATTCTATAAACTGATTTTTTGATGTTTGTGTTAATCTGTGAAAATCTGTCTAATCTGTGTTATCAGTGTTCTAGTACTTAAATTATTCTTCTGCAATTAAATCAAATAAATTTCCTTTTGCGGTTCGGATAGAAAATCCACTCCATCATCATTCACAAAGACCATTTCTTCAATTGTTGCGATGCCGTAATCTTTTATAGTCAATCTTGGTTCGATTGTGTAGACTTGTCCCTTCTCAATCGGGATGAAAGGAATATTTCCGTAGCGTTCCCAGCGGGGTGCAAGCAGTCCGCCGCCGTCATGAGCTTTTCTTCCGATTTGATGTCCGAGTCCGTGCGGATATTCTTCGTATCCATTTTCTACGATGTAATTCCGTGCGATGTCATCAATCTCGCATCCTTGTTTTCCCGGGCGAATTGCATCTGCAGATTTCTGAATTGCATCTACAATGACTTGAAATCCGCGTTTTACTTCCGGCGGAGCTTCGGTTTCACCTTCTCTCAATATGTACCAAGTTCTTTGCAGATCTGAACAATACTCTTTATACTTCACCCCGAAATCGATATTCAAAACATGTCCGGGCTGAACGAGTCTATCGGTTGGGCCTGCATGTGCACCTGCTGTATCGGGTCCGGTAAATACTGCGGGGCAATGCTCAACTTCCCAAGCAGTTTCGAGATTCAATTTTTTTACTTCATCCAACAAAAAACCTGCAACCTGCTTTTCAGAAACGCCAGGCTTGATGAAACCTGAAACTTTGTCAAACAAATCGAGTGTAATTTTTATTGCTTCCTTCATCAGCCTGAGTTCTGATTGCGACTTTCGTCCTCTGAGTGAGGCAACAATCTCTTCCGAAGAAACTAATCGTTCTGAGTATGGCGTTCCGCTTAGATGTTCAATTATCTGCAAGTACATTCCGTGAGTAAGCCCATCTGCGAGATTATTATCGAGCGAATAATTGACTGCAATCTTATTTGGATCAATTCTGCTCAGAGTTTTTTGTAATTCTTCCCGAATACCTTTAACATATCCAATGATTTTTTTATAAGTTCCTTTGGACTGCATATTCGCAACATCGAGACTCCCAAGTATCGCAATTGTATCCCCATGTTTTGTGATAATGTATGCAGTCTGCCATGTACATCCTGTACCGACGATCATATCAATCATCGGGTCTTTCATGTTTCCCGATTCACGGACGAACGTTAGCCACATATCGATATTTTTTTCTTTTAAGATTTCAATCGCTTGCTGAATTTTTTCATTTATTAAACTTGACATATTTTTCCTTTAATTATTTTCCGCAATCTGATTAATCTGTGTCACTAGTGTGAATCAGTTGCTTTAATCGATCACACAAACCAATTTAAATCAATCCGCTTCCCAATCCAACGGCAATTGCAAATAGCATGATAGAGACGACTGCTTGAATACCCTTCATTGTAACTTTTTTAACAAGCTTATTTCCGATGAATGCGCCAAGAAAAGCTGAAAGCGTTGCAGCAATCAGTAAATAAAGATTTGTGCTCAATCCTTCAGAAGTGAAATGTGAAGTGTAGACCAATAGTCTCGAAACATCCACCAGACATGCGATTACTACGCCAGTTGCAATAAAACTTTCTTTAGTCAATCCGCATCTGACTAAAAATGCACTCCGCAAAGCCCCTTGATGACCAGAAAGTCCGCCGAAGAATCCGCTGAGCATTCCGCCCAATGGCAAATATTTTTTTTCAACTGAAAATTTATCAAGCGTTGGAATGATTTCAAACAATGCGAAGACGATCATTAAGACAGCAATTACAAATTTTACCGGAGTAACTATCAGCGCTTTGCTGAACAAATCATATTCGAACAAAGGTTCAATTCCAGAAAGCAAAATGAGAACCTGTGCCCCGATCAATGCGGTAACTATTGCCGGAATTCCAAATCTAAGGACAACGCTTTTATCCGCATGTCTGCCAAGCAGATACAATTTGAAAATGTTGTTCAAAAAGTGAACTATTGCTGTCATTCCAATTGCAAGATCGATCGGAAAGAAAACTGCAAAAACAGGCATTAGCAATGTGCCGAGTCCAAATCCAGAAAAAAGTGTTAATCCGGAAGTCAGAAGTGCCGCAAGACAAATTATAATATATTCCATGCGAGTTGATAAATTTCATTGCAAAGATATTTATCAGTGGAGAGAATAACAATTGGAAGATCAGAAAAACCCAACTTTTAAAATTCTGACAAAATTGAAAAAGTTGGGTTTTTAATACTTTCGGAGGAACTATCTAATCAAACACATCTTTTTAGTGATTCTATTTTTACTGGCTGTGAGTTGATAGAAGTAAACTCCGCTGGATAAGGGGAGATGGTAAGCGGAAAATGGTAAAGAGTATGTTCCAGCTTCTTTAACTTCATCAACAAGTACTGCGACTTCTCTACCTAGTATATCATAAACTTTCAAAGTGATATACTCCCTTCTCGGTACTAAATACTCAATACTAGTTTCTGGGTTGCCCGAATGGGTGGCTTCGCCAAATGGATTAGGGTAGTTTTGAAAGAGAGCACAATTCATATTGGATTCAAATTCTTCAACGTCTCCTCGAAGGTCCGAATAAAAAAGAACGAGCATCGAGTCTACTGTGGTGCTCCCATTTTTTGCTAAAAGTTTTAAATTAAAGTAACGCATTGGATAATTATAAGTTGTATCGAATGGAATCTGAAATATCTGATCTGGATATGTTATACCTAAACCCCAAAGCTCATAAGTTAGGTCTTTCTGGGGATTCTTTACAACAAATGTGCACTCCAATAAATAAGTATATAGATGGGACACTGAGTCGAATATGCATAATGCACCATAATGTGCAGAAATTTTTACTGTATCATAAACCGAATGTGTTGAGATAACTGTACACGTAATCGGGCTCCATGTACAGTACCCAAAAAGGAAAATCGGTCGTTCTTTTGGAATAAATTCTATCATTTGTGATGATGCAAGATTGAGCATAAAAAATAGAGCAAAAAAAATCTTGAAAAATTTCATCTTATCAAACTCATCTTTTTTGTAATTCTGTTTTCTCCAGCTTTCAATGGTTCGACAGAGCTCGTCACAAGTGGTGCGACGGTGCTCACCACAAGCTCATAAAAATAAACTCCGCTCGCAACAGGATGAGATTTCGCATCAGTTCCATCCCATCTTGTAATATAATTTCCTGAAGAGAGATATTGGTTTAACAGCGATTTAATTTCCTGTCCGTTCAAATTATAAATTTTAAGCTTTACCTGACAATTTGTCAGGGCAGCCGGAATGCTGAAGCTGATTACTGTGTTCGAGTTAAACGGATTCGGATAATTTTGCTCTAAAGCAATTGACTGCGGAATTTGATGCGTAGGATTTTCCTCGCTCGATGTTAATAAATTCACACCAGCGCCGCGTGAATTCCCGGTACTATCTGCCAAATACAAATTCACGAATGATGGTCTTGACGATTGCCGCAGATAACTTGCCTTCCATTCCTCATCTGTCAGCCGCAGAAAATTTGTTGAAGTATATTCGTGGTAGCTCATCACCGGTCCGACAAATGCAATTGTTTGTCCTTCTGGAATTTGTGCTGTAAATACACCAAGGTTCACTTTTCCGGTTCCTGCGTGAAGCACCCAGCCGATTGGAAATCCGCTTGCATTAGTTGGAGCTGTGTGAACATCCGCAACTATCATATCTTCTTTTAGCAGCTCAACACCCATTCCAAAATCCCAAAAATATAATTTTGGATACCATCCTAAGTAGGCAGGAGCACAACCATACATCGTATCGTAAATAACTTTCTTCAAGAAATTTTTCTCTTGCAACGAGAATGGAATTCCATTCAGTTCTTTAGTTGATATAGTTCCAAGTGTATCAGCGATTCCTTTCATTCCATTGAAATAATTGACTATCACCATTTTTATATATTGATCAGGAAAGGCAATGGACTGGAATTTTGTTTCGGATATTTGAGCCAATCTTTTAATCGCAGAATAGAATTTTGGGATTGGTTCTATGTAAGTATGCGGAAATGAGCAAACTACGCCTCCAGTATAAGATTGTTTGGCATATAACAGATTGTCATGTCTCAATTGCGACCAAGATGCAAGCTGAGTATTCATTTTTTCCTGCCACCAAGCAGCAGTTTTCATGAATGGAGGCAAACCATCGCGTGTTATTGGGGGATTTAATTCTCTGATTGAATTTAGCCAGAGATTGTAGAATGAAACTTCCCAAAAATCTGTTTCGTACGCATCGATAAGATATCGTAATCCGGCTAAGTTTGTACCATACTTGTAAGTATCAAGTTCGCTTTTTAGAAGCTGAAGTGATGCATCATTTCCGAGTGCGAATAAAATATCGAGTGTAGAGGGAAGCATTCTCCGAATCTTTTCTCCATTGAATTTTATTCGGTCATAAACAACTTGCCCTGTAACATACGAATCGATTATAAATCTCTGCCCGAGTAGCAGAAATGCCGAAGCCGGAATAATGCTGTCTGGATTCATCGGATGGCTGTACAAAATTTGAGAAAGTATTCTCTGAAATGCGTAAGACTTTGTTTTAAGCGAATCTTGAAATCTTAGCAGAGTTGAACTGTTCAGCAGTTGATTTGCAGATACGATATTTACCGAAGCAGCAAGTTCATTAATATTTGGGAGGGTAACATTATCAGATTCGCCGACAAAAAATTTGATGATGCTTTCAATCTCTTCCAATAAAGAAAGTGAACTGCCAAGTTTTGCAGCTTCAAGGATCAGAAGTGCATCGATTGTTTGTCTTTGAATATCTTCAAACGTAGGAGGCAGATCGAAGGAGCGTGGAGGTAAAAGATAAATTTCGATTCTGCCAAGCCACATCATTGCTTTGAAATATTTTGCAAGCTGTGGATAGTTGTTATCCGTATAATGTCCTCTAACTTTAAATTGGCTAAAATCAACTTTACGCGGGACGCTGCTGAATATAGATATATTTTGTGGAGTTTCTTGTGTGATATAACTCATCAATTGATTTATCACAGTAACATTAGATGAGTAATATGGAACAGCAGATTGCCCCAGCAATTGTCGAGGGATAGTGAGATAAACATCAACGTCTTTCAGCATTTGTGTCATGGATGTGTCTGATGAATAGGTCGAAGCAAGCAATGGAATCTGAGAATGAAGATTTGAAAGAAGCTGTCCGAGTTTTGGAATTAAGATTTGGACTTCGGTCATCTTTAATATTAAATCGTAGGACATATGAAGTGCGTGCAGAATCGCATCAGTAGAGACAAATACAGGTAAATCCTTGTGGTAAATATCGAGAAATGCTTTGCCAAAGGATTTTTGATTTAACCTCTCAGTCACCATGAATCCATGTTGTGAAAGTAATTCACGTTCATGAAAGGTCAATGAATATTTTGAAATGATAGAATCGAGATACAACGGATTCGAGGATGTTCCATAAGCTCTCGGCTGGAATGTTCCTGCCGGATGAAGATTGAGAATTTGAGTCGTAGTAAGATTCTGATTGTTTACTAAGAATTGCTTATAAGCATTTATATCAAAACCAGTTATTTGCGAGTAAAGCTGTAAGCTGAAAAGTAAAATCAAGACGCTGGAGAGAAGAGATATTTTTTTCATTGTAACCTCCCTTAAGTCGTAATAAACTTAATTAATGTTTAATTGAGAGTCAATTCATCAAAAATTATTTATGATTAATTTATCAAACTCAATTTGTCAAGCTCAAACCAATGGAAAAACTCCAACCGGAAAGGGATAAATCTCTGTCATATAAATATTCTTTTGAGTATCCAGCTTTCGAAAAAATTTCCCAGTTTTCATCAACATCGTAGGAGAGTTTGAGGTAGAATCTATTTTCGAGATTAATTGGTGTATATAACAAGTTCGAGCTTTTGGATTGAGAGTTCTCGTTTGAAAATTTCCTTGCATAAAAATCCACCAGCAGCATAAGGGTTAAATCTTCAGTGAGTATTTTTCCTCCAATGAATCGGAAAAGAGTTTCGTAAGATGGATACTGTGTAACTTTCGATTCGTGAAAGAGAAATCTTGCCTCGCCGCTTAGAAAAAAATCACGAATATAATTGATGCTCAATTGAGGACCAGCTCGAAATCCACTGTTCGAATTTTCTTCAGAAAGATTTAGAAAGTTTTGTTTATTCACTAATATGAATCTCTCCCCATAAATTCCATATCCGATTCGGAAATACTGATTAAATAACTGTTCAAACTTCAGATCGGCAAAATAAACATCGATGCTTCGTCTTCCATTGAAATTAATATTCTGATATGCATATCCAATATTCGGAACGAGCAGGCCAACGGATGAAACGGGATAAGACAAATTTGTTTGGATAAAGTAAGTTGCGAAATCTGCAGTAATGGTTTCCCCGGAGTAAAAGTGATTTTGTGCGGAGAAATTTATTCCCCAATCATAATTTTCGTTTGATTTATAAAATCCTCCAAATGCTTTAAGTTTAAAGGTATAAAGTTTGTTTAATATCCCGAATATTTCCGGTCGTGCTTGAATTTGGATGAACGCTTTTGAGCTTTGTGCATCATAATTGTATTTTACCTCGCCTTCCGATCGGATCGATAAATCGTTTTTCTCTTTCAATATTGTATTGCTTGTAGAATAATTTCCAGTTTCCAGATTAAGTTTCCATTTAAGCTGGCAGTATGAAATATTAATATTGAACGTCATTAAAGCAATTAATGAAAATAGAATTATTCTCATTTTGCAGATTGAAGCTTACTGTTCAGAACTAAACGATATTCCTGCAGATAATTTCTAAGCTCCTTGAGAAGTGAAGCATATTCACCCAGGCTTAATTTTGTAGTTTTTCCTTCGCCCCATTTAGATTTTATATTGATATATCCTGGCATATTTAATTGATCGAGCATTGAGGAGTATGAAGAAAATTGTGAAAGCAAAACATAATCCATTTCGGTTTTATCAATCGGAATGAATCCTGCTAATGCATTTCTGTCAGTACCGGATCGGTAGTTAAAGAACTTTACGCTGCCTTCAAAGTCGGCTTCTTCAACGAAACGCTCGACTTTCTTTTGAAGTTGTACAATTTGTTTTAACTCATCGCTGCGGATTGTCACTTGCTGAATTTGTTCATTAACTTCATCAAGTGCATTTTCAAGATATTCAGAATGTATTTTTCTTTGAGTTGGATCAGAGATTGTATTCAAGTCAATTCTTATTATATACTCTGGATTGAAAGAAAGGTTAGAAACCCTTGGCGATACGAGAAGTTTTTTTTCTGTAAGAAAAAGAATTTGATTATTCAAATCATGCGAGCGAGATAAATTTGCAGATTTTTGGATTAATTTCAACGAGTCAATTAATTCTGAGTAAATAAGACTTAACTGCTTTTTCGTGGATTCGAGTTCATTCTCGTCTTTCTTTAATTTGATCTGCAGGTTATTGATTTGATTGGTTAGTGTCGCCGACTTAGACATCAGTTCAATAATTTTATCATTATTTGGGAGAGCTTTTTTCTTCTCTGTATCAATCAACTTTGCTCTTTCGGTTAGGATTATCTGCAGCGAGTCTATAATTTGTTTCTGTCTATTAACAAAATTCACCTGATCTGAGAATCTCTTCTCAAGTGAAACTAAATCCTGGGAATGAACTCCATCCGCAGCCCCGAAGAATAATCCAAAAAGAATAAAGAGAATATTGATCCCTATCAGATTGCTGTTAATGTGCTTACTCATTTTATTAAACCATACTTTTCAAGTTTATAGTATAAAACACTAGTACTTATCCCAAGAATTTTTGCAGCCCGATTTTTGATTCCCTCTGCTTTTTTCATAGCATGAATGATCATATTCTTCTCAAATGAGGAGACGGCATCATCGAGAGGAAGTTTGTCGAATGAATTTGAGATTTTATGTCCGTTACTTATATGCCGAGCGATCAGCTCTGATTCGATTTCAGGTGAGTGCGAAATCACGCAAAGCCGTTCAATTAAATTTTCCAGCTCTCGTATGTTCCCACCCCATGAATGATTGAGCAGCAGTTTCATTCCATCACTTGTGATTGTTTTTGCCGGCTCGTCTATTCTTCCCGCAAATTTTTGAAGAAAATGATTAACAAGAAGGGGAATATCCTCTTTTCTTTCTCTAAGCGGAGGCAGATCAATCGGAATTACACTGAGTCTGTAATAAAGGTCTTCACGGAATTTACCGTCGCTTATTAATTTTTGTAAATCCTGATTCGTCGCAGTAATAATTCTTACATCAGTTTTAATTGTTATTTCGCCGCCTACTCGTTCAAACTCACCATCTTGCAGAACTCTAAGCAATTTAACCTGCATCGTCTGGGAGATATCACCAATCTCATCGAGAAACAACGAACCTTTATTAGCTAATTCGAACCGACCTTTTTTTAATTTTATCGCTCCGGTGAAAGCTCCTTTTTCATGCCCGAATAATTCACTCTCAAGAAGATTTTCATTGAGGGCTCCGCAATTTACTTTTATGAAAGGAAATTCAGCACGCTTACTTCTCTTGTGAATTGCATGTGCTGCGAGTTCTTTCCCGGTTCCGCTTTCACCTTGAATTAAAACTGTGCTATCCTTTGCTGAGATTTTTTCAATCAACTGAAAAATATTTTTCATCTTTTCCGAATTACCAATAATGTCATCGTAACCTTTATCGAGCTCTGATTGGAGTAAATAATTCTGGTCGAGCAGTTCCTCAATTCGCTGTCGGCTTTTTATTTTTTCAAAGATTTTTTTCACTCTTTCACGCAATTCTTCAGATGAAAATGGTTTTGTGAGGAAATCTGCTGCTCCATACTGCATGGCCCGGACTGCAGTTTCAACCGTTCCAAATGCGGAGATCATTAATACTTCAACTTTTGGATTTATTTCTTTCATCTTCTTGAGTATTGAAATACCATCCAGCGGTTCCATCTTCAGATCAACGATTGCAAAGGGAATGATACTCGATGCAAAAAATTTTAATGCCGGTGGACCACTTTCGAATGAATGAACTAAAAAGTTTTCCCGCGAAAGACTCTCGAAAATACCAAGCCGCACTGTGTCATTATCTTCAATTACAATTATTTCATCTTTCATAGCATTAATTTTTTTTAATTATAGTGAATGTGCATCCTATAGATGAGTTTTTTTGTAGCAGTAGATCAGCATTATTCTCACGGCAAAGTTTTTGGGAGATTGCGAGTCCCAACCCCGTACCATCTTTTTTGGTCGTAAAAAAAGGTTTGAAAATATTCTTCAAGTTTTCATCACTGATACTAACTCCATCATCAGTTATTGAAATTTGCAACTGTCCGTTTGAATTTGATGAGGTTATTTGAATTGAACCATTGATAGAGATTGCATCTATACTGTTCGAAATTAGATTAAGCAGTATCATCTTTAAGTGAAATGGATCGAATTTAATTTCTTTTACTGTAAGTTCCTCGGATAGGTTGATATTTTTTTCGTCTAGTTTATTTTTAATGAATTGTTTTAGCTCGGATATAAGGGAGGCAATATTAACATTTTCTTGTTTGGGCGGTTCAGGTCTACTGAAATTCAAATAAGCTGTTATTAAACTTTTCAGATCGTTGACCTCGCCGAGAATTTTATCTATGTAACGTGTATCCCGATTGTCACGCTGCAAGTCTTCCCGAATTAATGAAGCAAGTAGTTCAATTCCGCCAAGCGGATTTCGAATTTCATGTGCGATTTGTGCGAGAATATCTTCTTTCTCCTTTTGGTGTCGAAATAGATTTTTTCGCATTTGATCCATCTCAATTAATAACCGTTTTATTTCACCATGCATGTCTCTTGGAGGGTCTGCATTAAGATTTCCTTTTCCTATTTCGGAACTGAATTTAACAAGTTTATTTAACGGTTTTGTAATTGACTTAGCAACAAATAATCCAATCGCAAAAGTTAGAGCTACTCCGCAAAATCCAATCAGAATAAAAATTTTCGCAAGGTCATCAATTTTAGAAAGCTTAGTTGCGTTTTCACGTATAGCGAGCCAATTTTCTTCGTTGAGTTTAAAGAATCCCCAAAGGTACCATTTGTTATCGTCTCCTTTAAATGGAAAAGAGACTGCAGATTGATTTACTTCGAGACCAAGTATTTCATTTCGGTTTATAAGCAGTTGAGAATTAGATTCCCCCTCTAATGAAGAATTGTTTGAGTGTAGGATAACCTTCAATTCTGAATTAAAGATAAATAATTCCGAATTCGGATTTGCCGTTTGATATTTATTAAAAGTGATGGTAAAATAATTTTTGATCGACTCGGAAGGAGATCCATAACTTAAAAAATCGAGATAAGTTTTATCTATCTGTTGAGCAGTGATTTTAGATAATGTTCTTAAATTCGCAGATGCTTGGTCGAGATAGATTTCTCTAACAAAATTGTAACTCAGCCATGTCATCAAAATTACCAGCGCAGCGGAAATCAGACTGAAGGTTGAAACAATTTTTATTTTGTAATATGATGTCGGAAGTATTAATCTCATTTTCAATACTGAATGAGCCGTGAAATTCTATAATTAAATTATGTAATCCTATTCTTAGTTCCAAGCAGACAAATAATAGATGGAATAATATCAATTATCAGCATTAATGAGAAGGATCTCGATATTGTCCAAAAATATCGCAGATGGGATGATTCCGCCGACAATTAATTCAATTCGTAGTTTAGAACCGCTATGGCAAAAGAGCACGTCGGAATTGTAGAATTTCCATGATGAATCATTTACTTGTACATATTTGCTTCCATTCATAGGAAAATGAGGGTCTCCAATCCCTAACATCACTGTACCGCTCATTTCTGACTTTGCTGCTTTAGCCCAAAATTGAATTTTATAATTGCCTGATTCACTAATCGGTTTTGAAACAAAATATGATACAGGTTGAAAACATCCGCCTCCGATACTTAAAGATTTCTTACCGCCATCTGGGCATGGATCATCAACAAACATTCTCGGATTGAGATCTTTCCAACCCGTCGTATCATTATCATTTTCGAATGAGTTAAAGTAGATGCTATTTGGAGATGCATCGGGATAATTTATTCCCTCTCCGCATGAGATGAATATCAAAGCTGAGAACAATAAGTAAAATCTAATTTTATTCTTCATTATTTCTACTAACTATTTAATACGGATTTACACTGAGTAATCACAAAATTAAAAGGGTTGCTATTTCAAATCTGCGAAACTCAGTGCTTATCCGTTATTAACCATTTATAATTTAGCTTGAAAACTGAGCCACCATTGAGCAATTCTGAAAAATTGATCAAAGTCAGGATCAAGCATTAATTTTGCGCATAATTGCGGCGAAATATTTATATCAAAGCTTGCAATCATATCAGTGAAATTCTCAGTTGTGCGGGTTGCCGGCTGAGTGTATCTTTCCGCAAAATTCTTCTCTTGTTTTACCACACCGTTTTCCTTCTTCTCTCTTAGATCAAAATATGCCGTAGTGACATCGGTTATTTTCCAACCATAGAAATATCTATTTATTCCAAGCATCAAGCCAAAAGTTTCATTCAATTGGAAGTGAAGAAGTATCGGAATTTGAAGCGACCATTCTGACGAAACATATTTCCAAGTAAGATCTTTTACTTCTACTAACTCCTGATTTTGAGTGTAAGTATAAGATCCGGAAGAATTATTATGCGAATAGTTTGACATTCGATAAGCTTTCACTGGCTCTCTTCCATCGATTTCTAATTTACTATCGTAAACATAAATTCCAGTAAGCAAAGTGTTACTTTCACTCAGTTTCCATTTAAAGTTCAACATTCCTTCGTGCGATCCTTTTATTCTCGTGCCGCTTCCATGTCTTTTGTCCGACGCTGACGAAACTCCTTGATAACGATACCAGGAATTATCGTAAGAATTTACCCACCTCGATGTGTATTTTGATGTGTCGAATATCTCTGAATTGTTCGTGAAGTCAATATTACTTTTTGAATATTTATAATATCCGCTGAATTCTTTTTTATCATCAATCTTATTTAAAAAATTAAAACCAAAATATTTTGTGTTTCCATCGTGAAACCAATTTTGATTGGTGGAAGATTTTGAGTAATTATAGTACCACTCTTTCGAAACATCGGGTGTATCTCTTTTAGAGTAATAAAATGTTTGAAGAAAATTCCCTTGTTCAGCTTTTCCTTTTAAGTAACCGGCTTTGATACCTGCGCTCCAGTGTTCGGAGAATTTATAATTAACACCGAGAGCTAAATCCCAATGATCGTAGTTTTGATTTCTTGCTTGTGAATTTAGATTCTCCCACTCTTGAAAATTTGTTGAACCATATTCATCTTTCATGCTGTACAAATATTCTCCCTCTCTTGAGTGAACAACAGCATTCAGAAAAAGACCAGCACTTAACACGTTGCTAAATTGATAACCTGTGAATCCGGTTAATAGATGACCTGTGTTTATCATTTGATCTGCCCCTGAGTAACGGTCTTCAGTTGGTACGTCACCGAGTCCTTGTTTTACTCCGCCAAAAACATCATAGCCAAACCTTGGATTGTAAATCCAATATGGATTGTTATAAAATTTTTCCTCTCTATATAATAATTGGTAAGTACCTCCAATAAAAAATTTGTCAGTCAAACCTTTCAACGGATTTGTGATAATCCCGAGTGAAAAAATTGGTTCTGGTTCAGAGCGGGTTGTGCTTATCCACCGAATATCTGGATATGGAGCGAAACTAGTTCCCATATCATAATAGAGTGGATATGAATAATCTAAAATGGGTGCTTCGGTTCTATCGCCTCGAAAATCGAGATATATAAGATAATCATCACCTTCAAGATTGACAGCAGAAGCTGGATTTAAATAAATGTTTAAGAATGGGTTGTCGATCAGTCCGACACTAACTTTCTTGAAATTCTTCAGTCCGAATGTATTCAAAAAGTAACTGTTGAAATACATTTCCGATTGTTCAAAACTCTGCTCGGTGCTGCGTTCCATATTATATTGTGAAAATGAAATCATAGGCAGCA
>Ga0194110_10002438_pt1 | contig 23572 bp, 28 predicted proteins | sample TA2Kig1200mmetaG_FD_146192 | JGI IMG/M metagenome (GOLD analysis project Ga0194110, IMG submission 146192) | Freshwater microbial communities from Lake Tanganyika, Tanzania - TA2015032 Kigoma Deep Cast 1200m | ecosystem: Environmental > Aquatic > Freshwater > Lake | place: Tanzania: Lake...
CCTTTTATCCTGATCGCCTGGCCTCGCGCATCCTGGGCATGGGCGACGTGCTCAGCCTGATCGAGCGGGCAGAGGCGGCCCTCGATCAGGAGCAAGCTCTGGCCGTAGGCAGGAAGCTGGCCAAGGGTGAGTTCGACCTGGAGGACTTCCGGCGGCAACTGCGCGAGGTCAAGAAGATGGGGCCTCTGAGTCAGATATTGGACATGATCCCTGGCTTCTCCCAGGTCAGCCAGCAAGTGTCGCCGGAGCTCACCGACCAGCAGATGAAGCGGGTCGAGGCTATCGTCAACTCCATGACTTTGGAGGAGCGGCATAATCCCAGGATCATCAACGCCAGCCGCAAGCGACGCATCGCGCGGGGTTCTGGCACCACCGTCCAGGAGATCAACCAGCTCCTGGCCCAATTCCGCCAGATGCAGCGCGTGATGAAACAGCTCACCAGCGGGCGAGGCCCGTTTTCGATGTTGAGGCAATTGGGTGTCTAGGATGTTTCAGCGTGTACGTTGGACACGAGATGAGGACAAGACCAAAGAGCAACTGATCGGCGAATTGGTGGAATTGCGCCAGCAGGTTGCCAAATTGAAGGCAGCAGACACCGAGCATCAGCGGGCAGAGGCGGCGTTGAAGGAGAGGGTAGACCAGCTTACCAACGAGCTCCGAGAGGTACAGGAGCAACTGGCGCGCCGGGAGAAGCTGGCGATGCTGGGGCGGTTGGCTGGCGGGGTGGCCCACGAACTGCGCAACCCGCTGGGGGTGATCTCCAACGCCGTGTACTTTCTGCAAATGGCCCTTCCCGATGCCGACGAGACGATCAGGAAGCACCTGAAGATCATCCACGACGAGGTCCGCAATGCGGAGGTCATCATCTCCGAATTCCTGGACTTTTCGCGCCTCAGGCTTCCGGAGAAAGAAAAGGTCGTGGTTTCCGAGTTGGTGGCTCAGACGTTGGAGAAGCGACCTCCGCCGGAGGAGGTGAAGGTGACCACTGATGTCGCCCCCGATCTGCCTCTCGTGTACGTAGATCCCTGGCAGATGGGACAGGTGCTGGTCAACCTGGTGACCAACGCTTATCAGGCGATGAAAGAGGGGGGCGATCTGAACATTAGCGCCCAGGTGGAGGAGGGGTGGGTGACTCTTTCCGTAGCCGACACTGGCTGCGGCATCTCCCAGGAGAACATGAAGAAGCTGTTCGTGCCCCTCTTCACCACCAAGAGCCGGGGCACGGGGTTGGGTTTGGTAATCTCCAGGAACCTGGCGGAGGCCAACGGGGGCAGTATTGAAGTGGAAAGTGAAGAAGGAAGGGGCAGCACGGTTAGGGTTTTGCTACCGCTGTTTGAGGAGGCCGAAGCGTGAACTGGGCCATGGATGGTTTCCAGAACATCATCCTGCGCAGGCTGGGGCTGGATTCAGTGTTACTCCCGGCGGGCATCCTGCTGGCCTATGCCGTGGTGTTCTTTGGGCTGGCGGTGTGGCGGTTCAGGTTCGAGTAACAATAACTGGCCATACTGCTGTTTGTGGAGGAGGTGATGAATATGACTATCACAAATCATCATGCAGTTGACGTTCTCACTTCTGTTACTGAAAGACTGGTGATGACCGGCATATATGCTTCGCCAGAGGAAGCTGTGGAGGCCCTGGCCTTAGCCCAGTTAGATCGCGAGATTGAGAAGTATCAAGAGCGGATCGCTGCCTTGGAAGCGAAGTATGGGATGAGCTTTGAGGAGTTCACGGCCTACCTGCGCAATCGGGCGACGATGGAGGAGGAAATAGACTGGGAGGAGTGGGACGATGCTAGGATAATCCTGGAGATCAGGAAGAAGAGTCGAGAGGCGATAGTTAGTCATGCTGCCGCCCACAACTGACCTGTTGGACATATTGACTAGCTGGCCAGAAGTCAGCAATCCTCGCATCATCGAATATGAGGTTGATGCCGGTGTCGTCCTGATGTATAAGATCAGATGCGATTTGCCTAAAGGCTGTTTCTTCCAAGTCCGCCTCCGCCTGAAGGCAGGGGAAACAGCGTATTCTTATCAGCTCTTTACCACTAAGCCGGTGTTGCGATGGGACGATGCACCTCATCACCCAAGCTTGGCCAACTTTCCTCACCACTTTCACGATGATACGGACACCAGATACCCCTCCAACCTAAGTGGTGATCCACTGGCTGATGTACCGATAGTGTTAGCCGAGGTAACTGACTACATTAGGAGGAGGTACTGAGATGGCAGATGCGATCAAAGCAACAGATGTCGAGGCGGTGGAGATGGTACCAGGTGTGTGGCGGCGCACCCTCGCCTGGGGGGAGCGATTGATGGTCGTCCAGGTAACACTGGAGGAGGGAGCGGTTGTTCCGGCCCATCGCCATCCGCACGAACAGATCACCTATATCGTCGAAGGAGAGCTGTCCATGCAGGTCGAGGGGCAGACCCATGTTCTCCGAGCAGGGGATAGCTTGCTGTTTCCGTCCGATGTGGAGCACGGGGCGACCGCTCTCCAGCATACCATCGTCGTTGACACCTTCTCCCCACCGCGGGAGGATTACAAGTTGTAGGGGCGATCCCTTGCGGTCGCCCTGGGCGGGTGCAAGACCCGCCCCTACAACCGATTTTGAACACACCCACACCAAATCGAAAGGAGTTCAGGAGAAGAGAATATGGTAAAAATCAGACTGCGCCGCATGGGCAAGAAGAAACAACCCAGCTACCGGGTGGTAGTGGCCGATTCCCGATCACCACGCGATGGGCGCTTCATCGAGACCATCGGATTCTACAATCCCCGCACCGAGCCGCCTACCGTTCAGATAAAAGAGGATAGGGCTCTTTACTGGCTATCGCAAGGGGCTCAGTATACCGATGCAGTGGCCAGGTTGTTGAGAAGCAAGGGTACCCTCGACCGATTCGCGCGCTTGAAGGAGGGGGGGGACCTGGAATCCCTGCTGGCGGAAGTGGCGGCAGAAGAATTCGAGGCCGAGGAGGTGGCAGAGGAAATCGTGGCTGAGGAGGTGGCTGCGGACGAAGCGGCGGTGGAGGAGGCTACACCCGCTGAGGCCGAACTCACTGAGGAGGTGGCTATAGCTGATTAGGGAATACCTTCTGAGGAAGAGCTCACAGACGCGCCTCGTGAGGAGGCAATCGAAGAGACCACAGGCGAACAAGCTGACTAGCAATATCACAAGCAAAAGGAGGGCGATCCAATGAAGGAGCTGATTGAGTACATCGCAAAATCGCTGGTTGATGACCCCTCACAAGTCCGTGTGGACGAGATCGAGGGCACTAACTCTGTTGTCCTGGAGTTGCACGTGGCTGCAGAGGACATGGGACGGATCATCGGCAGGAAGGGACGGGTGGCCAATGCCATGCGCACCCTGGTAAGGGTAGTCGCTGCCAAGCAGGGCAAGCGGGTTACTTTGGAGATCGTTTAAGGAATCAGGAAATCAGGAAACCAGGGAATCAGAAAATCGGGACTACCGATCCCTGATTCCCCTGATTACTGATTCCCTGAACTTCAGGTAGCAGGGGAATGACGGGTTCACAACCTGGGAAAGCAGGTAACGAGGCCGGGCCTCGTTACCTGGTTATCGGCCGGGTAACAAGGCCCTGGGGGACACGGGGCGAAGTCAAGGTGGAGATCATGACCGACTTCCCGGACCGCTTCTCCTTGCTGCGAAAGGTCCACCTGGGGCCGGAGGCCATGGCTTTCGCCCTGGAGAGCTTCCGTCTGCACAAAGGGGCCGCCCTCCTCAAACTGGAAGGTTGCCATGATTGGGCCGCAGCCGAGAAACTGCGGGGGCAATTGGTGCAGATTCCGATTGAGGAGGCCGTGCCTTTGGAGGAAGATGAGTACTACCAGCACCAAATCGTCGGACTCGCTGTTTGGACGGTGGGCGGGGAATACCTGGGCACGGTGGACGAAGTCATCTCCACCGGATCCAACGACGTTTACGTGGTGCGGGATGAGGGGCGGGAGGTTCTGATCCCAGCCATCGAGGACGTGGTGCTGGAGATTGACCTGTCTCAGAGACGGCTGGTGGTGGAACTGATGGAGGGGTTGATTTAGGAGGTTTCGATGGCCGAGGTCAAATACTGGGTTGGCTTTAGCAGCGTTCGCGGGATAGGGCCGATGAGGTTCAGGGCCTTGCTCGATCACTTCGGCGATTTGGAAACGGCCTGGCTCGCCGATGCCCAGGAGCTAAAAGAAGCCGGGTTGGATCAGCGTGCCCTGGAGAACCTCGTGACCGCGCGCTCTACGATCTCGCTGGATAAGGAACTGGAGAAGATCGAGCGCCAGGGAGCCAGGGTGCTCACCTGGGACGATCCCGCCTACCCGCCTCGCTTGCTGAACATCTACAACCCGCCGCCGGTGCTCTACGTCAAGGGCGAGATCGTGGATGATGATCAGTGGGCGGTGGCGATGGTCGGAACCCGGGGGGCCACGGTCTACGGGAAGGAGGCGGCGCGACAGCTAGCTGGCGATCTGGCCCGCAACGGCATCACCATCGTCAGCGGCCTGGCGCGGGGGATAGATAGCGAGGCCCACCGAGCCGCTCTGGACGCTGGTGGCCGTACCATCGCCGTGCTGGGTTCTGGCGTGGATGTCATTTACCCGGCGGAGAGCCGTAAGTTGGCCAAAACGGTCGTCGAACGAGGGGCTTTGGTGAGCGAGTACCCGCTGGGCACCCCACCAGAGGCGAGCAACTTCCCCCCACGCAACCGCATCATCAGTGGGCTGTCCCTGGGGGTGGTGATCGTCGAGGCAGGGGAGAGGAGCGGGGCCTTGATCACAGGAGACTTCGCCCTGGAACAGGGGCGGGAGGTCTTCGCCGTGCCCGGCAACATCTTCCGCAAGAAGAGCATGGGCACCAACAAGCTCATCCAGCAAGGGGCCAAGGCGGTCCTCTCGGTGGAGGACATCCTGGAGGAGCTCAACCTGACCATGGTCAGTCAGCAGGCGGAGGTGCGGGCCATCGTCCCGGAGAACGAGACGGAGGCCGCGTTGCTGGAGTACATCACCTCCGAGCCAGTCCACGTGGACGAAATCGGGCAAAAGAGCGGCCTGCCCATCGCCCAGGTTTCCAGCACCCTGGCTTTGATGGAGCTCAAGGGCATGGTGCGCCAGGTGGGAGGGATGAATTATGTCCTGGCGCGAGAGGCGAGGGTGGAGTACGTGGTGGACTGAGAAGTGGAGGTAGAAATTGTACGCCTTGATCATGGCCGGAGGCAGTGGCACTCGCCTCTGGCCTTATAGCCGAGAAGCCCGTCCGAAGCAGTTTTTGGGCTTCCTGTCCGAGAGGACGATGCTGCAGGAAGCCTGTCAACGCATTGCGTCTCTCATCCCTGACGATCAAATCTTTGTGGTGATCAGCGAGACCTACACCGACGTTGTCCGTCAGCAGATCCCGCAGGTGCCAGCGGCCAATATCATCGGCGAGCCGGAAGGCCACGGCACAGCACCCTGCATCGGCCTATCCGCTTTGTACCTCAGGCGGTTGGACCCGGAGGCGGTGATGGCTGTCCTCACCGCCGATCACTACATCGAGAAGGCGGATGAGCTCCGGCACGCGCTGGGGGCGGCGGCACAGGTGGCGGAGGAGGGTCACCTGGTCACTCTGGGCATCCAACCAGATCGTCCCGCGACGGGCTACGGCTACATTGAGCGAGGGGAGAAGCTGGCACGGGTCAACGGGCACGACGTGTACCAGGTCGAAAAGTTCACCGAGAAGCCCGACCTGGTCACGGCCCAGGCTTTCGTGGAGAGCGGCCGGTACTACTGGAACAGCGGCATGTTCATCTGGAAGGTCTCAACCATCTGGCGAGAGTTCGAGAAGCTCATGCCCCAATTCTACACCCAGTTGATGGAAATTGACGCCGCCCTGGGCACAGCGGAGGAGCGAGCTACGCTAGAACGGGTTTGGCCCCGGGTGGAAAACGAGACCATTGACTACGGCATCATGGAGCGGGCCGAGGACGTGGCCGTTATCCCGGTGGACATCGGCTGGAGCGATGTGGGGAGCTGGGCCACGTTGCTCGAGCTCCTCCCCGCCGACGGGGAGGGCAACGTCGTCGTCGGTCAGCACGTTGGGCTGGACACCACGGGCTGTCTGATTCACGGCTCCCGCCGTCTGGTGACCACCGTTGGCCTGGAGGGTATGATCGTCGTGGATACCGAGGACGCCCTGCTTGTCTGCCCCAAAGAGCGGGCTCAAGAGGTGAGGGATTTAGTGGAGAAGCTCAAGGAGAGCGGTAGGGAAGAGTATCTATAGAAACAGCAGAGTGGAGAAGGAGGTTTCTAATGGCTCTCAAAGACTTAGGAGTCATCGGAGAGGCCAGCACGGAAGAGCTGGAGGAATTAAGACGGGACACAGAGGATATCACATGGTGGAATGAGCACGCCCATGAATTTGAAGCCAAGTATCGAGGGAAGTATCTGACAGTGATCAACAAAGAGGTCTTAATAGGGGACAGCTACGACGAGGTGTACGAGCAAGCCAAGTCCAAATACCCCAATGAGGAACCTTTCATTGATCACATTCCCTACAAAAAGGAGATCCTAATCCTGTGATTTTCTACGGCACCTATCGTTTTCATCATGGAGCCCATCGTCCCTTTATTACGGCCTGGGTTCTGTCGTCTCAAGGGGGGTGGGTCAAAGCTTCTTTTCTCGTCGATACGGGTGCTGACGAAACCTTCCTGCCTCAACGTAGCATCGCTATTCTCGGCATAGACACCTCAGGCTTGGATGTCCGAACTGACGCGAGTGGCATTGGAGGAACAGGCGTGCCCTATTTCCAATGGCAGAGCCAGCTTCTGCTTAAATCCCCCGGAGGACAGAGACGACTGTTCGGGGGCGAGATCAACGTCTTTCTAGACCCTCACGCAACACCTTTCCCCGTTCTCGGTCGGGACGTCCTCGATCGTTTCGTCGTGATCTTCGACCGAGAAAGGAATCAGGTTCTCCTGATTGACAAGCCAGATGGGTATAAGCTGGTGAGAGCTGAAGAATAAGCTACAAAAGTGATGAATGGGGAAAGGTTGCGACATTTAACTGATCGAGAGCGAGCAGCACTGGAGGAGTTCCTGACCAGGTTGCGGGAGCAGCATGGAAGCGAGGTGGTGCTCGTTAGTCTCTTCGGCTCAAAAGTGCGCGGTGATTTCGACGAGGAATCGGATATAGACGTGCTGCTCGTAGTCGAAAACCGGAATAGCCAGTTGTGGGAAGACATCGTGGAGATCGAAACCGAACTCATGCTCAAGTACGATGTGGTCATTTCGTCGTTGATTATGGGCCTGGATAACTACGAGTGGCACCTTCGGCACCGCGCCCCGCTGTATCGCAATATCGAAAGAGAAGGGATTGAACTGTGGACGAGAATACCAGGATCATCATCAGCGTCCGGCTAGAAAAAGCCAAATAGGGGAGGATTATGACCGATAACTCGATCGTTGCTTATTGTGTGAAGTGCAAAACAAAACGAAAGATGCAGGAACCGCAGCCGGTATACACCGAGAGGGGGCAGCCAGCGACACGGGGGAGATGCCCTGTCTGTGGAACGACCATGTTCCGCATGGGCGAAACTCCCGCCCACGCCGGGCTCCCCAAGCCTGACCCACCCCCAAAAGACGGCAAGTTGGTCATCGTGGAATCGCCGGCCAAGGCCCGTACCGTCGGCCGCTTCCTGGGCAAGCCCTATCGGGTCAGGGCCTCCATCGGCCACGTGCGGGATCTGCTCAGGTCTCGCCTCAGCGTGGACGTGGAGAATGACTTCGAGCCCTCTTACCGCGTGCCCAACGAGAAGAAGGAGGTAGTCAAAGAGCTGCAAGAGGAGGTCAAGCAGGCTGGCGAGGTCTACCTGGCTACAGACCCCGACCGCGAGGGGGAAGCTATCGCCTGGCACCTCATGGAGGCGGCCAAAATCAGCAAGAATCAGGCTCGGCGGGTGGTCTTTCACGAGATCACTCGCGATGCCATTGATGAAGCATTCTCTCACCCCGGCGATATCAACATGAAGTTGGTTAACGCCCAGCAGGCCCGACGTATCCTGGACCGCCTGGTGGGCTACAAAATCAGCCCCCTTCTCTGGGAAAACGTGCGCAACCGCACCTCCGCCGGACGGGTGCAATCGGTGGCCCTGCGCCTCATCGTCGAGCGGGAGCGGGAGATCGAGGCCTTTGTGCCAGTGGAATACTGGTCTATTGATGCCGAGCTGGCCAAGCGGGAGAAGAAGCGCCGTAGCTTTACCGCCACGCTGCACCGCATTCGCGGCGAGGAGGTGGACCTCAAGAGCGAAGAGGATACCCAGAAGATCGTAGATGAGCTGGAGGTGGCGACCTACGTCGTAACCGAGGTGCGCAAGGGCCAGCGGCAGCGAAACCCCTCGCCTCCTTACACCACCAGCACCATGCAACAGGAAGCCTCCCGACGATTGGGCTTCACCGCCAATCGCACCATGCGGATTGCCCAGCAACTCTATGAGGGAGTGGAGATCGGCGAGGAGGGCTCGGTGGGCCTCATCACCTACATGCGCACCGATAGCGTCAACGTGGCTGAGGCGGCCCAGGAGGAAGCCCGCGCCTATATCGCCGAAAAGTATGGCGCTAACTACAGGCCGGCCGAACCTCGCCACTACAAGACCAAAGCCAAGGGCGCTCAAGAGGCCCACGAAGCGATCCGACCCACCTCGGTGCGTCGCGAGCCCAAAGCGATAAAGAAGTATCTCACGCGCGACCAGTACCGCCTGTACGATCTCATCTGGAAGCGCTTCCTGGCCAGCCAGATGTCCTCGGCCATCCTGGACACCATCTCCGTGGACGTAGTGGCAGATAGCAGATTGCAGATAGCCGATAGCGAGCTTACGGCAATTCCTAGCCATCAGCTATCAGCTATCGGCCATAAGCCGGATTATCTCTTCCGGGCCACGGGATCGAGTATTCGATTCCCAGGCTTCCTGATCCTTTACGAGGAAGCCAAAGACGAGGATGCGGCCCCTGAGGAGGGCGAGGGCAAGATTCTGCCGCCGCTCTCCGAGGGCGAGATTTTGGACCTCCTGCGGCTCCTGCCTGAGCAGCACTTCACCAAGCCGCCGCCGCGCTATAGCGAGGCCAGCTTAGTCAAGACCCTGGAGGAGTACGGCATCGGTCGGCCCAGCACCTACGCGCCTATCATCTCCATCATCCAAACGCGGGGTTACGTGGAGCGCGAGGACAGGCGCCTGGTCCCCACTGAGATAGGCTTTATCGTCAACGATCTGTTGGTGAAGCACTTCCCGGACATCATAAACGTGGATTTCACCGCTCGCATGGAGGAGGACCTGGACCTCATCGCCTCGGGTGAGCGGGAGTGGGTGCCGGTGTTGCGGGAGTTCTATGACCCCTTCGAGAAGGCGGTGAAGCGAGCCGAGCGCACCATGGAAAATGTGGACCTCGGCGAGCAGCTCACTGGCGAGATGTGTGAGAAGTGCGGCCATCCCATGATCGTCAAGTTCGGCCGCTACGGTAAGTTCATTGCCTGCAGCAATTTCCCGGAGTGTCGCAACACCAAGTCCTACCAGATCAAAACCGGCGTGGCCTGTCCCGAATGCGGCAGCGATCTGGTGGAGAAGCGGACGCGCAGGGGACGGACGTTCTACGGCTGCTCCCGCTATCCGGAGTGCGAATTTGCCACCTGGAACCAACCCCTGCCTCAGCTCTGCCCCAATTGCGGTGGTCTACTGACAGTGGCTGGTAAAGATAAAGCCAGGTGTATCAAATGCGAAGAGGTGGTAGACTTGGCCCCACTGGAGGGGACGGACTGAGAGCCTGGCGAAGGGTGGCGGAGCGAATCCAGGTTCGAGGGAATTATCTGACGGTGTGGCAGGATGAGAAACCAGCGGGTGAAGGCCCTGTCAATCAGCCGACCGGTTTTTGACAGGGTGAGTAGGGCTGGCTTGACAGGCCGGGTATTTGCCAGTTACCGTCGTGCCTGTAACCTGGTGACCTCCGCGGGGGAGATCATCGCTCTGGTTGGCCCAGCCATCGGCAACGGCCCTCTAAACATTGTGATCGAGGGAAGCGGAGTTTTCGAGCACGTGGAGACCGGGTGGCCAGCGGTCTTCTCCGATGGCCAACTCGCTTTGGGCGATTCGTTGGTTGTCCTGTGGGGCAGCGCCCGGTTGTGGAGCCCCGAAGTGAATTGGGGATGTTTGACAACTCGGCCAATGAGGTTGAAAGACAACCTGGCCGCGTTGTGCAGTTGGCTGTCCCAAAGCTACACTACTGATGGGTTACCTGGTCTGGTTTTAGGGGAAGAGGCCAGAGGGTGTGAGGATAAGACTCGTTCGCCACAGAAGCGGGCCTTCTTGACAATGGCGTGGGCGGGGATCGAAGGGCTGATGCGGGCGCTGCAAGATGGTGACCGGTCGAGCATCCACGAGAGCGCAGCGCTGCTGGCCGGCCTGGGGCCGGGTTTGACGCCAGCGGGAGATGACTACCTGGTGGGACTCATGGCCGGGCTTCGGATCTGGCCAGGCCCATGCGGGGTACCGCCCGAGGAGGCCTGTCAGATCATCCTCGAAGCGACGGAGGGTAAGACCACCCTCCTCAGCCAGGCCTTCCTGCACGGCGCCAAAGAGGGTCTGTTCGGAGAGAATTGGCATGATTTGCTATCAGAACTGGCAAGGGGGGAAGCCATGGGAGTACAGCGGGCGGCCGGGCGCATCCTGTCCTCAGGAGCCACATCGGGAGCCGATGCCCTGGCTGGTTTCCTGAGCCCGTATGTTTGGCAACGACGGTTAGCCTAGCCGAAAATCGCAACAGGGCCCAGGCCAAGATCGAGTTGGCCAAAAGCCCGCATCAGCCTGGGAGGTGAAAGATCATGGAGAATAGCAAAGACCAACTGAGCAAAGAGGAGAAAATCCAGTTCCTGAATCGCATCGTCGAGGGCAGTGACTATTTCACCGACTATCTGCCTGTGCTCCAGGATTTCCTAGACGACGAGGAGGCCGAGGTGCGCGCGCTGGCCATTGCCGGCCTTTGGGAGTATCCTGATCCGGAGATGATCGAAGTACTCTTCGACAAGGCCAAAAACGACCCCGACGAAGAGGTTCGCTGTAGAGCCATCATCACCCTGGGGCGCTACGTGTACGAGGGCGAGATGGCCGACTACGACTTCGACTGGGGAGCGATGGAAGAGATCATGCGCGAGGACGAGCTGCCCCGAGAGGACTTCCTGCGGGTGAAAGGGTTCCTCTTGAGTCTCTATAGAGACCAGGAAAAAACCCTGGACGAGCGCCGTTTCGCCGTCGAAGCTCTGAGCTTCCTATCCGATCCCAAAGTCTTCGAGGTCATCGAAGAAGCCTATGCCCATCCCGACAAGAAGATGAAGATTAGTGCCATCTTCGCCATGGGCCGTAACGGCAACTTGCGTTGGGAGGATACCATCCGGGATGAGCTGCACAGCCCGGTGAAAGAACTGCAGCTTGAGGCCATCAGGGCCGCAGGGGAAGCCGGCTTCGATGGGGTTGGCAAGGCCCTGTGGAGGTTGACCTTTTCTGACGACCGGGATGTGAAGCTAGAAGCCATCTGGTCCCTGGGGCAGACCGGTTGGGAGGGAGCCTTCGAGCGACTGGATGACCTGGCCTTCTTTAGCGAGGACGAGGAGATCCGAGACACGGCAGAGCTCGCTTTGGAGGAGTGGTACCTGTACAGCGGGTCACTGGACGAGTATGGCGAAGAAGACTGGGAGGAATTCGACGAGGACGAAGATTTACAGGATGCCTGACATCGGGGACAATAATAAGCTTTTTCCGTGCGGTTAGGCCTGCGTGGGGCTAAAGTCCCCGCGCTGAGAGAACAGAGCCCCTGCGGGGCTGGAGTTTTAGCCCGCAGGGCTTGGTTTTTTAGCCCTGAGCTTTAGAAGTTTGAGAAAATAATTCAGTCAATGGGACGGCGACGGATAACTGCACTACACCATGAAATGGTGTAGTTTGGGCGACAAACAGCCTCTCCAACGATGGGAAATGCCCCAGACTACAGCTTTCAAGCTGTAGTGCTCGCCATCTGAACCGCCCCACGGTTACTGGAATAAATTCTCAAAACTCATCAGCTCAGGGCTTTTTTCAGGAAATATGAGTCAGACCTCTGAGACCATCACATCATGGCAGAGTCGGCTTCAGAAATTCTTCTGCCGCCCAACCAATTTTCACATTCTGGTTTTCTTCTGCAGGGTCCTCCAGGCGCCACCAGATACCACCCTCAGGATCCTTCTCAGGGCCCCCCAGTACTTTGAGAATCGTCCCGTCCTCGACGAGCTTGAGGCGAGCGTAGTTCAGGCCAGGACCTGAGCGATAGCTCAGTTGGGCGGCTCCGGCGCCGACCACCTTGACGTAGCCGCCGACGGTGATCTCAGTGGGAACAGTTGGGGTAGGCGTAGGCCTGGGAGTAGGGGTGGGAGTAGGGAGCGGAGGCAACGTCGGCAGAGTGGGAGTCAGGGTAGGTATAATCTCTGGAGTCGGCAGCGGTGACGGTGCGAAGGGGTTCCAAAGAGTGATGAACACGGCCAATATCAACAGCAGAATGACCAGCAGAGGCCACAGGGGCAACCCGCGCCGACCCTTTGTTTGCGTCTGCCGCGGAACCTCCTCTTCGTAATAATCGTCTTGGGTGTCGAAGTCAGACATGTTTGATGCTCCTTTCTCTGTTTATTGCTTGTCTTCCATCAGCACATCGCAGGAAGACTGACTGAGCTAACGTCAGAACATCGTCCTGAGGGACGACAACTGTTGATTAGGCAGTGTTCAAGGGATGCGATCGCCGCGCCGGTGGAGGGCCTCGATGCCGGCCAGGATGTCGGCCTCCGACTTGACGCCCAATCCCGGCAGTTCCCTGAGCTTGCCCTGCCGGGCTGCTCGCTCCACGTCGGCCACGCTCGTCAGCCCCAACCTCTCGTAGAGCAGCCTGGCCGTCTTGGGGCCCACATCGGGGATGGTCAGCATATCCACCACGCCGGGCGGGATCTCCTCTTTCAGCCCCTCGTAATACTCCAGGCGCCCCGTGCGCAACAGCTCATCTAGCTTCTTAGTCAGGGCCTCACCCACGCCGGGTATTTCCCTGAGTTTACCATCCTGCCAGACGTCATTGATATCTCGTCCCAAATTGAGGACGTTATCCGCTGCCCGCCTGTACGCCACGGACTTGTAGATGATCTCCCCCTTTATCTCCAACAGGTCAGCGATGTCGTAGAGGATATCGGCCACCTGGCGATTGTTCATCGTCCTTTTCCCCCCTACTCACAACAGATAGTCCGCGGAGATTTATGCTCTCCCACAGCAAATCTACTAAATTATACCAGTTTTTGCTCAACTTGACAAAGCAGGGCCAGGTGGGAAAAACACGGTCAGATCACCAACGTGGGAAAGCTCATTTTGCATGGGCGAATACGCCTTCTTGCCACGACGTGATATTTGTGTTATACTGCTCTGCGGTTGATAGATGAGTTCTGGTGTTCGTAAACTTTGCCCATGCGAGCAGACGAATCGGCAAAACTCAAAACGTGGCGTGCATTGCGACTGGACTTCGCATTGCGCCTGGTCTGGCAAAGCGCGCCAGGCTGGACGATGGCCAGCCTGGCGCTCCTGGTGGTGCAGGGCGCGCTGCCGCTGGTGTCGCTCTATCTCACGAAGCTGGTAGTGGACGCGGTGACTACTGCCCTGGCGTCTCCTGACAAAGGGGCCGCCTTCGGGCAGGTGGCGCTTCTCATCGGCTTCATGGGAGGGGTGGCTCTGGTCGGTGCCCTGTGCCGTTCGATAGCGGGACTCGTCAGCGAAGCCCAGGGCCAGGTGGTCACCGACCACGTGAGCGATCTTCTCCACGCCAAGTCCATTGAGATAGATCTGGAGTATTACGAGAGCGCGCAGTACTACGACAAACTTCACCGCGCCCAACGAGAAGCTCCCTTCCGGCCCATCCGTATCCTGAACGGTCTGGGGCAGGTCGCTCAGAGCGGAATCTCCCTGCTGGCGATGGCTGGCCTGCTGTTCTCGTTCCATTGGGGCATCGTTGCCATCCTGTTCGCCGCGGCCGTCCCCGGGCTCCTCGTGCGTTTGAAATATGCTGGCCAGACGTATCGCTGGCAACGCCAGCGGACGCCGGCCGAACGGCAATCCTGGTACTTTCATTGGATGCTCACCGGAGACGTACACGCCAAGGAAATCCGGCTATTTGATCTGGGATCGCTGTTCATGGGCCGGTTTCGCGATTTGCGCCAGCAACTCCGCCGCGAACGGCTCGAGATCGCCACCAGGCGCTCCATCGCGGAACTGGTGGGCCAGGCCAGCGCCACCATCGCCATATTTGGTTCGTACGCCTTCATCGCCTACCGCACGGTGCAGGGCGCCATCACCCTGGGCGATTTAGTCATGTACTACCAGGCATTTCAGCGCGGTCAGGGTTTTCTGCGGGACATCTTGAGCGGCCTGGCCGGCCTCTACGAGGACAACCTGTTTCTGTCCAATCTCCACGAGTTCTTTGAGTTGAAACCAAAGGTCGTCGAACCATTACATCCTGGGCCCGTTCCCTGCCCCATGCAAACCGGCATCGCCTTTGACCACGTCAGTTTTCGCTACCCGACGGGCATCAGGAAGGTGCTGGAGGACGTCACCCTGACCATCCGGCCGGGGGAAGTGGTGGCCCTGGTGGGGGAGAACGGCTCGGGCAAAACGACCCTGATCAAGCTGCTGTGTCGGCTGTACGACCCCACCAGTGGGATCATCACCCTCGACGGCATTGACCTGCGCCGGCTTGAAACAACAGCGCTGCGGCGCGGGATCAGCATTATTTTCCAGGACTATGCCCAGTACCATCTGACGGCGCGGGAGAACATTTGGTTGGGGAACGTCGTCCTGCCGCCCGACCAGGAACGGATCGTGGCCGCGGCGCGCCACGCCGGCGCCGACGAGGTCATAACGGGGTTGCCCCAGGGCTACGAGACCATCCTGGGCAAGTGGTTTGAGAACGGAGAGGAGCTCAGCGTGGGCGAGTGGCAGAAAGTGGCTCTAGCCAGGGCGTTTCTACGCGACGCCCAGATCATCGTGCTCGACGAGCCGACCAGTGCCCTGGACGCCAGGGCCGAGTACGAGGTCTTCAAGAAGTTCCGCCAACTGGCCGAGGGCCGGACCGTCGTTCTCATCAGCCACCGCTTTTCAACCGTCAGGATGGCTGACCGCATCTTTGTGCTGGAGGACGGCAGAATCATCGAAAGCGGCGCCCACGACGAACTGGTTCGCCGAGGTGGAACGTATGCGCGTCTGTTCGAGACACAGGCCCAGTACTACAGGTGAAAGGAACGCTCCTCGCCCCGTTTTCGCATCAAGCAAAGGAGCAAGGGAGCAAAGAGGTGGGATGTCAGCCCTGGATTGGCCTAACGCGGGCGCTGTCCAGATCAGCGTGAGGGCCAGTGAGCAAATGACCACGATGGCCCAAGGTGTAGGTTTCTTCTGAGTGAACATGGGTTTCTCTCCTTCAGTTTTTGTCTTAATCATAGCCCAGGGGTGAAAGATAAGGAAACACCTGCAATAACATTGTACCATACCTCGCTTCTCCAGCCAACACGGCAGGGCCGGAGTTGATTGGTGGTCCCTCGGTTTCCATCGCGGGGCGAAGGGCCACCGTCGTCATCGAGATTACGTTTTGACGTGGCTAGCAAACTGGGTTATAATATCCTTGACTCCAAACCAGGAGGTGAGCATGGACCAGACGCGGATGGCGCTGGCGAGACAGTTCCTCGACGACTCGCAGCATTTGCTGGATCAGGGCCGACTGCGGTCGGCCACGTCTCGGGCCTATTACGCTGCCTATCATGCTGCGGTGGCCCTGTTCGAGAAGCACGGCTTCAAACCGAGCAGCTTTATCGGCAAGAGCGGTTGGCCAGCGACGATATGGGAGCATCCGATCGTTACCAACCGGTTTTTCCACGAGTTTGTGCAGCGGCGCAAGCTTTTCCCCTGGCAAACTGGCCAGGAGATTCGGCGACTGTATGCGCGTCGGATTGCCGCCGACTATGATCCGTCTGCCATGCTGGTTGGGACTGACGTACACGCGCTCTTCACGTCGGCCCAGGACATCGTGACTGTAGCAGAAAGGCTGGTGTGACATGGCACAAGTACGCAAGTTGAGCCCACAGATGACCCTTGGTGCAGCCACCAAGACCATGATCTATGAATTGAGGCAACTGTTCCCGGAGGCTGAGTTCTTGATCCAGGGTGAGACGTATGGGCCTGCTGAGGATGTCATCGTCAAGATCTTCGTCCAGGACAAAGGTCGCATCACGGAAATTGACAGGAAAGCCCACGAACTCAGCCTGGAATACGAGCTGGAGACCGGCTATTTCATCATGCCGATGACGTTGCCGATAACGTGCTCGCCGGTCAAGTTCGAGGCGTAGCATTTGGAAAAGCTTGATACCCGAGATGGGCGCTGGAGCAGTTTTTCGATACCCTTTCCATCATAGGGGCAAAGGGCCGACGCTCATCGCTCGTCGTCGAAAGTTGACGCCGGCTCGTTTTTTTTGGCATAAAGCAAGCTCCCTCCACCTCTCGCTGAGGCAAAGGGGGCTTGGTTGTTCTACCACGAGGCGCTTGACGATCGCTATTCCTGTTCCGTGAGACCCAGTTTCTCTTCCAGTAAGGGGATGATCCTGGGATCGAGAAGATGCCTTTGTATCTTCAGGCAGATGTCAACGGGGGCCTCAGGAAGCTCGTAGGCGGACTTCACTTGTTGAACCAGGTCAGCCTTCTGCAACTCGAACTCCACGTCGGACAGCCCCCTTGCCTCTTCCAAGATAGAAAGTATCCTCGCCGTTTCCTCCTCTTCGTTGATGGCTGGCACAAAACCCCTGGGCAAGTGGCTCTTCAGCCGCTCCATGATCCTTCGCGCTATCTCTTCTTTGTTTCTCTCGAACCTGGCGGCTGGTATGGCCCTGATCCGCGCCAGGATCTCTTCGCCGGCGGTGGTGTCCTCTGCCTGGCCGATTCTGGCTTCGCCCTGGGGGGGGATGACGCAGGGGACGAAGTGCTCCAGGGCGTAGATTTGGTGACTCTCCAAAGTGCTTTGCACCTCTTGCGCGATCCTGGTCATCTCCTTCTCGTATTCCCCCCTGAGCTGTAGGTTTTTGCTGTGTGTGGATGGAATACCATCGTTCTCTCAGGGAATCCGGGATGTTCTCACCCTTCATCAGGGTGTTCCTCAACTCGCTTAGCACTTCGGTTGTCTCCGCGACGTTCCCATCAGCCTTGCCTTTGAACTCCTCTCGGATCTTCTGAGTCTCTTGAGCCTTTTCGAGGAGGAAACGCATCTGGTCTGTGCTTAGCTCCAGGCCGTTGAGCAAGTTAAGTAGTTGGACCTCTCTTTGCAGCTCTCCCACGTCGGTCAACTCATCTGCCTTGGCCACGGGGAGCGAGGCACACCCACTGTTTGCCAGCAAGAGTGCTCCCATCACAAGAGCCAAAAACAAGATATGCTCGATCTTTCTCATCTCTTTCATCGTTCTTTACCTCCCTTAGATTTTTGAACCTGGCCCCAGGAGCCACGTTCTGGCCTTATTATCCGGGATAGGTGTTAAGTGGTCGTTATTGATTCGTAAAAAGCTTGTAAAATCCCATTTGGAGCTTGACATTATCGCTGCTCTCTGCTATACTAATGGTGGATGGGGAGGGCAGGTCTCTCCGAGTGCGGAGGGATGGCCGAGTGGACTATGGCGACGGTCTTGAAAACCGTTGTGGCCGCAAGGTCACCGGGGGTTCGAATCCCTCTCCCTCCGCCACAAGTTATTATCTGGAGGAGTGACCGAGTGGACTAAGGTGATCGCCTGCTAAGCGATTGAAGGGCCAAAAAGCTCTTCCGTGGGTTCGAATCCCACCTCCTCCGCCAAATTGCTTATGGAGTGAAACCTCGTGCGCGCAGTGCTACCGAAGGGCGAACAACAGCGCTTCATTGAGACAATTTACCATCAAACAGGATTGTGCTGGACAGATATAGCAAAGGTTTGTCAAGTTGATCCCAAAACGCTGCGAGGTTGGCGTCAAGAGAAATATATGATGAGCTACGAAGCGATAAAGAAGCTGCACGAGGCCTTTGATGCGCCAATGCCGACGATTTTGGAGATTCGGTCAGAGTATTGGCACGCGGGGAAAGCGGGAATAATAGGAGCAAAAAGACGCTATGAGCTGTATGGTAATCCAGGCACTGCAGAAGGGAGAAGAAAAGGGGGGCAAAAGTCGGTATAGAATAGAGAGAGGTTTCCTGAGCGATATGGCGATGGTTTTGTTGTAAGAAAACAGCTTTTGATTCCTGAAAAATCCCCTCTGCTGGCCGAGTTCATTGGCATCATGCTTGGTGATGGTAGTATCACTGACCATCAAGTTACAGTTACCTTAAACAAAACCGACGATGCAGAATATGCAAACTTTATACGGGAGCTTATCGGCGGTTTGTTTGGGATAGCTTCTTCGATCCATATAGACAAAGAATGATAGAAAACAGGTGTCGCTATACAGACAAATGGAAGTGAAGCGATATTTCGAGGAGATAGGCACAAACAACCCTAAGCATTTGAAACGCTATCAGAGCTTTTCACAGGCTTAGGTCCCCAATAATAAGCATGGTCAGCTATTAATCACGCGCCCTCGTAGCTCAGTGGATTAGAGCGCCTCCCTGCGGAGGAGGAGGTCACAGGTTCGAATCCTGCCGAGGGTGCCTTTTATTTTGGGGCGCCCGTACCTCAAGAGGAAAGGAGCGCGGGATGTCTGATTCTGAACACGTCGTTATTCTCATCACGGTTGGCTCATTTGGAGAGGCCGATAAAATCGCCCAGGCATTGGTGGAAAGGATGCTGGCTGCCTGCGTGAACATCATTCCTTCCATTACCTCGGTTTATCGCTGGCAAGACGAGGTGCAACGCGATAGCGAGGTTCTTTTGATGGCTAAGAGCCGCCGCGATGTGTTTGAGCACCTGGCGAGCTGTGTCCAAGAACTGCACAGCTACGAGACACCCGAAATCATCGCCCTGCCCATCGCCGCCGGTGACGCCGATTATCTCCGTTGGCTGGACCGGTCGGTGCCCGGCGGATGGCACGCCGTAGATTAAGCTTGACATTTCGAACACTTGTTCGTATAATATAGGCAATTCAGGCAGGGGGGTGATGAGCGTGGATACTCGCCAAAAGATTGAGGTGCTGGGTCGTTCGGCTCAGTATGATTTGTGCGGTGAGGCCTGTGGCACGGAGGCCAGTCGGGTGCGCGACGACCTGGGGCGCTGGATCTACCCGGCGGTGCTGCCGGATGGCAAAAGGGTCTGCCTCCTCAAGGTACTGCTCACCAACGCCTGCGAGAACAACTGCTACTATTGCGCCAACCGCGCCAGCCGCAATTTCCGACGTATTAGCTTCACCCCAGAAGAACTGGCCTACGCTTTCGACCAGATGCACCGCAAGGGGCTGGTGGAGGGCCTCTTCCTCAGCTCCGGCGTGTGCAATGCCGCCCGCACCATGGACCGCATGATCGCCACCGTCGAGCTGGTGCGCCGCCGCTACGCCTTCCCCGGCTACGTCCACCTCAAGATCCTGCCTGGCGCTACCTTCGCCCACGTGGAGCGAGCGGTGCAACTGGCTAATCGGGTGTCGGTGAACCTGGAGGCCCCGAACCCGGAACGCCTGGCCCGCATCGCTCCCCCCAAGGACTTCACCACCCATCTGCTCCAGCCCCTCCATTGGGCCAGGCGCCTCATCGAGGAGAGCAAGCGGGGTTCGGTCAGCCAGACCACCCAGTTCGTCGTCGGGGCAGCAGATGAGACCGATCGCGAGCTCCTCTCGACCACCGCGCAACTCTATCGAGAGATAGGATTAGCGCGGGTGTACTTCAGCGCCTTCCAACCCATTGCCGAGACCCCTCTGGAGGACCATCCCCCTACGTCGCCTCTGCGCGAGCATCGCCTCTACCAGAGCGATTTTCTTCTCCGTCAGTATGGCTTCACCTTCGAGGACCTGGTCTTCGATGAATCGGGCAACCTCCCCGGCCAGGCCGACCCCAAGCTGACGTGGGCCCAGGCCCATCCGGAGTGCTTCCCCGTGGAGGTGAACCGAGCCAGCCGCGAAGAACTCCTCCGCATCCCTGGCATCGGCCCCACCTCGGCCTCCCGCATCCTCAAGCTGCGCAGGGAGGGCAAGGTCCGCGAGCTTTCGGACCTTCGTAGGATCGGAGCGGTAGCCCACCGCGCCGCCCCCTTCGTTTTGCTGAACGGTCAGCAGCCGCCCTTCCAGTTGAGCCTGTGGTAAAGCTAATGATGAAGTCTCTGGAAAATGCGCTGGCAGGTGCCTGCGGCGACTCACAAAGCGCAAAACTGTACTTGACAGAGTGGAAATAGAGCGATATAATAGGTTCGCTCAAATTTGGACGGGTTTCGACGATTGTAGTGAGTGTCTCGACAGGGTCGAGACACTTATCGTAATCGTTGCAGCTTTCAAATCACCTTGGAAAGGAGCGAATCATGACTAAGTCAGATATTTTGGAGCAGATCGCCTCCAACCTGTACCAGGGCGAGGACGACGTCGTTGCCACGCTGGTCGAGCAGGCGCTGGATCAGGGGGTGACGCCAGGCGAGATCCTCAACGGCGGCCTCATCGCCGGCATGGACGAGGTAGGCAAGGACTTCAAGGCTGGCGAGTTGTTCGTGCCTGAGGTGCTCATCGCCGCCCGCGCCATGCACGCTGGCATGAACGTCCTGCGCCCACTGCTGGCCGAGAGCGATGTGCCCAGCGCGGGCAAGTACGTCATCGGCACGGTGCAGGGCGACCTGCACGACATCGGCAAGAACCTGGTCAGGATGATGCTGGAGGGCGCTGGCTTTGAAACCATTGACCTGGGGGTGGATGTCAAGCCCGACGCCTTCGTGGCTGCGGTGCAGGAGCACCAGCCGCAACTGCTGGGCATGTCGGCCCTGCTGACCACCACCATGCCAGGCATGAAAGCGACCATCGAGGCATTGCAGGAGGCGGGCCTGCGCGACCGGGTCAAGATCATGATCGGCGGTGCGCCAGTGACGACCGCCTTCGCCGAGCAGATCGGGGCCGATGCCTACGCGCCCGATGCGGCTACGGCGGTGGATGTGGCCCGTGGCCTGGTGGCGTGATGCGTCGAGGGGGGAGTCGAAACTGAAGATGAAAGCAGTTCGCTTGATCAAACCAGGGCAACCTCTGGAGATGCAGGAGGTGCCCGTGCCCAGCGTGGGCGCGAGGGACGTGTTGGTCAGGGTCAAAGCGGCGGGCATCTGCCGCTCGGACATGCACTATCGGGCTGGCACCTCGCCAGTCCACCCCCTGCCCATGACGCTGGGGCACGAGGTGGCGGGGGTGATCGAGGAAGTCGGCCCCGCCGTCACGAACGTCAAAGTGGGCGACCGGGTGTGCCTGCACTACCTTGTAACCTGCGGCGATTGCCAGTACTGCGCCATGGGCAACGAGCAGTTTTGTACCTCATGCTCGATGATCGGCAAGTACCAGGATGGCGGCTACGCCGAATACATCGCCGTGCCCGCGCACAACGCCGTACCCTTGCCCGAGGAGATCCCCTTCGAGCAGGGCGCCATCATGATGTGCTCGTCGGCCACGTCGCTCCACGCCCTCAACAAGGCGGGGGTGAAGCCGGGCGAGAGCGTAGCGGTGTTCGGCGTCGGCGGGCTGGGCATGTCGGCCGTGCAGTTGGCGCGGGCCTTCGGCGCGCTGGACGTGTACGCCGTGGACATCAACGCCGATAAGCTGAAGCTGGCCGAAAGCTACGGCGCCATCGCGGTGAACGCCAGGGAGGTCGCCCCGGTGGAAGAGATTCGGCGTTTGACGGGCGGCAGGGGGGTGGACGTGGCCCTGGAATTGGTCGGCTTGCGGCAGACGATAGAGCAGGCAGTGCACTCGCTGGGGGTGTTCGGGCGGGCGGTACTGGTGGGCATCGCCGATCAGCCCTTCGAGCTCCATTCCTACCACGACGTCATCCCCAAAGAAGCCCAGATCATCGGCTGCTCCGATCATCTCCTGTCAGAGCTGCATTTGCTCATTGGGTTGGTCCGCCGAGGCGTGCTGGACCTGTCGTCGGTGGTCACCCGCACCGTGCCCCTGGACGCCGGGGCCATCAACGCGGCAATGGATGACCTGGAAGCTTTCGGGCCTGAGGTTCGCACGGTGATTACGCCCTGACCAAGATCCGGTGCCATCACACTTGACCAGAAAGGGGATTGATGATACACTTTCGCTGGCTCGAAACTCGCAAGAAGAGGCTGTCATGGCTGTCTCCACTCGAACTGAGGTCCTCCGCGGTGAGAAGCTTTCTTTCTGGACCAAGGCCGCCTACGCCATCGGCGATCTGGGGAACTCGGTAGGGCCAGGCACGGTCATCCCCTTCTGGTACCTCTACTTCCTCACCGACGTGGCCAGGCTCAACCCGGCCCTGGCCGGCCTCTCCTTGCTCATCGGCAAGGTGTGGGATGCGATCAACGACCCGCTGGTGGGCATCCTATCCGACCGCACTCGCACCCGCTGGGGGCGGCGGCGGCCCTACCTGCTGTTTGGCGCCGTTCCCTACGGCGTCACCTTCGCCCTGCTGTGGATCGTGCCCCCCATCCAGGACCAGGTCTTCCTCTGCCTCTACTTCGCCTTCATGTATATGCTGTTCGACACCGCTTTCACCCTGGTCGGCTGCCCCTACGAGGCTCTGATCCCGGAGCTGACCCTGGATCACGACGAGCGCACCTCCCTGACCACCTATCGCATGGCCGTCTCCATCGGCTCAGGACTGTTGGCCGCTTTCCTGTTCGGCCAGGTCATTTTCCCCATGTTCCCCCAGGCCGACCCCAGGGCCTTTCTCCTGGTCGGCGTCGTCTGTGGCGCGGCCTTCATCCCACCGATTTTAGTTACCTTTCTGGGCACCCGTGAGCGGCTGGAGTTTCAGGTCGTCCGGCCGCCAAATCCTATCGAGGGCCTGCGCTACGTCCTGCGCAACCGCGCCTGGCGCTACACCCTGTCCATGGCCTTGCTGAGCTGGATGCCGGTGGACATCGCCTCGGCCGTCTTCCCCTATTTTCTCATCTACTGGATCGGGATGACAGAGGGGGATGCCATGATCGTGCTGGCCACGATTTTGCTCAGCGCCATCCTGTTCCTTCCCCTGCTGGTCTGGCTATCGTCGCGGATGGAGAAGAAGTACGCCTTCATCATCGCCACGGCGTCGTGGGTGATGGTCCAGCTCAGCGTCCTGCTGGTGCCCCGTGGCGCGCAGACACTGGCCTACGTCGTGGCCTTCGCCGCCGGACTGGGGGTCTCCAGCGCCCACGTCCTGCCCAGCGCCATGAGTCCCGACGTGTTGGAGGTGGACGAGTTGATGAGCGGGCGCCGGCAGGAGGGGATCTACGCTGGCTTCAACGTCTTTATCCGCAAGCTCTCCACCGGCCTGGTGCTTTCCATCATCGGCCCCGTCCTGGCCTGGTCCGGCTACGTGGAAGGGGCCGCTCAGCAGAGTGCCAGCACCCTGTGGGCCATCCGCCTGCTGATCGCTGCGCTGCCGGC
>Ga0194110_10002440_pt1 | contig 23561 bp, 14 predicted proteins | sample TA2Kig1200mmetaG_FD_146192 | JGI IMG/M metagenome (GOLD analysis project Ga0194110, IMG submission 146192) | Freshwater microbial communities from Lake Tanganyika, Tanzania - TA2015032 Kigoma Deep Cast 1200m | ecosystem: Environmental > Aquatic > Freshwater > Lake | place: Tanzania: Lake...
ACCCACGGCCAATGTCAAGTGGCCACGGTGTAGAGGGTGCAATGACTGGCTTGGACGGGCCCGCGGGGGTCCGCAACGCCGCCACCAGGGGGCTCGTCCCAAAGGGGCGAGCGACCGTGTGCGCTGGCGTGTACGAATGCGCTATTGGACCCCGCCGGAACTGGCCCGTTGACACGCCACCTGTTCGGCGCTGTTGTTCATGCGCGAAGAAGAGGTCCGCCTGTAGTGAGACGCCACAATGAGCGATGTGCTCAGATCGACCATGGATGAGCTTCGGCAGGGGCTTCAGCAGATCTACCGCTCCCGGCTCAAGGGCGTCTACATCTTTGGCTCCCAGGCGCGCGGGGAGGCGACACCCGACTCCGACCGGGAGGAAGCCGTCCCCGCATGAACCCAGACACGCCGGGCACTGCTCCGGCGGTCGACCAGAGGAGCGGAACCACCTAAGGTGTCGGCGGATGTAACCTCACTCGCAGAAGATCCGCACCTTCGTCTTGTCGTCCGTCACGTCCACGGTGAGGTCCGAGAGAGCCTGGATCATCTCCTCGATGTCCTGGGGCTTCGCGCCGCGCAGATCGAGGTCAATCCCCCTGCCGTGGAGCGCGCCCGCAAGCTTGTCGCTCGCTTCCTGCGGCAGGAGGGAGGAGAGCTTGAGGCCGGCGCGCAAGAGCTGGAGGGGGACCCGGATGTTCACCCGCGTGGGAGAGTCGGCTTTGGCGTTGTCCTCGACGAGGACGCGGAGGAACTTGGCTGGACCTGGCCTCTGGCCCGCCTCGCTGCCGGAGGCGCCCTCGGCTGCGGTGCGCCCCGCCAAGGCATCCAGGAGCCGTTCTGCGTCCGCCACGCTGACCTTCCCTTCGGCCACCATGCTGAGAATCCGACGCCGCTCATCGCCCATCGCATTGACTCCTTACCAGAAGTGGATGCGGACCGTCGAATCCGGGGACTCGACATCCACCGAGAGCTTTCGCAGAGCGCAGAATACGCGGAAGATGGCCGGGCCGGCCAACAACAGCCTCTTCCCCCGCCCCGATGGCCACCACAAGATGGCCGCCACGAGGAGCAATGGGAGGAGGACGAGCCAGAGGACGACTGCCAGCGGCCAGACGAGCAGCAGCGGCAGCCAGAGGCCCACCCTCTTGCGGCCACCCTTGACGATGCGGATGCGGAGAAGCGACGGCGGCCAGGTCATGGCTTCAAGAGCTCCAGGGCCTCCTCGACGTTCAGTTCGCCGCGCTCGAGGCGTGAGAGCACGTCGTCCGGCGTCGGCCGCGGCGCGGCCTCCTCGATCTTCACGAACTCGAAGTGCCCAGCGATGCGGTTCAGCCTGTTCTTGATCGTCGGGTAGCTGACCCCGAAGAGCTCTTCCATGCGCTTGATCGAGCCGTGACATCGCACGAAGGCCATGACAAACACCTGGTCATCGGCGTCCAGGCTGGCGAGCGGCGGCGGCTCGAACTGCCCCTCGATTGCGATGTCGCGGCTCGCCAGCCGCACACGCTCGACGACGAACGGCTGGCCGCGCGTGACGCTGAGCAAACCCTGCCAGTCTCCGTCCATGCCTCGGCCTCCTGTCCCTCGCTCGCACATTCTACACTGCTTTCTTACCAAAGTCAATCCACTTATTAAGAATATTCACCTTGAGCCCTCTATCAGATGAATTATAGCTATGGCCGGATCAGCTAGAGGGGAGCGGGTGCCAGATTGCCAACTCCAGGGAGAGGGAGTTGGCAATGCGGTGTCACGGGGACCCGCCGCCCATACTTGTTCACGCCGCCGCGGCGGCGGGGAGGGTGAACCGGTATGGCGGGAAGGCCCCGGAGCCGCCCGGATCGCCAAAGCGCCTATACTGGGTCAAACGACCGCGCGCAGGTGAACGAGTATGATGGGACCGCCCCGGATGCCCCCGGATCGCCAAAGCGCCCATACTGGGTCAAACACCAGTGTCGCACAGGTGAACCAGTATGGGGATGTTGAGCCGTCCACACGTGTCGTCGTTTGCATTGTCGTGCCCGTCTCAGTATGCTCAGGGGGGTCTTCATCGCCCCCTCGAAGGAAGGAGAATGTGACATGAGGAGTGGCTGCTTCAGGTCATTGTGGGCCGCCGCCATTGCTGCGCTCGCCATTGCCCGGACGAGCACGGCGGCGGAGGGCGCGGTCAAGGTCTTCATCCTCGCCGGCCAGTCGAATATGGAGGGGAAGGCGCCGAACACGTTGTTCGACTACCAGGCCGAGGCGCCGGAGACGAAGGACCTCTTCAAGCACCTGCGCAAGGACGGCAAGTGGATCGTCCGCGACGACGTGTTCATCAAGTTCCTCGACCGCAAGGGTCCGCTGACGCTCGGCTTCGGCTCGCCCGGCCGCACGGGCGCCGAGCTGGAGTTCGGCTGGATGATGGGCGACCACTTCGCCGAGCCGGTGCTGCTCATCAAGGCGGCCTGGGGCGGCCACTCGCTTGTAAAACTCTTCCGCTCCCCCTCGGCAGGCCTCCCGCCCCTCGAAAAGGAGCTCGAACAGGCCCAGGACCGCGTGAAGAAGGCCAACGAGAAACAGAAGAAGAACGACCCCGTGCCCACGATGGACGACATCAAGAAGGCCTACGGCTCATCATATCGCAACATGATGGCCGAGGTGAAGGAGACGCTAGAGAAGCTCGACATCCTGTTCCCCGAGCTCAAGGGCAAGAAGCCCGAGATAGCCGGATTCGCCTGGTTCCAGGGCTGGAACGACCAGTACGGCGGGCAGGACGAATACGCGTCGAACATGAAGCACTTCATCGTGGACGTGCGGAAGGACCTCGGCGTGCCGAACCTGCCGTTCGTCATCGCCGCGATGGGCCAGAACGGCTCGAAGCCGGCCGCCGGCGCAATGCTCACCATCCGCGAGGCACAGATGTCCATGAACGACGTGCCGGAGTTCAAGGGCAACGTCAAGGCATTCCGCACCGACCTGCTGGTGGACAAAGCGGCCGAAGAGGTCTACCCCAACTGGCGCAAGGAAGGCGAGAAGTGGAAGAAGGTCGGCGGCGACTTCGGCTACCACTACATGGGCAGCGCCATCTGGTTCACCCGCATCGGCCACGCCATGGGCGAGGCGATCCTGGAACTGTGCGCGAAGAAATAGCCCGGCGCCTTCGCCGCGCGGGACACCGCCAGCGCCTCCTCCCTCGTCGTCGGCGCCATCGCCCTCGGCCGCGAAGCCGCCGCCGCGATCGGCCGCTATCTCCAGCCTTGAGCCTGCCGTCATCGCATTGTGCCCGTTGGCCCCCGTCGGAGCGGCGAGCCGCAGGGTGCGTGATTGACTCGCCACACTGCGCGTGGTAGAGTGGACCCAATGGCGGTTGCGTGGCCGTCTCACGTCGGGAGGAACGCCGCGCGTGAGAGGCGGGTGATGCCTCGCTCACCCGCGGCCAAGTGGAAGGAGAGTGCACATGCGGGTCAGGCTGGCGTTGCTCGGGCTTTGTGGTGTGGCTATGTGCGGCGGGTCTGTGGCGATGGCGGGCCAGCCGGTGGCGGGGCCGTGGGCGCAGTTCCGCGGCCCGAGGGGGCTGGCCACCAGCGCCGAGAAGGGCTTGCCCACCAGGTGGGGGCCGCAGGAGGGCATCGCCTGGAAGGCCGAGCTGCCCGGCGGAGGGGCCTCGACGCCCATCATCCTGGGCGACCGCATCTTCCTCACGTGCTTCAGCGGCTACCTGGTTCCCGGCGAGCCGAAGGGCGAACTCGACCAGCTCAAGCGCCACGTCGTCTGCCTCAGCCGCCGCGACGGCAAGCTGCTCTGGAGCAAGGCCATCCCCGCCAGGATGCCGGAGGAACGCACCATCCGCGAGCACGGCTACGCCGCGAACTCGGTGTTCACCGACGGCGAGCGGGCCTACGCCTTCCTGGGCACGTCGGGCGTCTTCGCCTACGACCTGGATGGCAAGCAGCTCTGGCAGGCCAACGTCGGGTCGAAGACCAGCGGCTGGGGCACGGCCGCCTCGCCAATCCGCTACGGCGAGCTGCTCATCATCAACGCCAGCGTCGAGAGCGAGTCCCTCATCGCCCTCGACCGGCAGACGGGCAAGGAGAAGTGGCGCGCCGGCGGCATCAGGGAATCGTGGAACACCCCAATCCTGGTGCCTGTGGGCGAGAAGGCCGAACTCGTCCTGGCCATCCACGGCAAGGTGCTTGGCTTCGACCCCGACTCGGGCGAGCAGCTTTGGTCGAGCGCCACTGACATTGGGTGGTACATGGTCCCCAGCATCGTGGCCGGCGACGGCGTGGTCTACTGCATCGGTGGGCGCGGCACCGGCGGCGCGCTCGCCGTGCGCTGCGGCGGACGCGGCGACGTGACCGCGACCCACCGCCTGTGGACGCTGAAGAAGGGCTCGAACGTCTCGTCGCCCATCCTGCACGAGGGCCACGTCTACTGGGCGCACGAGAACGAGGGCATCCTCTTCTGCGTCGAGGCCAAGACGGGCCGCGTGGTCTATGAGGAGCGGCTCCCGCGTGCCGGGCAGTTCTACGCCTCGCCCGTGCTGGCCGTCGGCAAGCTGTATTACACCACGCGCGACGGCCGCACCTACGTCGTCGCCGCGAGCCCCAAGTTCCAGCTCCTCGCCACGAACGAGCTGGGCCGCGTGGGCGTCTTCAACGCCAGCCCGGCCGTGGCCAATGGCCAGCTCTTCCTCCGGGCCGACAAGACCCTCTTCTGCATCGGCAGCGCCAAGTAGCCAACCAGTCTGGAGGCCTGAAATGCTGACACGGAGATGCCCGTTCCTCCTGGGAGCGCTGTGGCTGGCGGCCGCCTGCGCAACGGCAGCCGCGCCCGCCGGCGAAGGCGAGGCACGGGGCGGGCTGGCCGCGAACTATCCCGGAGACAAGGGGATCGGACGCGACCCCGCCGTGGTCTTCCACGACGACTTCGAGGCCGGCGAGGTGGGGAAGAAGTGGGACGAGGTGTCGGTCCGCCGCCTCCGCAACGCCACGGCTCAGGCGCCGGCCCTCGTGGCCGAGACCGACGCCGCCATCGCGCGCGGCACCCGGTCGGCCCGCGCCGCCCTCCACAAGGACAGCCATTCCGACGTCTCGCTCTTCAAGCGCTTCAGCCCCGGCTTCGACGAGCTGTACATGCGCCACTACGTCCGCTACGGCCCCGACTATGGCTGCCACGCGCACGGCGGCAGTGGCTTCATGGCCGACTGGGGCAAGGGGGCGTTCCGTGGCGCAGGCAAGCCCCCCGACGGCGATAAGTTCTACTGGGCCACCCTCGAGCCCATCGGCAGGCCCGACCGCGGGTGGGGGCCGCCCGGCGCCCTCATCTTCTACGCCTACTGGTGGAAGATGAAGCCCGACGGTCGGGGGAACCATTGGGGCAACTGGTTCCAGCCGCAGCCCGACTACATCCCGCCCCTCCAGACCTGGATCTGCGTCGAGTGGCGCGTCAAGGCCAACACCCCAGGCCAGGAGAACGGCGAGCTCGACTGCTGGATCAATGGCAAGAAGTCCGGCGAGTTCCGCGACATCAACTGGCGTTCCGCCGACACCCTGCGCATCAACCGCGTGCAGCTCACGCTCTACCTGGAGCCCGACGGCTACGCGCGCTCGGGCGGCGGCACCACGCGCACCGTCTGGTACGACGATGTGGTCGTCGCCACGAAGTACATCGGGCCAAGAACCCCCTGACGGCTCGCCTGAAGAGGCCCGCGGCCGCCTCCGGTGCCCCGCGTGTTCCCGCCGGGTCGAAGCGGCGCGGCCTGGTGTGTTACTGCGCCTTCGGCGCACCCCGCCAGATTGATGCGAGTTCGTGGATGGTCAGCGACACGACCTTGAGGGTACCCCTGGTGCACTTGAGGGCGAGGGGGGCGTCGGAGGGGAGGAAGCAGGCGGAGAGGGATGCCTCGCCGTCGTTGCCGAATGCCTCGATGGAGGTGCGGTCAACGAGGAGCTCGAGCCTCAATCGCTTCGGGTCGGGCGCCATGGGCGCGGTGAAGCCCTGAATCGAGAGCTTGTCGCTCGTGAAGGCGAGGGTCTCGCCGCGGATGCGGAAGGCGGCTTCTGCACCAGCCTCCATTTCCAACTCAGCAAGGATGTGGAACAGGTCGCCCTTCGCGGCGAGCTTCAGCTCCTCGCCCGCGGCAAGGGTCCGGGTCTTCTCCTCGGCCTTGCTCTTGTGGAGGGTTGCGATCTCGGCGATGGGCTTGCGGAAGAGGCGCGCCGTGCCCCCGACGGTTCGGAGGGTGAGCTCGCAGGGGAAGGTGTGTTGCTGGTTGAAGGGCATGTTGGGGTACTTGCCGCCGCGCATCCAGGCGATCTGGATGCGCCGCCCGTCCTTCTCGGGGATGTGGTTCCAGGTCTGCGTGGCGTAGAAGTGCGGGCCGCTGGTGCGCCGCGGCTCGGCGTCGGGCTTGAAGGTCATCCCGTCGAAGTCGCCGACCGTATAGCTGCCGTCGCCGCCAATGACGACCCACTTGGTGCGGCTGCGATCTCCGTCCACGGGCAGCGGGAACATGTCGGGGCACTCGAAGAAGCCTTTCAACGTGCTCAGCTTCCGCCAACTCGTCAGGTTCGTGGAGTCGAAGAGGACATAGGTGTTGCCCGGGCCGGACAGGATCATGACCCACTTCTTTCCCGCCTCGTACCAGAACACCCTCGGGTCGCGCTCGGGGTGGGCGAGCACGGGGTTCTTGTCCCACTTCGTCCACGTCCGCCCTCGGTCGTTGCTGTAGGAGATGCACTGGTTCAGGTTGTCGGTGCTGCTCCAGAAGGCGACGATGGCGGGCGTGTCTTTGCTCGTGGCGAGGCCCGAGGTGTTGTTCGCATCCACCACCGCGCTGCCCGATTGCGTGCCCCCGAACTTGCCGCCCTTGCCGAATGCGGGCTGGACCTCCTCCCAGTGAATCAGGTCCTTGCTGATCGCGTGGAGCCAGCAGCTCCACCAGCGCTGGGCGAACAGGTGGTATTCGCCGTCCAGGTAGAAGAGGCCGTTGACGTCGTTGATCCAGCCCTCCTCGTGCGGGCCGGGGTTGAGCCTGTGGCGCGTCCACTGCCTGGCCGTGAAGTGGAACTGCGGGCGCAGCCGCTCGTGGTACAGCGTCGTGAGATCAACGGGCACAACGGTCTCGGCGATCATGTAGCTCGACGGTCCCGGCAGATGCAGTTTGCCTTCAGAGATGGTCGCGCCGTCCACCAACTGTCCGGCGGGGAAGCGGCCCATCGCGTCCTCAGCCTTCCCCGACTGGAACGTCCACCAGGCGAAGGGCTTGGGCTCGGATGGCTCATTCGGCTTCAGCGCGGCTATTGTCTTGGCGTCGAGGGCCGTGTCGTAGATGCGCGCGTCCTCTATCGTGCCCGTGAAGAAGCAGTTGGGCCGTCCCGCATCCACGTGGCGGAGGCCCATCAGCACGGTGCTCGACTGGTCGAAGGCAATGGGGTCGGACGCCATGGTGTAGCTCGCGTATGGCTGGCCGTTCCTGTAGAGTGCCACCTCGCGGCCTCGACAGACCAGCGCGATCTGGACCACGGTGGTGGGGCCGGCGGTCTCGGCGGGCCAGGCGTCCTGCTGCCGGTGGCAGCGGCGCCCGTAGTCGCTCCCCAGCATCCACTTGGCGGGCTGGTATTCGCCGAAGACCAGCGCGTCGAACACCCCGCCGGGGTTCTCCAGCGTGAGCACGCTGCCGCCCCTCTGGGTGAGATTGGCAGGAGAGACCCAGGCGACGAGCGTCTTGTCCTTCAATGTGGCCCCCTTTGCCCGCGCTTTGGCGTCGGGCTGAATCTGCGCGGCGAACGCCGGTCTGCACGCGGCAACGACCCAGAGAGTGATGCCGAGCCACGGCCCCATCGCCCGCCCCGCCGCCGATGCCGAAACGCTCATGGTGAAACCGCGCCTCCTGTGTCATTAGCAAGCGCAGGGCGGATCATAGGCTTCCCCATTGCGCAAGTCAAGCCCTACGGAACCTTGGAGAGCATGGGTCGCGCTTGCGCTGTGCAAGGCATGGCGTATAATAGCAAGCGCGTTGTGGGCGAGAGAAGCTATTCGGACTCGAGAAGAAGAGGCCCTGGGTATGAAGCTGGCCAGACTGAGTTATGCGGAATTCGCCGGCACTGCGAACGAATGGCGGGTGGACAAGTGCCTGCTGGGGGACGTCAACCTGCTGGTCGGCATGAACGCGAGTGGCAAGTCGAGGACGCTGAACGTTATCAAGGCGCTGGCCGACCTGGTTTGCGGTGACGACAAACTGCACTTCCTCTCTGGCGATTATGAAGCGCTGTTCGACGATGGCGGCCGGACGGTCCAGTACTCGCTGAAGTACGACGACCTCCAGGTGGTGCGTGAGGTCCTGAAGGTGGACGGAGCGGATCGGATAACCCGCGGCCCCAGCGGCGAGGGCAGGATTCACGCAGAGCGAGTAGGCGAGCCGATCGACTTCAGGGTCCCACTCGAAGCTCTGGCGTGCGTTTCGAAACGCGATGCCCTCCAGCACCCCTTTCTCGAGCCATTGTACCAGTGGGGCAAGTGTATGCGGCACTACCCCTTTGGGTCGCCGCTGGGCAAGGATTCCTTCATCATTCCGGCGCCGGGCCGTCTCACCACTGAACTGAATCTGAAGGACCCGAACTGCGTTGTGGCCCTCTTCAGGAAAGCTAGTACGGAGTTGGGCGATGGGTTTGTGGAGGCCGTGCGCGCAGACATGCGCGCGATTCGCTATGAACTAGACGCCATCCAAGTGGCAGCGCCGCTGAGCCTCAACCTACCGGGCAACATCCAGGGTGAGCCTAAGTGTCTGATTGTGAAGGAGCACGATCTCTCCGGCGGCACGGATCAGTATGCGATGTCCCAAGGCATGTTCCGAACGTTCGCGCTCCTCATACACATGAATTACGCACAGTTGAAGAACCTGCCCAGTCTCGTGCTCGTTGACGATGTCGGGGAGGGCCTCGACTTCGAGCGCTCCACGGCGCTGATCAAACTTGTGGTGAACAAGGCTCAACGGACGGGTGTTCAGCTCGTCATGGCGACCAACGACCGGTTCGTGATGAATGCCGTGGACCTGAGGTACTGGACGGTGGTTCAGCGCGTTCCGGGAGGGTGCCGCCTCTACAACTACGAGAACGCCCGGCCGGTTTTCGAGAAGTTCCAGCTCACCGGCCTGTCCAACTTCGATCTCCTCGCCAGCGGCTACCTGGACAGCATGGTTCATGCCGAATGAAGAAGATCGCCGTCTTCGTTGAAGGGCAGTCCGAACAGATCTTCGTGCGGTCGTTGCTCCAGTGCGCTCTTGGGCATCAGCCTATCAGTTTTCAGTGCATTCAACTGGCCGGAGATCACGACAGGCAAGTGCCGTACTCGTTCCTCAACCCGGCAGCTGTCGCGTACTTCCTCATTGTCAACGTGGGCAGCGATGAGAGGGTTCTCTCGGCTGTCAAGGAGCGCGAACGCGCGCTCTTTGCCCAGGGCTACACTGGGATCATTGCGCTTCGTGACATGTACTCGCAAGCCTACGACAATCGCGCGGGCGGCCAGATTAAGGATGAGGTGACTGATGCCTTTCTCCATGCAGCGTTGGCGGCGGTTGCCACGATGAGCCGGGCGGGGGACATCAGCTTGCACTTCGCGATCATGGAGTTCGAGGCCTGGCTGCTGGCAATGGGGAACCTCCTCTGCCGTGCTTTCCCTGCCCTGACCCCGGAGGTGGTGCAGGCGGAACTGGGTTGCCGCCTATCGGACATCGATCGCCAAACGCACTTCTACAGGCCATCCCGCCATCTCGACAGAATGCTCCGGAGCGTGGGGGCGGAGCACGACAAGTCCCGCAAGGAGTTGGAACGCATCTGTGCCGCCCTGACACCCGACGACATTCCCAGCGCGACGGGGCATGGCAGATGCCGGAACCTCCGCATTTTCTACGAAACCGTCCAACGGTGTCCGGAGTAGTCCTGTAGGCTTGGGCGGGCGGGAGGCTTGCGGTAGCTACGGGCGGGCGGCTGGGGTGAGATAGCCCCACTGCCGCAGGATGCGCTTGAGCTGGTCGGCCGCGGTCTCGCGGGGCGCGGTGAAGGCCAGGCGGAAGCCGACGTCGCTGAAGCTGTCCCGGCCCTCCTTCGCCTTGTCGAAGGGGAGGGGCCAGGGCTTGTCAAAGGGCCTGGCCTTGCCGTCCCAGAGCTCGGGGGGCGAGAGTGCGGAGCCGCCGATGACGGCCAGGGCAGCGGCGTGCTTGAGGGCGAAGTCGCGGAAGGCTTCCGCCTTGGGCTTCTCGGCGGCCTTGAGGAGGGCTTCCTCGAAGGCGGCAGCCGTGGGCTGATCGAGGACCATCTCGGCCACGTTGCCCACGAGGTGCTGAAGCTCGGGGCCGGCGCCCACGGGGGCGAACCAGAGGGTCTTGTCGTCCGCGTCCGTGGCGGGGATGGCCCTGTCCTTCTGCGGAAGCTGGCCGGCAACGGGGGGCATGAAGGCGTCGGCATCCGGCCAGGCGACCCCCGCGCGCCCCTCCCGGTGCTTCTTGACCATGAACTGCTGCTGCCTGTTCCAGGCGGCATCGCGGAGGTTGTGCGGGCGGTCCATCTTGCCCTTCACGTGAGCATCGAAGGCGGCTTGCCACTCGGCGGCGGTGGGGAGGCGGCAGCCGAGGAGCCAAGCAGCCTCCAGGGCGAGGGGGGCCGAGACGTATTGGGCGGGGGTCTGGTTGCTCGGCGGCGGGTGCTCGGCGTCTTTCGGATAGGCCTCGAACGCTCCGCCCTCAGCGGCCAGCCAGTTCGCCGCCAGGGTCAACTGGCCTGCCGGGCGCCGGCGCCAGTCCCAGGCACGCGGGCCTTGCCGCGCGTCCTCGGCAGCGGAGCCGACCAGTAGTTCGAGGTCGGGCCAGCGGTCGCCAGCGGCCATGGCGTCGAGGAGGAGGCGGACGGGTGTTTCGGTGGTGCAGAGGTAGCCGGGCTTGCCGGCCTTGTCTTTCGGCTCGACGCGGATGAAGGTGAGGGTGTGTCTGGTCCCTTCCTTCAGTTCGCCCTCGTAGGAAATCGTCTTGCCTTCCGGGCCGGGCTGGAGGGGCTTCCACTTGGAACCGAGCGGGGCCTTCTCGCTACAGGGGCCTGCCTTGTCGAGGCCGGCCTTCGGGTCGTCGGGCATCTGCTGCTTGACGAACTCCTGGAGCTCGCCGAGCAGCTTCTTGGCCTGGGCGGACGCAGCGGCGTCCGCGGCTTCCTTGATGAAGGCGGCCACTGCGGCGTCAATCTGGGCCTTCGGGGTCTCCCTGCCCAGCCCTTCGGCGTTCAGGCGGAAGTAGTAGAGCTTGAGGCGGAACCTGGCGTCGGGGCCGAGCTTCTCGGCAATCTCCTTGATGCCGCCGAACTTGTCCGCCTGCTCGATCACCTTCTGCACATCGGGGCTGTCGAGCTTCTTGGGGTCGCTTGCGGCGGCGACGGCGCTGAAGCAGGCCTCCCAACGCCTGACGGCCTCGTCGGCGAGCTCCTTCGCCACCGTCCGCAAAGCATGGGCGCTGGTGGCCTTGAGCTTCTCGACGGTCGCGCGCAGCGCGACCTCTTGCTTGAGCTCCTCGAGGGTGCCGGGCCAGTCCCTCTCTTTCCCGAGCTTTCGCCAGATGATGAGGGGGGCTTGGGGCGGGCCGTCCTTCCCGATGGCCTGGGCGCGCTCGATGAGCGTCTTGCGGTCGAGGCCCTCGAGGGCGAGGAGCTTCTCGATCTGCTGGAAGGGGGAGAGGCCCTTGGGCACCTCGCGCTTCTTCCAGGCATCGTAGAGCTGGCGCGGGGTGCGCGGGGCGGCGTCGGGCTTGTCGTCGGGCGTGTAGCCGGCGTCGAGCATCGCCTGGAGGTCGCGGCAGGCGAGGAGGAAGTCGGCTGCCTCCTTGCGCGCCGTGGCGTAGCCGTCCACCGCGTTGGCCCAGGGCGCGCTCTTCTTGAGTTGGGCGGGGCCGACGGCTGGGAGGCCGCGCTCGGTCCACTTGGCGGCTTTGAGGACGCCCTGGAGGGTCCGCTCGCGGAGCGGCGGCAACTCGTCCGCGACGGCCCTGGCGAGGGGCGTGTCAGGGAGCGCCTTAGCGGCATCAGGGAGGCCGGCGGGGAGTTGCTCGGGGTCGTCGAGGGCCTTGAGGAAGGCGAGGAGGGCATCCACGTCGCGGCGCAACTGGCCGTACCTCGCGCTGTCCTTCGCAAGCTCCTTGAGGGTGCCTTCGGGCGGGACGACGGCTTTGCGGCGCTCGGCCCACTCCTTGTTGAGCGCGTCGGAGGAGGTCGGCTTGACGGTGCCGATGCGGACGAGCCATTTCTCGACGGGCTCCCAGTATTCGGCGAGCTTGGCGTTGAGGCGGTCGAGCTCGCGGCCGATCTCGCCGGCGGCCTTGGCGATGCGCGCCTCGTTCTTCCTGACCCAGGGGAGCGGCGTGATCTGGCCGGCCAGCTTCTCCTGCTGGTCGCAGACGGTCTGGCCCTCCGCCGCAACCTTCTTCTTCTCGACGTCGGGCTCGCGCGAGAGCTCCTGGATGACGGCGCGGCAGGCGGCGATGGCGCCCTTCCAGGCGTCCGGCGGGCGTGGGTCCGGCTTCTCGGGCTTGTAGTAGTCGGCAACGTCCTTCAGCCAGAGTTCGAGGGTGTCGTCGGTGAACTGCTTCTGTTCGCGGAAGGCGCGATGGACCTGGCTGTCCGCGGCAAACGCCTGGGCGTCAATCTTGCCCCTCCAGTCGGCACCGAGAACGTCAACGACGGGTTTGGCTTTGGCCTTGATGTCCTCGAGGCGGCCTGGGACGGCCTCGAGGTTCGCCCCGGCGACCGTGGCCTCAATGTGGTTTGGGAATGCGGCGAGCACCGCGTCCTTCGATTCCTCCATCTTCTTCGCGAGCTGCTGGAGGCTCTCCCAGGCATCGGCGGTCCTGCTGGCCAGGGTCGTGGCGTTGCCGAGCCCCTTGGCGAGAGCTGCCGTGGTGCCGGCAGCACGAACGGCCTCCTGGCGGGACTTCTCAAGGCGCTGGGCGAACTGGCCGCCGACTGCGTTGAGGCGAGCGGTCTGCTTCTGGAGCTCGGCGTGGAGGCCGGCGAGCTTCGTGGCGTCGTCCCGGCCGCTCTTGAGCAGTTCGGCGAAGGCATCCAGCTTCTTGGCCTCGAGGAGTGGTCGCCGAACGAGGTCCCACACCCGCTTGGCGAGGCCGGGGTCGCTGGCCTTGAGCTTGTCGCAGGAGCCTCGCAGGCCCCTGAGGGCGTCGCCGGCTTCCTTGACGGCAGGCTCGAGCGGAGCGAGTCTGTTCAGAAGGGCGTCGAAGCTCGCCAACTGGCCGGCCGAGGCGCGGACGGCCCCGACGAATGCGGCGGCCAGGTTGGGGTCCTGGCCGTCAGTCGGGCCGACCAAGGCGGCCTTGAGCTTGCTGAGCGCGTCGGCCTGGGCCGCAACGGCCTTGGCCTTGCCCGCGACGGCGTTCACGCGCGCCTCAAGCTCCTCCAGCGTCTGCGCGTCCGCGGTCTCCGCCCTGAGGAGGCCATCCATCACCTTGCGGGGGTCATCGTGGAGAATCTGGAGGGGGGCAGCGTACTCGCCCAGGAGCTTCTTGGTTACGACGGCCTCGATTCTCCGGGCCGGCAAGCTGACTTTGAGGGCCTCATCAATGGCCCCGGCGAGGTTCTTGTCCGCCTTGAGCGACGCAACCGCGCTCTTCATCGCCTCGGCCTGCTTCGCCCAACCCCTTGCCTCGAAGACCTTGGCCAGGGGGGTGAGGCTCAACTCATCATAGGTGGGCCACCCCCTAACGCTCTTCTCGACCCCCTTGACCACGTCGAGCGCGCGCCGGATTTGCGCGACCTTCTCCGCGGACTTGATGCTGCTGGGTGGGTTGTTGCCCAGGTCCACGTAGTCGCCAGCCGTCACTCCGGCAATGTCGCGGGGGTCCACCGATCCACCCTTGGCCCTGTCCACGTTCTTCACGATCAGGGCATCAAGGCCGGGGTCGTCACGCCACGCATTGAGCCGCTCGGTGGTGAGGTTCATGTGGAAGGCGCGGATCCACTCCTTGTAGGCCTGGCAGAGCGCCTGCCAGTCTCTCTGGTGCTCTGGGAGCCAGGCAAACGGCCCTGTCTCCACGGGCTTCTTCGGCTCGCGCGGCTTCGTGGGGAGGGACAGCGCGATGAACAGCAAGGCGAGGACAGCAAGGACGACGATGATGAGGCACAGGGGCCAAAGCCTGACGAGGAGGCTCGGCTTGGCCGAGGGCTCCGCGCCGCGTGCCCAGGCCGGCGGGGCCTCGAAGCCGCCGGGCGGCGGCGGCGTGTCCCACACCGTCTCCATCTCGCGGAACGCCCGGTGGACGGGGCGAGGCGCCGGGGGGGCTGGCGGCTCGGGTTGAGGGCTCTCCATAGGGACGCGGACCGGAGGTTCCCAGCCGCGGGCAGGAGGCGCGGGCTCAGCAACCGGCTGCGGCGGCGCCATCTGTCCGGCGGGGGGCAGCTCAGGCTCCGGGGCCGCGGCCGGCGGAGGCTGGAGGTGCTCGGCAACCGGGGCGGGAGCAGCGGCGGCCTCGAAGTCCGTGGCGGCCACAGGCTCCGTCGGCCGTGGCGGGACGGCTTCTTCGGGGACGGCGGGCTGCGGCTGCTCCGCGGCGCGAGGCGGCAGGGCCTCCTCGCTCGGGGGAACCACCAGGCCCTCGGCCACGGGAGGCGCCTGGGGTTCGGCCCAGGGGGCAGCAGGCGGCCCGGGCTCGGCAGCGGGCACGGGCGCCGGCGGCGCCGCAGGGAACCTGATGATGAAGCTTGGCAGCGAAGCGGCCTCGCGCCGCGAGTCCTCAATCGCCCGCTCGAACTTGGCAACCGTGCGCTCGTCGAGCGAGTAGGGGATGTCGGTCGCCAGCGGGATCGCGCTCAGCGATGCCTTGACGCAGAAGAACTGCTGAGGCCCTGGTTCGCCGACGACGATGTCCATCCAGGGCAGCTCCACTGGGGCGATGAAGAGCATGGGTGCGGCGGGGTCGAGCCTGCCGAGGAGGAAGCCGAGCCAGAGGACGCCTGCCCCGAGGAGGTCGCCGGCGCACAGGGGGACGCGCATGTGGCTGGCGCGCAGGAGCGCGGTGCTGGAGGCGCTCGACTCGCCGCCGCTCGCCCGGTAGGCGGGCATCTCGCGCTCGATGACGTAGAGGATGCGGTGGATGCCCTGCCTGCTGGGGCCCGTCTCGGGCCGGTCGGCGAGATAGGCCAGAGCGCCCGGCAGAGGGGGGAGGGCCTCGGCGGCGGGCTCGGCCTCGGCAACGGCCTGGCGGAGGAGCTGGCGGGTGTCGCTGACGAGGGTGCGGACGGCTGCGGCGGAGGTGGTCTTGACGCAGCGCGCCTCGACGGTTTCGAGGAGGGGCAGTGCGTGGCGCAGCGCCCATTCGAGCGAGACGCCGGCGAGCTGGGCGCAGACGACCATGGGGTAGCGGGTGCGCCCCTTGCCGTCGCGCGAGGACCACATGCGGCCGACCACGAGGTCGCGGCTCGTGAGCCAGAGGAAGTTGTGGTGGAAGCCCGCGAGGCGCTCCTCGCCGCCAAGCTTGTCCCAGGAGCCGGAATCTATGTTGCCGGCGATCCCCTGGGTGTAGAGGATGCGCTTGACGGCCACGAGGCGATGGGTCTCGAGCCCGAGGTCCTCGATGTGGTCATCCCAGCCGGGGTGCTTGCCGAAGGCGGCCACGTGGGCCTCGACTGCGGCGGAGGCGCCCTTCTTCGGGATGAACTTCCTCAGTAGCGAGGCCATGGCATGCTCATTTCGGATTTCGGATTTCGGATTCCAATGCGCAATCCGCAATCCGAAATCCGCAATCGGCAATCAGCGGGGCTGGCTCGTCGGCCAGTCCTCGATGCGGGGCAGGCCCTTTTCGAACTCGAGGCGCAGCCGCAGGGGGCGGGTCTGCCGCTGGTCATCCTCGATGTTCAACATGACGTTGCGCTTCGCCGGCTCGAAGATTTCCTTCTTCTCGATCGGCTTCTCGGCGTCCCAGGCGTGCTTGAACTGTTCCTTGGCGAAGAGGGGGTCGGTCAACCCTCCGGGATGGAGGAGGCGGACCATGGCCCAGAGGTTCTTCACGTCTATGCCCCGGTTCGGCTCGGGGTCCACCGGGTTGCGGTAGAGGCGGATTTCGAGCTTGTCGCCGGGGTACCAGACGTCGCAGAGCTTGTAGTCGGCGGCGGGAAGGGTGTTGCCCTTCCCGATCTCCTTGTCGCCCTGCTTGACGCGGATATGGACCCACCTGTGCGCGGCGGTGGGGCTAGGCTGGACTGCCGGGACCCATAGCTCGCACTTGAGCGCCCGGTCCCCGGTGGGGAGCCCGTCGAGGACGCCTTTGACCTTCTGCACCCAGTCCCAGTCGGGCGGCGGGATGCGGAGCTTTCGGATTTCGTCAATCATCTTGCGGACGGCCTCGCGGAAGCGCTTGAGGGGGTCGGCCGCGGGGCCTACGGCGGGGGCAGGGGTCTCCTTCCACTGGAGGACGAGTGTCTCGACGATCTTGCGCGCCTCGCCGACTTCGGGGGCGGTGAGGTGCTCGTCCTTGGGCGCCGGCCGGTCGAGCGGGAAGCGGCTGTAGCGCGCCCGGAGGTCCTTCACGAGGGTCCTGCCGTACTCGGAGGCCTCGTCGGCGAGGAGGCGGAGGAACTCGAGGGTGAGGCTGGTCCAATACTTGTCGGCGAGCTCCTCTGGGGCCTTGGCCTCGAAGGGGATGTAGTTCTCGAAGATCTCGTCGTCGGAGAGGGGGGCGAGGAAGATGCGAGCCTTGAAGGGGTCGTCGCCGAGCTTGGTCCAGTTGCCGCGCACGGTGCGGCAGCGCCCCATGTAGATGTCGTTCTTGAGCTTTCGGAGCTGGTTGTTGATGGTCTCGCGAGCGGAGGCGACCGTGGCGCGGCTTTCGGCGGCGAGGGAGAGCTCGATCTCGGAGTGGAGGGCGGCGAGCATGGCGCCGCCGACCTCGCCGAGGTCGAGAAAGACCTGGAAGATGTCGGAGCGCTCGACCTCCTGGCGGAAGGCGGCCCACTTCTCGCCATGGCTGTCGAGGTCGCGCGGAACCGTCTGGGTCCAGTAGCCGAGGTAAGGCCCGGTGATGTACTTGCCGACGACGCCCTGCCAGAGGACGCGCATCATCTCGAGCCGCTCGCGGTTGAGGATGTTGCGCTTGGGGTCGGCGAGGACCTCGCCCGCCTCGCGGCAGACGCCGATGACCTTGCGGACGGCGTCGGGGTGGTACTTCGCCTCGAAGGCGCCGCCCTTGAAGCCCGTGGCGGCGATCTTGGGCCTGGGCATGGCGCCCAGGCCCGCTGATGCCTTCTCGACCTCGGCGGCGACCTTCTCCGGGGTGTCCGGCGCGCCCTTGAGGGCGTCGAAGAGGATCGTGTAGATGCGCTGCGGCATGGCCAGCTTGTCGGCGGCGAAGACCGAGACCTCGGAGGCGTCCTTGAACCGGAAGGCCTCGGGCTTGATGTCGCGCAGCTCGGCCACCTGGGCGCAGGCGCCCTTGACGGCGGCCTCGACGGCCTCGATGCCCTTGCGGAGCGAGGCAATCTCGGCGGCGGCGTCGCGCTTCCCGCGCTCGGCGTTGCCCAGAAGGTACATGACGTGGCGTATCGCGTAGAGCGGCAGCTTGGTGGAAGCGCCGCCCTTCACGAGCCCGTCCTTCACCAGGCGGTCGAACACCGCTTTGCCGAGGTCAATCGGGGTGAGGAACTCGTCGTCCACGCGCCGCACGTCCTTCTCGACGGCGGCGGGGACGATCTTCTTGAGCTCCTCGAGGGCGTTGTCGAGGCGTTTGTTGATGGTGGCGGCGAGCGCTCGCCACTTCTCGACGACCTCGCCGCGCTCCTCCGGTTGCTCCTTTGTGGGCGGGGCCTCGGCGCCCCGCGTCTTCCCCGGCTCCCCCTCGCGGGGGACAGAGCCCCCGCCCACAGGCGGCTTGATGGCAGCCTGCTCGCGGAACCGCTCGAAGGCCTCCGCAACCTCCTTGAAGATCGTGTTGACGTTGCTCTGGAAGATGGGGAAGATGAGGTCCTTGGTGAGGGCGGCGAGCTGGCTCTCGGCCTTGGCCTTCACCTGCTCGAGGGCCGCCAGGCGGTTCTCCCAGGCGGCCAGGGCCTCCTTGATCACCTCCTCCTTCTTGGTGGAGCGCTCGAGGGGGAGGGCGAAGTCGTCGTCGGTGTCGATGAGGCGCTTCTCGGTGTCGTTATAGCCGCTGAGGATCAGCTTTGTGAGGTCCTTGATGCTATCGAGTCGCTTGGCGGCGTTTCGGCCCAGCTCGGCGCGGTGGCGGATGTAGCGCTGGACGCCGTCGTCAATGGCCCGATAGGCGAGCTGGGTGCCCGCGGCTGCGGCCTCGCGCGGGGTGGTCTGGCCGCTCTCCTGGCGCTCCTTGTCGTACATCCAGCGCAGGGCGTCGGCGAGGCCGTCGCGGTCCTTGGTGTAGAGCTCGTAGTTTTCGAGGTAGCGCGTCTGCCGGTCGTCGCCCTCCTTCTCGGCCCTGCGGTGGAGGGCGCACTTGATGAGGGGGTCGAGGTCGGGCAGTTCGCCTGCGGGGGCTTCGATGCGGATGAGGCCGGCGAGAGCTGGGGTGAACTCGTCGGGCCAGCCGGCGGCGAGGAGCTCGTCGCGCGCGCGGCGGTCGTCGGGCAACAGCATCTTCTGGCGGACGGCGTCGGCGAGGGGGCGGAGGACGCCGCGCTCGAAGAGGAGCTGTTGGGCCAGGCCCCGGTCCTTCGTGAGGTCCTTGCCCAGCCTGGCGAGGAAGAAGACCCAGGGGACCCTGATGGGCCGCCCGGCGAGCTCGGCGAGCTTGCCGTGGAACTCGGCCACGCGGATGGCGTCGCCGCCCACCTTGACCTGCGTGTGGCCGCCGTAGATGTACTCGGTGATGCCGAGGGAGTCGATGGAGACGATGGGCTGCCAGTATTCCACCCCCTGGCTGCCGTCGTCGCTGCGCCAGCCTTTGGGGTCGGCGGCGGCGACCCAGTAGTCGCGGTGGACGCCGATGCTCTCGCGGAGGGCCTTGGCGCCGAACCAGGTGAGGCCGGCGAGGATGAGGACGCTGAGGAAGCCGGCGACGAGGACGATGGCCTGGCGGCGGCGGGCCTGGCGGCCGGCGTTGACGGCCCGGGTGACGAGGCCCTTCTCCTTGAAGATTTTCTCGATGAAGAGGTCTTTGAGGAAGTACGACTTCTCGCGCTCCCACTCGCGGCCCTCCTGGATGGACTGGACTGGGACGCCGAGTGCCTCGGCGAGCTCTTCGTCGAGCGCGGCGCCCTCGCGCATCGAGGAGGTGAAGTAGATGCCGCGCAGGAAGAGCGGCTTGCCCGTCCACTCGCCCCCCGCGAAGACGTGGTCGAGGTAGAACCGCAGGCGCGGGGCGATGCGCGCGAGGCTCTGGGGGAGCGCGTAGAGAGCGTCCACCTGGTCCACACGGTGCCCGTTGGGGTCCTCGGTGTGGACGGGGTCGATCATGAGGCCGAGGCGTCGGCGGCGGAGGCGGTCGCAGACGACCTCGAGGTGCTCGCTGACCTGCTCGGGCCGGAAGTGGTCGTCGAGGGGCGCGGGGCTCGACCAGCCGAGGATTTGCTGCTGGAGGTCGGGGTCGCTCACGTTGTCGAAGAACTCGCGGAAGCCGTTGATGAGGTCGCACTTCGTGATCATCACGAAGACGGGGAAGCGGACTTCGAGGATGCGCTGGATGAGGTGGAGCTGCTCGGCGATCTTATTGGCCTTCGCCTTGATCTGGTCCGCGTTGTCGGTGATCAGCGTGTCGGCCGGGATGACGAGGACGAGGCCGTTGACGGGGCAGTTGTGGCGGTAGGTCCGCAGGAGGCGAAGGAACTCCTGCCATTCGCTGGTGGTGCCGGCGGGGACTTCTTCGAACATGAGGCGTCCCGCGGTGTCGAGGATGACTGCGCGGTCGGTGAACCACCAGTTCATGTTGATGGTGCCGCCGGCGCCCTGGAGGGGGTCGTGTAGGCCGGCGGGGAAGCCGATGCAGGAGTGGCGGACGGCCTCGGTCTTGCCTGAGCCGGGCTCGCCGACGATGACGTACCAGGGGAGGCTGTAGAGGTTCTTGCCTGCGGCGCGGAACTTGCCGATGCCGCCCTCGAAGTTGCGGCGGAGGTCGTCGAGCATGGCGCGGCGGCTGGCGGCGCTCACGGCGGTGGGGGCGGCCGCGGCCTGCCCCATGATGTCGCGCTCCATCGGGTTCGCTTTGCGCCGCTTGTGCCACTTCACAAGGGCGGCGAAGCCGACGATGAGGAGCACGACCACGAAGATGCCGCCGACGACGATCCAGGAGGCGTGCCCCATGCCCATGAAGGAGCTGAGCATGTAGCCCAGCATGCTGGCGGACCCGCCGCCGACGATCAGCAGGAGGACGAACCGCAGGGGCAGCGGCAGCCCCACGCACGTGCTCACCAGGTCGCGCATGAAGTTCATCGGGTGCTCCCCTCCTTACTCTTGGGGGCCGCGCCGGCTCCGGCGGCCTCCTGGGTTACAGTGGCCCTCTTGTGGGCCACCACCTGCCGGAGCGCGGTCACCAGCTCATCCGAGGTCCACTTGAAGAGGAAGATGTTGGAGACGAACAGCACGACGATCAGGCCGAGGAGGGCGATGGCGATGCCGGCCAGCTTGACCGCGGGCGGCTGCACCAGGTCGGCCGTGTTCACGTGCTCGTAGGCGTCGGGGCACACCCGCGTGTCCACGTCCGTGTCCACCACGTGCTGGAGCCGTGCTGAGATTTGCATCATCTTCTGGCGCAGGTATTGGGGCTGGCCGGCGTAGAAGCCGGTGAAGCCGAGGCCGATGCAGGTGTAGAAGACCGCGAGGCGCTCGGTGGCCTCGGGCGTGCTCTCCGCGAGGGTCTCGTCGAGGAGCTCCCAGAAGCGGTCGTCGCCGGCCAGTTCGTCGAGCTCGAATGCCTTGCGGTTCCTGTGCCACTCGCGGGCGAAGGGCAGCCGGCTCTCGGAGATGATGGAGTCCACGAAGAAGATGAGCACCCTCTCGATCCTGGGGTACTGGCCGACGAGGCGCGGCTCGGTGGCGGCCCTGGCGCGCATCTGCTCGAAGATGGCGTTGACCTCGGCGCGCACGCGGTTGTAGTCGTGGGTGCCGCCCTTGCGCGCCGAGCGGTTGAGGCGGCACACATAGAGGAAGAGGGGCTCGCACAGCTCCAGAAGGGTCATCCTGCGGTCTCCTGATTGCGGATTGCGGATTGCGGATTGCGGATCGCGGATCGGGAAGATTGAAATCCGTAATCCGAAATCCGAAATCCGAACTGGGCGAGGGTCATTTCTTCTTCTCCGGGGCCTCTTCGGTCATGGTCATGAAGAGGGTGATGGTGCAGTCGGAGGTCTCGACGCCGGGGAAGCGGATGGCCATGGCCTTCTCCTGGCCGATGCGCTCCCACATGCGGCGGCTCTCGCCGCGGAGGAGGCGGAAGTAGTGGAGGCCGCGCTCGACGGGGAGGCCGAAGGGGGGGAAGCGCTCCTCCTTGAGGAGGATGCCCCAGATCGCCCTGTCGGCCAGGGTGCGGGCCATGAGCTTGAACTCGTCGCGGTTCTCGACGAGCTTGACGAGCTCCACGGGGTCCTGCTTGGTGCGGATGCCGAGGAAGTACTCGGTGGGGCGGGTGAGGTGCTCGTCGGTGAGGGGCGCCACGAGGGTGGTGCCCTCGAGCTTGAAGACGACCTTGAGGACGGGGATGGGGGCCTTGCCGCGCACGAGGCGCCGCACCTTGGCGCAGAGGTCCTGGAAGCAGACGGCCGGGTTGTCGTGGTCGTAGTCGGCCACCTCGTACTGGTCGTCCTCGGGGTAGAGGGCGGCCAGGTGGCCGAGGAGGGCTCGGAGCGCGAGGTAGACCTCGAAGGGGGTGACGCAGGGTGCCTGGACGAGCTGGCGGAGGTGGCCGGCGAAGCTGTTGAGGGTGCCGAGCCGCAGGATGCCCTCGATCTGGTCGCTGCGCGCGGTGTCCCAGGCGAAGCCGCGCCGCATGATCTGGTTGATCAGCTCGCCGCGCGTGGCCTCCACCTGGTGGGCGAGGTCGCGCACGAGGTCGCGGAGCACGGGGGAGCCATTCAGATGGAAGCAGGGCGGGATGAAGGTGGCGTCCTGCCTCGGCACGCCCGCCTCCTCCTCGGTGGCGTGGACGATGCGGACGAGGGGGAGCACCTCCATGTCCGTGCGGTCCTCGTCCTCGAACATCAGCCGGGCGTTTACGCGGCGGACCAGGAGCGGCTGGGGGTTCTCGCCGCTGTTCTCGTCGAACCACTGGACGTCCTGGACGCGGAAGAGGCGCTTCACGCGGGGGTCGGGCGCGGCGCCGCGCTCGATGGCGTTGGCGCGCGAGGAGTACCAGAGGGGGACGCCCAGGTAGATCGTGAAGGGAGCGCTGCTCGACTCGTAGACGTCCTTGATGTCGAGCGCGGGGAGCTCGGCGCTCTCCGGCACGTCCACGATCAGGCCGCTGGGCATGAGGACGCGGAGGCGGTCGAACTGGACCAGGTTGTCCTCGAGGGCGTCGGAGGAGAGCCGGTAGTCCACCATCCCATAGGGATAGGGCAGGACGAGCCGGCGTTCGGCGCCGAACTGGTCGAGCACCTGGTGCTGCATCAACTGGAGGTGGTGGGGCTGAAGGAAGAGCCCTTCGTGCCAGTGGACTTGGCCGAGTTTTGCCATAATATCCCCTAATGCGGCCCCTGGCCGCAACCAAGGGGGCAAGACCCAAGCTGGGCGCACTGGAAAACAAAGCCAGGCCGCCTGGGTCTGTTTTCTCTTTCCCCGGCGCCCCGGCTGAGCAACCTGCCAGGGACCCTGCGCCTGTTGAATCGAGCGCAGAGCCGCTCGATTCAATAAGGTGTGCCCAACCTGGGTCTTGCCCCCAGCAACACGAACGCTAAGCGCGCACGTGTTACGACGGAAGAGTCTACCGCGTGATGGGCGGCGGGCCGGGGGCTCGCCGCTTCATGAGCTCCTCGACGAACCGCTGGATCTTCTCCTTGATCGCCCCCTCCACGGCCACGTCGGTGATCTTGCCGGAGAGCTCCTTGTACTTCCGCCAGCAGCGCACCTCCTCGGCGACGAAGATGCTGCCGCGCTCGAACTTCACCAGGTCCTGAATCTTCGCCGGGGCCAGCGGGGCCACCAGGGCCGTCACCACGTCCGTGGCCGCGATCCGGCCGGCCTGGCTCAGCGCGACGACGAACGAGGCGATCAGGTGGCGCAGCTTCAGCAGGTCCTCCTCCGCCTGGGCGTCGGTCACTGCCGTGTCGCCCAGCGCGTAGCGGCTCAGGACGTGCTTGAGCGCCGCGATGCTCTGGAGCCTTGCGGCGGGGGCGAGCGCCCCCCACGTGCGCCAGACCAGTGGGTCGAGCGCGCACACGAACTCCACGAGCGTGCCCAACAGGTTGAGGAGGCGCAGAGCGTCGAGTGGCGCGTTTGGGTCCAACTCCAGCGCCCGCCGCACCCGCACGAGGGCCTCGTCTGGCAGCGCGCCCTGCTGCTGCGGGGCCAGGCCGGCGTCGCGCAACTGGGCGATGGTCCGCTGCCGGTCCTCGTCGGCCAGTTGCGGCGCCAGGCCGGCCAGCCTCTCCACGAGGAAGCTGGGGTCC
>Ga0194110_10002441_pt1 | contig 23558 bp, 20 predicted proteins | sample TA2Kig1200mmetaG_FD_146192 | JGI IMG/M metagenome (GOLD analysis project Ga0194110, IMG submission 146192) | Freshwater microbial communities from Lake Tanganyika, Tanzania - TA2015032 Kigoma Deep Cast 1200m | ecosystem: Environmental > Aquatic > Freshwater > Lake | place: Tanzania: Lake...
AAGCGTTTTCCGTCAAACATATTCTACCCACAGGGATCGGGCATTTCGAGCCATTTTTCGCGGGTTCCGCAAGAAAAATACGCTTGAGTTGGGACTAGAGAAGGCGGCGGAGGATGGCCGAGCAGGATGGGCCGGCCATCGGGCCATCCCATCCAAAAAGAGCTTTCCGCAACAAGAACTATATAGGCTCTGTTGCGGAAAGTGGTTCTGCGCACACGCCCAAACAAGTTTGGGCGTGGCACCCACGATTCCCCTCCAAGCAAGAGGGGGTGCCACGGACAAACTCGTTTGTCCGTGTCTTCCGCTCCCGTCGATCTCGGCTTCTGCCCCCTCCCACAGGCAGAGGAATCGAGGACGAGGACGACTGGCTGGCGATAGAAGGCGCCCCAGGAGGGTGTCCTGGGGCGCCGTGCGAGGGCCGACGGGGCCGAGACCCCGTCGGGTCCCGTCCCCCTCCGTGGGTCACTTGCCCGGCTTCCGCATGTCGTGGGGGACAGTGACGGCAACGGTGGCGGTGGCCCTGTTCCCGCTGGCGTCGCGGGCCTCGACGGAGATGGTGTAGATACGGCCGCTCTTGCTGGTACGCTTCGCTCGCAGGAGGAGCGTGTGAGCGCCGGTGATGGTCCAGTCGGGCTTCTTGCTGCCTGGGCCGAGGATGGGCTCGTTGGACGTGACGCGGACGATGCGGTAGGTGGGCTCAGGGTCGCAGGCGTCGGCTACGACGGCGCTCACGGCCACCTCGGCCATCTTGTTGTTCGGCGGCCAGAGGATGCTGGGGCTGGCCTGAAGGCTCAGGAGTTGGGGCGGGGTGGTGTCCACCACCGTCACGCGCTGGGTGGCAGTGGCGGCGTTGCCGCTGGCGTCCACGGCACGCCAGGTGACGAGTGTGGTGCCTTGCGGGAAGAGGGCGGGGGCGTCGTTGGTGATCGCCACCGCCGCGTCGCAGCGGTCGAGCGCCGCCGCTTCGCCCAGGTCCACCGGGGTGCCCCCGGGGCTGGTCTGCTCCACCCTGAGGTCCTCTGGCGGCACGAGGACGGGTGGCGTGGTGTCGGCAACGGTCACTCGGAAGCTGCCCTCCGCCCGGTTGCCGGCCGCGTCGGTGGCGGTGCAGGCCACGATGGTGGTGCCGAGGGGGAAGACAGTGCCCGATGGCGGGTCGCAGACGACGGCTGGGGCGGGGTCCTGGTCGTCCTGCGCCGTGGCCGCGAACTCCACGCTCGTGCCCGCCGCGTCCTGCTGCTCCACCGTGATGTCGGCGGGGCAGGTGAGGGTGGGCGGGGTGGTGTCGGACGGCGGCGCGCCGCCCAGGCAGCCGGTGTTCCGGGCGTCGTGGTGGAACTTCGGCCACGAGCCGCCCGCCAGCCCGAAGGAGTCGCTCGTGAGGGCGTAGACCAGGTAGTCGTTGGAGCCGACGTAGACGGTGCCGTCGGGCGCGATGGTGGGCGAGGAGTAGATGCAGTCGCCGGTGGCGAACGCCCAGCGCTCTGCGCCGCTGGGGCTGATGGCGCGGAGCTTGTGGTCGAAGGAGCCGACGTAGAGGGTGCCATCCGCGCCGACGGCGGGGGACGACCAGCCGCCGTTGCCGGTCCAGACCCGCCACTTCATCGCGCCGCTCGGGCTCAGGGCGTAGGTGTAGCAGTCGTTGGACGCGACGTAGATCGTGCCGTCGGGGCCGATGGCGGCGGAGTTGGCGATGTCCTCCCCGGTCGGGAAGACCCACTTGAGCGAGCCATCGGGGTTCAGGGCGTAGAAGTTGTGGTCGGCCGAGCCGATGTAGACAGTGCCATCGGCGCCGATGGAGGGGCCGCCGACGATGATGTTGCCGGTCGCGAAGTCCCACTTCCGGGCACCGCTCGGGCTCAGGGCGTAGAGCCGCGTGTCGTACGAGCCGACGTAGATGGTGCCGTCTGGGGCGATGGCGGGCGAGGAGTGGACCTCCCAGCCCGTGGCGAACTGCCACTTGAGCGAGCCGTCGGGCCTCAGGGCGAAGACCTTGCCGTTCATCGCGCCGACGTAGACCGTGCCGTCTGCGCCGATGGCGGGCGTGGAGGCGGTGGCGGCCCCCAGGGGGAACTGCCATCTCTGCGTGCCGTCGGGGTTGACGGCGTAGAGGCTCCCGTTGTCCGAGGCCGCGTAGATCGTGCCGTCGGCGGCAACGGCGGGCGAGGAGCGCATCTGCCCGCTCGCGAACGCCCACCGCTCCGTCCCGTCGGGGTTGATGGCATAGAGGTGCCCGTCCCACGACCCGATGTAGATGGTCCCGTCGTCTGCCAGAGCGGGGGAGGACGAGACCCATTTGTTGGTGGGGAAGACCCACTTGAGCGAGCCGAGCTGCGGGCCTTCTCTGAGCACGTAGGCATCGTTCATCAGGAAGACGCCGGCGTTTGGCTGGAAGCCGCCGAAGAAGTAAGCGGAGCGGGTCGCCGCCTCGTGCGCCATGCCGCTCTGCCAGCGCGTGGTGAGGAAGGCGCAGGTGTAGCCGGTGTTCGAGATGGCCCCTGAGGCAGTGTCATAGGCCCACACCTGGGCACTGTCCACCCCCCGAGCCATGTAGATGAGGCTGCCCGGCCCCGGCCAGAAGTACTCCATGTGGTGCGGCAGCCGCGTCGGGGCGACCACGCAGGTGTTGGTGCTGGGGTTGTAGATGTCTATGTGGAGCTTCGCCTGGCCCATGTACTGGCCGCCCATGACGTAGACTCGCCCGTCGGCGCCCAGCACCGCGTTGGCGTTCCTCGGCCCGCCGGCCAGGTTGCACACGTGCGCTATTGTGTCGGCGGCAGGGTCGTAGCGCCATATCTTGCTCTCCTGGCCGATGCCGCAGGCGCCGAACCAGTAGATGTAACTGCCGATGGTGACGGGGCTTACGCCCCACACGGTTGCGCCGAACGACGCCCGCTCGCGGGCCGTCTCGGTCGCGGGGTCGAACTCGATGACACGCTGGTGCCGGCCCCAGCCGTTGCTGCGGGTCGGGCCGATGCCGGGGCTGATGTAGACCTTCCCGTTCCAGACCGCCACGCCGTTCGGGAAGCCGTCAACCGCGTAGGGCATCCTGCCCGCCGCCTCGCGCCAGGAGTTCGCGCCGATGTCGTACACGAAGATCGTGTCCACCAGCGCCTCCAAGCTGCCGAGGTAGCCGCCGAAGACGTAGCACTTGCCGCCGAGCGCCACCGCCCCGCTGCCGAAGCGGGCGGCCGGCATGTCCGCGATGCGGGCCTCGCTGAACGCCGCTCCCGCCCCGGCCGCCACCGCGGCGGCCAGAGCGACGCACGCCACCACGACCGCTCTTTGCCACTTGCCCATCGCCGTCGCCTCCTGTGCCTCCCTGTCCATCGGGTCACACGCCGCTTCACTGATAGGGTATATGCGGTCGGCGCAGAAGATCTGTCTCACCACTGTCAGGAAACGGTGACAGGCCGTTCATCTCGGCCCGGGCTCAGCGCATCTTCGTGGAGGGGAATCGCCAGACGGCAGGTCGCGGACGGCAGGGGAGGGTTCCATGCCCCTCAGGCGCGGGGGTGGGCGCGCTTGTAGACGCTCTTGAGCTTCTCGGTGGTGACGTGGGTGTAGACCTGAGTGGAGGCGAGTGAGGCGTGGCCGAGGAGCTCCTGGACGGCGCGGAGGTCGGCGCCGCGGTTGAGCATGTGGGTGGCGAAGCTGTGGCGCAGGGAGTGCGGGGTGGCCTCCGCGCGCAGGCCGGCGGCGCGGGCGTGCTTCTCGAAGAGGCGTCTGATGCCGCGGTCGGAGAGCCGGCCGCCGGCCTTGTTGACGAAGACCGGCCTGGCGCTCGCCCGCCGCCCAGAGGCCACGGAGGTGCGCACCGCCAGGTAGTCCTCGATGGCCTGGACTGCCGGGCGGCCGAGGGGGACGAGGCGCTCCTTCTTCCCCTTCCCCCGCGCCTTGAGGGTCTCGCCGATGAGGTCGAGGTCCTCCATGTTCGCCGCGGCGAGCTCGCCGATGCGCATGCCCGTGCTGTAGAGGACCTCGAGGATGGCGCGGTCGCGGCGGCCGGCCACGTCGGCGGTGTCGGGGGCATCGAGGAGGCGTGCGACCTCGGCCTCGTCGAGGACGCCTGGGAGTCGCTTCTCGCGGCGCGGCACGCGGAGGTCGGCGGCGGGATTGTGGTTGACGAGTCCCTCGCGGAGCAGGAAGCGGAAGAGGCTGCGGAGCGAGGCGACCTTTCGGGCGAGGGTGGCGCGCCCCGCGCCCTCGGCGCGCAGGCGGGCCAGGTAGCCGCGCAGTTGCACGGTCGTGACGGCCCCCGGCGCGAAATCGTCCTGGCCGGGGGCGGCGAAGCTCACGAAGTCGGCCAGGTCGCCCGCGTAGGCCCGCACCGTGTGCGCCGAGCAGCCCCGCTCGGTCTCCATATATGCCAGGAATCTGTCCACGAATACCGACATGGTTCGCTGATCCGATCGCTCCCTGGCCCAAGAGCGCCCAAGAGAGGGGCTGGGTTAGTAGTGCGGGCTTCAGCCCGTGCCGTAGCGCCAGCGTCCCGCTGGCCCTCCGTTGCCGCCGGGACGGCGGCGCTACATGAAGACGGCCTGAAGGCCGCACTACAAACAGCTTCCTACGAAGGGTCCCCGGGACGGGCTCACTCGCCTGGGGGGCGTGCGAAGAGGAAGCAGTGGCGCGAGCAGCGGATTTCGTTGATGCGGACTTCGGTGAGGATGGCCATGACGACGGGGAGCTCGCGGCGGGCCTTGGCGGCCCACCAGAGGATGTCGGCGTTCTCGGCCCCGCGGCGGACGAGGTCGGCGACCTCAGCCACGAGGGCCTCGTGCGTGGGGAAGAGGGTGCGGAGGCGGCCGAAGCGCCAGGGCTCCAGCTCTTCCCAGCAGCGGAGGCCCAGGAGGTGTTCGAGCCAGTGGTAGCGGAACCAGGGGGTCCAGAAGCGCCGCTGCCAGTCGTCTATCCCCTCGATGCCGAGGTCGCGCCCCGCCCTCTGGCTCTCGAGGTATTTGTGCTTCTGCGCCTCGCGGAGGGCCTCCTGGAACAGGCTTTCCTGTTCCAGGGAGCGGAGCTGGTCGGCGGGTGGGCGTTCGGCGGGGGTGCTCATGATGGGCGTCTCTGTGGGCGGCCGGCCTCGTCGAGGGTGGCGAGGAGGAGTTCGAGGTTTCGCAGGGCGGCCTGGGCGTCCACCAGGGGCTTGCCCTCGCGGCGCGCGGCGCGGCAGAAGCGCTCGATCGAGGTCTTCATGAAGTCGTCGCAGAGCCGCTCGCGGTCGCCGAGGCGGACGTAGCCGCGGTAGACGCCCTGCTGGTCGGGCTTGGTGCCGACCTCGGCGAGGAGGCCGTTGAGCCCGAAGCGGCGTGGGAAGGGCGGCTCGGGGAGCTTCGCGATGCGGACCGCGACGGCGCAGGTGCGCCCGCCGGCGGCCACGTCGAACTGAATGCTCGACTGTTCGGGCTCGGTGGCGGCTCGCACACTGCCGGGCCGCAGCTCGGCCTCGGGCAGGAGCGCCAGCACCATGCTCAGCGGATGGGGCAGAAGGTCCACCACGATGTCGCGGCCGCGCGGGCCGCCCGGCTTCAGCTTCGAGGTCATCTCCGCGAAGAAGCGCTCGGGCGCCTGGGCCGCCTGGGGGACGAGTTGGCGGTACTCCTCAGCCGCCGCTGCGTACTGGGTGTTGAGCGCGAGGGCCACCCCCTTGCGCTCGGCGGCGCGCAGCAGCCGCGCCGCCTCGCCCAGGAGCGTGGCCGAGGCCACGCCGGGCCGCCACACGAACGGCTTCTCGCAGAGCACGGCGCAGCCCGCCTCGATGGCTGCGAGGGCGTGCTCGCCGTGGAGTGGGGCCGGCGTGCACACGCTCACCGCCTCCGGCTGCTCGCCCGCAAGGAGGGCGTCGAGGGACGTGTAGCCGCGCCCGCGGAAGCCGATGGCCTCGGCCAGGCCGCGAGCCGTGGCCTCCACGCTCCTCGGCGACGAGCCGAGGAACGCCGCCACCTCGCAGCCCAGCTCGGCGAACCACTTGGCGTGGTAGCGCCCGAACCCCGACGCGCCCAGCACCGCCACCCGAAGCCCCATGATGACCCCAGCCAACCTTCCCAGCTTTCCATGAGGGGGATGAGTGGATGATTGGATGGGTGGATGGATGTCAGGCAATCATCCATTCATCCAGCCATCCATTGATCCCCTTCAGATGCGGCCCACGGCCGCATCGAGCGTTCATTTCAGCGCGCAGAGGCCCCAGACCACGGCGGCCACGGCCGCGACCACGCCGAGCATGCAGGCGAACACGAACGCGGCGTCGCGTGCGATGGCGCGCAGGCCCTGCTTGCGCGTGGCGCTGTAGGCCGCCGCCACCACCGCGCACAGCACCAACCCGGCTACGTAGCGCAGCAGCGTCTCGCTCATGGCGTCTCGGACCTGTCGTGAGACATCAGGAGGGTTCGTAGTGCGGGCTTCAGCCCGTCGCTGGGACGAAAGACACGGCCTGAAGGCCGCACTACAAACTCCCCCTTCCTTCGGTTCAAGGCTGAGGCCTGTCCTCATCTGGCGCGGCCTGGGCCGGCGCCTCGGCCGGACGGTCCGCGAGGTAGAAGGCGTCGGCCATCACCAGAACGTTGAAGGCGGCCGACGCGAGGGTGAAGGTCATGCCCAGGTCCGTCAGCGGCGAGGGCGCCGGGGCCACCAGGCGCTTCAGCCAGGCCGCGGCGTCGGGAGCCGTCGCAGCCGGCCGCGCGAGGTGTTCCACCACCCCTGCGGCCAGCGCCAGCGGGCCATCGAACACCTGGAGGAGGAACGCCCACTTGTGGTCGTACGCCGACACCGTGGCCAGGCCCCCCATCAGGATGCCGGCCACGAGGATGCCGATGACCGAGGCGCCGTAGAGGAGCCCGCGCCAGCGCAGGCCTATGAACCAGTGCCCCGCGCCGGGCAGCAGCCACGCCAGCAGGAGCGCCCTGCCGGGGTCCTTCCCGCCGGCGTCCAACTCGCCGCAGACTGATGCCATGGTCCTCCTTTCACGCTCCAATCTGGCATGTTACACCAAGCTCCCCGTGAAGTCAACAGCCGAAAACTGGAAGCAGACATGAAGAGTCCAGAGGTTTGGCGGCCAGTGGGCGGGGCGTCTCTGCCCCGCGGGGCACGGAGGCCCCGCCCACAAACACCAAGAATCGTGGCGAGCTATTTAGCTTGAGCGCCTTCTCCGCCTTTCGGAGCTCACGGCGGCGACGACCTTCCGCTGCCTTTCGCAGATTTCGCTCACGAGCCGTTTCAGCCGGCGAAACTCCTGATTCCACGCTCGCACGTCCTCGACAAGGGCCACGGGAATGTAGAGCGAGTGGGTCTTGCGCCCCACCTTACGCGTGAGATAGTGCGCTGGGTGTTTCTCGCCCCGGGTGCAGCGGCAGCCTGGGTTCCCGCACCGCCGGCGGACCACCACCAGGGAGCCGTCCACCATGGGGCCGAAGGCGGCGAGCTTCTTGAGACGAGCGGCCGCCTCCCTGCGATAGCTACTGGCGTTCTTCTCGAAGGGCGTGGGTTGACAAGGGCTGCGGAAGGCGTAGTATGTTGAGCAATGGAGAGAAGGACTGAGATGCCCAAGATCGGGATCATGCCGCGGTGCCACTTGGCCGACATTGCGGAGGGGCGCATGGACCTCATCGGCTGGCTCGAGGACGCGGCGTGCCTGGAGCCTGAGGGGCACGAGCTCCACGCCGCGTTCTTCAGGGGGAAGAGCGGCTGCTACGTGGACCGGGTGCGCTGCCACGCGGAGACGCTCGGCACCCCCGTGGCGTCGCTGTGCTACGCGCCCGACTTCACGCAGCCGGACCCCGCGGCCAGGGCGGACGAGGTGCGGCGGCAGCGGGACGCCATCCGCCTGGCCGCCGACCTCGGGGCCGGCCTCTGCCGCACCCTCTCCGGCCAGCGCCGCGAAGGGCTGAACACCGACGATGCGGTCAACTGGGTCGTCGAGTGCATCGAGGCGGCGCTCCCCGCCGCCGAACGCTGCGGCGTCAAGCTCGTCATCGAGAACCACTACAAGGACGCCTTCTGGACCTACCCCGAGTTCGCGCAGAAGGCCGAGGTCTTCCTCCGCATCGTCGAGCGCATCCGCTCGCCCCACTTCGGCGTGCAGTTCGACCCCTCGAACGCACTCCTGGCGGGGGACGACCCGCTCGCGCTGCTCCAGCGGGTGAAGGGGCGGCTTGTCTCGATGCACGCGAGCGACAGGTTCCTCGAGCCTGGCGCGTCGCTCGACGAGCTTCGGCAGGCCGACGGCACGCTCGGCTACTCGCCCAGGCTGCGCCACGGCGAAATCGGCAAGGGCCTCAACGACTACCACGCCATATTCACCATCCTACGCGAAATCCGCTACCACGGCTGGATCACGGTGGAGGACGGCGACTCGATGGAGTCCATGCGAAACTCCATCCGCTTCCTGAAAACCATGCGCGCGCGGTACTTCAACCAACCCATGGGCCAGACAAGCTCACAGGAGGCACGACGATGAGGCAGTGCGGAAGGTCCGTCTCGAAGCGGTGGTTTGCCGCGGCTGCGGCCTGCGGCGCGCTCCTGCTCGGCCGAGGCCATGCGACCGCGGGGCTGATGGCCTACTGGAACCTCGATGAGGCCGCGGGGCAGGTGGCCGCAGACTGGACGGGTGTGAACAACGGCCAGCTCGGCAGCACGGCGGGCGCCGACGCCAACGACCCGCTGGTGGCCCAGCCAGGCCGCTTCGGCACGGCGTACAGCTTCGACGGCACGAACGACTACGTGCGCGCGCCCGACCACGCGACCATCGGCGCGAACGTGCGAACGCTCTCTCACTCGCCGTCTGGCTCAACCCCGCCGTCGCACTCTCCACCAGCGGCGGCACCGCACGCTCGCTGGAGAAGGGCGACAGCTACTTCTTCCTCCAGGGCGACGGCGGCGGCCTCGGCTCAGGGGGCCAGAACTTCCTCATCAAGCAGAGCAACACCAACCGCGTGGTCGCCCTCAACGAGGCCCTCGCCGCCAGCACCTGGCACCACCTCGGCGCGACCTACAACGCCCCGACGGGCGAGATGCGCATCTATCTCAACGGCGGCCTGAAGAACATCTTCATGGCACCCGTTGCCCAGGTTGACGACGACGCCCTCCCCCTCTACTTCGGCGCCGACGACAGCGGCACCCGCTGGTTCAACGGGCGCATGGACGACCTCGCCATCTACAACCACGTGCTCCCGCCCTACCACATGATCGCGCTCGCCAACGGCGCCTCGCCCGCAAACCTCCCACCCGTCCCCCAGCCCATCATCACCAGCGTGGTCCGCACCGGCGGGGTTGACCCCGTTGGGCCGGCAATCATGAACTCCGCGCTCGCCCAGAACGCCCTCGCCTACGCCGACCGGGTGCACGTGTGGGACAACTTCCCCGCGGCGTTCCCCGAGCTCGTCGGGGCCGACTACGTTCGCATCGCCAACGATGACCGCGACGCGGCCAACCTCCGCCTCAACGTCGCCCTCGACCGCCCCTCCACCCTCTACCTCTTCCGGGACAGCCGCCTCACCGGCACGGTCCTGGCCAACATGAACCAGTGGATGACCGCCTACGGCTTCCAGAGCACCGGCCAGAGCATCTGGCTCGACGAGAACGGCGACGGGAGCGCGAACACCGAGTTCTACGTCTTCCGCGGCAACTTCCCCGCGGGCAGCGTGGACCTCTTCGCGCAGAACACGCCGGGCGCGAACGCCATCTACGGCATCGCGGCGGTGGAGCAGATGGCCCTGCCCGGCACCCGCGCCTACACCCCGTTCGGCAACGGCAAGACCGCTCTCGAGCAGAGCGGCCAGGTGGTCGTCGAGGCCGAGAGCTACCGCTCCCGCACCACCGAGGGCACCCACAACTGGCTTGTCATCCCCGACGAGAGCGCGCCGGCCGGCCCGCTCGTCACCAACGCCCGCGGCGGCAAGTACGTCCAGTGCCTCCCCGACATCGCCGGCGGCGGCTCGCCCACCAACCCGCCCTCCATCTCCTACGACATCGTGGTCAACACCCCAGGCCAGTATCGCCTCTATCTGCGCTGGGACGGCAACGCGACGAATAGCACCACGCAGGGTCAGAGCGACTCGATCTTCGTGGACGTGGCGCAGTTCAAGGACGGCGCGGGGGGCGTGCCCGCCTGGATGCTCGACCTGGGCTTCGTGCCCACCAGCCTCGCCGTCCTCTTCGATGGCCAGCCCTTCTCAGTCTTCGAGCTCTGGCCCGCCCTCGAGCCCGGCGAAGCCGTCTCCCTCGGCGCGCTGGTTGACGCGAGCGCGAACTTCTACGGCATCGCCTTCGCCGACGTTGACCTGGCGAACATCCCCGAGCCTGCCGCGCTCACCCTGGTGGCCCTCGGCGCCGCGGCCCTCCTCCTTCGCCGCCGCCGGCTCGCCCGAAGCGCGTGACCCAAACGGAACCCACCATGCCCAACGCCACGGTCTCGCCAAGAGGTGCTATCCTGATTCCCGCCGAATACCGCCGAAAGTACGGACTGCGGCCAGGCGATAGGGTGTCCTTCGTAGACTACGGAGGACGGCTTCAGATAATACCGGTTCCGCGGGACCCGATTCCCACGCTCATGGGCTTCTCGTCGGGGGGCCGTCGCTCACCCGCGCGCTGCTCAGGGAACGCCGAGAGGAGCGTCGCCGTGAGGACAGGAAGATCGCCCTCCACCGTCGTTGATCACTTCTCGTAAGGCATGGCGGCAGAAGCCCAATGCCTTCCGGCGGACCGATTCTGCCTCCGTCTCTCCCTCCTCCACGAGCCTCCTAATGAAGTCCGTATAGCGCTTCAGCCCGGGCTCGTCGCGCTCCTCGGCGGCGCGCGCGAAGGAGTCGGAGGGCTCGTCCCAGCGGAAGACGAGGCGGTGGCCGCCGCACCCGTCGGCCTCGTGGAAGGCGGCCACGCGGCGGCGCACGCCCCGCGGCCCGTGCCGCACGTGCATGAAGAGGATGAGGCCCACCCGCCCGAGGGCCTCGCGGCTCACGCCGAGCGGCGGGGTGCACAGGATGCCGCGGAGCTCGTCGAGCGTGTCGGCGTGGAGGCACGAGGCGACCCGCCGCGGCCCGCCGATGAGCGCCAGGAAGTCGGCCACGTGCCGCCCCCAGATGTAGCCGAACCAGTGCCCCGAGCCGATCTCGTGGGCGAGGAAGCACTCCGGCCCGGCCGGGCGGGCCAGCGCGGCAGCGATCACGCCGGGGCGGTCCACGGTCACGATGCGCGTGTCGGGCGGCAGGAGGTGGAGGAGGGCGGCCATGAGGGTGGTCTTGCCGGCGCCGCCGGGCCGCGCGCCGGTCAGCAGCGACGCGCCCGCGGCCATCGCGCGCATGGCGGCGGCCGCCATCTCGGCGCTCAGCGTGCCCGCCTGAATCAGGTCCACGATGCTCAGCGTCCGCCCGCCACGCTGGTTGAGCTGCTCGAGCTGCTCGTGGTTGTGCCGTTCGACGTCCACAATCGCCTCCTGGGCATTGTTGCGGCGACGGCATATCATAGGGGAAAGCCGCGCGACGGGCAACGGCTCGGGCGCAAGAACGGATCCCCGGACGCGCGCAAGTGCGTCGTTGCGCCACGTTGCGGCACGGATGCGTTCTGCCCCCTCTCCCCAGCGATTCCGCGATGAGGGGAGGGGGCCGGGGCATTGGTTCTTTGAGGAGCCGCTGATGCGCGGGACCCTGTCGGTCCGGCGGCTGACCTGCGGCAAACGCTCCTGCCGCTGTCACGCCGGCCAGAAGCACCTGGCGCTCTATCTGGCCTCTGGCAAGGAGAGGCGGGGCGGTTGACTCATGCGTTCAGCACAGGTACGATTGAGGGCGCGGCCGGGCGTGTTTGGAAGTGCCAAGGATGGCCACAGCGATCACCATGGAAGACGTGGCGGCCCTGTGCGAGGCCATGGGGCTGGATGCCGCGCTCGGGCTGCACGCGGCCGCGGCTGCGTCGCGCCTCTTTGGCGAGAGCGCGCACGTTCACGGCCTCACGAAGACCGCGCGGCCGCTCGTGGTAGCCGCCGCCGCGCTCCGCCACAAGGGCCACGCCCCAGGGCTCGACACGGCACGCCTCCACAAGGTCCTGAGCGAGACCGCGCCGTCCCTGAGCGCCTCGCAACGCGCGATCCTTGCTGACGCCGTGACCCAACAGGGGTGGGCCGGCGCAGAGGAGCGGGAGGCTCGCCGCGCCTTGCTCCGCGAGGTCGCGCGCCGCATCGCAGCCGTCGCGGATGCGGCACGCGAGGGCCGTGGGCTGGCCGCGCCCGCCCTCCCCCCGAACCCCAGGGCCGTGGACGTCGCCCTGCGCGTCCTCAAGACCCAGTGGGCCACGTTCACCTCGCGCCTCTACGGGCTGCGATACGAGGAGGACCTCGAGTACGTCCACGAACTGCGCGTGGCCTTGCGGCGCCTGAGGGCCGCCCTTCGCGCATTCCGCGGGCTCCTGGACGGGCTGGTGCCCGGCCTGCGGCGCGGAATGGAGGAGCTTGCGGACGCGTTGGGGAGCGTGCGTGACGCCGACGTGTTTCTGGCCTTTGTCCGCGACTACGCGGCCGGGGCGCCAGAGGGCCACCAGCCCTACCTGCGCGGCCTTGTGCGGTCGGAACGCCGCAAGCGCCGCGGGCACTTCCGCGCGCTGCTCGCCATCGTGGAGGCGGGGCGCTTCGCGGCCTTCAGGGCGCGATGCGACGCCCTCCTTGCCGGCGGCCTGAGCCCGGCGCCGGGCGCGGCGGATGAGACCATCGCGGCCCGAGCCCCGCGCATGCTCCTCAAGCAGCTCGCCGCCCTGCGAAAGCACGGGCGCGACATCAGCAGGTACTCGGCCCGCCAGCAGCACCTCCTGCGCATCCAGTGCAAGAAGCTCCGCTACACCGCCGAGTTCCTGGCCGACGCCTACCCCGCCGGCCTCGACAGGATCATCGCCCCGATGACCGCCATGCAGGACGCCCTGGGCGAGGTCCACGACTGCGACGTCTACACCGAGCGCGTGGAGCAGTACGACAGGCGGCGCCCCAAGGCGCGCCACGACCCCCACGGCGCCGGGGCCAAGGCCGCACTGCTCTCATTCCTCCGCGAGCGCCGCGAGCACGCCCTTCAGAGCGCGGTGGCCACCTGGCGGGAGTCCGCCAGGGACAAGGCGCTCCGCAAGGCCGCCAAGGCGCTCGGGTAGCCGGGCGCAGGCTTCACGCGACCCCGGAGGATGAATGGATGAATGGAAGGGTGGATGAATGAAAGAAGGATGGGAGGGTGTGTCTGGCACCCATCCATTCATCCACCCATCCATTCATCCCCTGATCTCAAGGGCATCCATGCAGCTCACCCGGAAGCTCCGCTCCGCCCTCGCCGTCGCCCGGCAGTTTCCCGAGGAGTTCCGCCACGCGGAGCAGGTGGCTCGCCTCTGCGGGCTGCTCTTCGATGCGTTCGGGGCGCTGCACGGCCTGGGCGCGCGCGAGCGCGAACTCCTCTTGTGCGCCGCGCTCCTCCACGACGTCGGCCTCTCGCTCACCATCGCCGGCCACCACAGGGCGTCCCTCGAGATGATCCTCGACGCCGACCTGCCCGCGCTGAGCGTAGAAGAGAGGCTCATCGTGGCCAACGTCGCCCGCTATCACCGCAAGGCCCACCCGTCGCGCAGCCACGAGCACTTCGCTGCGTTGGCGCCTGCCGAGCAGAAGACCGTGCGGCGCCTCGCCGCCATCCTCCGCGTGGCGGACGGCCTCGACCGCGCCCACGAGAACGCGGTGGATGCCATCGCGGCCGCGCCCGCCGATGAGGGGAGCTGGACCCTGCTCGTCTCCGGGCCAGGCGACCTCAAGTATGCGTGCTGGGGCGCGAGCCGGAAGGCGGGACTGTTCAGGGAAGCCTATGGCCGGAAGCTCAAGATCGAGCCAGCGACGGCGAGGGTGAACGTATGAATAGATGGTCGGGTAGGTGCCGGACGGGCAGCAGGACTATGGCAGGACGCTGAGGAACCCTGTTAGCCTCTCGTACGCCTGGTGCGGATCGATGTTCGCGTCGGGGCGCCCCTTCTTGCCGTGCGCGACCCAATCCCTGTAGTCCTTGACCTGTTTCACTAGCCCTACAAGGTTCGGATCGACAGCCGCCTTGTAGACATCGAGGATTTGCTGGAGTGGCCAGCGCTCAATGCCACTGAACGCCTCCGTTAGCAGTGAGGTCTGGAGTCCAATTACAGGAGTGCCTCCATCAGCCGCTCGAATGAATCCTTGGTCAGCAGTTCGCGGCCTTTCCAGTCCCGTCCCCTGACTATGTACCAACAGCCTTCCGGCTTCCAGTAGACCAGGAAGGCTGTCTCGGTGCGTCCTATCACATCAACCCGACCGTACCCTCCCACGACGATGCGAGCGACCGGCACAATCCGGACGAGGTTCCCAGCAAGCTCGATGATCCGCACAGGGGCCTGATAGGTCCCGAGTCCCTCCTCAGCAATCGACACCGAACCCGCGCTTGACTTCAGCCCCTCTGCCACGGCTGGCCTCAGCCAATCGTCAATAGCGGCCATCAGCCTCTCGAGTTCGGATTCCCAGTCCTCTCTCATCCGGGCGGCGTCGGCAGACAGGCGGTTCATGTCTTCCTGCTTGGTCTTGACGTACTCTGCTAGGTTTGCCATTTTGGCACCTTCCAAGAGCGATCGTCGGGAGCTGGAGATCGGCCCGGCACGCCCAGGGCCATATCCACCACACAATCTATACCCTAAGCTTGTGCTTCTGTCAAGCACACGTTGGCCTGAGCATCCACCCAGTAGCCTCGGCAAAGCCATCGGAGACTTGAAACTCCCACGCCAACCGCTACACTGTTGGGTTTGTGCCGTTGCGTGACGGAGGTCCCGCGTGCAAGTGTGCATGCCCTGCCATGTGTCCCTTGGAAGGAGACCTATTGTGACCCCGAAAGAACGCGTCCTGGCCGCCCTCGCCCACCGCGAGCCCGACCGAATCCCGTGGGGCGAGCACTCGATTGACTACAACGTCTACGAGGACATCCTGGGGCGGAAGACCCTGGTGCAGGCGAAGTTCCGCGAGACCCTGGCCTGGTGGGAGGGCCGCCGCGACGAAATCGTGGAGTGCGTCAAGCGCGACCGCCTCGACCTCGTCCGCGCCCTGGAGATGGACATCATCTTCATCAGCCGCGTGGCGCCCAGGGGCCACAGGCCCGAGCCGCTCGAGAAGCTCGACGACGTGACCTACCGCGACAAGGCGGGCAACCTCTACCGCATCTCGGCCACCACCCACGACCTGATGCCCTACAAGCGCGTCGGCACCCCCGCCGACCCGCCGAAGATGGCCGACCTCGAGGCCAGCCTCGACCGCGTGGACGGCGAGCCGATCACCCTCCCCGACGAGTCCGAGTGGGAAGCCGTCCGCCACATGGTCAAAGAGGCGGGCAAGACCCACTTCATCATGCTCATGTGGGGCGACATCTCGTTCCCCTCGTTCGGCCACACGGACGAAGAGCAGTTGATGAACCTCGCCCTCTACCCCGCCGAATGCGCCCTCATCACCAGGATCGCTGGCAAGCGCCTCGTCCGCGGCCTCGACCTGCTGAAGAAGGTCGGCCTGGGCATTGACGGCATCGTGCCCTGCGGCGACCTCGGCTCGTCCACCGGCATGCTCGCCAGCCCGCGCTGGTATCGCGAGCACGTGTGGCCCTGGCACAAGGCATTCTGCGACAAGGCCCACGCGATGGGCATCAAGGTGCTCAAGCACTGCTGCGGCAACACCAACGCGGTGGAGGAGGACCTCGCGGCGGCCGGCTACGACGCCCACGAGGCCCTCCAGCACAGCGGCGGCATGGACCTCCGCGACCTGAAGAAGCGCGTGGGCGGCCGCATGACCCTCTGGAGCGGCATCTGGCACGAGCACATCATCCTCGGCACGCCCTGGGACATTCGCTGCGACGCCGCCTACGCCTTCACTCACGCCGCCCCGGGCGGCGGCTACATCATGGGCTCCTCACACTCCCTGGCCGTGGGCGCCAAGCGCGAGAACATCCTCGAGATGAAGCGCGTGCGCGACCAGTGGGGGGTCTACCCAATCCGCAAGCGGAGCTTCGTGTGAGAACGAGGACGCGGACCCCGTTGAGCGGGCCGGTCGGAGGAGCCCCTCTTCCCAGGCGCCACGCGTCACGCGCTGACGCCCTCCATCGCCACGTCGTACATGGCGATGAGGTTCTCGGCGCGGCAGGAGTTGTCGGCCTCGGTGGTGGAGCCCATGAGGAAGCCGGGATAGGCGTCGCGGATGGCCTGGCGGCAGGTCTCGCGCACCTGCTCGGGCGTGCCGTTGGAGAGGAGCTGGCTCATGTCTATGCCGCCGGCGAGGAAGAGTCTCGGGTGGCGCTCCCGGCACTCGCGCAGGCTCATCCCCGCGACGGTCTCGATGGGGTTCAGCCCGTCGCTGCCCGCGGCCACGATGTCGTCGAGCACCTCCATCAGGTAGCCGTCGGAGTGGAAGAGGCACTTGAAGCCGTGGTCGTGCCAGGCGTCGTTGAGGCGCTTGAGCCTGGGGAAGAACTCGCGGCGGAGCCAGGCGGGCGAGTGGAGGAGCCGCCCCTTGCACGCGATGTCGCCGTAGGTGAGCACGGCCGGCGACAGGGCGAGGTTGGCGATGGCGTGGGTGAGGGCGACGTGGTGGCGCGTGCAGGCTTCGAGGGCCTCGGAGATGAGGCCGGGCATATCTGCGTCGAGGTAGGCGAAGAGGTCGAAGCCCAGGCGGTGGCGGACGTCGTCGAGGCCGAGGCCCAGTTGGGTGTAGAGGTGCACGGTGTCGCCGATGCGGGCCTGGACGTCCGCGAACCAGCGTTCGTGCCCCTCGCGGCGCTCGCGGGGGTTGGCCTCGGCCTTCCTGGCGGCTTCGAGTTGGCGGGCGGTCCACCTCTTCAGCCATTCGGCGGCGGCTGGCACGTCGTCGAAGGGGCGGCGCTCGATCCAGCAGGTCTTTGCGAAGGCGCTCTCGTGGAGGACGAAGCCGTCGGCGTCCGTGAAGTCGCGGTCCTCCAGCGGCCCGAAGGTGGAGTGGCGGGTCGCGTCGAGCATCCGCTCGACGGCCTTGCCCGCCATGCGGTCAACCGTCGCCCGAGTCTCCGGATTGTTCACCAGCGGCGGGAGGGTTTCGCCGCTGAAGTGCTCGATCGCCTTGTCGCACAGGAGAATATCGTAGAGCGGCACGCGGTCGGTTTCCCGCCCCGCCATCGCCCGCTCGACTCGCTCGCGCTTGGGCATCTGGGTTCGCGGCATAGCCACTTCCTGCTACCATCGCCTGGGGCGGTTCACGGCGCGTCGTGCGGGGGCGGGGAGGCGTTGGAGGGGTGGGAGGCGTCCTTGCGGGTCGCGCGCTTGAGGAGGTAGAAGCCGACGCCGAGCGCGAGGATGAGCGCCGCCACGCCCGCCAGCGTGCCGGCATCGGGCACCTTCACGTCCAGCAGGATCACCTTGCGCGCCATGGCAATCATGGCCACGAGGAACACCACCTCGACCTGGAACCGCGCCTTCGAGAGGTAGGTCTTCATCGTCTCGAGGAGTTCCAGGCCGATGAGGACCATGAGGGCGAGGCCGAAGAGCTGGGGCACGGCTTCGCCGCTGAGGAGCATGACTGGCGGCCTGGCGAGCTCGCAGACGAGCGTGTAGCCGAGGTAGATGGTCGCCGCGGTCACGGCCACCATCATCATCGCGAGGAGCGCGACGACGATGGCGCGCTCGAAGGCCGCCATCGCGCGCAACACCGCGCCCTGCACTCCGCCTGGTTCATCGGTCATGTGGGACCTCCGTGCGATTCCGCAGTCACCTGGATGATGTCATGATCACCTTGCGGTCGAAGCGCCCGGCGGTGTCGGCCAGGAGGAGCGCGTTCTTCGCCCAGTCACGACATCTGCCCTTCCGTTGGTTTGCTAGACACCTCCGGCCAAAGACTCAGGATACCGGATGAACGGCGAGGGGTCAAGCCCGCGGTGGGCGAGGAGCGATTGACAAGACTGGCCGCGTAGGCTAGGCTAGGGCGAGTGATTGTCCCCCCAACGGCCTTTTCAGGAGCGTGGCCATGCGATGGGCGGCATTGTCGGCGGCATGGGTGGTTGGCCTCCTGGTTGCTTGCGGCATGGCGCTCGGAGCGGCGCCGCCGCCGGAGTGGGCGAAGAAGGACATCAGGGCGGGGATAATCGGCACCGACACCTCCCACGCCATCGCCTTCACCGGCATCCTGCACCGCCACCCCGAATGGCGCGTGAAGGTCGTCGCCGCATTCCCAGGCGGCAGCCCCGACAACCCGTCGTCCTGGGGGCGCGTGAAGGAGTACGCCGAACAGCTCAAGAAGCAGCACAACATCGAGATCGTGGAGACCATCGAGGCCCTGTGCGAGAAGGTGGACGCTGTGCTGCTGGAGAGCGTGGACGGCCGGCCCCACCTTGCGCAGTCGCGCCCGGTGTTCAAGGCCAAGAAGCCGCTCTTCATTGACAAGCCGTTCACCGCGAGCCTGGAGGACGCGCGCGAAATCCTCAAGCTCTCGAAGGAGAGCGGTGTGCCCTTCTTCAGCTCATCGTGCGTGCGGTTCCAGCCCGAGATAGCGAAGTTCCGCACGGCGCCCGGCGTGGGCAAGCTCACGAAGGCCCAGGGCAGCTCCCCGATGCACATCGAGCCGCACCATCCCGACCTCTTCTGGTACGGCATCCACGGCGTCGAGGCGCTCTACACCGTGATGGGCCGCGGCTGCGTCTCCGTCAGCCGCAAGACCGAGTCCTTCAAGTACGCCGCCCCCGTGAAGCGCAAGGAGGGCGACAAAGAGGTCACTGAGCAGGCCGAGCGCGAGGGCAAGCTCGACATCACGACCGGCAAGTGGTCGGATGGCCGCATCGGGGTCTTCCGCGGCGCCGTCAGCGGCCCATACATGCCCCTCGTCAAGGTCTGGGGCACGGAGGGCGAGGCCGAGAGCAAGGGGGGCTACAGCTACGACGGCCTCGTGGAGGCGATTGCCAGGTTCTTCCACACCGGCGAGGCGCCCATTGACCCCCTTGAAACGCTCGAGATCATCGAGTTCATGATCGCCGCCCAGAAGAGCAAGGAGCGCGGGTGGGCCGAGGTGACGCTCGAGGAGCTGAGGAAGTAGGCGCGCCTGGGCCTGGGCGGAGCGCCGCGGTGACTGTCGAAGGGACCTGAAGGACCACAAGGACCACAGGGACCTGATGGACGTGAGAGGTCATTGGTCCCTGTGGTCCCTGTGGTCCCTGTGGTCCTTGTGGTCCCTTAGGTCCCTGGGGCCTCATCGCGCGGAACCGTGAGCCAATGGCCAACACTGCGAGCCAACAGGAGCCCTCGCGCTACTGGCGCCCGGTCTCGGCGCTCGTCTTCGTCGTGGCCCTCGGGCTGACGGCGCTGACGATCGACGACCCCGGCCTGGCCTGGGACGAGCCGTTCTCGATCGGCGCGGGCGCGTCCTATGCCGCCTGGCTCGCGGCCCCATCGTTCCGTGCCGAGGGCATTGACCGCCGCTGGGCGCCGAACCACGAGCACCCGCCGCTGGCCAAGCTGCTGATGGGCCTCTCGCAGGCCGCCGCGCCCAACGGCGCCGAAATCATCGCCTCGCGGCTCGTCACCGCGCTCCTCTTCGCGCTGCTGGTGGAGATGGTCTTCCAGTTCGCGGGCGCGGCCTTCGGGGGCCTGGCGGGGCTGGTGGCGGCCCTGAGCCTGCTGTGCATGCCGCGGGTGTTCGGCCACGCGCACCTCGCAACACTCGACATCCCGATGTCCCTCGCCTGGCTCCTCGCGGTCGCGGCCTTCGCGCGGGCGGTTCAGCGGGAGACGGCGGGCGCGTGCGTCGTCTCCGGCGTCTGCTTCGGGCTGGCGTTGCTGACGAAGATCAACGGCGTGTTCCTGCCCCTCGTGCTCGCGGGGTGGGGCGTGGGGTTCCACGGGCGGCGCGCGCTGCGCCCGCTGGCCTGGACGCTTCTCGGCGGGCCGGTGGTGTTCGTCCTCGGCTGGCCCTGGCTCTGGCACGCCACGCTGCCGAGGCTAGTCGAGTACCTGGCCCCGCAGTGGCGGGTGCCGATTCCGGTGATGTACTTCGGGCAGTGGTGGCGGCCGGCGGCCTGGCACTACCCGCTGGTGATGACGCTGACGACGATCCCAGTCGGCATCCTGTCCCTGGTCATCCTCGGCTCCGTGCGGGCGGTGCGGGACTTCCGCCGTCAGCCGCTCCTGGCGCTCGTGGCCATCAACGCGGCCTACATCATCGGCCTCTTCATGGTTCCGGGCATCCCAAGGTACGACGGGGTTCGGCTCTTCCTGCCCGCCTTCCCCTTCCTGGCGATCCTGGCGGGGGTGGCGGGAAAGCGGTGCTGGGAGTGGGTGGCGGAGCGGTCGAAGAAGCGCCCCTGGCGGCCGCTCTTCGCCGCCGCCGCGTTCTTCCTCACCCAGGCGGGCGCGGTCTGGCTCATCCACCCGTGCGAGCTGAGCTACTACAACGCCCTCGTCGGCGGCCTCTGGGGCGCCGAGAAGCTGGGCATGGAGACCACCTACTGGCACGAGGTGGTGAACCGCGACCTCTTCAGGTGGCTCAACCGCCGCTGCCAGCATCGCCAGGTCGTGGCCTTCTATCCCGTCGGCGAGTGGGTGATCACGCCTCCCTTCAACTTCTACGACGCCTACTATCTCAACGAGCCCAAGGAAAAGGAGCTGACGGCGGTGCGCCTAGAGCACGCGCCGCGCTACGACTTCCTGGTCGTCAACGCCCGCGCCGCCATGCTCCGCTCCTACAGCGCGCGCGGGGACAAAGCGGCCGCCCTCGCCCTCCGGTGCCTGACGCACAGGAAGCCCGTCTACGCCGTGCGGAGGCAGGGGGTGCTCTTGGCTGGAGTGTATGATCGAGAATGAGCGCGATTCCGGACGCGTGACGCGTGACGCGTGACAAGAAGCGGAGGGGCCACAGATGCCCCTTCTGGTCACGCGTCACGGGTCACGCGTCATGGGCGGCCCTGAAGCCGTCATCGCAGCGCCTCGGGCAGGGTTCCTTCCGCCTTCATCACGTCAATCAACTCATAGCGGTCGAGGATGCGGCGGACTTCGGCCACGGACTTGTGGCGCAGCGCCCAGGCGCGGCCGTTTGCGAAGCGGAGGAGTGAGCGGGCGAGCAGGGCGGCCGCCTCGCGGAGGTCGGCGCGGCCCACCTTGTCGAGCGTGTCGGCCGCGGTATGGCCGTAGCCGCGGCCCTTCGGCGTGCCGCCGACGTTCCCCAGCAGGCAGATGGGCACGCCGGCGACCATGAAGGGGAAATGGTCGGAGTATGGGTTCGGGCGGCTGGCGAAGGCGATCTCCTGCTTCATCTCGCGGGCCATTGCCGCGAGCGGGGCCTTCGCCTCGGCCCAGCCCATGAAGTCGAAGCCCTTCCCACGCTCGTTCCCCACGCAGTCGAGGTTCACCATCAGGCGGGTCTTCGGCAGCTCGGCAGCGTGGCGGGCGACGTAGGCGTGGCCGCCGAGGAGGCCGACTTCCTCGGCTCCGAAGCAGACGAATCGGACCGTGCGCCTGAGCAGGCCGCGGTGCGGGGCGAGGAGGCGTGCGCCCTCGATGGCCGTCGCCACGCCGCTGCCGTTGTCCGCCGCCCCCTGCGAGATGTCGTGCCCGTCGTAGTGGCCGCCCACCACGACCACCTCACCGGGATGCCTGGTGCCCGCGAACTCGCCCACGATGTTGCGGCTCCTGCCCCGGAAGAAGGCGTCGTGGGTCTCGACGTGTATCCGCACCGGCCCCTCGTGGAGCAACCTGACGAGGCGCGCCCCTGTCTCCTTGGACACCCCGACACCAGGGATTTCGCCCTTGCGGTTGAACCGCAGCGAGCCGGTCTCCTCAAGCAGGCCATCGAGGCGGTTCATGAAGATGAATGCCCTGGCCCCCGCGGCGACGGCGCGGGCGTACTTCTCTGCCCGGTGGACCCAGCGGTGGTAGTAGCCGGGCGACTCGTTGCTGGCGAGGACGGCTTTGCCGCGGATGTCGCGCCGCAGGCGGGCGAAGTCCTCGGGCAGACCCTCGCCGAGGTTGATGAGCTCCAGCTCGAGGCCGCCGGAGCGCGTCGGCGGCGAGTTGGGCAGCGCGATGCACTCCAGCGCCGCGCTGCCCGGGGCCACGACCCGGAGGGCGGGCTTCCTGCCTCGCCGCCAGGCGAGGAAGCCGAACGGCTCGGCGTGGACGCGGCTCAGGCCGCAGGCGCGCATGCGCTCCAGGAGGAAGTCGCCCGCACGCCGCTCGTCGGCGCTGCCCGCGAACCGGCCGCCGTGGGCCTCGCAGAGCGTGCGCAGGACGGCCAGCCCTTCGTCCGAGACCATCGCCTCCCCGAGCAGGCTCACATCAACCTCGCGCAGCGATTCGGCCTTGCTCATGCGCGGTCTCCTTCTGGAAAAGTTACCGGTGGGGCGGTATAATTCCCTCTTCTATCGTCCTCGTCCCGCGTCCTCGTCCCTCGTCCTCGATCCCCTTGGCTCGGAAGGAGAGGAGTCGAGGACGAGGACGAGGGACGAGGACGAGGACGAGGACGATTGGACAAGAAAGGAGAGCGGGAATGGTCAGAGCGCGCGCGCCGGTGCGGATCGATTTCGCGGGGGGCTGGACGGATGTGGCCCGCTTCGCCCAGGAGTCGGCGGGGGCCGTCGCCAACGCCGCCATCAGCATCTACTCCTACGCCTCGGTCAGCCGCGACGAGGCCCGCGAGGGGGCGAAGGGCGGCATCAGAATCTACGCCGCCGACTTCGACCTCTACATCGAGGCCTCCGACATCCGCCGCCTGGAGTACGACGGGAACGCCGACCTGGTGAAGGCGGCGATCCGCCACCTGAACGTTGACGAGAGCTTCAGCATCACGACCCGCTCGGACGCGCCCCCCGGCAGCGGGCTGGGCACCTCGGCGGCCATGGGCGTGGCCCTCATCGGGGCGCTCAGCCGCCTTGTCGGCCGCCCGCTCCTCGCCCACGAGGTCGCCGAGCTCGCCAGCGAGATCGAACGCGAGGAGCTCCACATCCTCGGCGGCAAGCAGGACCAGTACGCCAGCGCGCTCGGCGGAGTTCAGTTCATGGAGTTCTTCGGCGAGACGGTGCGCGCCGCGCCGCTCCGCCTCGCAGCCGCCACCGAGTTCGCCCTCCAGAAGCACCTCGTCCTCTGCTACACCGAGCAGTCGCGCCTGTCCGGCGACATCCACCAGCGCGTCACCGATGCCTTCGCCCGAGGCGAGCCGGGCACCACCGGCGCGATGGCCGACCTCAAGCGCATCGCACGCGAGATGAAGGACGCCTTGCTGCTGGGCGACCTGGACGCCTTCGCCCGCCTGATGAGCGAGAACTGGGAGAACCAGAAGCGCCTCCATCCCTCCGTGACCAACGCCCGAATCGAGGAGCTCTTCGCCATCGCGGCCAGGGCGGGCGCCGCGGGCGGCAAGGCCTGCGGGGCCGGCGGCGGCGGATGCCTCGTCTTCATCGCGCAGCCCGACCGCGAGCACATCCTGCGCCAGGCACTCCGCGACGCCGGCGCGCGCATCATTGACTTCGTGCTCGATCACGCGGGCCTCCAAGTGACTTGAGAGAGAAGGGGATGAATGGATGGTTGGATGAATGGATGATTGTCTG
>Ga0194110_10002446_pt1 | contig 23548 bp, 20 predicted proteins | sample TA2Kig1200mmetaG_FD_146192 | JGI IMG/M metagenome (GOLD analysis project Ga0194110, IMG submission 146192) | Freshwater microbial communities from Lake Tanganyika, Tanzania - TA2015032 Kigoma Deep Cast 1200m | ecosystem: Environmental > Aquatic > Freshwater > Lake | place: Tanzania: Lake...
CCTCGAAGTCCAGGGCGTACGCCCCGAAGCTTGAGAAATGGGCCCGTTCGAACCGGGCGCCGGACCGGCTTTCGATGATCTCGCGGAGGATTCGGGGAAGGGCTTCGAGCTTCTCGGCCGGAGTCTGGTAGACGACGCCGAGGGTGAGGACGACCCGGCGTTCGGCCATCCGCTTGAAATTCCGGATCCGGCTTTTTAAAAGGTCGCTGTTGGCGAAGATGAGCTGCTCCCCCGACAGGCTGCGGACCCGGGTCGTCTTGAGGCCGATGTGTTCGATCGTCCCCCGGAAGTCGTCGATGACGATGAGATCGCCGATGACGAAGGGCTTGTCCAGGATGATGGAGAGGGAGGCGAACAGGTCGCCGAGGATGTTCTGGACGGCCAGGGCGACGGCCACGCCTCCGACTCCGAGGCCGGCCAGCAGGGTCGTGACCTTGACTCCGAGGTTGTCGAAGGCCAGGAGGATGAGCGCCGACCACAGGACGAGCCGGGCGAGAAAGGCGAGGCCGGTCAGAGTCGCCCTGGCGGCCGCCTCATCCCCCGTCTCGCGCAAGCGCCGTCGCTCGACCCAAAAGGAGATCGCCGACGTCCCCCAGACGGCGGCTTGGGCCAAAGCCGCCAGAATCACGATCTTTCCTATGATGACGGAGACTCGGGCCGGAAGAGCGAGGACATAACCCCCGGCGTAAAGCGAAACGGCGAACGGAACGATTCCCTTGATCCCCCCAAGAAGTCGAACGATCATGTCGTCGACGGGGGTGGCCGTTTTCGAGGCCCGAGCTTTGAGGCGGCCGGCGAGGACCTTGGTCACAACGGCCCAAATCAGCCAGACCAGGACGGCCAGGATGAAGGCGAGGAGCCATGTTTTGGCCGGATTGCCGAATATTTCCTTTTCCCAGAACGGCATGGTGAACTCCAGAACGGGCTGCCGGAAGATGCGGCCTCGCTGATAAGCCTAACAAACCACCAGAACAACTGTCAATTGTTATTGCCCTTTCCGGACCGAATGAACAACATGGATTTGTAATAAATACAACAAATTAACATTCTAAGAAATGCGAGAAACGATAATATTGACAACCTAATGATTGTATTATACAATAATTGTATAATTTATATGTAGGAAATAGCCATGTCTCAATCGGAACGTGAACTCGAAAGGATCACAATCCTCCGCGAAAAGCTTCGCCGGCTCGAGCGGGAGATCGATAATCCCTTCGCCGACCAGGAGACCTGCTGCGGACTCACCTTGGCTCAATGCCACACTCTCCTCGAGGTTGGGAAGGCAGGCGAGATTTCGCTCGTCGACCTGGCCGGAACGCTCAACCTCGATACGAGCACGTTGAGCCGGACGGTCCAAGGACTCGTTCTCATCGGACTGGTCAGCCGAGTCCCCAACGAAAAGGACCGCCGCTTCGTCGTCCTCTCGCTGACCGAGCAGGGGAGGAAGACCTTCGCTTCGATCGAAAATCTCTTCAACGAATTTTTTCAGGGCGTGATGGAATTCGTCCCCGAGGAGAGGCGCGACCGGGTTGTCGAGGATGTCGGGCTCCTGGCCGACGCCGTCCGCAGTTACAACGAAAAGACCGGCTGTTGCGGGAGAAGGAAGCGCCGATGAGCTCGAAATTCCGGTCCCGTCTGGAGCAATTCAACGAAGGGTCTTGCGAATGCGGACCGAGCTGCTGCCCCGGCGCGCCGAAAAGGTCCGAAGGCCCCGATGTTCATCGCCCTTACGACGCTCCCTGGGCGGAAGGCCGGATCAACGCCGGAAGGGCCGAGATTCCCGTCGTCGTGACGAAGCTGAGCTTTCGCGACCGGGCCGGGCACTGGCGGGTCCGCTGGGGAATCCGCCGGATGAGCTACACCGTCCCGCCGGGCCTGTATGCCGTCGGCGCTCCCGACGCGGAGTCCCCCGTTTTCGTCTCGGCCAACTATAAATTCAGCTTCGACCTTCTCCGGGCATCCCTCGACGGCCTGAACGCTTGGGTTCTCGTCCTCGACACGCAGGGCATCAACGTCTGGTGCGCCGCGGGCAAGGGGACGTTCGGCACGGACGAGCTCGTCCGCCGGATCGAGGATGCGCGTCTGGCGCTTGTCGTTTCGCACCGGACGCTCATCCTCCCCCAGCTTGGGGCCTCGAACGTCGCCGCCCATGAGGTCGCGAAGCGGGCGAAGTTCCGGGTCGTCTACGGCCCCGTCAAGGCGTCGGACATCAAGGCCTTCATGGGCGCCGGGATGAAAGCGACCCCCGTGATGCGGAGGGTCCGCTTTCCCCTGAGAGACCGTCTGGCCCTCGTTCCCGAGGAGCTGGCCGGAGTCTTTTCGAGGAAAATCGTCCTTGTCCTCGCCGCCGTCTGGCTGGCGGGGGTCCTGGGAGTCCGCTTCCTCCGTTTCGACGGCCCGGCCGTCCTCGGCGCCATTCTCGTCGGGACCGTCCTTGTCCCCCTCCTTCTCCCGTGGATTCCGGGGCGGCCTTTCGCCTGGAAAGGCTGGCTCCTCGGGCTTGCCTGGGCGGCGGCCGTCCTCGCTTGGCGCGGCTTTCCGCCGGCGATGCTCCGGGAATGGGCCGCCGGGCTCTCCTATCTCTTCATCCTTCCGGCCGTTTCCGCTTTTCTGGCGATGGGCTTCACCGGCTCCTCGACCTTCACCTCGCTTTCGGGCGTCGTCAAGGAAATGAAGACGGCCGTCCCGCTGATGGCGCTATCGGGGATTCTGGGAATCGCGGCGACGGTCGCCTCGGCCGTCCTCGGAAAATAGGAGAAAAAAGCCATGTCTCTTCAGTATTTGAAAGACGTTGTCACCCTCCAATACGATCCGGAAAAATGCGCCGGCTGCGGGATGTGCGCCGACGTCTGCCCCCACGGAGTATTCGAAATGAATGGAAAGAAGGCCGTCTTGACCGGCCGCGACCGGTGCATCGAATGCGGAGCCTGCATGACGAATTGCCCCTGCGAGGCGATTTCGGTCCGTCCCGGCGTCGGCTGCGCCTGGGCCATCCTCTTCAGCGCCTGGAAAGCCGAACCCGTTCCCTCCTGCGATTAGGAGGCGTTCTTCTCGATTTTTTGGCGAATGCGTTGAGAATGATCAAACGTTGAGATGTGGCCCAAGAAATTCTCGCGCCTGGAAAAATGGGGGCGGGCGAATTATGATAGGGAAGTCCAGACCGGAGGATGGCATGGCCCCGATCGATCCGCGGCGTTCGGCCCTGGCGGCCGTGGCCGCCTCGCTGGTTCTCGCGGCAGCGATTTCGTGCGCGAAGAAAGAGCCGGCGGCAACCTCGATTGCCAGGGAATCGGGGGCCGCCGACGTCGAGCGCGAGGGCCCTCCCGGAGGACGGGAGGAAGTCATCTTTGCGGGCAGGCTCCTGGCCGGTCAAGGCTACGAGGCGGAGTTCGGCCCGGGGCTGGTTTTCAAGCTCGTCCCGCGGCCTTTCGGCTGGGAGATCGAAGTCGGGGAGCGGGGCCGCCAGGAAAACCTGGCCCGCCTGACGCCGCCCCTCCACGTCTCCCCCAATCCGCGCGAGGTCGAGGGCTGGCATTTCCGGAACGCCGACAACACGGGCCTCAACGAGGCGGGGGAGAAAAACGTCAACGCCCCGGGCGATATCCGGGAATTCATCTTCTCTCCCGAGGTCGGCCGAACCATCCAAGGCTCCGACGCCGACCGGGCCCCCGAAGAAACCGACATCGAAAAAGTTCAAAGCTTTGGCCGGGGAATCTTGAAGATCACCGATTTTTCCCTGGCCGACCTCGAGCCGGGCCGGAAGGCCCGTTTCGCGTCCCTGGTCTTCAAGGTCAGGCTTTCCTTTCCCCGCCGGTGATCGGATTGACGAAAGCCGGAGGGAGGAATATCCTGTCCTCTTTTTTTTGACGAAACCGTCCTTCGGGAGGCCGAGATGGAAAGCCTGCGCGACCGGATCGTTTTCATCACCGGGGCGAGCTCCGGGATCGGACGGGCCTGCGCCCGGGCCTGCGCCCGCGAAGGGGCTAGAGTTCTCATGGCCGCCCGCCGTCTCGAGCGCCTCGCCGAGCTCGGCGCCGAGCTGAAAGCCGAATACCGAGCGGACGTCCATCACTTCGCCTTGGACGTCCGAAGACAACCCGAGGTCGAAAGCGCGCTGGCGGCCCTCCCTCCCGGCTGGCAGGCCATCGACATCTTGGTCAACAACGCCGGGCTCAGCCGCGGCCTCGACAAGCTTCACGAGGGCCTTCTCGGCGACTGGGAAGAGATGATCGACACCAACGTCAAAGGCCTGCTCTATGTCAGCAAGGCCGTGATCCCGGGCATGATCGCCCGGGGGCGGGGGCATGTCATCAACCTCGGCTCGATCGCCGGGCACGAGGTCTATCCGGGGGGCAACGTTTACTGCGCCACGAAGGCGGCCGTCAACGCCCTGACCCGGGCCCTCCGCCTTGACCTCGTCGGAACCCCCCTGCGGGTGACGACCGTCGACCCGGGCATGGTCGAAACCGAATTCAGCCTCGTCCGCTTTCACGGCGACGCCCGCCGCGCCTCTAAAGTTTACCAAGGGCTTCAGCCCCTCACCCCCGACGACATCGCCGAGGTCATCGTTTTCTGCGCCTCGCGCCCGGGGCACGTCAACATCGGCGAAGTCATCCTCACCCCCCAGGCCCAAGCCTCGGCGACCCTCGTCCACCGGAAAAACTGAAACATTCGGCCGGCCGGCGCCCGGCTTCAGTAAATTTTCAGGAGCTGCCCCAGGGTCAGGGTCTCGTTCAAGCCGGCCGAATTCATGAACGAAATCCTCTTCCAGCGCTGCTGGGGAACGCTGTTGGCCTGGAGGTAGGTCTGCAGGGGTGCGGCCTGGTCCACTTTCCGGACCCGGAGCCGGGCCGGCTGGACATTGAGGCGCTGCGGGTCGGTCAGGCGCTGGAAGCTCCGGACGATCCGGTCGAGCGTCGGTTCGTAATTCGGGAAATCGGTCTTGGTCGTGAAGCCGAGGAAGGTGAAAATCGTCCCGTCCTTCCGGATGCATTGGATGTCGACGGCGTTCGTCTGGGCGTCGGTGACCTGTTGGCCTTCCTCGGGCTTGGGGCTGACGTAATACGACCCGCGGATGGCGTTCAGCCCGTTGATCTGCCGTCCGCCGCTCCGGAGCTCATAGACCTGGGCATCCGAGAAGCGTTGGAGCTGGCCCTTGAGATAGGTCGGGAGGTCGGTCGACGAATTCTCGGCCGTCAGGATCAGGGCGGCTTTCTCGTTTTCCGGGGCGACGACGACCTGGCGGGGCGTGTTCTGGATCTTCCAGCCCGTCGGGACGTTGAAGACGAAAGTCAGGTCGGGGCAGTAGAAGGCGTTTCCATCGAGATAGCCCTGGCGCGGGTTCTCGCCGACGACAAGGCCGTCCATCCGGCGGAGATAGTCGTCCCTGAGGATGTCCATCTCGGCGTCGACCGGGACGAGCATCTTCTTGACCTCCTCGATCCGCTTGGCCGTCAGGGGGTGGGTCGAAAGGAAGTTCGGCAGGCGGACGCCCCCGCCGGCGTCTTCCTCGAGCCTCTGGATCGACTGGAAGAAGGGGACCATCTGGGCGGGGGAATAGCCCGCCCGGCGAGAGTAGAGAATCCCCAGGTTGTCGGCCTGGTATTCATCGTCCCGGCTGAATTTCATGAACAGGACCTGCATCCCGACCATGAGAAAGGGGGCGATCTTCTGGACGTCCTCGGACAGGACGCTGCCGACGAGGATGCCGCCGAGGATGAGAAGCTGGCGGCTCATCTGGCGGGCCGAGTGGCGGGCGTTGACGTGGCCGAGTTCATGGGCCAGGACGGTGGCGATTTCAGCCTCGGAATTGGCCATGGCCAGGAGGCCCCGGGTCACGTAGATGTATCCCCCCGGGGCGGCGAAGGCGTTTTCGATCGGCGTGTCCAGGACGGCGAAATGGTACTCGAGCTTGTTCCGGTGGGTGTAGGGGACCATCCGCCGCGAGATCCGGTCGACATACGCCGTGAGCTCGGGGTCGGGGTACAGGCCGTATTCCTGCTGGATGGCGGCGTCCGTGCTTTTCCCCATCTCGATCTCCATGCTCTCGGGAATGAGCATGAGCTCCTTTTTTCCGGTCACCGGGTTGACGACGCAGGCGGCGACCCCGATGAGGGCGGCCAGGGCGACGGTCGCGGCGAAATGTTTCCAAAGGCGCGGCATGTGAGCCTCCTTATCGCGGCGTTACATCCGAAGAGGACCCGCGCACCGGACGCAATTGCGTCCGGCGGCCTTGGCCTCGTACATGGCTCGGTCGGCGGCCCGGACGAAATCCTCGAGGGACTCATCGATGACGATGTCCGCTCCGGAGACGCCGAAGCTGGCGGCGATCCCCGATGGTTTGTCGGAGTTCATCGCGAACTCGATCCGGCTCAGGGCTTCCCGGAGCCGGTCGGCCACGGCGCAGGCTTGCCGGGGCGGCGTTTCCGGAAGGATGACCGCGAATTCCTCGCCGCCGTGGCGGCCGAGGAGATCCGACATCCGAAGCTCCTTCCGGACGGTCTCGGCCGTCTTGGCCAGGACGCGGTCCCCGGTCTCGTGCCCGAAGGTGTCGTTGATTCGTTTGAAATGGTCAAGGTCGAAAATCATGAGGGAAAAGGCCCGTCCATGGCGCTTCGACCGGGCCAGTTCCCGGCGACCTTCCTCCGTGAAATGGCGCCGGTTGAAGGCTCCCGTCAAGTCGTCGACCGAGGCTTGAAGGCGGAGTTTTTCCCGGAGGACATGCTGGGTCGTGATGTCGGACAGGATGATCGAATGGCCGATGAGCCGCCGGCCCCTCAGGACCGGAGATCGGCGGACTTGAAAAAAGCGCTCCCCCTGTCCCTCATCGACGCGGATCTCGACCTCGGGCGGCGCTCCGGCTTTCAGAAGGTCGAGGAGGGGAGGTTGTTTCGGCAGGACGGCGGCGAGGTCTTGGCCGGCGGCTTCCCGGGACAAGCCGGGAAAAATCCGGACGGCCGCGGGGTTGAGGTCGACGAGGCGGCCGAACCGGTCGAGGACGATCACCCCGTCGCGCATCCCGTCGAAGATGCTCTCCCGGGCGATGGGGGCGAGGTCGAGGATCCTCATCCGGAAGACGCCCCAGGCGAAAACCGGGCCGGCCAGGATCAGGCCGAAGGGCGTCAGGTCGAGGCCGCGGGGGCCGAGGCCGAGCAGATAGGCCAGATAAAAGACCCAGGGGAGGGTCGATCCGGCGAGCATGATCCGGGCCCGGCGGCGCTGGATGGGGGACGGCCGGCGGGCGGAGGCGGCGAGAAGGAGGACGGAGATGAGCAGGACGAGATTGACGTAGGCTTGGTGGACCCAGTACCAAGGCCCTCTGCCGAAAGCCAGCAGGGGAAAAAGGCCGGTGGCGTCGACGTGAGGGTCGACATAGAAGAGGCGATGGAGGGGCTGGGTCCAGTGGAGCAGGGCCGTCAGGGAGGACAAGGCGAAGAGGGCCGTCCGGACCGACCGGGTCAGGAACCGGTTTTTTTCGGAGTAATCGGCGACGAACAGGAGCCATAAGGCCGGGATGAAGGCGATGCCCGCGTATTGGAACCGCGACCACCACAGCATCCCCGACAGCTCCGCGCTCGCCAGCTCGAAAGCGTAGCCGAAGGCGTAGACGGCCATGGCGGAGGACAGCCCGGCCAGGTAAAGCGCGCCTTGGACCGTTCGCCTCGCCCGCCAGGCATAGACGGCAATGGCCGTCGGCAGGGCCGAGGCGGCGACGAGGACGGCGGTATAAAACAGGGGGTCGTCCACCGGATTCTTCTCTTCCTGTATTATAGAAAGGTTTTGAGGCGCTTTCAATTCTCTGTTATAGTAGGCGGCCGAAAGGAGAAATTGCATGTTCAAAGGCCATCCCAAGGGGCTGTACGTCGCCTTTTTCGCCAATATGGGCGAGCGCTTCGGCTTCTACACGATGATTTCGATCTTCGTCCTGTTCATGCAGGCCAAGTACGGCATGTCGGCCGCGGCCGCGGGATTCATGTATTCGACCTTCATGGTCGGCGTCTACATCTTCCCCCTCCTCGGGGGGTTTTTCGCCGACCGCTATTGGGGCTACGGCCGGACGATCGGCCTCGGCCTCGTCGTCATGTTCCTGGGTTACATCATGCTCGCCATCCCGACGATGATAGGGACGGGGTTCCCGTTGATCATCGCCGCCCTGGCCGTCATCTCCTTGGGGACGGGCCTGTTCAAGGGCAATCTCCAGGCCCTCGTCGGCAATCTCTACGATGATCCCAAGTACGCCCCGATGCGCGACCGGGCGTTCAACATCTTCTACATGGGCATCAACATCGGGGCCATGTTCGCCCCCTCGGCCTCCGAGGCCGTCTCGAACTGGATCCTGGGCAAGGCGGGACTCTTCTACGACGCCCGCATCCCGGCCTTGGCCAACGATTTCCTGAAAGGCAAGCTGGCCGACACGGCCGAGCTCCTCGGCCTCGCTCAGGCCCAGGACCCGGCCGTGACGGCCGGCACCCTCAAGGCTTTCGCCGAGACCTATATCAACACCCTCGGCAAGTCCTATCACTTCGGCTTCGGGGTCGCCTGCCTGAGCCTGATCGTCTCGATGATCGTCTTCTGGGCCTTCCGGAAGCACTATCAAGCGGCCGACCTGACCGAGCGGCAGAAGGCCAAGTCCGAAGCCTTGAAATCCCAGGTCGTCGAGCTCTCCCGGGAGCAGACGCGGGAGCGCCTCGTCGCCCTCGGTCTCGTCTTTTTCGTGGTCATCTTCTTCTGGATGGCCTTCCACCAGAGCGCCGTGACCCTGACCTATTTCGCCCGGGATTACACGGTCTCGAGCGTCGGCAAGCTGACCAACCTCTGGTTCGACTTGACCGGACTCCTGCCGCTCTTCCTGGCCGTCCTCGGGGTCGTGTTCCTCTTCCGGAAGTCCTCGAACGGCCTCGTCAAGGCTCTGGGGGGGGCGAGCTTCATCGGCTTCGGCCTCCTGGCCTTTCTCCGTTTCCGCGGCTACGAGGACGTCAACGCCTTCATGCCCCAGCGCTTCCAGCACTTCAACCCGTTTTTTATCGTCGCCCTGACGCCGATCGTGATCGGGATATTCACTCACCTCAACCGCAAGGGGAAGGAGCCGTCCTCTCCCCGGAAAATCGGCTACGGGATGCTCATCGCCGGCGCCGCCTATGCGATCCTCATCGTCGGCTCGCTCGGCCTCCCCAGCCCGAGGGCCCTGGGCGGCTTGGTCGCCCCGGCCGCCTCCCAGGTCTCCGTCTACTGGCTGGTCTCGACCTATTTCCTGGTCACGATCGCCGAGCTTTTCCTCAGCCCGATCGGGATTTCGTTCGTCTCGAGGGTCGCCCCGCCGAAGTACAAGGGCTTGATGCAGGGCGGGTGGTTCGCGGCGACGGCCATCGGCAACCAACTCGTCGGCGTCGTGGCCTGGTTCTGGATGCGGGTTCCCCTCTGGGCCCTGTGGACGATCCTCGTCGCGGCCTGCCTGCTTTCGGCGGGCTTCATGTTTGCCGTCATGAAGCGGCTTGAGCGCGTTTCCAAGGCCGCCTAGCTTTTCCCTTCCGGCGGCCGGCGATGAGCCTTCGGCCCGAAGCGCGCCTCCGGGCGTGTTCGGATTCCTCAGGAGGAGGTCCGCTCGTCATGTCGATGAAAATCCTGTTCCGGAGGCCGGCCCTCGGCCTCTTGGCCGCCGCCTCCCTGGCCGGAGGGGCCCGGGCCCTCGATTATCCCGTCGCCTACCATAAGCTCCCCAACGGCCTCCGGGTCGTCCTGTCCCGGGACGACACGGCGCCGATCGTCACCGTGGCCGTTTATTACCGGATCGGCTTCCGGATCGAGCCCCGGAACCGGACCGGCTTCGCCCATCTCTTCGAGCATATGATGTTCCAGGGCTCGGCCAACCTGGGCAAGATGGAGTTCATCAGGCTCGTCGAGAGCCGGGGGGGGATTCTCAACGGCTCGACCCGCTTCGATTTCACGAACTACTTCGAGATCGTCCCCGCCCATGCCCTCGAGACGATGCTCTGGGCCGAAGCCGACCGGATGCGCGGTCTGGACATCACCGAGGAGAACCTCAAAAACCAGCAGGGCGTCGTGACGAACGAGGTCAAGGTCAATGTCCTCAACCAGCCCTACGGCGGCTTCCCTTGGCTCGACCTCCCCCAGGCCGCCAACAAGAATTGGTATAACGCCCACAACTTCTACGGAGAGCTCAAAGACATCGAGGCCGCGACCCTGGCCGACGTCCGGGCGTTCTTCAAGACCTACTACGCCCCCAACAACGCCGTCCTCGTCGTCGCCGGCGATTTTGAGCCCGCCGAGACGCTGGAGATGATCATGAAAACCTTCGGCGACATTTCGGCGGCGAAAGTCCCGCCCCGGCCCGATATCCGGGAGCCGCGGCAGGAGAAGGAAATCCGCCGAGAGCGGGTTGACCCGCTGGCCCAGAAGCCCGGTTTCGCCTTTGCCTACCATATGCCCGATCGCGGCGGCCCGGAATACTTCGCCATGGGGATCATCGACCAGATCCTCCTCCAGGGCGAGGATTCCTGGCTTCACCAAAAGCTCGTCCAGGAGAAGGGGATCACGGGCGGCGTCTCGGGCGGAATCAACGCCGACCTGGGGAACATGTTCAACTACGACGGCCCGATGCTCTGGTCGGCCTCGCTCATCCACGACGCGGGGACCGCGCCCGAAGCCATCCTGGCCCTCGTCGACGGCGAAGTCGAAAAGATCCGGACGAGGGCCGTCGACCGGGCCGTCCTGGACCGGGCCCTGATCAAGTTTCGGTCGGGATTCTACGACATGCTGGGCGGGTTCTTCGGCTTCGGCCGGGCCGACCTCCTGGCCTGTTTCGCCCTTTTCGACGACAAACCCGAAAAGATCCGCGGTCTCGAGGACGAATTCCGGAAGGTCACGCCCGACCTGGTCCTCCGAACGGCCAAGGAGTACCTCCGGCCGACGAACCGGACCGTTTTCGTCCTCAAGACGAAGGATCCGGGGAAATGAGAGGTCCGACGATGAGCCTCAAAATGGGGACGGTTCTTTTTTCGATATTGGGGACGGCCTTCGGGCTGGATCTCATTTCCTCCGGACAGAAGCAGCTTCCGCCGGAGGGCGGAGCGCCCAGGGACTTCAAGATTCCGGCCGGCCGGACGTTCATTCTCGGCAACGGCCTGAAGGTCACCCTGGTCCCTTACGGGAAAGTCCCCAAGGTGACGATCCGCTTCATCTTCCGGACGGGGGCGATCGACGAGCCGGCCGACCGGATCTGGATCTCGAGTTTCGTGGCGGATTTCCTGAAAGAGGGAACGGCGGCGAAAACGGCCAAGGAGATCGCCGAGGCCGCGGCCGGGATGGGAGCCGAGATCTCCTCGAACGCCGGGACCGACATTTCGAGCCTCGGCGGAACCGTCCTGTCCGAATTCGTTTCTGAATTCATCGCCCTGCTGGCCGACATGCTTCGGAATCCGGCCTTCCCCGAGTCCGAGCTGGTCCGGATCCGGGCCAACCACGTCCGCCGGATGGCCGTGGCGAAAGCCCAGCCCCAAACCCTTGCCGGGGCCGGATTCATGCACGCCCTCTACGGCGACCACCCCTACGGCCGGCTTTTCCCTGCGGAGGAGGCCCTCAAGAGCTATTCGATCGCCGCGGTCAGGAAGTTCTTCGAGGACCGCTTCGGGGCCAGGCGGACCCATCTCTATGTCGCCGGCGTCTTCGACGAAAAGAAGGTCGAGGCCTCCGTCCGGGCCGGCCTCGAGAACTGGCGGGCCGGGGCGGCCCCGGCGGTGCGCCTCCCTTCGCCCAAGTCGAAACGGGCCGTCTACGTCCTCGACCGGCCGGGCTCTGTCCAGTCGACGGTCCTGATCGGACTGCCGGTCATCCATCCGGCCGACAAGGATTTCATCGCCCTGCAAGTGACCGACGCTCTCCTCGGAAGCTCGTTCGCCTCGAGGATCACTTCGAATATCCGGGAGGACAAAGGCTACACCTACGCTCCCTCCAGCGCCCTCCAGACCCACTACCGCGACGCGGCCTGGTACGAGCAGGCCGATGTCTCGACCGAGGTCACGGGAGCGGCCCTCAAGGAGATCTTTTTCGAGATCGACCGCCTCGGCCGCGAGGCCCCGCCCCCGGAGGAGCTCAAGGGAATTCAGGCCAATTTCGCCGGCCTGTTCGTCCTCCAGAACGCCACGCCCGGGGGGATCATCAGCCAGCTCAACGGCGTCGAACTCCACGGCCTGGGGAAGGATTACCTGGCCGGCTATGTCCGAAACGTCCTCAAGGTCGCGCCGGCCGACGTCCAGCGGATGGCCAAGTCCCACCTCCGGTCGAAGGACATGACGATTTATATCGTCGGCGACCTGGCCAAGATCAGGGGCCAAATCGCCCCCTACGGCGAGATCGTCAAGACCGACATTCGATAGCCGAAGCGAAGACGGGGGATGAGGCCGGGAGCGAATTCCCAAGGAAACCCTGGGGGGTGGAGCCGGACAAGGCCCGGCGAAAAGGCGAAGGCTGTGCCGCGGAACCTCTTCCCAGAACCACCGCCCTCCGGGGACGTCGGTCAGGATCATGTCCCTGGAATTTTCGGGCCGCCTCCCGCTCGGCCGGTTCGGATGGGGAAAAGAGATGGCTATCGGAGAGGTTGGGCCTTCGGCCATGATATTGACATCCCGATAGGCGAGGGGTAACGTGGAAGACCCGCATTTCCCCTTGAAGGAGCGATCATGCCCCCGCAACACGAATCGGCGGCCGACGACGAGAAGCTCTGGGCCGAGCTCGGCCTGGACATCGACTTCCACCGCCGGGTCGTCGAGGCGATCTCGGGGAACTTCGCCCGGCAAGTCGAAAGCCGTCCCCTTCGCCCCGCCGGAATGGGCTATTTCGACGGCCTCATCCACGCCGCCCACGGCCGGCGCGTCCGGGAAATCATGGCCCGGAAGGCGGCCGGGGCGAAGTTCGTCGGGACGTTCTGCATCTATGTCCCCGAGGAGGTCCTCCTCGCCCTGGACGCGGCGTATCTCGCCCTCTGCGGCGGCACGGCCGTGACCATCCCCCACGCCGAAAAGACGTTCCCCAGGAATATGTGCCCTCTCGTCAAGTCGACCCTCGGCCTGGCCTTCTCCAACACATGCCCCTACGCCTCCCTCGAGGACCTGGCCGTGGGAGAAACGACCTGCGACGCCAAGAAAAAGACGTGGGACATCCTCGGCCGCGAGGGCGGCTTCCACGTCCTCGAGGTCCCCCAGAAAAAAAGCCCGGCCGGCCGCAAGCTCTGGCTCGAGGAGGTCCGGGCCTTCGCCGCCGCCCTGGAGGATACGACGGGAAACCGGCTGGATGCCGGACGCCTGGCCGAGGCCGTCCGCCTCATGAACCGCAAGCGCCGGGCCCTGGCCCGTCTTCATGAACTCCGCCGGGCCGAACGCCCCCCCATCAGCGGCACGGATGCCCTGGTCGTCATGCAGGCGGCCCTCATCGACGAGCCGGCCCGGTTCACCGAAGCCCTCGAGCGGCTGAACGAGGAGCTCGCCGAGCGCCTCACCCGGGGAATTTCGCCTTTTTCCGATGGAGCGCCCCGGATCATGATTTCGGGCTGTCCGGCCGTTCTCGGCAACTGGAAGGTCCACCATCTCGTCGAAAGCGCCGGGGCGGTCGTCGTCGTCGACGAAACCTGCACCGGAACGAGGTATTTCTCCGGCGAGGTCGCGGAAACGGACGACGGGCTCGAGGCCCGGCTCGAGGCGATCGCCGACCGCTACCTGGGCGTCGACTGCTCGTGCTTCACGCCCAACGCCGAGCGGATCACCAACGTCCTCCGGCTGGCCCGCGAAAGCCGGGCCGGGGGGGTCGTTCAGTACGTCCTCCACGCCTGCCACACCTACAACATCGAGGCGATCAACGTCGCCGCCGCCCTCAAGGAGGCCGGAATCGCCTCGCTCAAGATCGAGACCGACTACAGCGACGAGGACGCCGGACAGCTCGGCGTCCGCCTCGAAGCCTTCCTCGAAAGCCTGGAGTTTCGGAATGGCCGCTGAAGCCGGCGTCGGCATCGACGTCGGATCCCGGACGACGAAAATCGTCGTCCTCAAGGAAGGCGAGGTCGCCGCGGCCGACGTCTTCGACACCGTCCCCGGCCAGCTTCCCGAAATCCGCCGCCGCCTCGAGCCGTGGGCGGGCCTCCCCCTCGTCGCGACCGGCTACGGCCGGCGTCTCCTGGCCGACGAACTCGGGTCCTCGGTCGTGACCGAGATCAAGGCCTGCGCCCTGGGGGCTCACCGCCTCCGCCCCGGATGCCGGCTCGTCCTCGACATCGGCGGCCAGGACGCCAAGGCCATCCGGGTGACGCCGAGCGGAGGATTCGAGGACTTCGAGCTCAACGACAGGTGCTCGGCCGGGACGGGGCGCTTTCTCGAGGTCATGGCCGGGGCCCTGGGCTTCGACCTGGACGACTTCTGCCGGGCGGCGATGAGCGCCGACCGGGCCGCCGCCGTGAGCAGCATGTGCACGGTCTTCGCCGAATCCGAAGTCGTGGCCATGCTGGCCCAGGGCGAGGACCGGAAGCGGCTGGCCTTGGGCCTGTACCAATCCATCGTCGACCGGGTTTATCCCCTGGCCTCGCGTCTCGAGGCCGAGGGCGAGGTCCTCTTCGTCGGCGGCGTCGCCCGGAGCCGATGCGTCGCCGGGCTCCTGCGGAAAAAGCTCAAGCGCGACATCGTCGTCCCGCCCAATCCCCAGATCGTCTCCGCCCTGGGAGCCGCCCTGTCCGCGCCTCCCAACATTTTCGGCCGGCCGGGCTTATAATGGGGCCCGCCGGACCGCCGCCGCGGCCATCATGCCAGACGCATTCGCCTCGCTGAGTCCCGTCCTCCAGGCGCTCATCGCCACCCTGTTCACTTGGGGCCTCACGGCCCTCGGCGCGGGGCTGGTGTTTTTCTTCAAGGATTTCCCCAAGCGGGCCCTGGACGGCATGCTCGGTTTCGCCGCGGGGGTCATGATCGCGGCCAGCTTCTGGTCGCTCCTGGCCCCGGCCATCGCCCTGGCCGAGGCCCAGGGGGTGACGCCCTGGCTGCCGGCGGCGGGCGGCTTCCTCCTGGGCGGCGCCTTTCTGAAGGCCGTCGACAAGCTCCTGCCCCACCTCCATTCGGGTTTCGAGAAGCCCGAAGGCCTCAGGACGTCCTGGAAACGGACGGTCCTACTCGTCATGGCCATCACCCTCCACAACATTCCGGAAGGGCTGGCCGTCGGAGTGGCTTTCGGGGCCGCCGCCCTCGGCGGGGGAGAGGCGACCTTGGGGGCGGCCGTGGCCCTGGCCGTCGGGATCGGTCTCCAGAACTTCCCCGAGGGGACGGCGGTCTCCGTCCCCCTCCGCCGGGAGGGCCTCTCCCGGTCGAAGAGTTTTTTTTACGGCCAGATTTCGGGCATGGTCGAGCCGCTGGCCGGAGTCCTGGGCGCTGCGGCCGTCTTCAAGGCCCGGCCGCTCCTTCCCTGGGCCCTGGCCTTCGCCGCCGGGGCGATGATTTACGTCGTCGTCGAAGAGGTCATTCCCGAGTCCCAGCTCTCCGGAGACACGGATACGGCCACCCTGGGGGCCATGGCCGGTTTCGCCCTGATGATGATTCTCGACGTCGCCCTCGGGTAGGGCGGCGGGCGATGGGGAGGGGCAAGGGGTTGTTTGACAGTCCCCGAAGGGGCGAATAGAATGATTCCCGGCGCGAGGAGACGCAATGGACATTTTCGCCAAATGCAGGACCGACGGCGGCTACTTCGGGATGCTCCGGGCCGCCGGAGACGATTTTTTCGTCCGGCCGGTTCTCGACCCCAAGCCGGGCCGGGTGATGGACTATCAGGGCAAGTCCGTCGTCCAGTGGTCGATCAACAACTACCTCGGCCTCGCCGAGAACGAGGAGTTGCGGGCGGTGGCCGTCGAGACGGCCCGGGCCTACGGGCCCGGCGCGCCGATGGGGTCCCGGATGATGACCGGGAGCACCCCCAGGCACCTCGCCCTGGAGAAGAAGTTCGCGGCCTATATGGGCAAGGAGTCGGCTATCCTCTTCAACTACGGATATCTGGGCGTCCTGGGGACGATCCAGGCCTTGTGCGAGCCGTCGGACACGATCCTCATCGACAAGCTGGCCCACGCCTCGATGGTCGACGCCATGTTCATGTCCCGGGCCCAGTTCCGGATCTGGAAGCACAACGACATGAACAGCCTGGAAGGCCACCTCAAGAGGGCCAACCGGGACCGGAAGGGCGGCGTCCTCATTGTCGCCGAAGGCGTTTACGGGATGACCGGCGACGTCGCCCCGGCGGCCGACATCTGCCTTCTCAAGGACAAGTACGACGCCCGCCTGTTCATGGACGACGCCCACGGCTTCGGCGTCGTCGGACCGACGGGGCGGGGGACGGGAGAGCTCTACGGCTGTCAGGACAAGATCGACGTCTATCTCGGGACCTTCGCCAAGGCCTTCGCCGCGATCGGCGGGGTCGCCGGCGGCCCGAAGGAGGTCGTCGAATGGGTCAGGTTCAACGCCCGGACCCAGGTTTTTGCCAAAAGCCTGCCGATCATCTATGTCGAGGTCCTGAGCCGGGCCCTCGATTTCGTGGCCGATGACCATTGGCGTCGGGAGAGGATGTGGGCCGTCAACCGGAGGCTCAAGGACGGCCTGCGCGAGCTGGGATACACCGTCGGCGACGTCCCGTCGCCCGTGACTCCGGTCTTCGTCCACATGAAGGACATCCGGATCGCCATGGCCATCATCAAGGCCATGCGCGAGGAAGGGATCTTCATCACCGGAGTCATGTATCCCGTCGTCCCCAAGGACATCGTCCTTTTCCGGATGATCCCGACCGCTTCGCACACCGACGAGGACGTCGTCCGGACGATCGCCGCCTACAAAAAAGTCCGCGACGACCTCAATCTCGACCTGGAAGCCGTCAAGACCGCCCTGGACAAGGGGAAAGCCGAGGTCGGGAAGTCCGAGGACTCGGCCGAAGAATGATCCAGGGTCCCGTTCTGATCACCGGGGCGTCCCGGGGAATAGGACGGGCCCTGGCGAGGGCCCTCAAGGAGCGGGGCGTTTCCGTCGTCGGGACGTCCCGCCGCCCCGAGGCCGTTTCCGAGAGGATCGAAGGCGTTTCTTATCTGTCTCTCCGTCTCGAGGAGCCCGCCTCGGTGGAGGCCTGCGCCCGGGCCGCCGGGGAGGTCGAGGCCCTCGTCAACAACGCCGGACAAAGCTTGATGGCCTCGGTCGAGGAGGCCGCCGCGAACACGGTCGAGGAGATCTTCGCGGTCAATCTGTTCGGCCTCATCCGGCTGACCAAAGCCGTCCTGCCGGGGATGCGCCGGCGCGGCCGGGGGGTGATCGTCAACGTAGGGTCGCTCTCCGGGACTTATCCGCCTCCCTTCCAGTCGGCCTACGCGGCCTCCAAGCTCGGGCTCGAAGCCTTCAGCGCGTCCCTCCGCGGCGAAGTCGGCCGGTTCGGGATCAGGGTCGTCCATGTCGTTCCCGGATACATCAAGACGGGCATCGAACCGCGGATGGAGGCCCGTCCGGGCTCGCCTTACGAGGCCGAGTTGCGGCGTTTCCGGAACTTCCGGGACAAGAAGATGGCCCGAGCGGCGCCGCCCGAAGCCGCCGCCGAGAAGATTCTGAGAATCTTGGAGAAGAAGAACCCCCGGCCCGTGTATTATGCCGGGCGCCGCGTCCCGCTCATGGGCTTCCTTCGCCGTCTCCTCCCCGAACGGGCGGTTCTCCGGATGATCCGGAGATTCTACGGGCTGCCTTGAGGCGGCGCGGCCCCAGCCGTTCGCTCCCGGGTCACAAGAAGAACATGACCAGGAGTTCGGCGACGAAAGCCGGTTTGGCCGCGCCTTCGACCTCGACCGTGTTGTCGATCCGGAGGAGAAGCCGGCCGAATCCCTTGCGCCTGATTGCCTGAAGAACGGCCCGATGGCGGATCTTGTCTCCCGGCCGGACGGCGTTCAGAAACCGGACCTTGTTCAGGCCGTAGTTGACGGCCATCTTGAACGGGAAATCGAAGACCGTGCTTTTCTGCAGGAAATGGGGGAGAAGGGAGAGGAGAAGAAAGCCGTGGGCGACCGTGCGTCCCAAGGGAGTCCGGGCGGCCTGCTCCCGGTCGATGTGGATCCACTGCCGGTCTTCGGCGCAGCCGGCGAAGGCGTCGATCCGGTCCTGGGTCATCTCGAACCATTCCGTCGGGCCGATCTCCCGGCCGAGGAGGTCCTTGAGCCGGCGGGGGATAATGAAAGCGTTGAGCATGACCGTCCCGCCACTATAGTCGTCCCGGTCCGGACCTGTCAAGAAAATCCAGGACGGTCGGCAAGAAAAGGGCTTGACAAGAAGGGTGTTATCAAATATACGTATACGTATAGTGTTTATTATGAAAAAAAGCAATATTTACGTTGAGGTATGAATATGGGCAAGGATGTCTTTACCCGGGAGGAGTTCCTCGGGAGGGCCGGGGCGGCGGAGGCCGACCTCGAGGCTTGGCTGAAAGCCAAGCTCATCAAGCCGGTCGGTTTCGCCGACGAAGGCCTTCCCCTCTTCGGTCCGGCCGACATCGGCCGCGCTCTTCACATCCGGAAGCTCTCGGAGCTCGGCTACGGCCCGGCCGAAATTCAGAAGATCGTCAAAAAGTTCGGCTGGCCGGTCCGGGACGACGAGGGGCCGAAGCCGGAACGGGGAGACAAGTTCCTGACCGTCGGCCGGCTCGCCGAACGGTCGGGGGTCAGTCCGAGGACGATCAAACACTGGGAAGAGATGGGCATCATCGAGCCCGAGATGAGGAGCGGGGGCGGTTTCCGCCTCTACGCCGCGGTGTACATCCATCTCTGCACTCTGATCCGGGACCTTCAGCTCTTCGGTTACACGCTCGAGGAGATCAAAGCCGTATCCGGCCATGTCCGCGATTTCCTGGCGTTGTCGTCCGGGCTGGAAAAGATTCCTCCGGGCGAGGCGGGCCGGAAGCTCGAGGCGCTCGGCGAGGCCGTCGAGAAATTGAGGGCCAGAATGGCCGAGCTCAAGAAGGGGATCGAGCGCTGGGAGGATCTGTTGAAACAAAACAAAAAAGAGATCGCGGGGTTGAAAGCCCGGAACGCCAAGCGGTCCGAGGCGAAAACGAAGAAGGATTGATCCCGTGCCGAAGCTCGTTCTCGTCGAGCCGCGCGCGTCCAACCTCCATATTTTCTCCCAGTTTCCCCTGCCCCGGCTCGGGCCCCTCCTCCTCGGGACGATCATGCGTCGGCGCGGCTGGGACGTCGAGCTTTATGTCGAGGAGCTCCGGCCGCTCGACGCAACCGCCCTCCGCGGGGCCGACGTCGTCGGGATCTCGACGATCACGGCCACGGCCCCGCGGGCTTATGCCATCGCCGACCGGGCCCGGGCCCTCGGCAAAACGGTCCTCATGGGGGGACCCCATGTCACGTTCCTGACCGAGGAGGCCCTCGGTCACGCCGATTTCGTCCTGCGGGGCGAAGCCGAGTCCACCCTCCCGGCCTTTCTCGAGGCCTGGCGGACGGGCGGAGATCTTTCTGCCGTCCCGGGGCTGAGCCGGCGGCTCGAAGGACGCGCGGTCCATAACCCTCCCGCTCCCCTCGTCCGCGACCTCGACGCCCTCCCGGTCCCCGATTTTTCCCTTTTTCGAGTCGGACGCCCGCGGACCCGGGGCCGCCGAATCATCCCCGTTCAGACGTCCCGGGGCTGCCCCTTCGATTGCTCGTTCTGCTCCGTGACCGGGATGTTCGGAAAAGCCTACCGCTTCCGCTCGGTCGGGCACATCCTCGGCGAGCTCCGGAGATACGATGACCGGAAGAACATCGTCTTCTTCTACGACGACAACTTTGCCGCCGACCGGAGACGCTGCCGGGAGCTTCTCGAGGCGATGACCGGAGCGGGAATGCGGTTTCGCTGGACGACCCAGGTCCGGGCCGACGTCGCCCGGGACCCCGAGCTCGTCGCCCTGATGAGGCGGGCCGGCTGCCACACCGTTTTCATCGGCTTCGAATCGGTCAACCCGAGGAGCCTCCGGGAGATGCGCAAGGCCCAGTCCGTCGAGGAACTCGACCGGGCCGTCGGCGTCCTCCGCCGGCACGGGATCCACATCCACGGGATGTTCGTCCTGGGCTTTGACCAGGACGACTGGGAGACCGTCCGCGAGACCGTGCGCTGGGCGAAAAAAGCCCGCCTGACCTCGACCCAATTCCTCATCCTGACGCCCCTGCCGGGATCGGAGTTCTACGACCGGGTCGCGGCCGAGGGCCGGATTTGCTTCAAGGACTGGTCCCTTTACGACGCCCATCACGCCGTCTTCCGGCCGGCCCGGTTCAGCCTCTACGACCTCCAGCGGGCCCAGATCGAAAGCCACAAGAGCTTCTATTCCTGGCGGGCCCAGCTCCGGCGTTTCGTCGGCGGCCGCTGGCTGTCCCTGAGCCTGGGCCAATATGCCCGGTCGCTCAACCGGATGTGGCAGAGCCGCAACCGGACGTTCATGAAAGCCCTCGAGCTCCTCCGGCCGCGGCGGGGGGCCGAGGTCTCGGTCGATTACCGCGAAAACGTCGTCTTGGACGGCTCTTTCCAGGGATGACGCGCGGCCTTGACATCGCTTTGCCGGCGGCGATAGACTCGGCCTCAACCATGCTGAGAATCCGTTATTTCACCGATGAGCAGGTGCGCCTCATCCACGAGAACGCCCTGGGACTTCTCGAGCGGCAAGGTTTCCGGGTCGACCACCGGCGGGCCCTGGCCATCCTTGCCGACAGGGGCGCGGCCGTCGATTTTGAGGCGGGCCTGGTCAAGGTGAAGCCCGACCTTGTCGCGGCCTGCCTCGCCTCGGCTCCCAAAGAAGTCGTCCTGGGGGCCAGGGACCCGGCCAAGGATCTCCGGGTCCTATGTGACCCTCCCGTCCCCCTCACCCGGAACGGCGGAGGAGTGGACAAAATCATCGACCTCGGCTCGGGCCGGCTCCGGGACATGTCCCTCGAGGACACCCGGGGCCTGTACAGGGCCCTGGAGGCCATGGACGGCATCTCCATGGTTTCCCCCCTTTACCCCCAGGATGTCCCGGAGAGCATCCGGGACCTCAAGACCCTCGAAACGCTTTTGGCCAACACGGCCAAGCACGTCAACATCCGGACGTTCAGCCGGAGGAACCTCGATGGCCTTGTCGCGATGGGCGAAATCGCCGCCGGCGGCCGGGAAGCCTTCCGGCGGAAACCGGTCTTCAGCCTCTTCGACTCCCCCCTGAGCCCGTTGAAGTTCCCGGAGCTCGTGGTCGACGTCTTCCTGACCGCGGGAGAGCACGGGATTCCGGTGTTCCTCGCCAACCTTCCGATCGCCGGCGTCTCGGGGCCGCTGCCCTTGGCCGGAATGGTCCAGCTCCTGCACGCCGAACTTCTGGCCGGGGTCACAATCTGCCAGTCCGCCCATCCCGGCGCCCCGCTCATCCTCCATCCCTTGGCGATGACGATGGACATGCGCTCGGGACTGGCCTTGTCGGCCTCGATCGAGTCGACGATGATCACGGCCGGGATTACCCAGGTCGCCAACGCCGTCTTCGGCCTGCCGGTGGACGCGCACGGACCCTGGTCGGACACGTTCCTGGCCGACTCCCAGTCGGCGATGGAAAGGACCTTTCAGACGCTCTTTCCCGCCCTCTCGGGGGCGGCGATCATCGCCGGCTTCGGCGACGTCCAACAGGGATTGGCCTTTTGCCCGGTCCAGCTCGGCCTCGACGAAGAGCTCATCGGTCTGGCCCAAAGCGCCTTGAAGGGCATTCCGTTCGACGAGGAGCGCCTGTCCGTCGCGGCGATCGAACGGGCGGGCTTCGGCGGCGATTTCATGACCGACATCACGACCCGAAAGTTTTTCCGGACGGATTACCACTGGCCGACGATTTCAAACCGCCTCTTCCGGGAGGAGTGGGAAAGGCGGGGAGCCAAGGACATGAACGCCCGGGCCCGGGAGCGGATCGAAAAGCTGATGGCCGTCCCTCCGGCCCGGCCGCTCGAGGAGAGCCGGGCCCGCGAGTTGGGCCGGGTGGTCGACGCTTATCGATGAAAGGGCGGGGCCGGGTTTTCAGCCGGCCGCCTCGTCCGTAGGCAGCGCGTTCCATTTCGGGAGGAGGAGGAGCCCGGCGGCGAGGACGCTCGCTCCCAGGACGGCGAACAGCGGCCCCCAGCCCCAGGCCTTGGCGGCCAGGCCCGGGAGAGAGCCTCCCAAGATCGCGCCCGCGGACCCGCAGCCGTTGATGAAGCCGGAGGCCGTCGAGGCCCCCCGGGGTCCTCCGAAATCGACGGCCGCCGTTCCGCTGACCAGGGAGTCCGGAAGATAGAGAAGAAAACCGACGGCGAAGAGAAGACCGGCGATAAGGAGAGGACTCGGGGCGGATGCCAGCCGGCCGAAAAGCAGCAGGACGAGGCCGAGAAGGAACAGCGAAACGACGGAAACCGGCATGCGGCGGGAGCCGAAAAAGCGGTCGGAGACATACCCCCCCGCCAGAACGCCCAGCGGACCGCCGACCTCGAAGGCGACGCTCAGCGCTCCGGACTCCGCCATCCCCGTGCCCAGGGTCTCGTGGATGTAAAGCGGCCCCCAGAAGAGGATGGCATAGCGGGTGGGCTTCAGCAGGAAATACACGCCGGCCAGCCGGAGGACGACGCGGTTCCTGAACACGGCCGCGATCTCCGTCCATGAGGATCCCCTTGGATGCCGTCCGGCCTCCGGCGGATCCGGGGGGGGTCGAAGCGGCTCGATGTCCGGCAGGCCGACGTCCGAGGGCCGGTCTTTTTGGAAAAGGACAAAGAGGGCCCAGACGGCGAACAGGGCGGCCGCCGGCCCGAAGAATCCGAAACGCCAGCTCGTGAAGACATCGGCGCAATAGCCCGCCAGGGGAGAGGCGATGATTCCCCCGACGATGTAGTTCGTCGACCACCAGCCCATGACGACGCCGCGTTCTTGTCTCGAGAACCAGGCGCTGATGTTCTTGGCCAGGGGGGCCCAGCCGGTGGACTGGAACAAGCCCTGGAGGCTGAAAAAAACGCCGAAGAGGATGACCAGGGACGAGAGCCCCATGGCCACGGCCGCCAGGATGGATCCCAGAAGGCCCATGAGAACGAGCTTTCGGGCGCCTTTGCGGTCCCCCAGGATACCCCAAAGGAACTGGCCGGCGGCGTAAGAGGCGAGATAAGCCGCGTCGATCGACGTCATCTGGGCCTTGGTCAGGAGAATCGCCGGGTCCTCGGCCATCCCGATCTTGGCCACCGAGAACGATTTGCGGGTCAGGTAGAAACCGGCGTAGGCCAGCCAGGTGACGAGGAATATCCGGATTCGCCAATAGCGGGAGCGGCCCTCGGCTTTTTCGGCGGGGGTCATGGCCCGCAGTTTACCTTAAAGAGAATCCGCCCGACAACCGCCGGACGGGCCCCGGCCGCCCGCCCGCGGCCTCAACGGCCGACGATCTTCGGCTCCAGGACACCTTCGGCGACTTGAACGGTCAGCCGGTTAAATCGGAGAAAAAGGCCGTAGCGGACCGGCTGGGCGAGTTTCCAGAGGGGGACGCC
>Ga0194110_10002450_pt1 | contig 23532 bp, 15 predicted proteins | sample TA2Kig1200mmetaG_FD_146192 | JGI IMG/M metagenome (GOLD analysis project Ga0194110, IMG submission 146192) | Freshwater microbial communities from Lake Tanganyika, Tanzania - TA2015032 Kigoma Deep Cast 1200m | ecosystem: Environmental > Aquatic > Freshwater > Lake | place: Tanzania: Lake...
TCTCCCTCGGGGAGAGGGCAGGGTGAGGGTGTCTTCCGGCATCATAGACAAGCGCAGGCTCCACGCCCTGGCACGCGACGCGATGGCGCGCGTGGGCCTCGACGCCGTGCCGCCCGACCGCCCGGTCCGCACCCTCGGCGTCGGACAGCAGCAGCTCGTCGAAATCGCCGCAGGACTCTCCGCCCATTGCCAACTCCTCATCCTCGACGAGCCGACCGCCGCCCTCACCGACTCCGAGGTCCGCCTCCTCTTCGCACAGATTCGCGCCCTCCGCGCCGCAGGCACATCCGTCCTCTACATCTCACACCGCCTCGAAGAAATCCAGCAGATCGCCGACCGTATCACCGTGCTCCGCGACGGCCGTGTCGTCGCTACCCGGACTGTGGGGGCCGCATCTCCCTGCACCGGAGGTAGGTCTGCGATTGTCGCGCTTTCGCGCGAAAGCGCGACAATTGGCGCACCCCATTCGTCGCGGCATGAGCACCCGGCGCCCACAATAACTGAAGCCGCACCGGCCCCGGCGGGTGCCCAGCGGACCGTCGCGCTTTCGCGCGAAAGCGCGACGGTCCCGCCGGCCCCCTCACCGTCGCGTGAGGACGCGGCGCCCGCAATGAGCGAAGGCGCGCCGGCGAGTGCGGGTGCCTGCGCGATTGTCGCGCTTTCGCGCGAAAGCGCGACAATCCCCGCGGCCCCGCCATCGCCTCATGAGGAGGCGCCGCCCACCGCAGGGGTGACGATGGAGGAGATCATCCGCCTGATGGTTGGGCGCGACCTCGGCGAGGCCCAGCCGCAGGCGCGGCGCGAGCCGGGGCCTGTCGCACTCCGCGTCGCCGGCCTCTCGCGCGGCAGTGCCATCCGCGACGTGACCTTCGAGGTCCGCGAGGGCGAAATCCTCGGCCTGGCCGGCCTCATGGGCTCAGGCCGCACCGAGACACTCCGCGCCATCTTCGGCGCCGACAGGCCCGACGCAGGCCACGTCTGCCTCTACGGCTCCCCCACGCCCGCCCGCATCCGCTCGCCCCGCGACGCCGTCCGCCTCGGCATCGCGCTCCTCACCGAGGACCGCAAGCAGCAAGGGCTCTTCCTCCCGCTCTCCGTCCGCATCAACGCCACCCTCGCGCGCCTCCGCCAAGTGGCGCGGCACGGCTGGGCCATCGCCCCCGCCCGCGAGATGGCCGTCACCCGCGACCTCATCCGCGCGCTCGCCATCCAGTGCCGTTCCCCCGAGCAGCGGGCTGGCGAGCTCAGCGGCGGAAACCAGCAGAAGCTCGTCATCGCCCGCTGGCTCTTCCGGGACTGCCCCATCCTCCTCTTCGACGAGCCGACCCGCGGCATTGACGTCGCGGCCAAGTTCGAGGTCTACCGCCTCCTCGCCGACCTCGCCGCGCGCGGCAAGGCCGTCGTCGTCGTCTCTTCCGACCTCCTCGAGCTGATGAACATCTCTGACCGCATCGCGGTCATGTCGGCCGGCCGCCTCGCCGCCACCTTTCGGCGCGGCGAGTGGACCCAGGACCGCATCATGCAGGCCGCCCTGAGCGGCTATCATGGTGTGGGGCAGGTAGCCCCCCTCCCGAAGGTTCCAATACCTTCGGGAGGTTAGGCTCTGGACGGCAACTCGTGGCGCCGCCGTCCCGGCGGCCCCGGGATGCCAGCGAGACGCTGGCGCTACACGTGCCGGCGTATTGTCGTACAGAGCCTGGCTGCGGCGCGCGCCTACACGCGGCGTGCCGGTATCCTCCCGAACGTATTGGAACGTTCGGGAGGGCGCGGGTGGCGGCGTGTAGTTCCGCCCTCAGGCGGTCTTGGCTGACAATGGGGGAAGCAAGAGAATGAGTGACCCAGATGAGCACGGGCAGAGCTTCGGGCGCCGCCTCTGGGCGGCCGTCTCCGAATACGTCGGCCTCCTCGCCGTCCTCGCCGCACTCCTCATCATCTTCGGCCTCCTGGCGCGCAACTTCCTCACCCTCGGCAACCTCACGATGATCGCGAACCAGAACCCCTACACCATCGTGCTCGCCGTGGGGATGACCTTCGTGCTGATCGTCGGGGGCATTGACCTCTCGGTCGGCTCCGTCCTCGCCCTCAGCATCGCCGTCATGGGCCTCGTGCTCACCGAGATGAAGGGGCCGCTCGCCCTCCCCGTGGGCCTCCTGGCCTGCCTGGCCGTGGGCACCCTCTGCGGCGCCGCCAACGGCGCGCTCACCATCGCCTGGCGCCTCCCCTCCTTCATCGTCACCCTCGGAATGCTCGAGATGGCGCGCGGCGGAGCCTACTTCGTCACCCAGATGCGCACCATCGAGTTCGGGCGCAAGGTGGCGGCCATCGCGGACCTCTCCTGCTTCGGCCTCTCCCTCTGGTTCCTCGTCGCGCTGGGCATCGTGGCCCTCGGGCAACTCGTCCTCCAGCGCACCGTCTTCGGCCGCTACGTGGTCGCCGTCGGCACCAACGAGGAGGCCGTCAGGCTGTCCGGCATAGACCCTCGCCCCGTCAAGTTCACCGTCTTCACCCTCTGCGGCTTCCTCACCGGCGTGGCGGCAGTGATGTACGCCTTTCACATCCCCTCCGCGAGTGCGAGCCGCGGCCACAACTTCGAGCTCGAGGCCATCGCCGCCGTCGTCATCGGCGGCACCAGCCTGATGGGGGGACGCGGCAGCGTCGTCGCATCGCTCCTGGGCGTCCTCATCATGGCCGTCCTCCTCTCTGGCCTCTCCGCGTTGGGAGTCCCGGAGGACTACAAGCGCGTCGTCACCGGCTTCGCCATCGTCGCCGCCGTCGTCGGCGACTACTACCGCCGCCGCATGGCCGCGGGGGCAGAGGACAGATGACAGAGGACAGTGGTCAGTGGTCAGTCGTCAGTGGAAGGTAGGGCGTGCACGCATGCACGCGAAACGCGGCACCCGAACCGCAAACCGGATCTCTCACGCAGAGGCGCAGAGGGGGCAAGGAGAGGCAGCAGACAAGAGGGACCTCACCACAGAGGCAACACGCGAACATACCCTCGCGGTGCCCCTTTCCCGAAGCTCTTCGTGTCGTAGTGGAAGGGGTCAATCTCCGTGATCACGATGGTCGCCTCGCATGATAAGCGGAGCCCATGCGATTCTCGTGGTAATCCCTTCTCCACCGCTCTGGTTTGACGGCCTCGCTAGCGAAGTGTTCAGGAGAGAACGGTCTGAGGGCTTCATTGACGGCTTCGTCATTGGGGAAGGCCTTCGCTACGTCGGGCGCGAGCAAGGCCAGGTTGGTGCCGGCGCGATAGCGCCGGCAGTACTTCCCGCGTACGCCTCCCTTCATCTTCGAGAAGTCGTACTCCGCGCGAAAGCCGTCATCAGTCTCAGATCGTGTTGCCTTCCTCAAGGCGCCTTTGTGAGCCTCTTGACGGCGGCCACGACAGAAGCGGGGTCAATGCCTTGCTCGGCGTAGAGGTCGTCGGGGGTGCCGGAGCTGGCGTAGCGGCGGACGCCGAGCATTTCGAGCTTGCAGGCGATGCCGCCGAGGGCGAGGGCCTCGGCGACGGAGGCGCCCAGGCCAGTCCAGACGTTGTGGTCTTCGCAGGTGACGATGACGCCGGTCTTGGCGGCCTCGCGGATGGCCGCCATATCAGGGTCCTTCGGGCAGCTCATGCCGAGAAGGCCGACGCCGAGGCCCTCCTTGCGGAGCGACTCGACGGCGCCGAGGCAGTAAGGAACCATCGTGCCCATAGCGATGACCGTGGCCTGGGCGCCGCGGCGAATCCAGTCGGCCTTCCCATACTCGAAGGCGTAGCCGTCCGCGAAGAAGGGCTGGCCGGCCTCTGTGGTTACGATCGGGAGCTTCGAGCGGCCGACGGCCACGGCGAAGTTGCCAGGCTCGCGTGACAGGTAGCGCACCGCACGGTCGGTCTGGTTGCCGTCGGCGGGCACGATGAGCTTGAAGCCGTAGAGGTTCCGCATCACCCCCACGTAGTCGAGGCACTGGTGCGTTTTGCCGTCCTCGCCAACGTCGAGCCCGCAGTGGGTGCAGACGAGCTTGAGGTTGGTCTCGTTGATGTCGTTGAGGCGATGCTGGTTGTAGGTTTCGTCGAAGCCGAAGACCCCGAAGTCGGAGAAGTAGGTGAGGACGCCACTGACCGAGAGCGCGCCGGAGATGGTCGCGGCGTTGTGCTCCTGGACGCCGACCTGGAGGAAGTTGTTGGGCAGGGCCTTCTGGAAGTCGCCCGTGCGGACGGAAGGGACCAGGTCGCAGTCCACGCAGGCCATGGGCACCTTCTGGCCGTTTAGCTTGGCGAGGTCCGCGAGCGCAGCGCCCCAGGCCGAGCGGTTGTCTATGGGCGCGGTGTAGGTGCGGGGCGTGCCGAGGTCAATGGCCGCGGGCTGGTGCGAGAGGTCAATGGGCGAGCGCATGCCTGGCCCTGCCTTGCGGAGCTCGGCGTAGCGCGGCAGGTCGTTCTCGATGCCGAGCACCTTGAGGGCCTCCTCGAAGAGGTCCTTGGGCAGTGCGGCGCCGTGCCACTTCTCCTTGTCCTCGATGGCGGGCACGCCCTTGCCCATGATGGTGCGGCAGAGGATGGCCACGGGGTTGGCCTGGTCGTGGACCGCCTCGCGGACGGCCTGGTAGATGGCCTGATAGTCGTGGCCGTCCACCTCCAGCACCCGCCAGCCGTCGGCGAGGATCAGGTCCTTGTAATTCACGGGCATGATGTCGGTCGCCCTGCCGCTGATCTGGAGGTAGTTGAGGTCGAGGAGGACGGTGACGTTTGCGAGGTTGTACTTTCGGATGAAGCGGCGTGCCTCGGCGACCTGGCCCTTCGCCTGCTCGCCGTCGCTCATCATGGCGAAGACGTGGTAGGAGCGCCCGGTCAGGCGGGCGGCCATAGCCATGCCCGCGGCGGCGGAGAGCCCCTGGCCCAGGTTGCCCGTGGACCACTGGACGCCTGGGACGGAGCGCTCGACGTGTCCCTCGAAGATGCTCCCGCTCTGGCGGAAGTGGGCGACCGCTTCGTCAATCGGGAAGAAGCCGAGCCGCCCCAGCACCGAGTAGACACCTGGCGACGTGTGGCCGTGGCTCACCACGATCCTGTCACGGTCCGGGTCCTGCGGGTTCCGCGGGTCCACGTTCGCCAGCGACCAGACGACCAGATAGAAGTCGAGCGACGACATGGAGCCCCCCGGGTGTCCGCAGGTGGCGAGCTCGGTCATCTTCAGGATGTCGCCGCGGCACACCCGGCCCAACTCCGCAAGGCGGGCGATTTGCTCGGGGGTCAACGCAGGAGCCGAAAAACCTGTCCCGGCCATGAAGTCCTCCGTGGAAGTGGTGAGCGGGTTCGTAGTGCGGGCTTCAGCCCGTGACTTTGCCGCCATTATAGGGATTTGCTGCACGGCTTCAAGGCGCGCTTGCATCTCCGCCGCACGGTGGTATACTCATGCTGCAAGGAGGCCAGGCCATGAGCATCAGCACGCTCTCTACGGCGGAAGACCTGTTAGCTATGCCCGATGACGGCTTCCGCTACGAACTCATCCAAGGAGAAATCAGGAAGATGAGCCCCGCTGGCATCAGGCACGGCCGCGTGGCTGGCCGGCTCGCCCGCCTCCTCGGCCAGCACGTGTTCCTGAACAACCTCGGCGAGACCCTCATCGCGGAGCCGTCGTTCCGCCTCTCCCGCGACCCCGACACCGTGCGGGTGCCCGACATCGCCTTCATCCGGGCCGAGCGGCTCCGGGGCTGGGACGACCGCGAGGCCTGCTGGCCCGGCGCCCCCGACCTCGCCGTCGAAGTCGTCTCCCCCAGCGATACACGGGACGAGGTGGACGAGAAGGTGATGGCCTGGCTCGACGCCGGAGCCCCGATGGTCTGGGTCGTCAACCCCGCCCGGCGGACCGTCGCCGTCCACCGCGGTTCCACCAACGTCACCACCCTCAGCGAGAACGACGACCTTGACGGCCAGGACGTCGTCCCCGGCTTCCGCTGTCCCGTGAGCGAGATCTTCGAAACCCTCTGAGGTCGAGGTGTCATGCACCCGGCCCCTTGTGCCCATCGCCCGGTGCTTCTGCCGCCCCAATCTCGGGCGGGTGGAAGCGAATAAGTGAAAAGAGAAGATCTGACACCCCTGCAAGGGAATTGAGCCATAGAGCCAGGCGGGGCGCAACCGCGGATTGCGCGGATGGGCGCGGATAGAACGGCCAGAGACCCAACCCGTGCGACAGCCTTTGGAGTGCGGCGACGCAGTCGCCGCTTTGGATTGTTGCCTTGTCCCTCTCCCTGCCCCGCGAGGAGGGGGAATGACAGGGGAATGGGGGACAGGGGAATGAAGCCAGAAAGCCAGACGTGGCCGCGATTGCTGATCACGCGGATGGCCGCGGATGGAGCGGCCAATGACCGAGCAAGGCGCCCCTCGAACTATCGTTGACATGGACGGAACTGCTAGGTAGGATAGCCTACGGACGTTTGGTGTGACGGTCGCGCCGGGGCCTTTGAGGCCCCGTTTGGTCACTCGCCGGTGAGTACCGCGAACGCACGTGGAGGCCGGACATGCCCGAGGAGCATCCCAAGCTCTTCATCTCCTACAGTTGGAGCACCCAGGAACATGAAGAGTGGGTTCTCCGACTCGCTTCTGGGCTTCGCGAGAGCGGAGTTGATGTGGTCCTCGACAAGTGGGATCTCAGGGAGGGCCAGGACAAATACAAGTTCATGGAGAGGATGGTCAACGACCCTGAAGTGAGGAAGGTGGCGATAGTCTCTGACGCGAGTTACGTCGAGAAGGCCAATTTGCGCGAGGGGGGCGTTGGGACCGAGACCGAGATCATCTCACCTGAGGTCTACGCCAAGGCGGAGCAGACAAAGTTCGTCGTCATCGTCCGCGAGCGTGACCAAGCGGGGAAGCCGCTTGTGCCGACATTCTGCTCCAGCAGGATTTTCATTGACCTCAGCGACGACGACCGGTACGGGGAGGGTTTTGAGCAACTCCTTCGCTGGGTGTACGACAAGCCTCTACACGTCAAGCCTGAACTCGGCGTTAGGCCTGCGTTCCTTTCTGACGAGGAGCGCGTCTCCCTCAGCACAACTCCTGCTTTCACAAGGGCGGTCGACGCGATCAGGAACAGTAGGCCCCACAAGAAAGGCGCCTTGAGTGAGTTCTTTGGGACCTTCGTCACGAACCTCGAGAGATTCAGGATAGCAGGCCGCGAAGGCGAATTCGACGATCATGTCGTCGACAGCATTGACCGTTTCCTTCCGTTTCGCAACCAGGCCATAGAGGTCTTCGCGGCAGTCGCGCAGTACGCCGACACAGAAGAGACGCGCGAGCAAGTTCATCGTTTCTTTGAGGGCCTTGTCCCGTATCTGGACAGACCCAAGAACGTGACCAGTTGGTCGGACTGGGATTTCGACAACTTCAGGTTCGTCGTTCATGAGATGTTCTTATACGCAGTCGCAGTGTTCCTCAAGAGAGATTGCTTCCTGGCAGCGAGCCATCTGATGCAGCAGCGTTACTACGTGGAGGAACGGGCATCAAGCACGGGTGGGCCTATGCGGTCGTTCGTCGTGTTCAGGGAGCATATGCAGTCTCTCGAAAGGAGGAATCATAGGCTTGGCCTCCGTCGCCTTTGTGTACGCGCCGATATGCTGAAGCAGAGGGCCGCGTCATCAGGGCTCGAGTTCCGCAGCCTGATGCTGGCTGACTTCACGCTCTTCCTGCGCGAGTGCTTTGAGGTACTGAACACCGGCGGACAGCAGCGCTGGTGGCCATATACATTGCTCTATGCGGAGAGTGAACTCCAGGATGTCCCATTTGAGGTGTTCGCCAGGGCCGAGTCCACGGCATACTTCGATAGGATCAAGTGCATCTTGGGAATCCAGCAGAAGTCAGAGCTTGGCGCGCTCGCGCAGGCATTCCATGAGCGGAAGCTGCACATCCCGTCCTGGGAGTTCACCGGCTTTAACCCTCTTGTCTTGATGGGCTACAGCAGGCTAGCCACTAGGCCCTGAGGCCTACGAGAGGGCCGAGGGGCTGTCTAGTGGTCTCCCCTAGTCCCTCTCGCGGCGGCGCGGCGTGGTGTTCCGGGGACACCATACGTATCCCCGGCTAACGCGTGGGCTCGAAGAGGTCGCTGACGCGGCAGCGGAAGCCGGGGACGACGTCGTGGCCGTCAAGCTCGTCGCGCTCTGTGAGGGTCTCGATGTCGGCCGCGGAGCGGTAGACTGTGACGGTGCGGCGGGCGGGGTGGACGACCCAGACCATCCTGGCGCCGGCGTCGAGCCAGGCGCTGACCTTGTCGGCGACCTCGCTACGGGTGTCGCTGGGAGAGACGACTTCGACAGCAAGGTCTGGCGCTCCCTCGAAGAAGCCCTCCTTGTTCTCGACGGCGCGGTAGCGCTCGGCGCTGATGAAGGCGACATCGGGCGCAAGCACGGTGTCGGGATCGCTGGCGAGGCGGAACCCCGTGTCCGAGCTTGGGACCACCCCAAGCTTGTTCTCCAGGACGTAGTAGCACAGGCGGCCATGAAGGCTGCCGCCCACGATGCCGTGCTCCAGTCCTGCTGGGCCGGTCTTCGTCAGCTCTCCTGAGACGAGTTCGTAGCGGAAGCCGTCCTTGGGCATCTGGAGCAACTGGTCGGCAGTGACGAGTGTAGTGACGCTCATGGGGGGGTCTCCTTCTGCACATCTATCAGTCTAGCGCTCGGGGTCGGCTTGTCAAGCGCGAGTTCGCGGGGGACAGAGGAGAGGCAGGGGAATGGGGGAAGGGAATGAAGAGCGCAATGAGCGGGGAATCTGCACAAGCCCGGCGGGGGAGATGGTTCTGTGTGGGTACTCTATTCCCCTGCCCCTATTCCCTTGCCTGGCTCTTCTCTGCCGCGCGGACGGGGAGGGACAAGTATGCGGTAGATGCGGACGGCGAGCGGGGCGAAGGTGTCGGTGAAGGAGCCGGCGTCGGACTTGAGGGTGCGGTTCTCGTCAACGACCGTCACCTCGCTTCCCGCGGCCAGGCCCTCGATTTTGATGGTGGCCTTGGCTTCTCGGAGGCGCTCGTCGTAGTTCACGGCGAAGAGGTAGAGGCCGTCGGGGCCTTCCTTGGCGAGGAGGTCGAGCTTCACGTCGGCGTCGGAGGCGATGCTGGCGGCGCGCTTCGATGGCGCGCCGAGGATGGCAGGGGTGAGGCGGGTGATCTGTTCGTTGATCTCGCGGAGCGCCTTGCGGTTCGCCTCGGGCACGCCGAACTGGTGGTACGAGGGCTTCCAGATGTGGGTGAAGTATCCGATGGCCGTGGCGCCGCGGGTGATGCTCATCCAGACCTCGGCGCGGATGTGGGCCGGCGTGACCTCTTTCTGCCTCGCCAGGTCGCCGGTCCACTGGCCGCCCTTGCTGGTCTCGATCCAGGCGTAGACGGGCTTGTCGCCGGCCATCTTCACCAGCAGGTCGGTCGCCTCCTGGACGAGGTGTATCCACTCGGGCTTGTTCCAGCCGTAGATGGGATAGATGTCGTAGCCGATGACATCCGTCGCTGGCACGTAATCTGGATAGGCCCGCCGCAACTCCTCGGGGATGCGCTTGAAGAAGGGATGGAAGTTGCCGGTGAGGGTCATGAAGATGGGGCGGGTCGGGTCGGCGGCCTTCATTGCTTTGTACTTCGCAAGTGTCTCGGCGGGCGTCGCGCGGGGCACGGTGCGGGGAGGGGAGAGGAGCGCGTTCTTCCCCTCTTTGTCGAAGCCCTCGATCTCGCCGAGCGAGCCCCACACGTTGTCGCCGGGATGCGCGGACACGACCTTCATCGTCAGTTCCTTGAACGTGGCAGGCTTGGGGAGAGGGAACTTCTGCTCGCCCTTCTTGTTCTCGACGGTGGCCTTGAGGATTTCGGTTCCGTCGCCCTCGAAGATAGCTTCCTTCATCACGGCCAGGCCCTTGGAGATTGTGGGCCAGAGGGCCAGGCTCTCGACGGTGACGGGCGCCTTCAGCTTGATCGTGATGGCCGCCCCCTCCATCGGGTCGAGCACGGACCAACTCGTCCTGTCGCCGTCGAGGATCTTCCACAGGGGCGTGCGGTTGTTGATCCTCAGTTGCTTCGCTGGCACGATTTCGGCGTCGCTCACCTGTCGTGTCAGGTCGGGCTCGTCGTCGTGGATGTAGCCGAGCAGGGCGGGGTGGCCCTTGAGCTTGGGCTCGAACGGCATCACGCCATAGAGCCCCGCCTTCTCGACCATCGGCAGGTACTCCGTCACGTCCTGCGTGCCGCTTGACTTCGGCCAGTAGCCGGCGGTGGCGTTCATCGCGCACCCGCTGACCAGCGGGAAGTTCTTAGCGTCCTGAAGCCAGGCCATGAGCGGGAAGAATGGTCTGCCGTTGACGTGGAAGACTCGCCCCTTGAGTTCCACCTTCTCGATGGGCGGCAGCGGTCCGCCAGCCGCTGCGGTGCCGCAGAGCGCGGCGAGCAACGCAGAGCCAATGGTGGGCCTCATCATGGGGTCAGCGCCTCCTGAATGGGGGATGTATGGATGGTTGGATGAATGGATGGGTGATAGACGGTCACTCGGTTGACACCCATCCAATCATCCAGTCATCCAAGCATCCTCTGTGCCGTGGTTGACAATTGCTGCCCAAAGTGACAGCATTATAGCCTTGTCGGGGAGGAATGGAAAGCAAGGAGGAGTGCCAACTTGGCCCGTCCGCCCGTCCCAGTCGTCGTTCTCGTCCTCGCCGTCGAGTCACTGGCCGCCGATGTGGTGCTGGACCAGAACAGCTACTACCGCTACTTCATCGCGTGGAGGACGGAGTTCTTGCGGAAGGGCGACGGGTCGCTCGAGCCGATTGACGATAAGGGGAAAGGCCCCGCGCCCGTCGTGGCTTCGGAACTGCCGCCTGCGAACTGGGCGGCGCCTGACTTCGACGATTCGGCCTGGGCGCGGCATCGCGGGCCGCTGAAGGCGAGCGCCACTGAAATGTCCCTGATCTGCATCCGTGCGCGCTTCGAGGCGAGCGATCCCGCGAAGGCGGGCGAGCTTCGGCTCTCCGCGGCGTTCACCGCGGGCGGCGTGCTCTACGTCAACGGCGTCGAGGTCGCCCGCGTCGGCCTGCCCAAGGGCGCGGCCCTCGACGCCGAGGCCGAGGACCTGCCGAAGGAGGCGTATCTCGACCCGGACGGCAATCTCTATCGCATCGGCTGGGGCGATGAGAAGAAGTTCGAGGAGCGGCAAAAGGCGCGGCTGCGTGCCCTCGACGCCGTGAAGATACCCGCCACGGTGCTGCGGAAGGGCGTCAACGTCGTCGCCCTCGAAGTCCACCGCGCCCCTGCCAGCGAACTGCTTCTCACGGTGAAGCCGCTTCGCTGGCGCGAGGAGCAGTGGCGTGGGCGCAGCTACTACTGGTGGCCCCGCCTGGGCTTCGAGAGCCTGAGGCTCACGGGCGGCGGGGAGGGCGTCGCGCCCAATGTCGCTCGGCCGCCGAGGCTCCAGGTCTGGAACCACTCGCTCCTCGACCGGCCACTGACGAGCGACTGGGGCGACCCGACCGAGCCGCTCCGCCCGCTACGTTTCGCGGGTCCGCGCGGCGCCGTGCTGTCACAAGTCGTCTGCGTCGGTTCTCCAGGCGCGATCAAGGGGTCGCAGGTTACGGCCGAAGTCACTTTGCCCGGAGCGGCCATCGAGGTGCGCTACCTTCAGGCTGACGGCGATGTGCGCGACTCGTTCGGCAGCCTCGTTGCCGAAGCGCCTGCGAGCAAGGCGGTGCAGCCGGTCTGGCTGCGCCTGCGCGTGCCAAGGGACGCCAAGCCGGGCGAATATGCGGGAAAGGTGACGGTTCGCTGCGAGGGCGCCGAGCCAGTCGTCGTCCCCCTCACGATCAAGGTGTACGACTGGACGATGCCGGAGCCGCAAGGCTTCACCGCACACGTCGGCCTCATCCAATCGCCAGACTCCCTGGCGATGCACTATGGCGTCGAGGTGTGGTCCGATGCCCACTGGAAGCTCATCGAGCGGTCATTCCAGCTCCTCGGCGAGGTGGGCAACAAGGTCGTCTTCATCCCGGCCATTCGCCGCACCCACTTCGGCAACGAGCACGGGATGGTGCGGTGGATCAAGACCGATGGCGGCTACAGGCACGACTTCTCCATCGCCGAGAAGTACCTCGATCTCGCGCTCAAGCACCAGGGCAAGCCACAGGCCGTCTGCCTCTACTGCTGGGAGTACTACACGGGCGGCAAGTATCTCGACCACAAGGCCAAGGGCGGCGGGAAGGGGATGTGCTTCACCGTCCTGGATCCCAAGACCGGCAAGCTCGAGGAGGCCGAAGGCCCGCACTGGGGCGAGCCGGCGGTGCGCGAGTTCTGGAAGCCCGTGATGGACGGCTTCCGCGAGTTGCTTGCGAAGCGGGGCATCGAGCAGGCGATGATGATCGGGGTCGCTGGCGACACGCGGCCGACGAAGGAGGCGGGCGAGGACCTCCTGGCCGCCGCCCCAATGGCGAAATGGGTCGTCCACTCCCACGCCACGGCGGACAAGCTGTGGGGCATGCCGGTCGGCTACCTGTGCGACGTGTGGGGCGCGCCACAGGCGCCCGACCCGCCCAAACGGCTCTACGGCTGGCATAACCCCTTCCTGCGAGCCACGTTCCCCCGCGCGGGCAGCAACACGGTCGGCTCGATGCACCCGAACGCCCCCCTCGCAATGTGGTATCTGTCGCTCGAGGCCATGCAGGCAGCGGGCATCCACGGCTTCGGGCGGGTGGGCGCCGACTTCTGGCCCGTCGTGCCCGGCCCGGAGAACCGGAAGAAGCCCATCCTCGGGCGTTTCCCCGAGAGCACATGGGGGCAGTTGGGCGTCCAGAACTCCGCCTCGTGGGTCCTCGCGCCCGGCAAGGATGGCGCCCTGCCGACACTGCGCTTCGAGATGATCCGCTCGGCCCAGCAACAGGCCGAGGCCCGCATCTTCATCGAACGGGCACTCACAGACCCCGCCAAGCGGGCGAAACTGGGCGACGACCTCGGCACCCGCGCCCAGAAGCTCCTCGACGACCGCATCCGAGTCCTCAACTACGCCCGCTCGCGGGGCTGGGACTACTTTCCGAGCTCCGGCTGGCAGGCCCGCGAGGAGGCCCTCTACGCCGCCGCTGCCGAGGTGGCGAAGGCTCTCGGAGGAAACTGAGGTGAAACCGTCAATCGCCGCGCGCGCTCTCGTGCTCGTCGCCGCTCTCGTCATCGTCGTCGAGTCCGCCGAGCCCCGCTTCACGTCCAAGCCCACGGTCACGAAAGACGGCGAGAAGGTCAAGGTCGAGTTCGCCGTTGACCGAGCGACCGACGTTGCGGTGTCCATCGAGGATGGAAAGGGACGGATCATCCGCCACCTCGTCGCGGGGCTGCTCGGTCCCAACGCGCCCGAACCCCTGAAGAGGGACTCATTGGCGCAGACGGTCGGCTGGGACCGCAAGGATGACGTTGGGCGACCGGTGCCCGATGGAGCGTACCGCGTCCGCGTGCGGCTTGGGCTGAGGCCGGCTCTCGATGGCATGCTGGGCTTCAATCCTGCGTGGATCGGCTCCGTGCGCGCGCTCGCCGTCGGCCCGGGCGGGGAGCTGTTCGTGTTCCACTGCTTTGGGACACTGCATCCGAGCGACAACTCGCTGGGCTGCGCCGTGTTCGACCGCAGCGGGAAGTATCTGCGAACGATTCTGCCCTACCCCGCCAATCTGCCCGATGAGAAGCTCAAGGGCCTGAAGCGCATCGAGCTCGACGACGGCACAAAGGTCCCCTTCCTCTACCAGGCCGAGACGCGCTCCCTGGTGCCCGGGGCCGGCGACATTGAGAACCACGAGGCGGTCATCACGCGCGATGGCCATGTGGCATTCGTCGGACGCCTCGAGGTCCTCCGCTACGCACAGCCAGGCCCCATTCACATGGTCGTGCTCCGCGCCGACGGGAGCGCGCCCGAGCCGCCGCTCAAGACCCGGATCTTCGACAAGGGCGTGTCGGCCACGCTGGCCCTCTCACCCGACGAAAAGACCATCTACGCCTCCGACGTGCGAAAGTCGAAAGCCCACTATGGCCTGCCAGTGAACATCGTCTACAAGTTCGCCTGGGACGACAAGGAGGCGAAGCCCTTCCTCGGCGGGCCGGACGCAGCGGGCGACGCTGCGCTCAACGACCCCAAGGGCATCGCCTGCGACGGCAAGGGCCACCTCTTCGTGGCCGACAAGGGGCACGACCGCGTGGCCGTGTTCCGGCCCGACGGCGCGTTCGTCGGCGCCCTTAAAACCACACGGCCCGAGCGAGTCGCAGTTCACCGTACGACCGGCGCGCTCTATGTCCTCGGCGGCCCCGGGATCAACGAGCTTGCCAAGTTCAGGTCATGGAAGGACCCCGAGCCCGTCGGGACCGCCAAGCTGCCGACGTTCAAGCACGACGGCTACCGCGTCTCGATGGCCCTCGACGACACCGCCGAGTCACCTGTCCTCTGGTTTGGCAGCCACCAGGGCTACTACGCCCGTTTCACCCTCATCCGCATCGAGGACAAGGGGACGGCCTTTGGCGAGCAGGCCGACATCGTTGCCCTCGCCCTCAAGCAGGCCCCGAGCGTGGGCGCAGTGACCGACGTCAATCTCGACCGCGAGCGGGAGCTCGTCTACGCGGACCTCGGGCCACGTTTCGAGGGCCGGACGGGCAAGCGGGAGGCCGTGACCGTGCCCATCCCACGCCAGTCCTACAAGGAGGGAGCTATCATAGCGGTCGGCCCGGGCGGGTTCGTCTACCTCCACAGCTCGGGCAAGGAGAAGGGCGTCTACCGCTTCGACCGCGACCTCAAGCCGGCGCCGTTCCCGGGCTCGGACACGAACTACATCCCGAACGACGGCTCGCTGCGGGTTCGCGCCCGGGGCCTCACCGTGGACTGCCACGGGAACGTGTATCTTCTCTGGCAGAAGCCCAAGGAGAGCCAATCGCCGGGCGACGCTCAGGATGCCAATGCCCTGGCGCTCTACGGCCCCGACGGCAAGGCGAAGAACGAGAAGCTGATTGACGCCGAGATTCGCAGCCTCAACTCCGTGAGGGTGGACTTCCAGGGCAACATCTACCTCGCCCTCGGCCTGCGGCCCGGCACCGACACCTTGCCGCCCGGCCTCAAGGGCAAGCTGCCCGCCGACGGCAAGGACCCCGACGCGGTCATGGGCCTGAACTACTACCCCTACATCTATGGCAGCATCGCAAAGTTCACCCCCGAGGGCGGCATCATCCGCAAGCGGGTGCCCATCGCTGGCGATGGGCGCGGCGGCATCCCGTGCAACTACAACATCGGCCTCACCACCGAGGTCAAAGGCGCCAAGTGGATCGTCCCTGGCATCAGCAACGCCCCGTCGTGGCGCACAGGCACGCCATACGTGCGGCCGGACATCTGCCTGTGCGAATCGCCGCGGTTCGACGTGGACGGCTTTGGCCGCAGCTTCTTCCCCGACGCCGGCCGCTTCCGCATCGGCGTGCTCGACACCAATGGCAACGAAATCTGCTGGTTCGGTTCCTATGGAAACCAGGACTCGGCTGGCCCGGGCAGCCCTGTGCCCGTCCCGGATATCGCGTTCTGTTGGCCCCACGCGGTCGCAGTCGGCGACGAATTCGTCTACATTGGCGACCGCCTGAACCGCCGCATCGTGCGCGTGAAGCTCGCCTGCGCGGCTGAAGAGTCCTGCGACGTAAGGAGCAGCGAATGACCCGCCCCTGCTTCGCCCTTGCCTTCATCTGGCTCGCCGCTTTGGCCCGAGCGGGGGAAGAGTGGCCCTCGCCCGTCGCCTGGCAGCCCGACAAGCGGGCCGTCGAGAGCGGCCTCTACATCGCCCCGCGGCCGCTGGCCACGAAGGCCCAGGCCGCCTTCACCGTCGCCGAGCCCTCGGGCGTCGCCCGCAAAAGGTGGCCCGTCCGCGGCGCCATCCCCCTCTTCCGCGGCGAACTGGCCGACCCGAATGCCATCCGCCTCCTCGATGCCGCGGGCAAGGAGGTCCCCGTCCAGGGCCTCGCCACCGCCTTCTGGCCCGAGAAGTCCATTCGCTTCCTCTGCCTCGACTTCCTCACCGACCTCGCGCCGAACGAGGAGAAGCGCTTCACCCTCGAGTATGGGGGTGCCGTCCGCCCTGCTTCCTCCGACGGCGAACCGGAGATCGGCGGCGTGCCTGAGGGCTTCGACTTCCGCGCGATCACAGGCAAAGCCATCGTGTGCGAGCGCGAGACGGGCGAGAAGTCCAAGGAACATCGCCTCACCCTTGACGATGGGCGGCGAATCGAGAACGGCCCTGTGCAGATCACTGACCACTTTCTCGGCCACTATGGCGATGAGAAGGCGTTCCAGCCGGCAGACCCGAATGACAAGGGCGTCTGGCGGTATCCCGTCTCGATCTTCGTGCGATGGTACAGGGGCGTGGGCCCCACCTACATTGAGCACACCTTCGGCTACAACGGCGACGAGTACCATGACTTCGTCCAGAGCTACAGCCTGACCTTCCAGCACCCCAAGGCCACGAGATTCCTCTACGGGAAGGATGGGGGCGAGGCGGCTGAGGCATCCCTGGGCGTTCGCCTCAACCAGTTCGCTCACGACCGATGGGAACTGACAGGCAAAGCCAACGCGAGCGGGAAGCGCTTCGGCGGCTGGGCCGCGGTGCAAGGCAAGGATTCGCGCCTCCTCGTCGCGGTGCGGGAGGCGTGGCAGAATTGGCCTGTGGCGTTCCGAACAGAAGAGAATGGCGACCTCACAGTCGAGATGCTCGGCGAGAAGCCAGGCCGCGCGCTCGACCTGCGCTACGAGGAGGAAGGCGGCGAACCGCTCCGCAGGATCGCCAACCACTCGATGTTCTTCGGCGACGAGCTGACACTCTACTATTCGTCCAGCAACACCCAATCCATGCGGGGCCGCGCGCGCGGCATCAAGAAGATCCACGAACTCCTCCTCGACTTCTCCCCTGTGGGCGGGGGCTCTGTCCCCCGCGAAGGAGACAAGGAGAAGACGCGGGGCACGGAGGCCCCGCCCACACCCGCGGCCATCGGCAAGGCGCATCAGTTGCCCCTTGTGCCCTGGCCAGGCGCGGAACGCTTCAAGGAGACGCGGGCGCTCGGACATATCGGGGTCTACGGCGAGCCGAAGTGGAACTTCCTCAAGGACTACTTCTCGGTGATGCTCGACGGCCTCACGATGACCCACGAGGCCAACGGCCTCTACGGCTGGGTGGACTGGGGCGATATGCCGATGTGCAACACCCCGAGGGACGGCAAGTTCAAGATGGAGATGGACGGCGGCGTGGGCTGGTCGAACGGCGAGCGGGCGATGGCGCCCTATCTCTACCACTACGCCGCGGGCGGCGGCCGCCGCTTCCTCGACCTCGCCCGCGCGATGGTCCACCACACCATCGGCATAGACACCGAGCACCCCGGCGGCGACATGAAGCACGGCGCCTACCACCGCCACAACCAGGTGCACTGGCGCCACAACGACGCGGGGACCCGCCAGGGCGGCTACCGCGGCTGGCACAACTACTACTGGCTCACCGGCGACCCCGAGGTCGGCCGCCTCATGCTCCTCGAAGGGCTCGATTCCCCCGCCCAACGCACCATCATGAACCTGCTGCCCGAGACAAAGGAGCCGAGCGTCAACTACGACTACCAGGGCTGCGCGAGCCACCTGCTGGCACACGTCTGCTGGATCACCACGGGCGACTGGCGCTACGCCCGCGCCCACCCCGCGCTCGTCAAGCTCTGGAGAATCTGCGGCGAAGAGGGCAAGACCTCCCAGCCCGGCTGGGTCTTTTTCAAGGTTAAGGACGCTGAGCCCGTCGGCTACAGGTTGGCCAAGCCCGGCCCGCAGCTCGGCTACTGGCTCACCTACGGCGGCGACGACCTCTGCGTCGAATGGGCGGCGCTCACCGGCGACCCGAACGCCGTGGACGCCATCCTCCTCCAGGGCAAGTTCCACGGCAAGGGCGACATCCCGAACGGCCCCGAGGCCCTCTACCATTCGCCCGAGGCGCTCTACCTCGGCCTGGCCTATCTTGATCCCAACCACTCCGAGCTCAAGCGACTTCTCCAGCAGCGCCTCTGGGCCAACACCAACCTCAAGCGCTTCCGCGACCAGAAGCTCACCACCACCGGCGCCTACAAGAGCGCCGAGGACTGGGACCGCTACGGCACCTATCTCTACCGCAAGAACGGCTTCTCCATCCACGGCGCACAGGGGCTGGAAGTGCTCCACCTGATACGCGCCATGGAACTCGTGAAGACGGACCCCTGACCATGGGGCTTTGAAGCCCTACCAGAGTCTGGCACCCCTGGAGACGACCGCGCTTGCAGGCTTGAAGCGTTACGCGTAGGATAAAGGGGGTAGTGCAGCAGATTTGGAGGTTCAGTAGGCCCCTCGGGACAAGCGCGCAGGGAGTGCCGCCATGGCTGCCGAGAAACGAGAACCGGAGCAACTGAAGCTCACGGTTGCGATGAAGAACTTTGGGCCGATCGCCGACGGGGAGGTGGAGCTCAAGCCCCTCACAATCTTCGTTGGCCCCAACAATTCGGGAAAGTCCTACGCTGCCACATTGATTCACTCCATTTTCCAGTCCTGCGTACCGAGCCTCCACCTGTTGGGTCCGGCGGGCACGAAGCATGGCTTCCCCATGCGATTGATGAAGATGGCTCTCAGGCAGAGGAAGTTGCCAGACGTCCAGGGGATCCATGTCCCGCCGCCGGGACAGGCCGTACCGGTTGCGCAGTCCGTGCTCCGCGAGTTGGGGAAGGACGCACTGAACTGGCGATGGGTGCCCGTTCTTCCAGATGAGGTCGCCAGGGCGCTGGCATGCGCTCCCCGCGACCTCGTGAGGATCGGCCAGGACGCCTTCGAGGTGGGAATCGGCGCCCGCCACTACTCCGCGCGACTCAGGTGTGCGGACGAGGCCCAGTTGGAGATCACGGAGATCCATCCCCCCGAACTTGCGGTCTATGTCAGGTGCTCGGAGACTCAGGACGAGGCCCACGTGGCCCCTTTAGCGAAGCCCAAAGGCGACACCTATGAGATCATCGTTCCGTCTGAGCCAAGCTCGCTTGAGGCTCTTGGAGTGGCTTTGCGCGAACTGGCGGCGGAGGCACTCCTCGACACCACGACCCGTACCTGCTGGTATCTGCCTTCGGCGCGGTCAGGCATCCTACAGGGATACAGGACCCTGGCTGCCGGCGCCATCGCCCACGCATCTGAGGCGGGCGCGGGGAGGCCCAAGCCGCTCCAGTTTTCCGGCGTCGTGGCAGATATGATTGCGGCCCTCCTCACGCTTCCGGCAGAGGAGGGTTCCCTCGCCACGCTGGCCAGCCGCTTCGAGCAGGAGGCACTTGGCGGCCAGATCGCCCTTGTGAGCACCGAAACCTTCCTCCCGCGCGAGATACGGTATCGCTTCAAGGGGACTGACATCCCCATCCAGCGCTCCTCCTCCACCGTCTCTGAGCTCGCGCCGCTGATCCTGTATCTCAGGCATCTTGTAGAGCCCGGCAGCGTGCTGGTCATTGAAGAGCCAGAGGCCCACCTGCACCCCGAAAACCAGCGCGTCGTCGCAAAGTGTCTTGTCGAACTGGTAAGGCTCGGCGTCTACGTCCTCATCACCACCCACAGCGATTGGCTGATCTCGCAGTTGAGCTCCCTCGTAAAGCTCAGCCGCGTGGAGCCGCGCGTGCGCGCCCAAGTGCTCCACCTGCCAGGCGAACTCTCCTTGGCGCCCGAGAGCGTCGGAGCCTATGTCTTCTCCTACGACCACGCAGCTCAAGGGTACAACATCAACCGCCTCGCCGTAGATGACGAAGGTATCCCTGAGGACGAATTCCTGCGGATCCATGAGGTGCTCTACGAAGAGTCACTCAGCATTGATAGGATTCTCATGGAGGACTGAATGGCGTCGCAGGCTTTCGAGAGGCTCGAGACCCATGTGCGAGTCCACATGCAGGACGCCCGCGCACAACGCTGCTGCGAAGCAGGGTGCGAGCTCCGCCTTGAGGGCCTGCCTCCCTTCATCCTCTTGAGCGGTGAACGCATTGCCCCCGACCAGGCGAGGAGGATGTGCGACTGCGTGGTGTTCGTCGAGCAAGGACCTATCCACGTCGCGCTCGTCGAGCTCAAAGGCAAGACTGTTCATGCGGACGAGGTGGTGGAGAAGCTTCGGAACAGTAGTGAGGCGGTCCTCGGAATGTTCCGCGACTGCTCGCTGCGCGTGTCCCAGCGTAGCATCCACTTCCTGGTCCTGGCTCGCCGATGGAGCAGGCCCCAACTCAAGGTCCTCCAGAGCAAACACGTCACGGTGGCTGGCGTCAAACATGGCATCCTTTCCAAGCGCTGCGGGTTCAGCCTGGCCGACACCGCTGGGATTGCTGCGCGCTGAGAAGCGGCCCGGCCCGCCAGCTTTCATGAGGAGACCAACGATGAGAACCGGAATATACAAAGCCATTGCGCTCATCGCCCTGGTGCGCGTGGGCGCTGCCGAGACCATCGCCACTGGCAACGCCCTCGGCTGCGAGCACGTGGCGTTCGTGCGGGCGGGGGTCGTCGGTGGACTGGTGGGGCCGGCTCGCGAGTGCGCCGCGGGCGACAACCGCGACATCCGCTGCTGCCTCGCACCCGACGGCGCCATCTGGGTGCCCGACTCCCGCGACTGCCTGGTCTATCGCATCAAGGACGGCCAGGCGCGCATCGCCGCCGGCTGCGGCGTCAAGGGCTACCGCGACGGGCCGGCGGATAGGGCGATGTTCGACTTCGGTGTCGGCTCTTACTGCGACACTGAGACCAACTCCGACGCCGCGGGGAACATCTACGTCTCGGATATGATGAACAACGCCATTCGGCGAATCTACAAGAAGCCCGATGGGACGTGGTGGGTGGAAACGGTCTGCGGGGGAAGCAAGAAGGGCCGCGAGCCGAAGAAGGGCGAGTGGATTCCTGCCTCGGAGCTTCGGTTCGGCGGGGCCTCACGCTTCGCCGTGGCCGACGACGGCACGCTCTACTTCGCCAACCACGGCGGCATCTACCAGGTGCGGGCACCCGGAGCTGGCGACGGGTCGGGCAAGGCCACCCGCCTGGCCACCCACGAGGAGCTGGCCGCGCAGCTCGGCCCCAAGAAGCCCATCGCCGACTGGCACGTCGGCGGCTCGCACATCACGCCCGACGGGGTATTCTACTGGGTGCCCGGCGGCCAGGAAATCTACCGCTTCGACACCAAGACCGGCAAGGCCGAGGTCTTCGCGGGCGAAGGACCGAAACAGGTGGACGCCGCAACGGTCCGCGAGAGCGGCTTCCACACCGTGGACGTCGTCTACTCGCGCGACGCCTCGGTCATCTACACCGGCGGCGGCGACGAATCGGTCCCGCGCCGCATCCACAACGGCACCGTCAAGCACCTCCAGAAGGACGGCTCATTCAAGCAGGGCAAGGAGCAGGACCGCGACAACTGGCGCCTCTACCAGGTCGCCTTCCTCAGCCCCGAGGGCGACCTCTACACCTTCTGCGGCATCTATGCCTGGGCGGGGTGGCTCGTCAAGGTGGGCTTCGCAAAGGAATGACGCCCTCTTCAATCGTCCTCGTCCTCGTCCTCGTCGTCGTCCTCGAACGGTGTTCGGCATTCCGTTCTCGGGGTAGGAACCAGGAGCTTCAGATGCGAGCGATTCTCCTGCTGATAAGCCTCACTTCAATGGCAGTTGCGGCGGAGTTGGCTGTGGGCGAAGCCGTAGCGATCGCCCCCGAGTGCGTGCGCGATGGATCGCTCGTGCAGGCCACGCCGGCCGTAGCCTTCGGCAAGAAGGTCTACCTCATCGCCTGGTCCGACGGCTCGCGGATGCTGGGGAAGGAGACGGCCGACATCTATTGCGCGCGCGTGGAGCCGGCCACGGGGAAGGCGCTCGACCCCAAAGGCATCGTGATGTGCAAGGCCGAGAACCTCCAGAGCCGTCCCGCCATCGCCTTCGATGGCACGAGCTTCCTCATCGCCTGGGAAGACCTGCGGAACGGCACCGACCACGACATCTACGCCGCCCGCGTGACCGAGGATGGCAAGGTCCTCGACCCCGACGGCTTCCCCGTCCTCAAGCGGGCCAACAACCAGGCCTGGCCGGCCGTGGCCTGTGCACGGTCGGGCGAGCCGGCCGTGGCACACTACATCGTGGCCTGGATGGACGCCCGCCAGTACCCCGTCTACGGCATCTACTTCGCCCGCGTGACGCCCGAGGGCAAGGTGCTCGACCCCGAGGGCCTGCCTGCCGACGTGGAGGACCCCGCGAAGATCGCCAAGTTCAAGCCTCCCGGCGACACGTGGATGGGCGACAAGGATTACTGGTGGCACAACCTCGCCTCGCGCGTCTGCCCCGCTGCCGCCTCAAACGGCACCTCCGTCCTCCTGGTCTACACCAAGGAATACCCCTTCGCCGGCTCCGGCCGCCCTGGCCTGGCGGCGGCGCTTGTGGGCGGGGCGTCTCTGCCGCGCGAAGGTGTGGGCGGGGGCTCTGTCCCCCGCGTCTCCCAACCCGTCAAGGTCGCCGGCGGCCCATCGCCCGCGTGGACGGGGAAGGGCTGGGCCCTCGGCGGCCCAGCCTGGCAGAGCGGCTGGACCCCCACCCCCTTCCTCGGAGCCGCCTTCGTGCCCGAAACGCCGGTCGAAGCACCCTCACCCCGGCCCTCTCCCCAGGGGAGAGGGAGTGCAGAGCCGGGGAGAGAGAGCACGGAGGTGGATGTCGTGAAGCTATTCGGCGGCGGCTACAACGTGGGCAAGGGCTCCACCGCCAGTTTCCCCTCCGCCGCCGCCTCGAACGGCCGCAGCACCCTCGTCGCCATGCAATACGCCTGGCGCGAGAAGTCGGGCGACAAGCGCCCGGTCTTTGCGATCCTCGCCCTGCGCATACCTGCCGATGCCCTCGCAGGCGGGACGCCTGTGCCACCATCTGAGAAGGGGCCTGGTGGCACTGGTGCAGAAAAGGGGGACGGTGGCACAGGCCTCCGGCCTGTGACCATCGCCTCCGCCACCAGCCCACAGAGCGTGGGCCATCCCGCCATCGCCGTCGGCCCGAGCGGCGAATACCTCCTCGCTTACCAGTCGGATTCCGACGTGGCCAAGTGCCTCATCCTCGCACGGGTCGTACGATCCGACTGAGCCTTCGCCTGCCAACCCCACTGCGTCTCGTTGCGAAGCTCCCGCTTCGCAACGCGGTCTTCGCGGCTCCTGCCGCGCCAGAGCCGAAGCAGGAGCTTCTGCATCGCCGTCGCGAAGCCGGAGCTTCGCGACGAGAGACACCGACCAGCGTCCACGAACTCATCCTCGCTCATCATGGTCTTTCCCCCTGGTCGACTCTGCCCCAGGCTCTGCCTTATTCGCACGGGTGCGGCGGCGCATGGCCGCGACATAGAGGGGGTTCAGCAGGTAGCGATAGGCGTAGCCGGCGATGCCTTGGCGATCGAGGGCCTGGACCGCGCCCTCGATGCCAACCTCGGCCACAAGGGCTTCGAGGATGCGCTGGGCGTCGGAGCGCGCGGTGTCCTGGGTGGAGCGGCTCCACTCGGAGCCTTGTTCCTGGATGACGGCCTCGATGATGG
>Ga0194110_10002467_pt1 | contig 23469 bp, 21 predicted proteins | sample TA2Kig1200mmetaG_FD_146192 | JGI IMG/M metagenome (GOLD analysis project Ga0194110, IMG submission 146192) | Freshwater microbial communities from Lake Tanganyika, Tanzania - TA2015032 Kigoma Deep Cast 1200m | ecosystem: Environmental > Aquatic > Freshwater > Lake | place: Tanzania: Lake...
TCCCTTGTCGGGTAAGTTCCGACCCGCACGAAAGGTGTAACGACTTGGGCACTGTCTCAACGAGGGACTCGGCGAAATTGAAATGGGGGTGAAGATGCCCTCTACCCGCAACAGGACAAAAAGACCCCGGGAGCTTTACTATACCTTGGCATTGAACTCGAGCTGAGTATGTGTAGGATAGGTGGGAGGCTGCGAAGCCAGGGCGCCAGCCTTGGTGGAGCCAACGGTGAAATACCACTCTTATTTGGTTTTGGTTCTAACCTGTTTTCGGATGGGAACAGTGCCAGGCGGGTAGTTTAACTGGGGCGGTTGCCTCCCAAAAGGTAACGGAGGCGTTCAAAGGTCCCCTCAGCACGGATGGAAATCGTGCGTCGAGTGCATTGGCATAAGGGGGCTTGACTGCAAGACCAACAAGTCGAGCAGAGACGAAAGTCGGACAAAGTGATCCTACGGTCCCGTGTGGAAGGGCCGTGGCTTAACGGATAAAAGCTACCCCGGGGATAACAGGCTTATCTTGCCCAAGAGTTCACATCGACGGCAAGGTTTGGCACCTCGATGTCGGCTCGTCGCATCCTGGGGCTGAAGCAGGTCCCAAGGGTTTGGCTGTTCGCCAATTAAAGCGGCACGCGAGCTGGGTTCAGACCGTCGTGAGACAGGTCGGTCTCTATCCGTTGTGGGCGTAGGAGATTTGCGAGAAGCTTTCCCTAGTACGAGAGGATTGGGAAGGACAGACCTCTGGTGTGCCAGTTGTTGTGCCAACGGCAATGCTGGGTAGCCAAGTCTGGATGGGATAAGCGCTGAAAGCATCTAAGTGCGAAGCCCACCTCAAGATGAGATCTCCCATCCTTCCTTCGGGAAGGAGTAAGACCGCAAGAAGACTACTTGCTTGATAGGCGGCGTGTGTAAGCATAGCAATATGTTGAGCTAAGCCGTACTAATGGTCGAGGTCTTTGACCTACCTCAGGCAAAGCACGAAAACCTGTTCACTGTTAAAAACGCCGCGGGGTGGAGCAGTGGTAGCTCGTCGGGCTCATAACCCGAAGGTCGTTGGTTCAAATCCAACCCCCGCTACCAAAGTGATTATCTGAGGCCTTCTTCCAGGGGAAGTTTTTTCTCACGATTATATATACGAGTGGCGTTTAGTGCGGCAATGAAGTGTTTAATTCTTGCCAGTGGTTTCGGCACCAGGCTCTATCCTCTGACTATTGACAAGCCCAAGGCACACCTGGAGTACAAAGGTGTGCCTTTGATAAATCATATTGTGAATAAGATTCCTGTTGATGTAGGCATGGTTGTTACTACCAATAAGAAATTTGAGCCAGATTTTTGCCGGTGGATGTCTGCATTAAAGCGACAAATTAGCCTGTGTGTAGAGCCAGTTCTTACTCCGGAACAGAGTCTCGGAGCGATTGGGTCTTTAAATTATGCTATCACGGAGAACCGGATAGAAGACGATTTGATGGTGGTTGCCGCTGACAACTACTTTGAGTTCAGTTTATCTAAGTTTATCTCTGCGTTTGACGGTCGGACTACGCTGGTGGCTGTTTATGATATTGGTGACCGAAGCAAAGCTGCAGAGTATGGCGTGGTCAGGCTGGATGGGAACAAGGTTGTTGAATTCGAAGAGAAACCAAAGTCACCTAAATCGAGCCTAGTGGCAACGGCTTGCTGGATACTTCCTGCAAGGATATTGCCTCTGGTGTCTGAATTCGCATCCCATGGCAGGAAGGATAACCTCGGTGATTTCATTACTCATTTGGTGAAGATAGACTCGGTATGTGCCTACGTCTTCGATGAATTGTGGCTGGATATCGGCAGTGCTGAAGTCTATTATAATACGCGCTAGCCTTGTCGTTTCCTTCCTCTCTCCTCCTTGGCGCTACTGGAAATTCTCCTCGTCTTCGGGGTGTTGCCTTTTTCTGAATCTGGAAAGGATGTTGTGCCTCAGCCGCGAGAGCAAGCTTTCCCTTGGCAGTTCTTCAATGGGCGCTGCCTCTGGTTTTATTATGCCTTTTTCCTCTAATTCATCCAGGTAGTGGCGTTCTCTTATCCGTGGGGATGTAGCTTCAGCTATGCGGTTGAAGAGTGCCCTCATCTTCTCAGAAAATGGGTTGGCGGGTTTTTCGACAATGTGGCGTGGCTTGATTGCTTGCTGAAATTGAGCGTCAGGCTCTGGTTCCATTGCTTCTCTGCTCTGTGGTTTGTCCAGATAGCGACTGCGTCTCATTCTGAGGGAGACAGCTTTGATTATTCGGGTGAAGGGGTTTGTGGATTTTCCTGTGAAGGGCTGGGGCTCGCTGTCACGCTTGACCGTGGGGCCGAAATAAGCTGGCTTCATGGAGGCGAACACAATTAAAGCGACGATCAGCACCGCATAAATGCCTATTACTATCCATATCCAGAAAGGGGGGCTGGTCTTTTTGGGGATGCTTGGTTGTGGCTCTTCGTCGGCGGTGATTGTGGTGAAGGTGGACACTGGGCTGGGGTCACTGGGCACTGGCTTGATGGCTCTAACTTGCCAGTAATACACAGTGCCGGTGTCGAGAATATCCTCTTTGTATTCGTAGGCAGTGCCTGAGATTGTGGTTTTAACGATGTAGTTTGATAGGGCAGGGTCTCTGGCTAGCACGAATTCGTAGGCTGTCGTCTTCGGGAATGGTGCCCAGGAAAAAGATGGGGTGAGTGACACGTCGCGGCAGCCGGTGCTCGGTTTCAGCAGTTTAAGCCCCAAGTGCTCTGCCGTGGTTGGGACTCCAATCTTGACGGTGAAATACATGGTTGCTGACCAGGGGCTGTGGATAATCTCGCCGGTTGCGGCGCGGCTAGCTCTAACACGCCAGTAATAGTCGTGGCCGGCTTCCAGATTGCCCCAGTTGCCAATAGCGGAAGCTGGTGTAGGGCTCAAGCCACCCGCTGGGAAATAGACTGCTGGCGCTGTCTGGTCTACCGGCGTTATGTTGTCGCTGCTTAAAATTCGAATTGTGAAATCCTTGTCTTTGGCTATTTCCAACTCGTATCCGGTGGCGGATTCAAGCGAGTCCCAGGCGAAATTCACCTCGTCGGCTCGACCTGAAACCGGGTCAACTGGTATCAAATCACCGCTGGGTGGTGCTGTTGCCCAGGGGCCCTTCCTCGTCATGGTGTCAGTATAAGCCCAGAGGCAGCCGAGCTTGTTGGCAAAATCGTAATTCCGGTCATCTATTGCCCAGAGGTTATTGTAGTCATTTGTTGATATCTTCAGCGCTGTTGGTTCGCGGGTGAAGAAAACGCTTGGTGGTGTGGGCAACCCCGTTGTCAGGTCATCCCATTCGATGGGTGGTGGTATAGCGGAGCGCGGATACAGTGTGCGATCAACTCCAGGCGGTGTCTCCGGGGGTGTTGCGATGTTCCATACTCCATAGAGGACATCTCTTGCCTGGCATATCCCATAGAAGGCGTTATTTGGCGGCTCTAATTCGTCCCAGGCGGTGCTTTTACCCACTGTCCAGCGGTACATCTTGCCGCTGGTTCCTGCTGCTGTATCGTTGCTAGCGGCATAAATGATGCTGTTTTCATGGAATTTCTCATCGAAGACGACGTGTGTGTTACCAGCTGCGGGTGTTGGGATGCGTTGCGCTGGCGGTGGCAGAAATTGGACGTTGACTGCAGAGAAATCGGCATAGGTTACATAGCCATCGGCGGAGCCTACGGCTACCCAGTCCTCGTGTTCGCCTTCTCCTCCTGTCTTCTTCCCCGGATTCTCTAGCGGGGTTGCTATGGTGTGGCCTGAATTGAGCAGGGTATCTTTCTGTGCATCCCAGGCCCAGTTTGTGCCAGTTATTTTACCTCTGCGTACATCTGTGTCGCTTAATATGTACATGGATGTCTCGCTGGCCAGGGTTAAGTCGGTCACCGTGATATTGGGGGAGAGATATTGCCACGTTTGGCCTTCATCGGGCGAGTAGCGGATATCTGTGGACAGGGTGCCAGCGAATACAAGAGCCTGGCTTCTTTTGTCCTCGGTTTTCCTTGGGTTTACCCTCACTATGGCGTCATCGCTGGCGGTGGCAATGCAGAGTATGCGTTCCCATGTTTGCAGCAGGTTGTTGTCGCCTGTTCGGCGCCAAACGCTATCGAAGTTCTGGGCAACCGGGGCATTGTTGTTGATGGAAGCCAGGTACCTTACGGGGTAGTCCGTTGAATCTTCTGGTACATCCAGTGCGGCTACGTCGGAGAGGAAGCTTGTTTCTGTGTCTATTATGCCGACTTGATTCCAGATTGTGCCTACGTCGGTGTCCAGAGTTTTTTCGGCAAGCAGGAGGTCTTGTTCATAAGTTCGGGAGTAGGGGCTTATGGAGAAGGCTGATTCGTCCAGGGGGACGGTATTTAACCAAGCGCGTGGCCATTGGTTCAAAGCCCAGTTGGTTCCTCCTATCGTAGGGTTTGCTGCGCTAGTGCCGCAATAAGCTCTGGCGCCGTCAAAGCTCCAGGCTACCTGGGCATTGGCGAACCAGGAGACACCCCCTCCGGTTGGCGATTTAAAGTTATCTGACCTTTGCCAGGTTGGGGTGCTGGCAGTGGGGTTGGATGTTCTCTGGATGTTCACCATTCCTTTGGCGGGGTCGGTAGCGACCTCGCCTGCCAGGAGAGCACCTGCGGCATAGGTGCCATAGTAAGCAATGCTGGAAACGCCGTTAGGCCTGGGGGCTCCTGCACTTAGTGGGGTTATTGGCGGTGTTATTCCGTAGATTACAAGATTGTCCAGTCGGTAAACACCGGTTTGTGGCCCCGTGATGGCGTCGTTGGATACATAAAGCCGCCGCAGACTGAAGTCTTGCCCTGAGAAATCAGATGGCAGTTCAAGGTCAGCCGTTATAATTTCTCCTGCCTTTGGCGATGTGCAGGGACCTCCGGTAGTAACCTCTGGAGGGATGCCACCATACACACTGGTTCAGTTGGTAGTGTTGGCAGACGTATCGCGAATGCCGATATTAACGTAAGTTCCTGAGCCGTTTGAGTAAACGATTGCCAGGGATAGGTCACTTGTATAGGTAGGCGAGAACTTCATCGCTACCACGTCGCCGGTAATGCCCTGGTCTTTCCATGTGTGCACAACCACCCCTATTTTAGCCACCCAGACTTTGCCATTGCCGGTGCCAGTCCGGGTGCCGATGGCAATATCGCGGTTGCCGCCGTAGTCAACGGAGATGTCAACAGAGCTGATGAACTCATCAGGAGGGCCGGGGCTGATAACCAGCCCGGACATTACCCGGTTCCAGCTAGTGCCGCCATCATTTGAGGCGAATACCTCCTTTGGACCATTTGGAGCACCGTTGCCATCGGTTACAGCTACTATGAAACTGGGGTCGTCTGGGGCTATGGCGATATTCCACGCAGGCAGATAGGCTCCAGCCTCTGTCAGGCGGGCTCCAAGCTCCTGCTGCACCGGCCAGGTACTGCCGCCGTCAAGCGATTTGAAAATTCTCTTGTTGGGGATATCGAGGCTATACATGGTGTTGCCGTCAGTACCGATGACGATGCTGTTGACCTCCGAAGGGCTGACGATGATATTGTTAGGCTGGCCGGGGGCTGGGGTTGCAACAATCGACCAGGCGAGCTTGTCGGGGTCAGCCAGAGCTATGCCGGTGCGCAGCGCTGCAGACGAACCTGACAGAAGCGCTACAGTGATGATTACAGCCAGGGCTGCGCCTTTATCAATTCTCCACATAGCACTCTCTGGTCTCGTTCTAAAGCAGTCGCTTCCTTCTGCCTGTTTTAGCGTCATAGGTAGCTGAAAAGAGGGAGAGTTGTTCCTTGCTGATAAACCACTGACCGCCTATTTTCTGTCCATTCAGGCTACCCATACGGAGAAGTCGCCGCAGCGATTCCTCGTGTATGCCCAGTTGGCTGGCTGCAGCACGCACGCTGACGAAATTTTCAAGGTGCAACATAATTGTTGTGTCAAACAACAAGATAATGCTGTAAGGGTGTATTTGTCAAGTTGATGTGCGGTCTATGTAGATAATTTGTTCGTAGCACCTGTATTGACAGTACTAATATACTATCCAGTTCATTACCAAAGGGCTAGGTGATGTCTGGCAAATGTATTGCAGTCTGGCTGCATTTGGGTTAATCTAATAGTAATGAGGTTTACACATAGGAGTCGGCGTCATTATTATTGGGCTGTTCTGGAAAACGGAATGGTGATGTAAGGTTTGGTCTGATATGGAATACAGCTATGTTGGTTACACTGAAGACAAGGGGATAATCAAGGGGCGCTTGTCTGCGGCCAGCGAGAGATTAGCGGAAGACACGCTGGCGAATATAGGTTATCGCGTATTGAGCCTCAAGCCAATCACTCCGTTTGCACCAAACCTGGGCACTTTTTTACAGCCTCAGGTGAAGACGGCGGAGTTGATGACCTTTTCCAGGCAACTGGCGTTGCTGGTGGAATCGGGCGTAGGCTTGGTGCATGCCCTGGAATTGCTGCAGTCCCAGACCAGTGACAAGCAATTGAAGAAGGTGCTTATCGAAGTGGTGTCTGCTTTGCGTGGCGGCAGCTCTTTATCGGCTGCCATGTCCAAGCATCCCAATGTTTTTTCCACAATCTTTCATCGGATGATAGGCGTTGGTGAGCATACCGGCTCGCTTGAAGGCATACTCAGGAGTTTGGCTGACTATATTGAGCGGCAGACTACTACCAGGAATAAGCTGAAGGCGGCGTTGACTTATCCGGCGATTGTGGTCAGCCTGGCGGTTGTGATTGTGATTATGATGGTTACTTTCGTGCTGCCGCCGCTGGTGAATTTGGTTGCTTCTTTGGGCGGTGAGTTGCCGGTAACCACCAAGATGTTGCTGGCGGCAGTGAACTATGCCAGCAAATATGGCCTGTATACCCTGGTTGGCTTGTTTGGCGTGGGTTTGGTTGTTTATTTAGCCACGCGTACCACCAGGGGACGTTATTACTTGGACATGTTGCTGCTGAAGTTACCCATATTGGGACGCGTGCTTTTGTTGAGTGAGCTGGCGCGTGACTGCCGAAACATAGCGCTGCTGTTCAAGGCGGGGCTTCCCTTGCCTGAAATAATGACGCTTACGGGTCAGGCTAGCGGCAATATGGTGGTGACTCGGGCGCTCAGCGCGGTTGAGGGTGACATGATAAAAGGGGAGGGCCTGGCCGGGCCGATGAGAAAGAGGCCGATATTTCTGCCCATGATGGTGGAGATGACCAAGGTAGGCGAAGAGACAGGTGCCTTGGATAGCACACTGGTGACTGTGGCTGAGACGTTTGAGGTTGAGGTTGATAGAAGAGTGCAGGCGTTGCTCAGCATGCTCGAGCCTGCTATGACTATAGCGCTGGGAATCGGTGTGGCTTTTGTGGCGCTTTCCCTGTTCATGCCTTTGTACGGCAGCCTGAGCAGGATAGGTGGGTGACCCTATGCGGCAACGCTTTCTCTGTATCCATCGAAGTCAGGCGGGCTTGTCGCTCGTTGAGGTGCTGGTAGCTCTGGGCATTCTAATAGCGGTTGGAGTTACCTTCATTACCGGCCTGACTGTAGCCTCCAAGGGCAGCCTGGTGAGCCAGGAGCGGGTCAATGCCGAGAGCCTGGCTAAATCTCAGATGGAGCGCATAAAAAGCTGGCAATATGATGACGCTAATAACCCTCCACAGTATGGAGATGCCAAATTGCCGGATGATGATATACCTGATGGCTATGACTTAATTATCAGTGCTGAGCGTTTGGACCCAAAGGGGGATGGCACTGGCAACGATGATGGCATTCAGAAGGTAACTGTCACAGTTACGTTAAATGGGGAAGCGGTACTTACATTAGAGAACTATAAGGTCGACAGGTGACATGACGGCTTCAAGGTTATGGTATCAGGATATTCCGATGACGTGTAGAAGACTGTGTTGGGGACCGAGATGAAAGAAATGCGGATTAACCTGGCGGTTGGTCAAAACAGGGGCTTGACGCTAGTGGAGCTGCTGGTGGCGATTGCTATCGGTACTGCCATTGTGGGGGTAATGTCTATGTCTATAGTGTCCATTTTGAAGATAACGCCGCTGAATAACGACCGGGCTGTAGTCTTCCAGCAGGTACAGAATGCAGGCTACCATATTTCTCGCGATGTACAGATGGCTCAAGTGGTTACTCCAGAACCGTCTTCTGGTGTTCTGGTGAGCATTGTCTGGGATGAGTGGAATGGAACCCACAATGAGGTCGAATATGTGTTCGATGGTGACAAGCTGCGGCGCAAGCTAAATGGCGCTTCCCCGGGCAGGTTGATTGCCGAGTATGTGGTCGTGGCTGACACCAGTTTTGGTGCTGTTGGAGGTGGTGATGGCACTTACCGTCTGACCATGAAGGCTTCCAAGGGTGAAGCGAGCCTGCAGAGGACTTACGATGTTACCACGAGGTTATCAAACTGATTACTTAGGGGAGGTGAGAAACGCGTAGGCTGAAACAGATACTGAGAAGCGAAGCGGGATTTGCCTTGCCAACGGCTCTCATCCTGTTGGTTGTGGGGGGTCTGCTTGTAGCAGCCTCTACAAGCCTGATGGCTACTTCGCTGAAGTCTAATATTGTGGTCGAAGAAAGGACGCTGGGATTCTATGCTGCTGACGCTGGCATTGAGGACGTGGTGTGGAAATATAAGGATGGCCAGGACCCGTTTGCCAGCGGAACATCATATACAATGGCAGAGCAATTAAACGGCATGACTGTCACCATTGAGCGTCTGGAGGAACCGGAGATAGGTGCCGATGGCATAGTATATACGGTCAAATCCACAGCACGTCTTAATGGTGAGATAAAAGGGGAGATAATAGCTGAGCTTGTTGGCGGTGCTGACTTTACCTGGCTATTTGATGCTGCTATCACCAGCGCCCAGGATGTAACTCTTAAACCAGGCACAGTGGTAGTGGGAGACGTGGTATATGGCGATGACATCAGTAACCAGGGTGAGGTTGACGGCGAAATAATTCAGGACACAGAATTGCAGGATAAATGGCCCTCTGCTGCGCTTCTTTCCGCCTTTTACTACAATCAGGTGAAAGACCTGACTCCGTATCCATCCGATGAAATCACACTGGCAGGAGACCAGTGTAACCCAACTGTTATTGGGCCACTATATCGCAATGGCAACCTGACGCTTAAGGGCAGCGGATGGGGGAGGCTCGATGGGCTTGTCTATGTCACAGGGACTGTGACGGTTAACCCAACGTCAGGCTGTGACCTGGACCTCAACGGCCAGACCATTTTTTCCGAATATCACGGCAATTGCGATGCTCCTGGGGATAGTGCTATTTATATTGGTCCCAAAGCTAAACTATGGGGCACTGGTTGTGTAATTGCCGTGGGTAATGTTGTCTTTCAGCCTCAACTTACCGGCACTGGAGAAAAACGTATCGGCCTTAATTGCGATGCTGCCAGCGGTCAGGCCGCCAAGGATACCTTTCTTTTGTCTAGGTTCACTGCTGATAAGGATGGCAAGATAGACACCTTCAGGATAAACTGCTCGGGCAAAGGCAAGGTAAAGGTTGCCCTGTATGCTGATAATGTTGGCTTTCCTGATGCTATGCTTGGCGCTGTTAATGACAGCATCAGTGTAGATTCAGGTTGGAACAACGTTCCTTTTCCTGAGACAAATCTCACTGCCGGTACCGATTACTGGCTGGCGGCAAACTCAGACAGCGCTATCATTCGTTATAATACCAGCGGGCCCAGTAAAACCAAGTCTGCCACATACTCATCATTTACCTTTCCCGAATATGCGGGGGCCGGTTTCACCGACGAACTGAATAAGCAGTATCTTTTTGCTGGCTATGGCCGCCCCTTTATATTTGTTATGTCCATTGAATGCTCTTCTGACATAAAACCGGGTGGGACATTTTATGGTTCTATAGCCGGTGATGCCGAGGTTGAGATGTATCCCAATACGTCTTTAACCTGGACTCAGGCGCCGGTTGGGGAGGGTGGGCTTAATTTCCCTGGCAGCGGCAGTGTTGGTGGTGGCTCTAGCGACATGGTAGTCCGCACCTACACTATCAAATAATGCCGCTATTTCTCAGTGGTGCCTGGTTGGCAGTCAGTCACGGCTTGTCGCTAGTTGCTCGTTGCTCCCCTCTAGCTTTGGCAATTGAAAAGTGCTAAACTACTTCGAAAGCAAGATAGCGTTTGTCAAGAATGATGCAACCTGAGCCAAAAAAGAAGAAACAGAAGAAGTCGATTGCGGAGCAACTGCCCAAGATGGGGCGTGCCAGCAGGATTGCCCTGATAGTGGGCGTCTTCCTCATAGTGTTTGTGTCTCTCATTTTCGTTGGCAATCAGCAGGCGTCGCGACAGGCGGAATTGAGGAAGAACATCGTCACCTTGCAGCGCGGGCTGAGCACCGGGACGCAAGCCGATTCGCAGGCGAAGCTTGAGGCGCAGATAAAGCAGGCGGAAGCTGAGACGGAAGTGGCTAGAGCTGTTTTTCCTGTTTCTGACCAGGCGCCTGAAATTCTGGACCGGTTGCTGAAGCTTGCCAAGGCAAACGACATAGGTGTGACCAGGACGGCGATGACAATGTCTCAAAAGCCAATTGCCATCGGCGGCAAGCAGGTGACATACGACGTGTTTACCTTTCAATTGTCATTGAAGGGCCAGGTTTCAAAGTTCCAGAACTTCCTCCTAGCGCTTGGTGATGAACTGCCCACGTCTCAGATAAGCGCGGTCAACATCACTGTGGCGGCTAAAGAACACGAAGAAGACACTGCCAGTGTTACAGTCGAGGTACTCTGCTATGGCGGGAAGTGAAATGGTGCGATGATTACGCTGGAAATCACTGATAGCCGAATCAACATGGTAGTCCTGCGCGGCAGGCAGGTGCAAGTGGCAGCCAGTTTGCCGTTGGAGCCAGGGCTGGTCAATGAAGGTGTTATCGCTAATCCGGCAGTGGTGAGTCAGCGGCTCAGGGAGATTATGGAGTATCACGGGGTGGCAGAGAGGCAGGTTATAGTTGGTGTCAGCGGGATGCATTCAATCTACCGGACATTCAATCTTCCTCGGTTGCCGCGGGATATGCAGGACGAGGCGGTCAGAAGAGAGGCTGCCAGGATTTTGCCTGTGCCAGAGAGCGAGGTCTATACTTCATGGCAGGCAATTGATGTTTCGGGAACTGAAACAATGATATGCCTGGTGGCTTTGCCTCGCGCCAGTGTTGATGCAATCACCGAGACATTGAGCCAGGCTGGCCTTGAATCCCATCTTATGGATGTGGCGCCGCTGGCGCTGGCCAGAGCCGCTGAAGAAGCCAACGCAATAGTGATAAATGCGCAGCCGGCCAGCTTTGATATAGTAGTTGTGCTCGATGGAATCCCAAAGCTGCTGCGCAGCCTGGCTACTCCTCCTCCTGTCATGCCTGTATCAGATGCTGAAGTAGCATTGGTTGAGGAGCTCGATAGGACCCTCGCTTTTTTGAACGAAAGCAGAGGGGGATTTCCGAAAGCAACAGGTTTACCGATTTTTGTGGCGGGCGAAGCCAAGCAGATGGCATTCAGAGCCCTGGCTGCGCATCCTGTAAGGCCGTTTCCCCAGTTGTTCCTTTTGCCGGAAGGAGTTGATGCAGGTGACTATGCGGTGAACATGGGGTTGGCGCTGAAACAGGTCAGGGTTGGCAGGTTGCAGTCCAGGGTGGACATTAATGTTGTGCCCGAGATGTACCGACCCAAGCCGCTGCCTATTATGGAGATAGTTTCCTGGGCGCTGGTGCTGATTGCTATTGGCTCGCTTATTCCGGCAGGCGTGTCAGCCGCCAGGGTATTCTCAGAGACCCGGTCTTTGCAGTCCCAACTGGATAACCTGCAACGCCAGGTTGAGGTTGCTACTGGCACTGCAGCATCGCTGGCAAAGCTGAAGACCAAGCTAGATGCGACGAATGCGCAACTGGCTGTGTTGAAGCAGCCAGTGGAAAGCGCCCAGGCTCAGCGGAAAAGTGTCACTGAGAAGCTGGCTAAAGCTACCAGCTTGAAGCCAGGCAATGTGAAAGTGACGTCTATTATCTATGGGACGACAGGGTTATCTGTCGGTGGCTCGGCTCCGGATAAGGCGCTGGTTCTAAACTATGCCGGCGCTCTTCGGGATAGCGGCAAATTCTCCCGAGTGGTTGTTCAACAGCTTACCGAGGTGAAGTTTAACGAGTGGAGCTTTACTATATTATTGAACTAGGCGATGACATCGGCTGTGAGTGTAATGGGATTCAGCGTGTGAGAAGCGGTTAGACATGGATATTCATGCGTTACTGCGCCAGGCTGTAGAAAAGAGGGCGTCAGATTTACATCTGATAGCTTTCAGCCCGCCGCTGTTTCGTATTGACGGTGCGTTGCACCCATTTGGCGACACCGCGGTCAGCGGAGATGATTTGAACGACATGTTTGCCCAGGTGACCACAGAGCAGCAGAGGGAGATATTCCAGCGCGAGCTGGAGCTGGACTTTGCCTTTTCCCTGGCCGACGACAGACGCATCAGGTGCAATGCTTGCCTGCAAAGGGGGGAAGTAAGTTTGGCTTTGCGACTGCTGCCGCCGAGAATTCCAACCATAGATGAATTGGGCTTGCCCCAGTTGTGCAAAGACCTGATTACGCGCCCCAGGGGTTTGATTGTGGTTACCGGGCCGACAGGCTCAGGGAAGAGCACCACCATAGCTGCAATGATTCGGCATTTGAACCATACCGAGCGCCGGTATCTGGTGACTATCGAGGACCCGGTGGAGTATGTTCATCCCAATGTCGAGTGTGCTGTATCGCAACGTGAACTGGCTTCGGATACCTGGTCTTTCGCCAATGCCTTGAAGCATGTGCTAAGGCAGGACCCTGACGTGATACTGGTGGGCGAGATGAGAGACCTGGAGACTGCTGCTGCGGTGCTGACTGTGGCTGAGACAGGGCATCTGATACTGTCAACGGGCCATGCTCCCAGCGCTGCGCAGTCTGTGGAGAGGATAGTTGACCTTTTCCCGCCGCATGAGCGACCTATGGCTCAGGCGCGGCTGGCATCGGTGTTAATTGGCGTGTTGTGCCAGGCTCTGGTGCCCAAGATTGGGGGTGGACGCGTGGTGGCGGTAGAAGTGATGCTGGCGAATGCAGCGGTTAAGAACCTGATAAGGGAGGGGAAGGCGCACCTGCTGCCCAACACAATCCGCACACATGCTAGTTCGGGCATGCGGACTCTTGATGATGCCCTGATAGAGCTTCATCGCCGGCAAGTGATAACCTGGGAGAGCGTTCTGGCTTTCTGCCAGGACGCCGAGGAAGTGGCGAAGTTAGCCAGCAGAGGGCAGAACAAAGCAGGGTAACAGCCGGGTTTGGCTGGAATTCCGAGTCACAAGCTCCAGATGGCAGGTAGGGACGGGATTGCTTCGTCATCCCGATTGCATCGGGATTCCTCGCAATAACGCAACATGTAGGGGCGTACCTTCAGGTGCGCCCGTGGGATAGACGGGGCCCTTCCGTTGAAGGGCGGGCGGGTTTGAAAACCCGCCCCTACAAAGGGGACAGGAGGTTGAAAACTCATCCCTACGCAATCTGCCATTGCGATTTTTCTGTCCCAAATAGCATGTAGGGGGCGTACCTTCAGGTGCGCCCGCAGGATAGAAGGGTCCTTCCACCGCAGGGCGGGCGGGTTTGAAAACCCGCCCCTACAAAGGGGACAGGAGGTTGAAAACTCATCCCTACGCAATCTGCCATTGCGATTTTTCTGTCCCAAATAGCATGTAGGGGCGTACCTTCAGGTGCGCCGGAAGCGACGTGCCCTTCTGTTGAAGGGCCGGTGAAGGACGGGCGGGTTTGAAAACCCGCCCCTACAAAGGACGGGGTGGAGATTCATAAGGATGGCTTCATAAAAAGGGAACAGCGGCAGAGTTCCACTCTGCCACTGTTCAGAGTTCTTGATTTGCCATTCAGTTGGTGGCTATTCGCAGCCGGTAGTTTCCTGGGTGACTTCGCCGTTGGCATCTATGGAATAGGTACCTTGTAAATCACCTTCTGGTGGCGAACCAACCAGGTAATCGGTGCAAACCTCTTGAATGGTGGGGACAGTACCGTTATTTTCTGCCATAAAGGCGACTGCTCCGGTCTGGATATTGTGCAGCTCTATCCTGGCTGATTCCTCGCAGCCGCGGCCGATGAACCGGCCAATGTTCATAATGACGATGCCGCCGATGACGGCCAGGATGCCGATGACCACCAGCAGCTCGATAAGGGTGAAACCCTTGGCGTCGCCGCGAAGCGCCCTGCGAAATCTTCTTGCTATTTTGCTCATTGTTTCTCCTCCTTTTTGTAATCAAATCACGGTCTTTTGTTTGCCCTCGACCAAGGCAGCCGTGCTTTCAATGATTTGATTGTAACAGTGGCATCGGTTTGTGGGAAGACCCAAAAGTACCAAAAAAGGTAACAAAAAGGTTACAATTATCCACGCCTGCGGCGCACCAACGAGCGAAGAAACCGAATCACGCAGGTTGTTTTCTGTGTAAGTTAATTGAAATTGGGTGAAACTGGGGTGATTGGCGATAGCAATGGAACTTGCAAGGATAGAGGCGTTTTGGTGGGTGTAAGTTAACCCACACCTATTTTTGCCAGGTAATATCCGACTCCTGGCTTGGTGAGTATCAGTTGTGGTTCGCCGGGGTCTTCCTCAAGCTTCTCTCGGAGCCTCCTGATGTGGACCTTAATGTTGTCGGCAGCGCCTGGGTAGGTGGTTCCCCACAATGCTTCAGCCAGGCTGGAGTGGGTGGCCACATGCCCCTGTTGTCTTAGCAATTGCTGCATGATTCGGCTTTCAGCGCGTGTGAGGCTTATTTCCTTTTGGCCCAGGGAGACCTGCCTTTCAGCGGGGTTGCAGCGCAAGGCGCCATAGACCATAGGGGATTCATCTTCTGATGTCCCGTGGTGCCGCAGCATAGATTTTACCCTGGCTAATAGCTCTAGCTGCCTGAAAGGTTTGGTTACATAATCATCAGCGCCAAGCTCCAAGCCTTTCACGACATTGGATTCCTCGCTGCTTATGGTGAGGATGATGATGGGTATGGCGGAGGACGCCCTGATTTGCCTCAGCACCTCGAAGCCGCTCATATCTGGAAGCCCCAGGTCAAGGATGACTGCGTCTGGTGGCTGATTTTTCACCAGTTCAATGCCTTTGGAGCCAAGGCGGCTGGATAGCACCTCGGCTTCCGGCCAGCGTATTCTGAAAGCCAGGGAGATGGATTCTACGATTTCGGGGTCGTCTTCGATAATCAATACTTTCATGGCTGTCTTTCCAGATGTTTCGTGCCGGTTGTTGGGCTGGCCCGCAGCGGCAGCGATAAGCCGAATGTGCTCCCTTTATTCTCCTGGCTCTTGACCCACATCTGTCCGCCGTGGAGCTCCACCAGCGTTTTGCATAGAGGCAATCCCAGTCCGAGTCCGCCTGAATGAATCTGTCCGCTCCTGGCACGGTAGTAAGGCTCAAAAATGAGCTGCTGTTCTTCCTGCGGTATCCCCGGGCCTGTGTCTTCAACTTCTATCACCAGCCGTGAGGCCTTCTTTCTGGCTCGGAGGGTAATTACACCTCCCTCGGGCGTGAATTTGCAGGCATTGTTGAGGAGGTTCAGGACTATCTGGCGGAGTCGGTTTTCATCGGTGGCGACCAGAGGCAGCGGTTCGGATAGGTCCAGGATGAGCGATTGACCCTGGCTCGAGACCAGAGAAGAAATCTCATCGGCGAGGGAACGCAGCAGGGGCAAGGGGTCTATCTGCTTGAGCTTCAGCCTGAGCATACCTATCTCCCCTCTGGCGAGGTCCAGAAGTTCGTCTATCTTTTCTTCCAGGTTGAGAGCGCCCCTGTTTATATTTCTAGCCAGGCTCAGGAACGGTTCCCGGCGTAACTCCTCGGTGAGCAACTCACTGGAAGCCAGCACCGGCGTGAGTGGAGTTTTCAATTCGTGCACCAGGGCACGGGTGAACTCTACTCTCCGTTCCATTTCGGCCTGAAGGTCGAGCCGTAGTCTTAGTTCCTCATCGTATGCCTGGCGCAATTTCCGCTCAGCGCGAATTCGCTCGCTGCCGATGATTCCGGTGGCAGAGCCAACCAGCGCGAAGGCAAGCGATTCGGCAAGGACAAGCTGGCTTATATCGGGAAGGTAGGAAGTCAGGTGCATGAGCGCCAGGAAGATTCCCACTGAGAGGCCACCCCAAAACCCCCACCAGAAAGCGGCGATAAAGAGCGGGACATAGAACAAGTGCGCATATGCGACTGTAATTCCCAGGGCCAGGTGGAGAAAGTATTCCAGGCCGATACATACTAGAAGAAGAATGGTCATAATGAGCAGGTGAACGCGGTTAACCCTATTAAGGTATGGACTTAAACATTTTGCCATTTTTGTTTCCTTGATGTGCCTCGTCGGTGCGATTTGTCTTATTGGTGCTCCTGGTCTCGATTATATCAACTCCTGAAGCTATATGCTATGAAGCGGGCAAGATGTAAGGGCACATTGTTTGTGGACATGGTTTATAATAGTGCTGTGTTGAATAATACCCTATTGTTCAATGTTTTCGTTCACCCACAGCGTAAGCTTCTGGGGCTACTATCTCAGGAAGTCGAGCCTGTTTGCTCTCGTCTGCTTGGTTTTTCTTTTCGGTGCTTGCCCGTTACATGCGCAGCAGGGGGTAGGTGTTGCGGGCTGTATCTACATTGCTGTTGTCATCCGGAAGAGCAACAGGGATATATTCGCAGTTGAGGATATTACTTCAATGAATATCATCTGGATGTTGTTGTTTTTCTTGTCAGGTTCTGCGGTAGGCAGTTTTCTCAATGTGGTGGCTGACCGGTTGCCACAGGGGAAGTCTATTGTCTCACCTCCATCTCATTGCCCGGGATGTAGTCGTGAGCTATCAGCTTGGGAACTAGTTCCCATATTTAGTTATCTGTGGCTGAAGGGACGCTGCCGAACTTGCAACATGGCCATTCCTCTGCGTTTGTTTCTTGTGGAACTGGGTACAGGGGTGCTATTTGCTGTGCTATTCTGGCGTTACGGGCTTGGTTGGGAACTGGCGCTTGCCGTTTTGTACTGTTGCCTGTTCTTGTCTCTCCTGGTGATAGATATTGAGCATGGCATCTTGCCCAACGCGATAGTCTATGGGGGCATGGTTGTTGCCTTTGTTTTGGCTGTTGTAGTTAGGGTTGTTCCCTGGATGACAGAAATACGGATTGAGAGTGCTATTGTGCCAGATTTAAGCAGCGCTGCTGTCGGTGGGGCTGTTGGCTTTGGGCTATTGTTGCTCCCGGCGCTTATTTACCCGCTGCTGACTGGAAAAGAAGGGATGGGTTGGGGAGATGTGAAATTGGCAGGCTTGATTGGGCTGGTTGTCGGCTTTCCGCTGGTCCTGTTGGCTATGTTCCTGGCGATAATTAGCGGTGGACTGGTGGCTGCGATATTGCTTTTGCTTAAGAGGAAGGGTGGCAAGGATGCTATTGCCTTTGGCCCTTTTCTGGCGGTAGCTGCAATATTGACACTCCTGTGGGGCAATGGGGTGCTCGGTGCATTGGGCTTTTCTTGAATTCGTTCCCTCGATGTATGTTTGAAAGCAAGACAATGCCTAGGCAGCGTTGCATCCCAATCATACTTTAGTATGACGTGGCATCGGCATAAGGGCTGACCTGGAGGTCAGCCCTTTTCTGTTTTCAGAACCAACCGTCTTTCTGATTTCATTGCCAGCGTTTTGAAATAAACTGGGTGCAGGAGAAAGGTTTATCATGTTGCTTCTAGACCTGTTCAAGAATGCACCTGGCGCAGGCAAAGCTAAGATGGACGGAACAAGAGAGATTCCGGTTGCCTTCGGCAGCAACGGCGTAAAACTCAATGGGAAGGTGTTGCTCCCGAAAGAAGCCAGTGCCAGGAAGCCGGTTCCTGGTGCTGTTCTGTGTCATGGGTTTGGTGCCGGGTATAGTGCCATGGAATCTAGCGCCAGGGTAATGGCTGGGCAGGGAGTGGCCACGATTGTTTTCGATTTTCGTGGCCATGGCTCTAGTGAGGGAGTTGTTGATGGCAGGATGCCGGAGGATGTGGTTGATGCCTGGGAAGTGCTTTCGCAATTTCCGGAGGTTGATAAAGAAAGAATAGGGCTGGTGGGGCACAGCCTGGGGGCTATGTCTGCTATTCTTGCTGCGCAAAAAGTCAATAAACCTCGGGCTCTGGTTGCCCTTTCGTGCCCTCCTGAATTGAGTGTGGAGATGGTGGATAAGGATCCGGCGAATTTTGGCAGGTGGGGGCAAACCAGGGGGACTATTATCGAGTATCCGCGTCAGGGTGCCTTCCCGTGGTTGAAGGGTATAGCTGCCTGGCTGTGTAGAGCCTGGATGTATCTGGGTGGTTTCAGGGTTAGGGTTGACTGGGAAAAGTTTGCTGCTGCCATGCCGCAGTTGAAGATGTCTAAAGTGGTTGGGAAACTGAATGGCTGTTCCAAGCTGTTTGTTTTCTGCGAAGGTGATAGTGTGACGCCTTATCATAAATCTGCTTTTGTTTATGCAGTAGCCTGTGAGCCAAAGGAAATGATTCTGATGAAAGGCGGCGTCCATACCACGCCGCTTTTGCCGGGCAATCTTCGCTCCCAGTGGACAAGCTGGGCAGTTAAGACTTTATACAACGCTTGATTGAAATCTAAGGAGAAAAATAATGCGTGTTCTGATAACAGGTGGGGCTGGTCGATTGGGCATAGAGGTTTGCAAAACTCTTTTGAAAGATGGTCTGCAGGTGCGAATTCTCGACCTGGATACCCCGCAGAACAGGAAGAGCGTAAAAGCCCTTAAGGGGAAGGTGGAGACCTGCTGGGGAAATGTAACGCAACCTGAAAGCGTGCGGGAGGCGCTTGATGGTGCTGATGCTGTTGTCCATATGGCTGGCATACTACCTCCTGTTGCTTATCAAAAACCTGAACTGGCTGCCAAAGTGAACGTGGGCGGAACCAAGAATATTGTTGATTTGATAAAGGAAAAGAGCAGTAGTATCCCCTTCATATTTACGTCCTCAGTGGCTGCTTTTGGACCTACGCCTTTAGCTAAGCAACCCCTTTGCCCTGACAAGAGCTTGCCTTGTCCCAAGGGAGCCTATGGCGAGACCAAGCTACAGGCTGAGGCTCTAATCAAGGAATCGGGTATTGACTTCGTAATTCTGCGGTTGACAGCTACAATGTATCTGTCTTTTAGCGTCAGCGACCTGAAGCGGATGTTCACCATCCCATTGAACAATCGGGTTGAATATTGCCATCCGCACGACACAGCAGTGGCCATACTCAATGCAGTCAAAAACTTCGACAAAGTGAAGGGTAACATACTGGTTATCAGCGGGGGGCCCAAGCAACAGATGATATACAAGGATATGCTGGGTGCTATTCTGGGAGTCATGGGATTGCCTTTGCCACCTGAGCGTAAGTTCACCAAACATCCATATTATTTGGATTGGTATGACACAAGCAAGGCGCAGGAGCTTCTTAAGTTTCAGAGAAGGGGCTTTTCCGACTATCTAAAGGATTATTCCAAAGAGCTGGCCAGGCGGTATGGGCCAGGTTTCATCCCATTCATGAGGCACTTCGTCAGCCCTGTCTTTGGCAAGGTCATTGTCCAGTTTTTCTAGTTGCCTGAATCTAGATGTTGCATCCTGCCGCAGAAGTGTGGTAGAATAATAAAAGATTAGCCTTTAAGTCAGTCCGGCGAGGCTGGCAAGGGAAAGATGACAAAAACCTGCAACTCAGCAGAGACCTCTTCGAAAGCTGCTGTATTTGAAACCTCTTGCCGGTCCAGGGCAGGAGGTTTTTTTTAGTGGCTGAAAAAGGACTCATGTCCGACCAGGACATGGAGAGGGCGCTGGTTCGTATTGCCCACGAGATACTGGAGAGGAACAAGGGCGCCCAGAATCTGGTTTTGGTTGGCATGCAGACCCGTGGTGTGCCGCTGGCTAGCCGGTTGGCTACTACCATAAAGCAACTCGAAGGTATCGCTGTACCCGTGGGCTCGCTGGATATAAGCCTCTATCGTGATGACCTCTCCTCTCTGAATCTCAAGCCTGTCGTTCAACGCACTGAAGTGCCCACTGATGTTACGGCCAAGCATATCATTCTAGTTGACGACGTCTTTTACACCGGTCGGAGTATTCGTGCGGCTATGGATGCTATCATGGATTTGGGAAGGCCGAAGACTATACAGTTGGCGGTGCTTGTTGATAGGGGGCATCGTGAACTGCCGATACGCGCCGACTATGTAGGGAAGAACATCCCCACTGCTACGGACGAGGAGGTTAAGGTCTATGTAAGGGAAGTGGATGGTGAGGACAAGGTAACTATATTCTCTCCGAATAAAGGGGGGCCGAGCGATGGAGACTGTTGAGTCGACGACGCATGGGGCTATTATTTCAGGGGCATTCTCTCCGCCATCATTGGGTGTGTGGCGGCATCGTCATGTATTGGATCTGGACGACTTTAGCAAAGATGAGGTCGGATTAGTTTTCGAAATAGCGGATGCCATGTCTGAGGTACTTAGCCGAGAGGTAAAACAAGTGCCCACGCTAAGAGGAAAGACGATTGTTACCATGTTCTACGAGGCGAGCACGCGCACTCGTGCCTCCTTCGAATTGGCGGCTAAGAGTCTCAGCGCAGGGACAATCAGCCTTGATGCAGCCAAGAGCAGTGTAAGCAAAGGTGAGTCTCTAGTCGATAACCTGCGAACAATTCAGGCGCTTGGCGCCGATGTGATAGTTATGCGCCATCCACAGTCGGGTGCTCCTTACCTTGCTACGCAATATCTGGATACTGCTGTTATAAACGCTGGCGATGGCTGGCATGCCCATCCCTCCCAAGCTCTGCTGGACATCTATACCGTTCGTCGTCACCTCGACGATTTATCTAAGCTCAGGATTGCTATTATTGGTGACATAATGCATAGTCGCGTGGCTCGTTCAAATATCTGGGGCATGAATATCATGGGTGCAACGGTGGTACTCTGTGGCCCGCCAACTCTGATGCCGCGGGGGCTTAATGAGTTCATTGAGCGATGCCAGTTGTCCAGTGTAGTTGTGGAGCCAAAGCTTGAATCTGCGCTGGAAGGTGCCGATGTAATTATGCTGCTGCGGCTGCAGTTGGAGAGACAGCAGAGCGGTCTATTACCCAGTATCAGGGAATACATCCAGCGTTACCAACTGACGGAGCGGCGGCTATCACTGGCCAAGCCTTATGCACTGGTGATGCACCCTGGCCCTGTAAACGAAGGGATTGAGGTTAGCCCGGAGATAGCGCATGGAGCTCAGTCGGTTATTGAGGAGCAGGTGAGTAACGGAGTTGCTATCCGGATGGCCTTGCTTTATCTGGTGGCTGGAGGCAAGAGCAGGTAAATGGCTAAGAATTTGCTGATAAGCGGTGGCAGGATTATCGACCCTGGCCAGGGTTGGGATAAGGTTGGCGACCTGCTTATTTCTGATGGTGAGATAGCCTGGTTTGGAGATAAGGGCAAGGTACCATCGCAGTCAGATTTAGTGATTGTCGAAGCTGATGGCCTTGTGGTTTGTCCTGGTTTCATAGACCTGCATTGTCATCTGCGTGAACCTGGTTTCGAGGACAAGGAGACCATTGGTAGTGGTACCAGAGCTGCAGCCAGGGGTGGCTTCACCACGGTTTGTTGTATGCCTAATACCAGTCCTCCGCTGGATACGCGGGCTTCCGTCGACTATGTAAGGAAGGCTAGTGAGATGGATGGGGTAGTACGTGTTTTGCCGATCGGGTGTATCACTAAAGGCAGGCGAGGCAAGGAATTAGCCGAGATGAATGATTTGGCTGAAGCAGGAGTCATCGGCTTCAGCGATGATGGTGAGCCGGTATCAAGCTCGAGGGTGATGTCCCTAGCTATGGAATACAGCCGTGACCTGGGTTTGCCTATAATCGACCACTGCGAGGACAAGGAGCTGAGCAATGGTGGGCTGATGAATGAGGGGTGGGTTTCAGCGCGGTTGGGGCTTAAAGGGATACCGGCTGCTGTTGAAGAGACGGTTGTGGCACGTGACCTTGCTCTGGCAGAACTGACCGGAGCCAGAGTACATATATGTCATGTGAGCACGGCTGGGTCAGTGGAACTGCTCAGGCGTGCCAGGGACAAAGGTGTGCCTGTTACGGCGGAGGTGACGCCGCACCATCTTACACTCACTGAAGAGCGGGTAATGTGGCCACAGCATGGTGAAGACAAGCGACTAGCCTATGATACCAACGCCAAAGTGAACCCTCCTCTGCGTAGTGGCGAAGATGTAGCTGCTCTAATAAGAGGGCTAAACGAAGGGGTAATAGATGCCATTGCTACCGACCATGCTCCGCATACCATGGCAGACAAGATGTGTGAGTTCGGGCTGGCGGTATTTGGCATCAGCGGATTTGAAACAACATTTGGGTGTCTTATGTCTCTTGTGCATGAGGATAAGCTGAGCCTGAATACCCTTGTAGCGAGGCTCACTGCGGGGTCAGCCGGTATTGTTGGGAACAAATATGGTGAACTGGGCACTCTGAAAGCTGGTTGTCGGGCTGATGTTACACTGTTTGATCCCGGGGGGGAATGGGTGGTCAGTAGTCAAGGCTTTATCTCTAAAGGCAAGAACACGCCCTTCGAAGGGTGTCAATTCAAAGGTAAGGTAGTGGCGACCATAGTTGCAGGACAAGTCGTACATCAGGATGAATCGGTCAAAGTACGAAAGAAACGATGACCAAGAGAGCAGTATTGGTATTAGAAGATGGTGCAATTTATGAGGGCTATTCTTTCGGGGCTGGGACTACCACCTATGGCGAGGTGGTTTTCGATACTGCCATGGCTGGATACGGCTCGGGTGGCTTGGAGGGCATTAGCCTTGGGTGGCCAGATTTTTAATGTTAGGCCTTTGCAGGATTATATTTCAGTACCTGCATAGAATTACGCGATAAGAGGAGGCGAACAGGAAAGATGCCACGACGCAATGATATCAAAAAGGTCATGATAATAGGGTCGGGGCCAATTGTTATTGGGCAAGCGTGCGAGTTTGACTATTCAGGTACGCAGGCTTGTAAGGCACTCAGAGGTCTTGGATACGAGATTGTGCTGGTGAATTCTAACCCGGCTACTATCATGACTGACCCTGGCATGGCAGACATAACCTATATTGAACCTCTTACTCTGGAGGCTATGACTCAGATTATCGAAAAGGAGAGACCTGATGCTTTGTTGCCTAACCTCGGTGGTCAAACGGGCTTGAATTTGAGCGCAGAGTTAGCTCGTTCGGGAGTCTTGCAGAAGTATGGTGTGGAGGTAATCGGCGTCGATGTTGATGCTATCAGGAGCGGCGAGGATAGAATTGCTTTCAAGGAAACGATGGATAGGTTAGGTATTGAGATGCCTCAGAGTGAGGCTGTATATACTGTTGAAGACGCAGAAAGAGTAGCGGCTGAGTTAGGCTACCCGGTGGTAGTCAGGC
>Ga0194110_10002481_pt1 | contig 23397 bp, 18 predicted proteins | sample TA2Kig1200mmetaG_FD_146192 | JGI IMG/M metagenome (GOLD analysis project Ga0194110, IMG submission 146192) | Freshwater microbial communities from Lake Tanganyika, Tanzania - TA2015032 Kigoma Deep Cast 1200m | ecosystem: Environmental > Aquatic > Freshwater > Lake | place: Tanzania: Lake...
CGACTCACTTAACGCAGCCACTCTTCAGGCAGAACACGGGTTAGCCAACCTAGCATCCAACAGGGGAGCTCTGAAAAGCCTAACAAACTGGCCATGGATTAGTGCCATGTTGAACGCTACATAGAATAAGTGCGCTGCCGCGCTGCTCGTCTCACTAACACAGTACCGCAACCGATCACAGCAACTGCCCCAAGCCCGACGACAATCCAAATCCAGAAAGGTAACCCATGGTCGCTACTTTTCTCGACGACAGTGAATCCACTGGTCTTGGTCGCCGTGCCTCCCAGGGCGATCACAGAAACATCCCTGGTCCCAGGAGTAGCTGATTTGCTGAGTTCGATATTGGCAGTTATCTCAGTGGAGCTATTCATCATGAAGCTCTTCACAGTTATGCCCGAGCCGAAGCTTACCGCCGTGGTACCCGTGAAGTAGCCGCCAGCAATGGTGACGCTGAGAGTCTCACCCTGATTCCCCTGGTTCGGGCTGACCGAGGTTATGGTAGGTGGAGCCCGGTTGATAGTGAAGCCACGTGTCTCCGTGATCGTGCCTCCTGGCATAATCAGTGAGACATTCCTGGAACCAGGCGTGGCCGAGCCGCTGACGGTGATACTGGCTGTTATCTGTTCGGAGCTATTCACTGTGAAGCTGTTGACAGTTATCCCTGAGCCAAAACTCACTGCGGTGATCCCTGTGAGGTAGGTGCCGCTTATAGTGACATCGAAACTCGCACCCTGATTTCCCTGGTTAGGACTGACCGAGGTTATCGTAGGGAGAACCTGGCTGATAGTGAAGACGGTGGTCTTGGTGGCTATACCTCCTGGGATAGTCACCGAAATATCCCTGGCTCCGGGCGTGGCTGAGCTGCTAATGGTGATGTTGGCACTTATCTGGGCCGGACTATTCACTGCAAAATTGTTGACGGTTATCCCTGAGCCAATACTTACCGCCATGACCCCTGTGAAGTAGGCGCCACTGATGGTGATATCAAGATTCTCACCCCGATTGGCCTGGCTGGGGCTGACGGAACCTATAATCGGTGGCTGTTGCTGGACATCGGGATAATGCATGATCGTGCCACCATCGCCCACAGCGAAGACATCGGAGGACGAGTTGCCCCAGATACTCCAGAGGCTGTTTGCCGAGCCACTGGTCATCGGGGACCAGACACTGGCATCATAGTGAAGGACGGTACCGCCACTGCCCACGGCGAAGATATCAGACGACGAGCTGCCCCAGATAGCATAAAGGTGATTGGGGGTGTCACTGGTCATTGGTTCCCAGCCGTTGTCGCCATCGTAGTGCAGGATAGTGCCGCTATACCCAACGGCAAAGATATTGGACTCCGAACTACCCCACACCCCCCTGAGGTGATTTGTGGTGCCACTGGTCATTGCTGCCCAATTGCTGCCGTCGTAACGGAGGATAGTACCTGATCCTCCCGTTGGAGCCCCTCCCACAGCGAAAACACAGGAGGACGAGCTACCCCACACCCCCCTGAGATCGCTAGTAGTACCACTGGTCATCGGTCTCCAGATGCTGCCATTGTAGTAGAGGATGGTGCCCTTATTGCCGACCGCGAAGACATCGGAGGATGAACTACCCCAAACCCCGTAGAGGTTCTCTGTGGTGCCGCTGGTCATGGTGCTCCAGGTGCCGCCATTATAGCGGAGGATGGTGCCGCTAAAGCCCACGGCAAATACATCGGAGGCAGAACTACCCCAGATAGCCAAAAGGTGATTTGTGGTGCCGCTGGACATCCGGCTCCAGATGCTACCATTGTATTGGAGGATGGTTCCACTATCACCCATGGCGAAGACGTTCGACGGCGAACTGCCCCAGACGCCCAAAAGATAATTTGTGGTACCGGTGGTCATCGGGCTCCAAACACTGCCATTGTAATGGAGGATGGTGCCGCCAGAGCCCACGGCAAAGACATCGGAGGAGGAACTGCCCCAGACACCCAAAAGGTCATTTGTGGTGCCGCTGCTCATCGTGCCCCAGGCACTGCCCCCACTGTTGCGGACGATGGTGCCTCCCCGGCCCACAGCAAAGATACTGGCCGCCGAACTGCCCCATATGCCGTAGAGGTCGTTTGTGGTACCGCTGCTCATGATGTCCCAGGGACTGCTGCCGCTGTAGCGAAATATACTTCCCGCACCCCCCACGGCGAAGACATTCGCCGCAGAGCTGCCCCAGACGCCGGAAAGGTTGTTAGTGACCTTGCTATCATACATTTGCTCCCAGCCGCTGCCGTAATAGCGGAGGATGGTCCCCGTTTTGCCTAAAGCAAAAACATTAGTGGCAGAGCTGCCCCAGACAGCATAAAGATCATCTTCGACTCCACTGCTCATCGCACCCCAGGCATCACCGTCGTAATGAAGGATAGTGCCACCATAGCCTACGGCAAAGACATCGGAGGGGGAACTGCCCCACACAGCATACAGGTCATTTGTGGTGCCGCTGCTCATTGCTGACCAGCTACTGCCATCGTAGTGGACAATGGTGCCCGCATATCCCACGGCAAAGATGTCGGAGGAGGAACTGCCCCACACGGCAAAAAGGTCCTTCGTGGTGCCGCTGGCCATCCGGTTCCAGGTATTGCCATCGTAGCGAAGGACAGTGCCTCCATAGCCTACGGCGAAGACATCGGTGGCGGAGCTACCCCACACACCCGTCAGGTTGTCCCCCTGGGGAAGGGGATTCTGCCAGCCCCAGCCGTCAGGGCTGACAATCGAGGCTGCAGAAACCGTTGTGGACAAGCAAAATATCAGAAGAATCAAAGTCAGAAGAACTCTGGCCAGAAGAAGCACTGACGCCTTTTTCTTGCTGTACTGCATTACTATTACTCCCTTCCGCACTATGGGTTTCATTATCAACCTGGGCATCGATGTGAGTCAAGCCTACTGGGTCTTGGTGAAGCGGCCAATATTCGATGTCGCTTCAGACCCCTCAGACTTACTAGGGCCTCTGTCCAGGGCTATGGCAAGAAAAAAAGAGGTCGGGGCTTCCGCCCCGACCTCGAAGCTATTTCCTGGGCAATCCGCACGCCATGGTGCTATGCCAGTTCAACTCCCATGAGGCGCTCGTCAAAAACCAGGGCCCATCGGGCCGGGACCACGCCCCATGCCTCCACCCCGATGCCCCCGGCCACAACCACCCCTGAGTTGGAAGCCATCACCAAAGCCAAAATTGATGTCCGGCCTGGACTGCCACCACTCCAGGTATTGGTCAGCTTCTTCCTGGGTTATCCTACCCTCGTCTACCAGCTTCTGAAGCCAGTTTTGCAGAGCTTCGTCCTGCATCTCTTGTCGGGCCTGCTTGAAGGCAGCAGCTACCTGCTCCTCCGGCAGACCCAGGATGTTGGCCACCTTGCTGATGAAGGTCTGCCCCGGGGTGCTCTGTTCCTCAAAGGTAGCTGAGGCTGAATTGCCCGCACCATCGGTTACCACCACCTCATAGTCACCAGCTGCTTTGATGGGTGTTCTGAAAGTGCCTGAAGCCGACCCCGCATCGTCAGTAGTCACTGAAGCTTTTGTCCAGGCTAACTCAGTGCCACCGAAGGTCAGCGTGAGGTCGCTATTGGCAGCAAACCTAGTAGCTGTAACAGTTACAAGGGTACAAGCAGCACCGCTGCTGGGGTCCAGGGCTATGCTGGGACCAGCTGTGCTATCCGCATTGCCCTGCTCCTCAGAGGATCCCGAGGCAAAGGCAACCGTGGTGAGTCCAACCGTGAGCGCCAGGATTACCCCGACAACAACTAACAGTAACCTTGTACGCTTTCTCATCTCCTTATATCACCTCCTTCCTTATGTAGTTTTCCCAGTTTAATCGACCTTTGTCCTACGCTTAAGCTCCTTCTTTCGTTTCTTCTCTTTTTTCACCCCCTTTCCTGCTTGTCTGCTTGCTTTGTTTTCCCAATCTCAGCGACCTTTTTGTTTCTTAACGAAAGAGCGAGAGGCAGAAGTTAGGAGACAGAAGAAATAGTCACCTCTTCTATCCAGCCACTGTAGGACTGCCTCTTATTTTCGTGGGCTTAGGTACGTAGACAGTCAGCTTGCCATCCAGCATTTCCAGAACCACATCGGCCTTAGCTGCTATGTCGGTGCTATGCGTGGCCACTATTACAGTTCTTCCTTCTCGCGCAAGACTCTGCAAAAGCGCAACAATTTGCCTGCCGGTTTTGGAATCCAGATTGCCAGTCGGCTCGTCGGCCAGGATGATAGGCGGATCATTAGCCAGGGCACGGGCAATAGCTACCCGCTGCTGTTCGCCCCCTGAAAGCCTGGCAGGCCTCCGGGTCTGACGGGAATCTGTGATCCCCACCCGCTTCAGCAATTCACGCGCCTTCGTTTCCCGTTGATCTCGCTTCGCGCCCAACAGCTCCATTGGTAGCATTACGTTCTCCAGCGCGGTCATGTTTGGAATAAGGTAGTACGATTGAAAGACGAACCCCACCTTGTTGAGTCGGTATTTGACCTCCTTCCCGCCATGAATCTGCGAAACGTCAACACCGTCCACCACAACTCTTCCGGATGTGGGCTTGTCCAGAGCTCCTATCAGGTTCAGCAGAGTGCTCTTGCCGCTGCCACTCTCGCCTTTGATAGCCATCATCTTTCCTTGGGGCAATGTGAAGCTGACGCCGTCAACTGCTGGTACCGTTGTAGAACCAGATTTGAAATGCTTGACCAGATCCTCAACTGTTACGATCGCTTCATTGCTGCTATTCATTGCGTAACTCTGTCCCAGACAATCTCCTACTCTCCCGCTTGCTCCTGTAATCTCGCTTTTATTCATTGCGTAACACCTCCGCAGGTTTGACCCTGGCTATATACCAGGCGGGCAGTACGCTCGCCAAGACAGCAAGGGCGGCGGCGATGGCCAGTGCGTAGAGGAAGACCCATGGCGATACCGCTACGTGCATCCCGGCAATGGTCCCGCCGACAGGTGAGAACATGCCTCCTCCCGGGCCTCCACCCTGGCTTGTCGAGCCGCTGTCAACCAGCAGGTTGGCCACCTTCTGAGCCAGAGGATAGGTCATGAGGGCCCCGATCACGCCAGCCACAAGGCTAATAGCCAGGGTCTCCAGGCTGAATCGCAGCCCTATCTGTCGGTTGGATGCCCCGATGGCTTTCAGGATGCCGATCTCCTTCACGCGCTGACGTACCAGCAGGGCTACGGAAAACAGAACCACTACCGCGGCGATAGCAAAACCGGCTATCATCCCTATAGTACTGGTATTTGCAGCACTGGACACTGACTCATCTATCCGCGCATACATGTCTTTAGCAGTAACGACATCCGCCGTGTCTTCGTCAAAGATCTGCCGAATAGAGCTGACCACCCCATCCACATTATCGACATCGTCTGCTACCACCGTGACTGAAGTCACCCCATCTATGTCAAACAAGCGCTCGGCAGTGCCAACAGGCATAACCAGCATATTGTTGCCGAATACCTGACCACCGTCGTAGATACCAATGACCGTCACCGACGTGCCCTCTATGTCCACTGTATCACCGACCTCAAGGTCGTTCGCATCAGCCAGGGCCTGGCCAATCACCATCACGTCGGCATCAGTTTCATAAATGGTGAAGTAGCGCCCTTCCACTATCTTCATCTGCGCACCACCCATCAGTGTTACATCGGTGATACTGACCCCAGTATCAAACCCCATGACCATTATGCCCATGGTGCGTGGTGCCCCTCCTGTTGAGCCATCCCCGCCAGGTCTCCCACCGGGTCCCAGGGTGCCAGGTTGGATGCCTGACTCCAGACTGTCGCCGGTATACCGAGTCTGCACGCTTGCCTGTACCGAGACCACATGGTCTATATCGCTGAGCTTGTCTACGTCTTCCTGGGCCAGTGGCTCACCACCTCCCATCCCTCCAAAGGATCCCGCTGGCCGTATCGTGATCTCCGTGCCAATCTGCGTCCCGATCGACTCTAACTGGCTCTCGGTAGCATCATGAACGGTGAACATGATCAGGCCCAGCCCTATGCTGACCGCCAGCAGTGCTACCATCAGAGTCGTACGCAGAGGACTCCGAAATAGATTACGCAGTGAGCGACGGAGCATGTTCATGCCATGAACTCCCTTGATGCTCTCTTTGACAATCTCACCCGCATGGTCGTTCTAACCTCCTTTTGGTGGAATCTCAACTCTGAACAATTCACGCAAGCATAATCTTCTGAATCTGTCTTCATTTATCGCAGGCTTAAGATGGGGACTCTCCCAGCGTGGTATTGACCACTCTCTGCGCGCTGCCGCGATAATAGACAACGGTCACTTGATCACTTACCTGGTGAGAACCTATAGCTGAAATCAGGTCCTCGGCTGTGCTGATGTCTTTGTTGTCGATTTTGGTGACAACATCACCCGCTCTCAGGCCAGCCTTATCTGCTGGGCTTCCGCTACTTACCCTAACAATAAGCGCCCCTGTGTTGACCGACAGCCTGTAGTAACTCTGGATGGTTGAGGTAACCGTCGTCACCTGTACTCCCAGCCATGGACGGGACACCTTTCCATTCTCTATCAAGCTCTGCACCACAGGAATGATGGTATCAGTGCTTATGGCAAAGCCAATGTTTTCGGAATCGCTCACAATGGCTGTATTGATTCCCACTACTTGCCCCGCCATGTTCACCAGAGGTCCACCGCTATTCCCTTTGTTTATGGAAGCGTCAGTCTGGATCAGGTCGTAGAGCACCACGCCGGTGCTCAGTTCAATAGAGCGTCCCAGATTGCTGACTACGCCGGCAGTCCAGGTGGGGCCTCCCGGCAAAGCCAGGGCATTGCCCACCGCCACCACAGGATCAAGAACATTAAGCTGCTCCAAAGAACTGTTCAGGAAGTGCAGGTAGGTGAGATTATTAGCGTCAATTTTCACCACCGCAAGGTCGGTTTGCGGGTCGGTAGCTATGCTAGTTGCCTCATATGTACTTCCATCACTTAGAGTTACTGTCACCTTATTGGCATCCTCGACCACGTGATTATTGGTCACAATGTAACCGTCAGGGCTGATTATTATCCCTGTTCCCGCGCCTGTCTGTGGAACTGCCTGATAGAACCAGTTGTAGCTCACCGTTTCAGTAACGATGGAAACCACGGCGGGCCATACCTTTTCCACTAGCTCCCGAGTACTGAGCTGAGAGCCAACTGTCTCATCAATATATGGAGGACTTGAGTACGTTATCGTACTGCCGACGACGGAGCTGTTATTGTCTTGTGTCGTGGAGTCGTCCACTGTGGAGATAGAGTTTCCCACAGGGCTTCCTACCGTGGAAAGGGCGCCAGTTCGGTCAAGGACACCGCACCCCCAAACTGATACCAGGCTTATACTGAGAATCAGAAGAACAGCCACGAGAACAGACCTTAGCTTAAGCATTTTCTACCTCCTTTGCCGCGAAGACACTGCTTAATTTTCACAGTTCAGCTCAAACCACCTCACTCTTTTGTAAACGGCCTCCACCCAGCCACATCTCGGTATGACTCAAGCCTATCACACCAACATGAACCCTCCATGAATCGGAAGTGAACATTGAAGTTGAAGAGCGCAACCCTGCGATTTCATCTTCTGTTCATCTCGGTGTAATATAATGGCTTTACACTGGATGTCAGGAGAATGGCCATGCGGATTCTAGTCGTGGACGACGACAGACGGCTTTGCAGCATCATTAAGCGCGGTCTTATGGAGGAAGCGTACGCCGTGGACGTTGCTTATGATGGAGAGGAGGCGGAGTATCTGATAGAGGTCAATCCCTACGATCTCGTCATTCTAGATGTCATGATGCCCAGGAAAGACGGAATCCAGGTCTGCCGAGAACTCCGCTCGAAGCGGATAGACACAATGGTTCTGATGCTGACGGCCAGAGATGCTGTTGAAGACAGGGTGAAGGGACTGGATGCCGGGGCAGATGACTATCTGGTCAAGCCTTTCGCCTTCAACGAGCTTCTGGCCCGGATTCGGGCACTCCTGCGCCGGGAAGGAGCGTTCAAATCGCCCCAGCTTCGGGTCGGGGACCTGATTTTGGACACGCTCACCCGGCAGCTACGTCGTGGTCAAGAGGCGATCGACCTGACCACCAAGGAATACGCTATACTCGAGTACTTCATGAGGCACCCCAACATGGTCATTACGCGGACAATGTTAGAGGAACATGTCTGGAACTATGATTTCGATAGCATGTCCAATCTTGTAGATGTCTACATCCGACGATTGCGGAGCAAGATAGACATTGAGGGAGAGGATAGCGTAATCCAGACGGTAAGAGGCGCTGGCTATCGACTGAGAGCACAATGAGTTTCCTTCATAGCATCAAGTTCAGGTTCACTGTCTGGTATTTGTTGGTGCTGATCATCCTTCTGAGCATCCTGAGCACGGTTGTTTATTTCCACATGTCGCGCAGCCTGAATAACAACCTTGACAATTCGCTGGAACTGCGAGCCACGCAGCTACAGAGCATCCGTACAATTCTTGACAGCATCAAGCAGGGGGAATTCCAGCAGGAGCTGGGCGAAATCGTAGTGCTATACTACTACTCTGGAGACACACTGGTACAGGTGTCCTCCAGAAACATAAGCGTCACCCTGGACAGCCAATTCGTTGAACGGGCCATCGACGGTGAGAGTTCCTTCGTCACCGTCCACACAACAACAGGAGAAGAGGTACGGCTTTACGCGGCTCCCATCCGTCTGCCAGGGCCCGGGGGCGGGACCGGCGTCCAGCAAGCAGCCGTTGTTGTCGGTCGCTCCACAAAGGATATAGAACAAGCGTTGGACGGCCTGGTGCGGACACTTAGCATTGCAGTCCCTCTGACGCTATTAGTGGCTGCCGGAGGAGGCGTTTTCCTTGCCAGGCGGGCACTCAAGCCCGTGGATCAAATCTCCCAAACAGCACAGGATATCGGCGGGGGGGACTTGAGTCAGCGCATTGAAGTCAATACCAGGGACGAACTGGGTAGGCTCGCCTCCACTCTTAATCAGATGATAGGACGATTGCAAAGAGCATTCAAGCGACAGCAGCAGTTCACCGCTGATGCCTCGCACGAGCTTCGCACTCCACTGGCAGTGATTCAAGCGGAGTCTTCTCTTGCTTTGCAGAAGGACAGATCTGCGAGCGACTATCAAAAGTCTCTTGAATCTGTCAGCCAAGAGGCAAACCATATGTCCGCGATCATTGATAGATTGCTTACCCTGGCCCGGGCTGACGACGGAAAGGATCGATTGACTTTTCAAGAAGTCAACCTGGCCAAGCTGATCCAAGATCTGGGTGCGGACGCAGAAATACTCTGTCAGGAAAAAGGACTGAGATTTCACCTGGGTGAGGCGCACGATCTGATAGTGAAAGGCGATGAGGCCATGCTGAGGCAACTGTTCCTTAACCTTCTGGACAATGCCACCAAATATACGCCAAGTGGGGGAACCGTCTCGGTCTCGTTTCGCACAGAGGGACAGATGGCGGTCGTGGCGGTCAGCGACACAGGAATTGGAATCGCTCCGGAGGACATGCCTTTCATCTTCGAACGGTTCTACCGCGTTGACAAAGCTCGCTCTCGCGCCGGAGGGGGCGCTGGACTTGGGTTGGCGATATCCCAGCACATTGCCAAGGCTCACGGAGGGAAGATAGAAGTCGAAAGCCAGCTAGGGAAAGGGAGCACTTTTACTGTGTCGTTGCCTCGCCTGAAGCAGGCTTGAGCCATCACGACGGAATGGACACAATGCAGCCAAGTCAATTCCGCTTCAGGTTGTGGTTAGAGTAGATAGATAGCATCAGTCTGGTGCCTCGAAATATGAGACCGTTCGCTACGCTCAGGGTGACAACGTCCATAGTTGTTATTCTGATCCGCCGCAGAGGCTGTGAATTTATTGCCCCTTCAAAGCTGGAAATCGTGAGTTGCCGAAGCTACGGCCCGCATTTTTTCACAGCCTCGCAGGCGGAGAAGAATCTCGGTTGTTACGCGGAACTACCCTGCAGTATGAGAGTGCAGTATTGTTGGGCACGGGGTATCTGCAAGTGGCGTCAGTTTTGCTTAATTGAAGAGAGCCTTTTCTGCAAAAGACTGGAGGGCACCTCAAGAGTGCCCTCCATATTAGTCCTCTATTTTTCGGCTAGACCTCATCGGTTCTAGCTCGAGGTGGGCTATGCCACCTAAACATAGGCTTCCAGCCGCCTACTAGCTTTGGCCGCCCTGCCTTCATCAGGCAGGGCACTACTTGTCAACTTGCCAGACACCATACCTTGCCTGGAGCTTCATGGCTCACCTCCCGATCTCTATTTCGGATGGCTTAACCTTAACCCAGCTCCGATAGATAATTATATCACAATGAACTCCATTCGTCAACTCTTATGCGATGCTTTACTCACTGGACAAAATGGTATGAACATGGGAGAGACTGGCATAAATTGTCCGACTCTATGTCTGATTGGTCGATGGCATTACTGAGTTCTCTTCCCTCACGTACCAGACACTAAGGTGCACAAAACTTCTTCAGCCTGTGAATCCATTAGGCTGATTGCAGAGGAACTGCGTCGTCTCGTCCGTTAGGCCGGGACCTCCAGGACCTCGTCCCCTTTCAGTTTGCTTATCTCATCTTCAGACAATTGCAGCAATTCGCGGCAAATCTCCTCGGTGTGCTGACCCAGCAGAGGCGCTGCTGTGCTTGGGCGAAGCGTCATATTCGATATCTTGAAGGGTATACCCGGATAAAGCCTTTTCCCAGCTACAGGATGGTCTAACTCTATGATGGCACCCAACCATTTAAGCTGCGGGTCATTGATGGTGTCGATAGAGCGCTGTGCCACTCCAGCGGCCACTCCAGCGGCCTGCAATGTGTTCATCACCTCAATGGGGTCACGTTCAATGGTCCATTGCTCCACCAGTCTGTCCAGCTCATCGACATTTCTTAATCGGCTGACAATGTCGGCGACTTTGGGATCCCTCGTCCAGCCAGGATTACCGATGGCCTTACAGAACCTCTGCCACTCGTCGTTGGTGAATACGCTTATAGCACACCACTGGTCATCACCCTTGCAGCGATAGCAGCCATACGGGGCAGCATACAAGCTTCTGTTCCCCATCGCCTTCGGCACCCGTCCATTTACCGTGTACTCCAGGCAGAACTCGCCGATGAGAGAGGCTGCCACCTCTACCTGGGACATATCGATGAACTGGCCCTTGCCTGTGCGGCGCCTGTAGTCAAGGGCAGCCAGCACTGCCACCACAGCCTGCTTGCTGGCTATGTGGTCTGGCAAGGGAACATTAGAGCCTACAGGATAAGGGTCGTCGGGGTGAGCCCACAGGTTAAGCACGCCCGAGGCCGCCGCCAGCATGGGGCCGTAGGCCTGATAGTCGCTGTACGGGCCTCCTGACCCAAAACCCTGACTGCTGATATAGATGATGTCAGGCTTGATGCGGTGCACGCTATTGTAGCTGAATCCCAGGCTTGCCATTACACCACCCCGGAAGTTCTCCCCGATAATGTCAGCCTTCTTGATGAGCTGCCTGACGAGCTTTTTCCCCTTCTGAGTTCTCAAGTTCACCCCAAAGCTGCGCGTATTGCGATTCGTCTCGTTGAACCCAGGAACGCTGTTAATATCGAACCCGATGGTTCTCATGAAATCCATATTTTCCTTCGACTCTATTTTGATGACGTCGGCTCCGAGTTCGCCCAGAATCTTGCCGAAGTCGGGCATTACGGCACCGGTGCTAAAGCTTACTACTCTTACGCCTTCCAGGGGAGCACTGGGCATTTTGACCTCCTTCTATATGACCCCAGCCCGTCTGAGGGCTGCCAGTTCATCCTTTGATAAACCCAATTCCTGGCAATAGAACTTCTCATTATGTTCGCCGAGGCAGGGAGCAGCGCGCCGCATTCGACAGGGAGTCCGACTCCACTTGTACGGAGACCCTGGACAACTGAATTTGCCCACCACCGGGTGTTTCATTTCAACGAAGAATTTCCTGGCCTTGGTATGGGGGTTATTGACAAAACCAGCTACGTCCCATATAGGAACGATGGGAACCCCTTCCCTGTGTCCCGCCTCAAAAAGCTCGACCATGGTGTACTTGGTAGTGAACTCCAGCATCAGAGCATATAGGTCAGCGGCATTAGCAATGCGGTATATAAACTCTCTCCATTCCGGCAGGCGTAGCACCTCAGGCTCGCCCAGCACCCTGAGCAAGGCATCCCACTGCCTTGGAGTGAGAGCTACCACCCGAACGTATCCGTCCTTACAGGGATAAACCGGGTAAATGGAAGCCCCCATCCGCCCCTCCGGCGCCGGCGGTGGAGCATCAGGGAAGATGTTATAAGAGTAGATCGGCACCATCCAGGGATAAAGGCCCAGGCGTGCAGACTCGTGCACCGAGATATCAATATATTGTCCCAATCCTGTGCTGCCGCGATGATAGAGCGACACCACAATAGACACAGCAGCAATAAGAGAAGCCGCATCGTAGACGGGCGTACCTGGTATGTTACAGGGTGGCTTCTCGGGAAAGCCACTGGTAATCATGGTGGTGCTCAGGGCAAAATCAACAATGTCAGAACCTTTCCAATCCTTGTAGGGCCCGGTCTGGCCAAACTCGGTGATGCTCGCCTCAATCAGGCCGGGGTTTATCTCTTTCAGCACTTGGTAGTCCAACCCCACCCCCTTCATATACCCTGGAGGATTGGTTTCCACCAGGACATCCGCTGTCTTCACTAGTCTCTTGAAAATAGCCTGGCCGTCAGGGCTTTCTAGGTTCAGGGTTATCCCATATTTATTGGCATTGCGGAAAAGGAAGTAGAGGCTTTTCTCTTTGTGCGGCACATCGCCTGCAAAGGGTGGAATGTCCCGGGTCGGATCACCCTCAGGCTTTTCAATCTTAATAACCTCGGCGCCCATGTCCGCCAGTATCTTAGTGCAGCAGGCGCCCTTACTATCGGTGAGATCCAGGATCCGGTATACGCTCAGCGCGCCTTCCTGGCCTTTTGGCACGTAGCACCTCCTTTCACAGTTGAGCTCTTCAGTAGCAATTCTTGATTCTGGCTTGCAGCCAGCACCGCGAAAAACGAGACTCAGCCAAGATTAGACACACTCCTCTTTGCTCCCCTCCCGCCAGATAGGGTGAGGGTGAACCAGCATTTTCGGACTAAAACAACAAGAAGAGGAGATATCTTCTCGAACTATAGCCGTTTTCGCTGAAAGCCAAGAGCAATTTTCATTCTAAATAATACCTCAATATCCTCCCTTTGAGAAGGTCGGCTCCTCGCACACGGGTCTACACTCTTAAATTGTGAAAGACGCCCCCTTGTTGCAAGACACTCGCCAATCTCTGTAGCTTTGCTCGCTATCTACTTCTGCCAGGCTTGGGGTAGTTAACCCTACAAGCTATGCCAGGCTGCTGGAGGCGCTGATGCAGTACCCTGTGCTTGTTCTGGCCTGGCGACTGAAGAAGGCATTTCGGGTCTGGTATGGCTATGGCAGGCGGGCAGACGCTGAAGCCGGGCTGGCCCGATGGGAAGATGCAGCAAGAGAAGACGGCCCTACCGTCCTCCCCCTCGTTTGACATCTTCGTCACTGGGCTAGCGCTCCCGCCAGGTAGACGGGCGGTGGCCGCGCCCGGCCGGCGCGAAAAGATTGACTATGGCTGCCACTATGACGCCAAATATGAAACCACCGATGTGGGCCCAGTAGGCGATTCCGCCGGTCTGAGTGGAAGGTCCCAGGGAGCCGAGTCCTTCGAAAAATTGGAGTAATATCCAGAAACCAAGCAGCACGACTGCCGGAATGCGAACGAAGACGATGAATATGAAGATTACCAGAGTGCGTATACGGCTCAAGGGATAAAGCAAGAAGTAAGCTCCCAGGACTCCAGCTATGGCGCCACTGGCCCCGATGGTGGGCACCTCAGAGTGCATGCTGACCGCTATCTGCATCCAGCTAGCGGCAACGCCTGCGCTGATGTACAACAACAGGTAGGGGATATGACCAAAGCGATCCTCGATGGTCTTGCCGAAGACCCAAAGAAAGAGCATATTGCTGGCGAAGTGCATCCAGTCACCGTGGAGAAACATGGAGGTAAACAGAGTTATCCAGTCGGAGAAGGGGGTCGCTATGTCAAAACTTCCCGAGGGTGTCCCCAGGATCTGGTAACCGATTCCCCGGGTCAGTTCGGAGGGGATCATTCCGAACCGGTAGAATAGCACCATGCGGTCGGTCTGGCCGAGGGTCACCTCGTAGATGAAGATAACAGCGCACAGAGCGACAAGCGATAGGGTGACTATCGGAAATCGTCGTCTTATGATGTCAGGATCGGATATCGGCAGCATAGTATTTTCGGCGCGCTGTTAGCTGTACAGCATCATACAGCAGTGATGGCTTCCATCACAAGAGCGCTGTGCTTGGCGGTTCACGTGAAGAGACGGAGGCAACGAATGAAGTTTATTGGAGAGATGTGCCCCGTGCTGCCATAAGGCAGTTTAGCTTGATTTGCGCCTCAGCATCCGATATACTGCTTATAAGTTTGTCGGTTGAATAATTCGTTGAAGTCAAGAAACAACACAAGCGCAGGCCCTGCAAGTCTGCCCCTCGGTATATCGTCGGTTCAACAAATCTGGTCTAAAGTATTCGGCTGCGCCCGATAGATTAGGAGGTTAAATTGGCATCAGCACTAAGCGGTATTAAGGTCCTGGATATGACTGGGCTAGGCCCCTCCTCCATAGCTGCTATGATGCTAGGGGACATGGGAGCCGAGGTTATCAAGATTGATCTGCCTCCAGGCGGTGGGAGCCGAGGGGTGGGTGATGGTATTCCTTTTATGCCAGAAGATCAGGAAGAGGTTGACAGGGCCAACGCATGGATGGCCACCAACAGGAACAAGAAGAGCGTGGCAATCAACCTCAGGACCGAGGCTGGGCAGCGGATCTTCCAAAAACTGGCCCAGACCTCCGACGTCATCATCGAGAGCTTCCGTCCCGGGGTAATGGATCGCATGAACGCCGGGTACCAAGCTATATCGAAGATAAACCCCAGGATTATCTACTGCTCCGTCTCAGGCTATGGACAGACCGGCCCGTATCGCAATTTCCCTGGCCACGATGCTAACTACTCCGGCATGGGCGGCGTTCTCGGCCTCACTGGCGAAAGCCAGGAAGGCAAGCCGGTTATCGCCCTCAACATAGTGGCCGACATAGCCGTCGCCGTGTTTGAGGCAGTGATCGGCATCCTGCTGGCCGTTTGCGCCCGCGAGAGGACGGGTCGTGGGCAGCATGTAGATATCTCCATGACAGATGGCGTCGTCTCGCTTCTTATTGGAGTGCCTGGAGCAGGAGAGTACTTGTATAGCCAGGCCTTGCCGCGACGAGGTGAGACCATGACTAGTGGTAATCGGCCTTATTACGCCGTATATCAAACCAAGGATAACAAGTACCTCACCGTTTGCCCTATCGAGCCGCGTTTCTGGGGCAACCTGTGCCGTGCCATCGGTCGCGAAGACCTCATACCTCAACAGTTTGATCCGAGCATGGAAGGCGAGCTACGTAGCCAGTTAAGCCGTATCTTACTGACGAAGTCCAGAGACGAGTGGTTTGAACTTCTCACCAAAGCAGATGTGCCGGTGGGCAAAGTCCTGGACATGGACGAGCTATTCTCAGACCCCCAGGTACTGCATCGCCAGATGATCATGGAGTTGAAACATCCCAAATTTGGAAAGGTGAAGCAGATCGGTATCGGCATAAAGCTCTCAGACACGCCAGGTGAGGTGCGCGCCTTGGCACACCGCCTAGGGCAGGACACCAATGAAGTGCTCTCCGGCCTGGGTTATTCCCAGTCTGAGATGAAGGAATTACGCCAGCAAGGGGCGATCTACTAGCAATATTTGCCTGATCCTCTCCTGACGAAGCTAGGATACTGCTTTGCTCCGTGCGTCAAGGCCGAAGGACTCATCGTAGGAGGCATCTCATGGACGCTATCGAAGCAATCAATAGCCGGAAGAGCGTACGCGCCTTCAAACCGGACCCCGTTCCCAGAAGGATCCTCCAGAAGATCATGGAGGCCACCCTCAGGGCACCGTCGTGGGAGAACACGCAGCCATGGGAGTTTGCCGTACTCGGCGGAGAGGCCATGAGAAAGGTGAACGATGCTTTCATGGAGAAGATGAGAGCCTGGCAGAAGCCCCACCTCGACCTCCCCTGGCCCAAGTTCACGGGGCCTTACCTGGAGCGAGCAAAAGCGGACGGAAGACAGCTTTTCCGCGAAATGGGGATAGCCAAAGACGACGCGTCGGCGATCATGAACTGGCGGCTGGCCTCCACACAATTTTTCCATGCTCCCAATGGAGTAATAGTATACATGGATGCCTCGCTAGGAGAGTGGTCGCTGGTAGACATAGGCATAGCTCTCCAAACCCTCATGCTGGCGGCCTGGCACTATGGCGTAGGCACTTGTGCTCTGGCTGCTGCGGTGACTTATCCTGACGTCCTCCGCAGTCTGCTGAACATACCGGAGTCGAAACGTATCGTGGTAGGCGTGGCCCTGGGGTATCCAGACTTTTCCAGCCCCGCGGTGAAATTCCGCACCGAACGCGAACCACTGGAAAGACTGGTGAGCTGGCACGGCTTTGACTGAGCGCAGTCTCTTTCCGTGATTGCGAGCGGAGCGAAGCAATCTGGTGGGGTGATGCACCACCCCTGGATTGCCACTCTCGCCGCCGGTGAGCTCCAATCACAACGCAAGCAAACCCCCCACACATTCATCACTCCTGATAAGATAGTGTTTTTCATCCTTCGAGGTGCCAATAACTGGCATAACCGATTACGATCCTCCCCAGGCGCAGAAGAGTCTGGGTCGTTACGCCGAACCATGCAACAACATACTAATCTGCCTCTGAGTGATACGTCATGCCGCAGATGGAGACCAGGGAACCGCCGTCCTCGCTGGCCGGACATTGGGCGTAGCCCGTCGGTGATCCCTTGACCTTGGGCAAGACCGACAGCATAAGATATATGGGTGGCAGCCCGCAGATTCGCATCTGGTCGCCTTCGGTTCTGATCACCTCAAAGAGGCGCTCTGCCTCTGCATTGACCAGAGTGTCGATTAGCTTTTGATCGTGGGAGGCCAGTCTGGCTCGGCCTAAAGTGTCCAGCGGGGCGCGATCTCCAAAAGCAGGACCCACATGTGCAAGATCGGCTGCGGCTATCACCACTGTCCGACGCGGGGTCGCCACCCTTCTGAGCGCGGCCACAGTACCGGATATCAGATTGGCTCGCAACGGGCTTTCGCCATGGTCAATGAACGGCTGGAAAGAGCCACACAGCACCGGCAATATGGGGCACGGCTTGTCTCTCAACAAATGATGCAGCCAGAGAATCGCTGTCTCCACGGAATGTTCGCCACGGTGATGTAGCTCATAGCGGAACACCTCGTCTCCCACCTCCCGGGCGACCTCATCCGCCACATCCTGGGCTGTTGGTATTATCCCCCACGGAGTCTGGTAGTTCTGTCTGGTCAATGTGACTTCTCCATTTGCCGCCATGTGGTCTGTTCCCAAAATGATGACCAACTCGGCTGCTTTGATTGCCGTCGCTGCCTTGGCCCATACGCTGGCATAGACAGGCCCACCTCTGGGAAAGTCAATATGGGGACTTATCAGGCCCTTGATTTCTGTGGTGGGACGCGGGTTGGCATCTGACACCTGATTCAGATATTGCTGCAAATAGGTGCTCAATTCTTGCGGGTCTGATGGGCAAGACCTGCCGGGAAGGGTATGTGAACGGCAGGCAGCCGAGCGATAGTCAGTAATGGCAGCCCTGTAGGCTTGAGCGAAACGATCATTGTCCAGAAACAGAGCCTGGTCGAGAGCGGACAGGAGTTGTTCCAGCGTGGTGAGGCTCAGCGGTGTAGCGGTGCGCAGCTCAAAGCCTGTCTTCAGTGTCCCGATGTCCCGTGTCCCGTCCATCAGAGTCAGCAGCAGGGTTAAAGGGTATGGGATGAAGATCGCCGCCTGGCTTATGCCCAGGGGGTCAGTCAAAAGGATTCCCTGCCGGCCTTGGTGTACCGTTGGTTGAGTTCTAACTTCTCGAAGCTTAAGTTGCACTGCTCAAAGAGGGAGGATCACAGGCTTATGCCGAAGACACCCACAGGCACAACTGAAAGATATCCCATGTAGATTGCAAGCAATGGGCTTGCCCTTTTGTCAACAAGAAACCGATGAAGGTGATCGATTTTATCCGTTACGAAGGGGTTTCTGCTTCGACCTTCTTTCGGGGCTCACCAGGCTTGACCCCGTACTTTTTCGTCCTTGCCCGGCACCAGAAGCAGCCGCCGAAGGTTATAACTGTCTCAATCCTTAGCAAGGCCTTATACAGCCGGCTGCCTCTTCTTGCTCCGGTGCAAATAGGGCACCCGTACTCGCAATAGTCGGGATCGTTTCGGTGGAAGATGGGCATCTTCCAGCCTCCCCACCCATACTTCTTGGGCGCACTCTCCTGGCTCATCCTTCCCTCCTTTTCAGATGAGGCTGTTTAATTTCAAAAGGTCCCCGATCTTAGCTTCAAGCTCTGAACCCGCCACTCCCTCTTTCTATCACAGAGCGAGATTATCGTTCGATAGGCCCTATCCCCGACGGCCTCTTTGACTTGTCTAGCGCCCTTCCAAGAGCTACACAAGTAACCGGGTGTTTTGCAACTGCTGGTCTACCTTTGACAATCATGAGTATAGACCCAGTCAAATCGTAGTTTCAACATTCCCCTGTAAATGGACACCACCTCTTTCTTCTCTGCAAATCTACACACTTCATATTACGCTATTGCTGGTACACTCGCTGCCCCGACAGATGCTCCAAGCAAGCGCACTACAAAGCCTGATCCTTACCTGAGATTGCAAGCCACGCGTGTCCACTTAGACAGCCGCAAAATGCTGTAGCGTTAGCATATCCCAATAATCACGCGTCTGGGTGAACCGGCGAACGGCACAGGCCGTCTCGAGTGGGAATGCAAGAGCAAGGACAACAGACAGGGGCCTAGCTACAGTCGTTGACAATGGTCATCAAATATGTTAAAATATGCGTAAATAATAATATACTAATATAGTTTATACCATGATCGAAGAGTTGGCCAGAAGCACCGATAAGAAAAAGATAACAGAGATCTTCCGACGCCAGTCCGAAGTGTGCAAATCACTAGCCGATCCCAACCGGCTGATGATGATCCATGAATTGAAGGAGGGGGCAAAGTCTGTCACGGAGCTGGCAGAGAGGCTCGGGCTGAAGCAGTCAAATACCTCACAGCACCTCGCGGTGCTGCGGAAGGCCGGTGTGGTTAACCCGCAGCGGCAGGGCAACATTATCTACTACAGTCTGACCACTCCCAAGATAGCAGCAGCGTGCGATATGGTGCGCCAGGTGATTGCAGAGGAACTTCAAAGAGGCCATGACCTCAGGGAAATGCTCTGAGATCATGAGATATGTGAAGAAGGGAGAACGGCTGGTGCCGTAGGGAAGGAGAACGGAAATGTCAGTGCAAGGATACCAGTGTCAGAGATGCTGGGCGACCTTCAGGGAAGAGCAGTCTTGTGGCCTAGGGAAGGACTCCGATCTGAAGTGCCCAACATGCAACAGCACCGATGTGAAGAAGGTAGAATTGCCCGAGAGCTGGATAGACAGGGTGCGCAGCGGAATTCGCTTCGGCTGAAAGTAGTCTGATAGAGGCCGTGAGCCTAATCTAATACACAAAAACAGATGCAGCAGCGAATGAAGCCGCCTCTCAGGGTCTGAGATAGAGGGAGGTTATCTATGGGCAACACGACTATGGGCCACCCCTCCTATCTTGAAAGGAAATTTGGGGGTAGCGTTTCCTTCCGTAAGATGGAACGGAAACTCTACGGCCACGATATCGCCGAGATCCCGAAGCTCATCAAACCTCTCATTAGGAACACCACTCCTGACGCTGTCGTCCAGCCACAGTCCGAGGAGGAGTTGGTGGAGCTAGTGCGATGGGCAGTCCAGAACAGGATACCGCTCACGCCTCGGGGCAGGGCCACATCCGGTTACGGCGGTGCTATCCCTGTAAGAAGGGGTATAGTGGTGGACTTCTACCACATGAATAAGGTCCTCCGCATTGATGCTGAGGCAAAGACAGCCACGGTGCAATCAGGTATTATCTGGGAGAAATTGGATAGAGAGCTGGCCAAATGCGGCCTAATGTTGCGCCTCTACCCCACCAGCTACCCTTCATCCAGCGTGGGCGGGTGGCTGGCACAGGGTGGGGCGGGCATTGGCTCCTATGAGTCGGGATGGTTCCGCGGCAATGTGGTCAGCGCCCGCGCAGTAACGGCCGACGGCAACGCGAAGGAGTTCAGCGGTCAGGATCTCGACATCATCGCAGATGCCGAGGGCATCACCGGATTGATCAGCGAAGTGACGCTCCGTGTCCAGCCTCTGGAGAAGCTGGATGTAGTGGCTATCGCCTGTCCGGACGCTCACAATCTACAGCGCCTTGTGCAAATTATCGTTGATAATAAACTGCCGATCTGGTCACTCGTCTTCATTAACCCTTACATGGCAGAAATGAAGAACAGGGCTCCGCTGCGGGAGCACCACAGCCATCCCGACGAGGAACGCGTGGTGCTGCCGAAAGCCTACATCATCACCCTGGCCTTCCGAGCTAGAGATCGCCAGACTGTGGTAGGCATGCTACAAACCATGCTCCAGTCTTGCCAGGCCGAGATTCTGAGCAGCGAGATCGCTCAGCATGAATGGGAAAACCGTTTCAAGCTCATGATCGTGAAGCGCCTGGGGCCCAGCCTGGTGCCGGCCGAGGTAGTAATACCCCTTTCCAAACTGGGCGACGCCATGACAGATATAGAACAGCGGGTGAACCAGCCCATTGTGAAGGAGGGCGTGGTCCTTCGCGAGGGCGCCAACGGTCAGCCAGAGGTGGTCATCCTGGGATTCATCCCCAGCGACCAGCGCCGATTCAGCTACAATTTGGTGTTCACGCTGACGCTGACCATAATGAAGATCGCTGAGAAGCACGGTGGGCGGCCCTTCGCCACTGGCCTTTACTTCGCCAGCAAAGCGAGGGAGGTACTGGGGAAGGAAAAGGTGGCCACATTGAGAAAATTCAAAGCTACCACAGACCCGCATAGCATCCTGAATCCAGGAAAGGTCATCCACAACGGCATGATGGGCACCATGATCAATATCGCCAGCACCTTGGAACCTTTTACCCGGCCCTTGGCCAACCGCGTAGTCGTCGAAGTCAGCGAAAGGCCCTCAGTATCTAGGCGTGGCATTCCCGCGGACGTGGCCTGGTATGCCTATGCCTGTTCGCAGTGCGGCTATTGCGTTGAGGAGTGCGACCAGTTCTACGGCCGAGGCTGGGAAAGTCAGAGCCCTCGAGGCAAATGGTACTGGCTGCGAGAATATATGGAAGGCCGCGAGGAGTGGGACCAGTTCATGGTAGACACCATGCTCGTCTGCACGACATGTGAGCTGTGCAATCTGCGCTGTTCTGCTTCGCTGCCTATCGAACCATCCTGGACGAAGCTACGAGGCCTGCTTGTTCATGATAGAGGGAAGATGACATTCCCACCCTTCGAGATGATGGCGTCAGCCACCCGGAAAGAGGGCAATATCTGGGCCGGCTATCGTAAGGATCGCGCTGCCTGGTTTCCTCTGGATCTAATGGAGAAGCACGGGCCATCCCGTCAAGCCAGAGCAGTCTATTTCGCCGGCTGTACCGCCAGCTACGTAGAAAACGACATCAGCATGGCCAGCGTCCGACTGCTGGATAAGGCGGGTGTGGACTTCACCTACCTGGGCCCGAAAGAAAGCTGCTGTGGGATTCCCATGCTGGTGGCCGGCCGATGGGATGTATTTGAGGAGATACTGCGGCGCAACATTGGGGTGGTCAAGGAGGTGGGGGCTGACACGGTTATCGCATCCTGTCCAGCGTGTGACATGATGTGGCGGCAGGTGTACCCCGACTGGGCGAAGAAACTGGGCATCGACTACGGCATCAAGGCGAGGCACTACAGCGAGGTGATCGCTGAGAAAATCAAGGCCGGCGAGTTCACTTTCCCCAAGCGGGATGGCCAGCCGGTGACGGTGACCTGGCATGACTCATGCCATATCGGCCGCGTATCCCGTGTCTACGAGCCGCCGCGCCAGGTACTGCAAGCCATACCCAATGTCAAACTGGTGGAGATGAAGCTCAACCGCGAAGAAGCGCACTGCTGCGGAAGCGTTCTCACACTAATCAAGGAGCCGCCGGTGGCGGCGGAGATAGGTAAGATGCGACTGGATGAAGCAGCGGAAGTTGGTGCTCATGCGGTGGTATCTCTTTGTCCTTGCTGCCAGTTCCAGTTTCGGGTGACCGCCAACAAGAAACAGATGCCCATCGAGGTGGTGGATCTGGCGCATTTTGCTGCCTCTGCTCTTGGCTACGATTTTCCCGACCCCAACCCCGAGGTGCAGAGGCAATGGGCGGTCTTCGAGAGCATGATCGCCCTCATGAGCCCGCGGGGTTTTGCCGACCTGATGGGCACCATGTGGCCGGAAATGATTGATGCCATGCCCTTCGGCATGGGGCGGATGATGCGGGTGATGGGCAAGATTCCAGGAACGCTGGAACTGATGCGGCCTGTGTTCCCTATCCTGTTCCCCAGGCTGCTGCCGATGATGATGCCCAAGGTGATGCCAGTGATGTTGAAGCGGGTAGCCGAGCGTATCCCCATGCCTGACTACATGGCAGAGCAAATGCCTGAGCTAATGCCCAAGGTCATGGGTAAGCTCATGCCTCATATGATCGGTGACGTAGTGCCACTGGTCACCCAACCAATGATAGATTACCTCATGGGAAAGAGCGGGGAGCAGACTGGCTCTAGCTAGTGCTTGGCTGCAACAATTCACGTTACGTCGGTGAGACAAAGACCCTTCTCCGCCTGCGAGGCTGTGAATTTATTGCCCCTTCAAAGCTGGAAATCGTGAAGGGCCGAAGCTACGGCCCGCATTTCTTCACAAACTCTGCGGCGGATCAGGGTGACAAAATAGGCCTATCATTGCTGAGCGTAGCGAAAATTTCGGGGGCCGTACGCATGGGAAAAGCTGATGCAAGTCTATCTGGGATTTGGCGTCGGAGAAGCTCGGGAAGGAACAGAAATCAAAAGGGAGGAGGTACTTGCTGTTGCCTGACATTTACACACCTATTCACAAGACCTCCCTGAAAACTGTATAGTATGTCCTGGACACCGCACAAGGCACCATAATCCGTGAGTGGTACAGGTCGGGGGGGGTGCGAGAGCAGTTTTGCCACCTCTCGTGCCGCTCTTTGTGTCCAGAGCAAGCCACAGACGACCCGCCGCGGGGTTTTCATGTGGCTTACATAGAGGGGAACCCGACTTTTCCCCTTTTTTC
>Ga0194110_10002484_pt1 | contig 23384 bp, 23 predicted proteins | sample TA2Kig1200mmetaG_FD_146192 | JGI IMG/M metagenome (GOLD analysis project Ga0194110, IMG submission 146192) | Freshwater microbial communities from Lake Tanganyika, Tanzania - TA2015032 Kigoma Deep Cast 1200m | ecosystem: Environmental > Aquatic > Freshwater > Lake | place: Tanzania: Lake...
CGGATCGCAGAAGACTATCAAGCTCCCCTGTCTCTTCCAACTTGTCCATGCGGCCTAATGTGCCGATAACTTTCTGCCGGACATGTCCTTTATTCCATATGCTTTTTACAATTTGAAGATATCTTCTGGGACCTGATGGTTTTACTCTTATAAACATGACACCATTATAATAAGCTTTATTGTAAGTTTTGTCAAGCTTTTTATGCTATTAACGTGGCACTATGTTTTAGCGGTTTTTTGAAATGCTTTTCTCGTAGATTGGCTTAAATACTATGTTTTTAATTTCTCTAATAGGCTCTTTTAGGTCGCAACTGTAGAAGATGGGTTAAAATATTTCAATACTTTCATTAAAGACAGTTACTCTTCGAATTCATCACCCTATTTGATACTCTTAATCTTTTCGAGTGTATCACTATAAATTAGTTTTTTTGCAGGGTTAAGCTCAATTGCCTTCTGTGCGAACTTTTCTGCTTCATCAAGGTTTTCCCTTTTTGTGAAGTAAAGCCATGCGAGATTATTATAAGCATCAGCGTTTTCAGGATTTTTCTTTATAGCCTTCCTGTAATATTTCTCAGCATCATCTAATTCATTCTTCTGAAAATAGATATTCCCAAGATAAAGATATGCGATTGGCAGTTTTTTGGAAGCTCTATCATATTCCTTTATCGCATTGTCTAATTCACCTTTTTTTTCATAAGCAACACCCAAGTTAAGATGCTCTTCAGGGCTGAGTGGATCATCAAGGACAATAATCCGAGGCATTGCACAGGCAAAAAGACATATTGCTAAGAGCATAGGGCAAAGAGTTATTGATGGATGAAACTGATACCATACCCTTGACTGTTTGGCAATTAATTTTCTCTTTGCTCTTTTCTCTCTGCTCTTTATCTGGGTTTTATTAGCAGTGTCCAGTTGTTTGTTTTCCTCCACGTCTTAATAAAATTGTCTCCGGGTATAAATTTACCTTCATCCTTTCCTGAATTGACTATAACACCATGTTCATTATATCCGATAACAACCATAAAGTGGTTCACCTGATAGAGGGAAAAACCGTAATCTACAAGGACAATGACTGGATAGCCAGATCCGATATTCTTTTTTAAATCATCCATATTTCCCTTATATTGAATTGAGTTCAATCCCTTTTTCTGGGTATAAAGGATCATATCAATGGTTAATGTCCCTCTTGTAGATTTACTATAAATTTCTTTTGCAATATCATCAGGTGTCACATCAATTCCCCAGTAGTTCAATACCGCTGCAAGGGAAGCCGGACCACATTGGTAATCCTCTTGAGGATAAAATGGAACTTTATTTATGAGTATTGGAGTTGAATCAAATCGAACAGATACTGTTGAACAAGCACCGAGCATGACCCCTATAATTATGGGAAATATGTACTTGAGGAATTTCATTTAGCAACAGATTATAAAATGACTTGTGTCCGTTATTCGCAGCAAGCATCGCTTTTCTTCGCAATAAATACTGAATAACGGACACAAAAAAGCCATACGAAACTACTTGGTCACAATAACTTTGTGCCCTGTTAATTGTAGTATTACTATAACGAGTATCACTATCACGAGGAGCGCAATAATCACTCCCAGAGCGTCGCCACCCACTTTCAGTTCATCAAGCTGCAGAGCAAGTTGGTGGATCTGCTGGTCACTGAGCTGGTTGAGTCTTTTCTGGATTTCATCCTGTGTGAGACCGAGCTGTGCAAGCCTTTCAGTTACTGCTTTCAGCTCCAAAACTTTCTGTATTTTTTCAAGGTCAGCAGTCCTGTCTGCTTCTGTGAGGGCAATTATCTCTGAGGGTGCAAGACCTGCATCTACCCTCGGTGCAATGCCTATTATGAACATCGCGATAGCGAGATACCACGTTACATACTTCATAAATGGCATCTTCATCTCATTCACCTCCTTTTCTTTTGTTTTCTTCGACTTCGTCAATAAAATGTAAGTTTTTACTATTTCTCTCCAAAAAGTTCTTCTTCCTGTTTGTACTTCATCCGTTTCACAAGCCCTTCATAGGAACTCGTACGGATAATTTTACTAAATTGAGTTCTGTAGTTATTTACGAGACTCACGCCTTCTATGACCACATCATACACTTCCCATTTATTATTTTTCTTCAGGAGCCTGTATTCTATTGGTATATCAACATTCCTTTTCGTGATTATTTTGGTTTTTACTATGGCATATCCATCATCTACATTTTCATCTGTATAGATGATCTTTTCATCTGAATAGTTTTCTATCTTTTTAATATACGACCTTTCAAGAAGATCGGAATATAATGAGACAAATTCCTTTTTTTCTTCTGGTGTTCTCTGTTTCCAGAAAAGGGCGAGGGAACGTTTTGCCATCTCTTCAAAATCAAATCTCTCCCCAACTGCTTTGCGTATTGCAGCCCGCCGTTCTTTTACTTTCCCGGGTTTTTTCAATTCCTTATTATTTAAAATGTCAAGAACCTTATCTATGGTTTGCTTCATCTGATCTGTTGGTACCCCAGCATAGGCGGTAACTAATAGGGAGAGTGACAATATAAAAGAAAAGAGCACCAAACAAAACGGTTTTATATTCTTCATAAATCCTCCTGTTATTTCAGCTCTTTAAGGTCTGTGCCTGTTGCATATAAAAGGTTTGCATACGAAAGTTTATGATTGTAAAGAGACTTCAGATAGCTTGCCTTTGTAAGAGCATACGCGCTTGCAGCATCGGTAATTTCTTTCGCTTCACCAACACCCATGTCATAGTTTGCAACTGCAGAGACAAGCCACTTATTCGCATTCGTGTAAGCCTTTCCAGTCTCTCCTATATTCTTTTTTGCCTCTTCTAAATCAAGATATGCCCTCCTTACCTGTAACGGAATTGCCTCATCAGCAAATCTCTTCTTTTCAGAGAGTTTGGCGTATTCTGCCTCTGCCTCCTGCACCCTTCCCTTTGTCATACCAAAGTCAATGGACCACTTGAGTCCTAAATAGGCTGCAATGAACCTATCGCTGAAAACGTCGAAGACATAGGGATTTTTTAACCTATCCCTGTTTGTCGCTCCAGCGATATATCCCCTTGCACCGAGAAAAATCTGTGGATAATAATTACTTTTCTCCACATCAATGAGGGCACGTTTCGCATTGAGGCCTTCCTGAAGCTGAACAAATTCTGGTCTGAGAGCAGGAGTCATTTTCAGATATGTATTCAGTTCAACAGGCACCTTCTCTTCATGGGTAAGGGAAGAATCAGCAATCTCAAACTCTGTGCCTCTGGGGAAGCCCATGCTTGTTATAAGTGCATCTTTTACAAGGGCAATTCCTTTTTCGGTCTCGTTGAGATTCTTCTCTGCCTCACCCAGAAATGCCCTGAATTTATAGAGATTAATCTCATCTGCCCATGGAGAGCCAGCCACGAGCTGTTTTTCTGTTTTATCTATGGAACGGGTAAGCTCATCCTTTATCTCAAGGAGAAGGTTCCTCATATCCTTTGCAAGGAGAAGACTGTAATAGAGTTCCTTTGTCCTTAAAATAATATCTGAGGTCTTTTTGTCTACTCCTGCCCTCGCAGCTTTTATGCCACTTGAGGCAGCGCTTTTATAACTACTTATCTTACCAAAAGTATAAATGGGCTGTACCACATTAAGGCTAAAATTCCCAAAGACCCCGTTGATGGCACTGTCGGAAATGTCAGTTTTCAGGAACTCATCCTTTCTTGCTTCCGGCGATGGCCCTGTTAATGCGATAAGTTCTATCTGAGGATACTCTGCTGAATCAGCCTGCATCTTCTTTGACTTGTACACTTCTTCTTCATAGCGTGATTCACCGATTTCCGGGCTTATCTCTACTGCCTTTTTTATACACTGTTTGAGGTCAAAAACTATTTTCCCCTTCTCTTTTTCCTGGCTGTCCTGACCATATGCGGGAATAAGAAGCATGATAAAGGAAAGATACACAAAACATGCGGCGATTATATCATTCTTTTTCATGTCACCTCCTAAACCTTTCCAAATACATACTTTGATATCAACTCTTCGATATCCAAGGCAGATTCTGTTTCCCTTATTTTTCCACCATTGGGTATAATCTTATCAGATCCTCCAGGTGTTATCTGTACATATTTCTCACCTATAAGCCCCTTCGTTTTTATGGATGCTATTGCATCCTCTTGAATCTTAATATCTGTATTGATGACAAATTCAACAAACGCTTGATAGTTCTTATCGAGTCTCATGCTCTTTACCTTTCCCACCTCTACCCCTGCTATCTCCACCACTGCGCCGGGTTTAATTCCTCCAGCCCTTTCAAATTCAGCATAAACAGTATATCTTCTCTCACCGAAGACCTCAAGCTTTCCAAGCTTTACAGATATATATGCAAGAGAAATAATGCCTATCAATAAAAAAAAGCCAACAGCTAATTCAAGATCAAATTTTTTCATTTATCAACCTCCTAAGGTCTAAATTGCCTCTATTGGTCCTTCCATGCTTCCAGTTATGAACTGTATGACTACTGGATTAGAAGAGTTTTTAATCTCCTCAGGCGTGCCAACTTCTGTAATAACGCCATTGTGCAACATGGCAACTCTATCAGCAACCTCAAATATCTCCGGGATTTCATGACTTATCATCACACCTGTAAACCCATACTTTTTATGGGTGGTCTTTATAAGTACATGTATGGAACTTGTAATAATAGGATCAAGGCCCGTGGTCGGCTCATCAAAAAGCACTATGGACGGCTCTGTAATGAGTGCCCTCGCAAGGGCAACCCTCTTTTTCATGCCACCGCTCAACTCAGCAGGATACTTCTTCTCCATACCTTTAAGTCCTACATCCTCAAGGGCATTCAGGACCCTTTCCTCTATCTCTCCCTTGCTCAACTTTGTTTTTTCTTTCAGTGGAAAGGCAACATTCCCATATAAAGTGAGAGAATCAAATAATGCCCCCCCCTGAAAAAGCACACCCAATTTCTCCCTCATCTTATCAAGTTCCTTCAGGTCAAGCCTTGTAATATCCACTCCGTCAATCAGTACACTTCCCTTATCAGGCATGAGAAGACCCATAATGTGCTTTATTAGTACACTTTTACCACAACCACTCTTCCCCATTATGGTTATCACCTCTTTATCCAAAATTGTCAAATTCACACCTTTTAGGACTTTCTGGCCATCAAAGGATTTGTGGAGGTCAACAATTTTGATCATTCAATCACCTCTCATAGAAGAACAGAGCCAAGGAAATAATCCCATATCAAGATTAATATAGAGGACATAACAACAGCCTCTGTTGTGGACTTGCTGACACCTACTGCACCATATCCTGTATAAAAGCCCTTATAGCAGCACACCCATGAGACCAACAATCCAAAACTGAGGGATTTATAAAGTCCCACCATTATATCCTCCATACCAACATAATCCTCCATGAGAGAGAAATATGTTCCTGAACTGATCCCCAGGACTTCTACTCCCACCACATATCCACCATATATACCAATTACATCAAATATGGCTGTAAGTAAAGGGAAAACAATTATCGCAGCAACTATGTTTGGAACAATAAGATACCGCATTGGATTAAGTGCCATTGCTGTCAGGGCATCTATCTGCTCTGAAATCCTCATCATCCCTATCTCCGCAGTAAGGGCAGATCCTGCCCTCCCCGTAACCATCAGGGCAGAAAGTACTGGCCCCAATTCCCTGATAAGGCTGAGGGCAATGCCGGGACCGAGCAATGCCTCTGAGCCGAACTTCCTGAGGATATAGAATAACTGAAGGGCAAGAACCATTCCTGTAAACGAGCCCATGAGGAGAATTACGGTCAGAGATTTAGCGCCTATAAATCGTATCTGGCGTAAAAACAAATTAAATTTAAATGGTGGGATAAAAATTAAATATATTGAATTTATCAAGAAAAGAAACATATGTCCCATTCCCCTCAGCGTTGAGAGGAACCATGAACCCAATGTCCTTACTATGTTTTTCATTCAGGAAGCCTTAACATATGTTTTCCTTGATTTGCCCCCAAGAGATGTCAGGATTTCATATGGTATCGTATGAGCTCTAAATGCAAGCTCATAGGCGGTTATTGATTCCTTTCCCTGTTGCCCGAGCATTATCACCTCGTCGTCTTCCCTTACATTCTTGATATCAGTTACATCAATCATTGTGAGATCCATACATACTCTTCCCACAACAGGTACACGCCTTCCTTTTACAAGAACATCTGCATTATTGGAAAAAAGTCTATTATAGCCGTCTGCATATCCAACAGGTATCACACCAATTCTGCTTTGCCTTTTTGTGATAAATGTCCTCCCATAACTCACTGGAGAGCCTAGCGCCACATTTCTTATACAGAGGATTTTTGTTTTGACCTTCATTGCAGGAATAAGGTCTACAAATTCGGAGACTCCCCCCCACCCCTGCCCTCCCCCTCGAGGGGGGAGGGTTAGGGAGGGGGTGCTATCTGCTCTGACCTCTGACTTCTGTATTGGAGAATACCCATAAAGCATTATTCCTGGTCTCACCGCATCAAGATAGGCATCCTTGAATGTCAAGACTGCAGCACTGTTTGCTATATGCGAAAAGATTTTTCTATTCAATTTCCTTGAGAGAGTCTCCCTTACCTTGTTGAATTTTTCAAGCTGGACAGTAGCATATGACTTATCTGAAAGGTCTGCATCTGAAAAGTGGCTGATAAGTCCTGTTATTTTTATTCTTTCCATCTTTGCAATTTTCTCTAACTCATCAATGAGAGGATTACCACTTAATCCAATTCTTCCCATCCCGGTATCTATTTTCACGTGAATGTGTAGTACCGTATTTCTTTTCCTTGCTTCAGTTGACAGAGAGAGTGCATCATCAACATTATAGACAACAGGAATAAGCTTGAAATCAAAAAATTCCCTTACCTCTTTTCTGTCAAATAATACAATGATCGGCGCAGTGATACCTGCATCTCTCAGTTTTACTGCCTCATCTATAAATGCAACTGCAAGATAAGAAGCACCTTCTTTAATAAACCTTTTTGAGACTTCTACAGCACCGTGACCGTATGCGTCTGCTTTAACCACAGCAATGATCTGGCGGTTCTTAACAATTTTCCTGACAGCCTGGAAATTATATGCTATCGCAGAGAGATTAACCTCTGCAATTGCTCCTCTATCCACCTTCTTTTTTTTCTATTTCTTCTTTTTTCTTTTCCTGAGATGCGTCTTTCTTTGGTGTTACATCTATTTCTTCAGGTTCAGACATACCCTTTTTAAAATTTTTGATCGCCTGTCCGATGCCCTTGCCAATCTCAGGTAATCTTGTTGCACCAAACAGAACAATAACTATTACCAGAATAATAATCAGTTCTTGCATCCCTAAACCAAACATATCTTCCCTCCTATCTCCTTTTCAAAATCTTCAAGTGTATTTATATTCACAAAGGACTTTCCCTCTGGGTCTATCGCCCTCACCTCCTCTTCCTTTATATAAAAGATGTTTATTTTTTGTAGAAATTCTCTCAGGCCTGTCTTTCCATTTTTTATACTTTCTTCCATACTATCTATTATTTCTTTTGAGTAGATACCTAAAAGGGGCTGTGGCCTTTTATCAAATAGAGGGATAATACCATCCCATCTCTTTTTTTCTGAAGGGTGGAAAGTATCAGGTGCAACATTTATTTTAGTATGAGGGATGCTTTTAGTGTTTTCTTTCCACCTATTGACGATAAATCTCACAAGTTCCGGATTTATAAAAGGCATGTCGCATGCTGTCACAAAAATCTCAGGAGCTTCCAGACTTGATAAGGCTGAAAGTATCCCTGTCATTGGCCCTCTGTATTTCACTATATCTCCGACCATCGGTACACCGAGATAAAAATAGAGTTCGGGGGTGTTTGTACTTATAATAACTCTCTTAAAGATTGTGTTGAGAAATTCAACGGTAGTATCGATAATTCTCCTGCCGTCTATCTCGAGAAATCCCTTTACTGCCGATAGTCTTTTATTTTCTCCGCCAGCTAAAATCAAAGCATCCATGTCTATACCTCACATAGCTTTTTATTTCAGTGGTTTATGGACAATTCACCATAAAAAAACAAATTTGTCTTAATTTTTATAGTTTATTAAAAATTTGCTTTTAATACAAGGCAAAAAGTCTTAGAACTTATGGAATTTTCCTCTTGCTCTAATATGATATTTATGATATTTTAATAGTGATAGTGAAAAGAAAGGTACGGTTATACATAGTTGTTATATGGTTGTGTTTTAGGGCAGATGCCTGCCCTGTTGGTGATAGGTGAAAAAGTTGATCCGGCAAATTAGATTTTTTGGGAGCCTGCGTAAGGAGTTGGTGTGCATGCCCCGTATCAACAGTACGGGGAAGCCTAAAGACTTCTTCAGGGCACCCACCTATTGTATAGGCGGATCTAATTCTTTGCTTACACGGCAGGGCGGGTTTATTTTAGTGAACGTAAGGCTGGTTTTTATGATACTTATACTTTTGTGGAGAATTATAAAAAATTGTATTATAGAGAATAGATGGAAAATTAATTTGAAGATTAACTATCTCTCTCCTTCAAAAGTCCTCCTGAAGTCATAACCCAGCCAAAGAAGTAAAATTCTAAAAAAAAGAGGCGTTACGCCTTATGCAAAATAAGAATTCTCCTCTTGCGAGAATGCGAAGGAAGGAGGTTGAGGATAAAAATGAATTTTTCTGAATATTTGCTCATAGGGATACTTACAGGGCTTATTGTTGCGTTAGTCCTGAGTCTTATATACCGTGTAAATCTCAGGAGCAAGAAAGGTACTCTAGAAAGAGAAAGAGCACAGATAATTGATGAGTCGAAGAAGGAAGCTGAAAGGATAAAAAAAGAGGCAATCATTGAGGCAAAAGATGTTGTCTACCAGGCCAAATCAGAGGCTGATAAGGAACTAAAAGAGAGGCGCTCAGAGCTCAATCATCTTGACAGAAGGTTGAGACAGAAAGAGGAAACAATTGAAAGAAAAGTCGAACAACTTGAAAAAAGAGAACAGGATCTAAATAGGCGAGAGAAGGATTACTCTTCAAAAGAGCGCACTATTCAAGAGAAAGAAACTCATTACGACCAATTGATTAAAAACCAGAAACAATTACTTGAGAAACTATCAGGATTGAATTCTGAAGATGCAAAACAGGAGCTTTTAAGAAAAGTAGAAGAGGAATCAAAGTTTGAAGCGGCGAAGCTTATCAAAAAAATAGAAGATGAGGCAAAAGAAAATGCAGAGAAAAAGGCAAAGGAAATAATGGGGCTCGCAATCCAGAGATATTCAAGTGATTACGTTGTTGACGCGACAGTGACTGCTGTAAATCTCCCAAATGATGAGATGAAAGGTAGAATAATTGGCAGAGAAGGTAGAAATATCAGGTCACTTGAAGCTGCAACAGGTGTTGACCTGATTGTGGACGATACACCTGAGATAGTCACACTTTCAGCCTTTGACCCTGTCAGACGCGAAATTGCACGACTCTCTCTCGAAAGACTTATTACGGATGGGAGAATACACCCTACAAGAATCGAAGAGATAGTTGAAAAGGTGAGAAAAGAAGTAGATACACACATAAAGGAAGAAGGTGAGAAGGCTGTTTTTGACTTCGGGCTTTCTAGCATACACCCAGAACTGATAAAACTTATTGGTAGACTCAGGTATAGAACATCGTACGGCCAAAATGTGCTTCAACATTCAAGAGAAGTTGCTTATCTTGCAGGAGAAATGGCCAGTGAACTTGGAGTAGATTTCAAACTTGCAAAGAGAGCAGGCATTTTACATGATATCGGAAAATCGGTTGATCACGAAGTAGAAGGTTCGCATCAAGAGATTGGTGCAAACATAGCAAAGAAATATGGAGAGAATCAGAAAGTAATAAATGCTATTTTAGTTCACCACGGAGAAGGAGATCCTTCAACAGTTGAGGCAGCTCTTATAGCTGCTGCAGATGCCCTGTCAGCTGCACGGCCAGGTGTAAGAAAAGAGAGTATAGAAAATTATCTTAAGCGCCTTGAGAAGCTCGAACAATTGGCCTTATCGTATAAAGGCGTTGATAAGTGCTACGCGATTCAGGCAGGCAGAGAGTTAAGGATAATAGTAAAGCCCGAAGATATGAGTGATGAAATGTCCTCGATAATGTCAAGGGAGCTTGCGAAAAAAATAGAGTCAGAAATGACATATCCAGGTCAAATAAAGGTTACTGTTATCAGAGAGTCGAGGTATGTGGAATATGCAAAGTAAGGAGTCGATACAAGATACAGGATACACGATGCAAGATTATCATGTATCAGGCATGTTGCATTATGAATCTGGCGTGGGTCATGTATCGTATATCATGAATCATGAATCATACGCCATGCATCTTAAATTATGAAAGTATTATTTATAGGTGACATAATCGGCAAGGTAGGCAGGATCGCGACAAAAGAGCTGATTCCGAATATTGTGAATAGATATAAGATAGACATGGTAATTGCAAATGGTGAGAACGCAGCAGGTGGGTTTGGGTTAACAGAAGAGGTGGTTCTTGAGATTTTTAAATCTGGCGTCCACATAATCACTACAGGAAATCACGTTTGGGATAAGAAAGAGTTTGCTACTCAAATCCTGAAAGAAGACAGGGTATTGAGACCTTTAAACTATCCTCCCGGAGTTCCTGGTTACGGAAGTGTACTCTATACACTCCCAAATGGCGAGAAAGTAGCAGTGATTAATATCTCAGGACGTGTTTTTATGTCAATGATGGATTGTCCTTTCAGGATAGGCAAAGAAGAGGTAGAGAGGCTCGTCAATATCACAAAGGTAATTATTATAGACTTCCATGCAGAGGCTACATCAGAGAAGATTGCCTTTGGCTATTTTATAGATGGGAAGGTGAGCGCGGTAATTGGAACCCATACCCATGTCCAGACCGCTGATGAAAAAATATTACCTAATGGAACAGCATTTATCACAGATGTGGGGATGACAGGTCCGGACAACTCAATAATTGGGATAAAAAAAGAACAGGTCATACAGCGATTTTTAACGAATATGCCTGTGCGATTTGAGGCAGCCAAGGGCAATGGTATTTTTAACGCTGTTGTTATTGAAATTGACGAGGGTACAGGAAAGTCCACTGCGATCCAGAGGTTACAACTTAAGTATCCATAAATTCTTGATTCCGATCCCCGCTGAGTACTCACAGAAGCAAACACTTTTGCATAAGCTAATAATTCTGTGTATTTCTTTTGAAAATCAATTGTAAATAATGAAGATTTAACCACATCTCTCAGTCCCTTTCCCGTCTTTCTGTGGGCAATGATCTGCACGAATAAAGAACTTGCTCATAAACTGGACTAGTTTTTTGCGGAACAGAGATTAGAAAATAGGTGAACTTCAGCCTTTTCTCCTCAGCGAATCCGCCCATGGGGGACAGTCTTCAGTAACTAAATTCCAAGATTTCTGATGTTAGAGTATAAATCCCATAAATCTATATCTTTAATCCGAAATGCTGTTCCTCTGTTTCTTACCGAGCCATTTTCTTTAAGGTGCATTCTCAAATCAATGCCAACCTTGCCTGCTTTAAATGCATTTATGAAGTTTCTCGGAATAGGATCGGTAAGTATATGTGCTTCATTATATAAAAACTCTTCCTCCCCACCGGCATTAAATCGTCTATCTGCAATAACAAAAAGAACTCTGCTAAGCTTTGACATTAGTTTTCCAACCATGACGAAAACATCCCATGTAGCTAATAGATTTCCATTTCCGTCTATTAGACTGACTTTATTGTTTAAATCATCTATTAAAAGACTTAACCCCTGAGATATTTGTCTTCCAGCATAAACAGTGTTCTTTAAAGCTTTTCTGCCGGAATCATCAATATAGCCATACCTATTGATTAATTCCTTTTGAGATATATGCCATGCTCCTTTATTGAAGCAAAACAGAGTGACAAGTGAATCAGAATCTCGCCGCGTTGTCTTAATCTCGACTCTGCCACCGAGATCCGGGATTGGAATATTAGTTTCTGACAATCCCATTTTTTGTTCAAAAGTATGTCCCACTCCGGTTGAACCTTTTCGGACTGACGGTACAAAGCCCATCGCTTTTAGATCATGAAGTCTGCGTTCTATCTCCCTTAGAGTCATTTGATCTTCTCCATTATTACGATGTATTCTTCGGTCATGGTTGCTCCCAATTCACCAACTTTATTTGTCGGACTATTCTTTGAAGGCATCCTTTTGTTAGGAATTTTACGAATAATGGTCTCTATATGTTTAAAACCAGTATACTCTCCAAAATCTGCTACTATTTCATCAGTCGGCAATTTAATACCCTTAACCGTTCTATTCCCCACTACCATACATAAAAAGCCCCCTTTTTTAACGACTCGACTCAGTTCCGCAAAACATTTATTCAAATCAACATAAAATGCCATGACATCTCTTGCTCTTTTTTTATCAATCATAGATATCAGGTCTAAGGCATATCTTAGATTCGGAGAGAGATATCCAAGATGAAGATTGTGAACATCTAACCGTCCGCCCAGGGAACGGTTATCAGTATCTAAAGCATCCCCATTGAACCCCAGCCACTGTAAAGAGAGCCTTGAAAACTGGCCATAAGCAACAGTAGTTCGTGAATCGCCATAGGGAGGAGAGGTTACAACAATATCAACCGTACTATCTTTAACACTTGTCCTATAACGAGTATCTTCATTCAAAATGTTAACCTGCGTTCCATTCTTTTTAAATTGATTCCACAATTTAGCCATTGCATTAATATTTTGTATAGCTCTTTTTTTAAATATTTCGATAACATCAGGGTTAAAATTGAGCAGTTTATCATCATCAATGCGGTATAACTTGAACTCGCTATTTCTTGTATTAGAAGATGCCCTGACAGTAAAACTAAATACTACTTTAAAAAAATATTTTATTTTTTTGTCTCTTATTGAATCTATGGCTTCTCTCAATAATGCCAGCTTAGATACAACGCGGGATTTAAACCAGTAATCAATATTAAAGAAATCGGGGTTATTTATTTTTTTTGCTATAGATGCTTTTTCCAAGATATCTTCTAATCTATTTTGTAATTGAATGTAATTAATCGGGGTTGTCTTAACCTTGCTTATTAAAAGAGATAGAGGGTTAATATCAATACCATATGAGTCATACCCTCTTATGAATGCCTCCAATAAAACAGAACCTGAACCGCAAAATGGATCTAACACAACTGCTTTAGGTTTAGCAAACATATCAATAAGTCTTCCTGCGACTTGAGGTATCATCATTGCAGGGTAGGGATGAATAGGATGTGTGTAAGCCCGAGTATTATCTTCAGAATAATTCCAAGATGGATCGAATCTTTTAGAACGTGTCGAATCTTGCCATAAATGTTTTATACTCGTCAAAGAATTAGTATCTATATCATCCTCGATTTGAGATATGCCCAAACGATTATAGAAAGCTAATTGCTCTTTCAAAACACAACACTGATTTTTTTCTGAACAAGCTGAGCAATTTTCTAATGTAGCTATACAACAACCTTGTTTAGGCTCTGCATATGTTTTAGCACTCATGTTTTATCCTCTCAATCCTTTAATTCTTCAATCCTCCGACTATCGTCGATTATTATGGTAGTTTTAGGTCTTTAGTTATCCTTCAAAACTGAAATTTAAAAAATAGTCATTCTCAACAGCAAAATCACTGCATAGTTTAGAAAGCTTCTCGATAAATTCTTCGGGCCTGTCAGTAGTAACCGTAAAGAACTTAATTAGTATTGAAGTAGTTTCTGAAATATTTTTCTCTCTGAAAGATACTTTACCTTTCATGAAACACCTCTCATAGAAGTTTATACGTTTATATCAAATAAACCGCCACCATGTAGCGCGCTGAGGCTCTTGTGGGGTAGTCAAGAATGTCACCGGAGGATCAAACTCTATCCCCTTTCTTAGAGCATCCATTATTGGACGTCCCAACACAGAATTCGCATCAAAGGTTTGGTATACAATGGCAGTAGCGGTTCTTTCTAAGCGAACTACCGGATCAGTCATAGGGTCAATTTCAGGAAGTTCAACCTTCATAGTATTTATCAGCCCTCTCGCTGAGGCAGTGATTATTGTATGAGATCTTCCATCATGCGCACTGACAATTTCTGTAATACCTTCAAAGAACTTCGTGCGAATTACACGAATTGGTATTTGCACTTGCGTCCTTCGTGCGGTTTCAGATGCACGTCTAACTCTCATCAAGAGCACAGTCCCAGCTATCTGCTCCTGAGTGATTAATGGAGACGGTGTGGGTGGTACAGTAATGTTAAGACTTTGGAATAATGATTGTTTCGTGCGTGATCTTTTGGCTTTTGCTTCTGATTCGCTCTGCCTGCGTCTACCTCTTAGAGTAGTTTCCGGCATTACATAGCCCAAGGCTACGAGATCCCTTAAAAGTATTCTGTCAAGCCTTTTAACAAAACCTATTGAAATATCTCTCCATGAAGCTAAGGCTTCTCGGACTTCGACTATTAAAGGATCATTGCTTGCAGCGTTAAGCTGAAGCCCAGCTTCGGTGTTTACGTAAAGACCAGCCTCAGTGATATTGTTAGAGCCTACAATAAGACGTGCTCTAGTCTCATTTTGTAGGAGATAAACCTTAGGATGGAATGTGGCATTTGCTTCATTATGATATATATAGGACTCACTGTCGCCTATATCTTGGAGTTCAAGGAGATCTTCGATGCCTTCTTTAGACGTGTTTTCTATGTCAATTCCGACCGTGAACTTTGCAATACCGCCAGCTGAAAGAAAGTTTGATAGACATGGTTTTACATGTTTTGTTCCAGATCGCCTTACCCATGCAACAGCGATTTCGATTCTTTTCCATTCACCACTTTCGATACTTCCAATAAGAGCTTTACCAAACCGATGAGCTATTGGTTGGTTATAAAAGAAACTACTCATTGCTTCCTCGTCTGATTGTTTTTTGCAGTTTTTATATGATCTTTTCTGCTACCTATCAGAAAGTCATATGATTTTACGGTCTTTCCAGTTATTCGTCTGGCAGGTGGTTTTGCAAAAATGAGAATGTGCTCATGTACATTTTTGAAAAGAAAATTCGGAGGGTATGGATAACTACCAAAAATCGGGCGCTGCTTATTAGCCGACCCCCAACGTCCGCCTGTTCCATCCTTAGACCAGATAATCTCATTAATCATAACAAAGCCAATGTCACGCAATTGAGTTATAAAATCAGCTGGGAGCGGAAAAGTTAGTAATCCATGATCAGTATGTTGATTAACGTTGGCAGTCACAATACAGAGTTTTCGGCCTGGAAACAATACACGAAAACATTCTGAGAAAACAGGTCGAATGCGCTCAAAGAAACGACTATAAACAGGCTCATTTCCTATATTACAGCCATTCCCTCCATAATCAGCCTTATTCCAATATGGTGGACTGGTTACTATTAACCCCACCGAGTTATCAGCGATTTCGCTCATATCCCGGCTATCACCAACTTTCAGCGTAAGTGCATTATCCGTATGGCCCAACAGACCGCAACGCTCATGAATTAGATTTATATACTCTCCATTCTGGTCGATACAGATAGCTTTGCGACCAAGCTCCAAAGCTGCGCGTGCAGTTGTCCCTGTCCCTGCAAAGGGATCTAAGACTGGTTCATTAATAAAAGTGAATAGTTTAATTAGCCGTCGGGGAATTTCCATTGGGAATACAGCCGGATGTTTCGTATCTGTCACATTCGCAATCTGCCAAACCGTCTTCGTATATTCACGCCACTCTTCCTTTGCAAGCTTGCTTCTCTCTTTCTGGGTTTTGGTTAATTTTCCTATCATGTTTTTATTCCTCCAGCAAAGTAGTTTTTAAGGTGTTTTCGTTTATCATCACTTTCATCTATGACCACAATTTTTCGCTCAAACCTCTTTAATTCAAGAGCAAACTCAGATGGCAGACTAAAAGCACCCACAAGAATAGAATCTATTTCATCTCGCTCCTCATCACATGAAAGGGGTCGGAAGGTATAAGTGAGTTTCCCGCCATTAATACTACAGAAACGATGAGCTTGGATATTTGACCATAAACGTACTCCAAGCGCTCTCAGTCGAACCATTTGCTTATTCGGGATATTCTTAACCTCTAACGGAAGGTCTTTAATGAACCAGCCTGGGACGTGAAAGCCGTCGGATTGAATATGCCAAAGCCAGAATACAAGTCTACTACTTAACATTGCAAAAGCAGCCGTTGCATCTTTTTCTGTCATAAATTCAAGACAATGTATAGGGCTTTTGCTAAGCGGAGTTTTTCTATCGATATCATCATCGAACTTGCGAAAAACATTCAAGAAGTTATATGCTGTTCCCCCAACATAAACAAATTTTGTATGTTCCTGTTCCAATGCTATATCGTGGCTACATTTAGCAATATTCTTACAAAGCGTCTCGAATCTGCCCTGGCCGCTCTTTAAAATATTGAATGCGAAAGATTGCAGATTTCCTTCCACTTTGGGAATGCCATTAGCTATATTAAGCGTGCCAAAACTAGTAAAATATATGCTGTCGAACAATTGTTTTCGTGTTCTACTAGTCCATTTTCTTAGAGGGCCTGTTTCTATTATGGCTGATTCACCACGCCGGGGTGTGCTACTATCTTCAATGCGGAATAAAATTGCATTACGGGTCTTAACTTCTTCACCAAATAGTGCGTGCGGTTCTCTATCAAAGAAAGCAAACTTCCAGCATCCGCCATGCCTACTCATTGCTCTACGACAATCAACAAATCGAGTTCCACTATTATATGCAATGGAGAGGGGGGTAACTAAGGACGAGCTATTATATCCATGTACAGTTAATCTCCACATCATTTCAATAAAAGGTAAGAAAATATTATCATGAGGCCGTGTTCTTCCAGTTACAAAAGAATAATATTCTTTGGACAAGAGATCATAATCTGTTCTTTCTCCTATCTTTGAATAAGGAGGATTTCCAATGAGGATATGAAAACCATTTTGAGCTTCTGGGAAAAGTTCGCCTATTTCTATCATTCCCTGACTTGGAAATAAACTATTACAATTCGATGCATATGCATTTTGTAAATGTTGTTTTTTAGACTCGACCCAAGGCACTGATGAGAATAATGCCCCTTTTTGTTCTTCTCTTAACGTAGAGACTGAAGTAAAATGTAAACCGCTGGAGGTCAACATCAAAGAATCGATATTGGTTAGGTTAAGTCGAATCACATGCCATGCTGACCATGGACTCATGCCATATCTCTTTATGTCAGTTAGACAGTGTTGCAACAATACAAAAGTGCAGGCATCTACTGCGTGGGAACTTATGTCGCATCCGAAGAGATTATTTGTTATATACTCGAACCTGTCAAAAGATTTCCATTTAGTCTGGTTTTCAGCTTCACGACATAGCGCAAGAAGAAACACGCCTGTACCACAGGAGGGATCGGAACATCTTGCATGGGATATATCAACTGGACAATTTGCTAACGCAATTCTTGCCATGTAATCTGCTACGTCAGAAGGCGTATAGAATATTCCATGCCGTTTTTTAACAGCTCTTGCTATTCTATTGTTGGGGTTCCGCAAAACTGACAATCTACTGCCCGGACCAACTTCTTGCAAGATGTAAGGAAAGAGATCCCAAAAATCCTGATCTATGGATACTTTCAATAAACTATTCTTTGCTTGACTATAATTCTCTGAAGCCACTAAAGAGGAAAGGAGCGGTACAGGCAATATAACATTGCTTAAAAACCATTCCTCAGCCTCTCTAAAGCTGGCACTCTCATTAATAGCAGCACAACCTCTTCCAATAAGCCACATACACACCATGTTCCATGCTGCACGAGAATATAAACTATGTTTATCTTGTTCTCTTTCAAGATCCAGTTCCCATCTTGGAGCAAAAATAGCGAAGAAACTTTCAGGCAATTTAGACTTGTCAAATCCTTGGGCTATGAAGCTGACGGCTTCGCGAACATATGCAGCTCTTGCCTCCGTTATAGATTCGAGACTAATGCCTTGCCGAGGAGATGAAATACGCTCTCTTATTGTGTCTATTGGCTGAACATCTGATTTTAAAATTTCTGTAATCATACTATCTTTAGACATATAGTATTCGTATACATGTGCTTTAAAACAATATCCTCAAATGATTCAATCACCATCCCCTTATTGCTATCGCCGATGATTATGGTGGGGTTAGGGTTCATATCTATTTATTTCCTTTTTGCAAATACTCTAAGATAATGTTTTCTTCTTCTGATGCAATAATTCTATAACCCATTTCTCTTTCTAAAGCTTTTAACTCTCTATATAGTTTCTTTCGTGTTTTTAAATTTAAAGGGCCTAAATAGCTTTTTCCATTAATTCTCCTTAGAATTCTATTATCTGGGTTATTTCTTACTTCAATGAGATTGTCTCTATATTCCATCAGCATAGATAACCATTCCCATTCCGGGAGTTGAGAAAGTCCTTCTGTGCATTTATCCCTTTTTACAACAGTGCATACCCAACAGCCAAATCTTATTCCCCCGCAGAAGAGAGAACAACTGCTATTTCCACCTGTATAAAGACTTCTGAGTAAATGATTATCCATACCCCAAGGAGGGTTATTATCAAGTAAATAAGTCCACACGTCCTCAATTGATAGTTCTAAAATGGGCGTATATATTCTTGCTCCTTTAAGCCCTTCAAAAGGCATCCATTTAGAATACCCTCTTTTTTTAAGTCCGCTATCTCTGGTTGAGCTCTCTTTTAACCGCATACCTAATAAAACAATACAATGACCATATTCTCCAATTAATTTTCTAATATATCTTTTGATTGGTCTAATCTTTAGTCTTTCTGTACACCATCTAAACCATTTGGTGGGAGGTAAGTATCCTTTCCCAAGTACTAAAGCAAAGAAATTGTCTTCTAATTTAGGATAAAGCACTTTAGTTTTAATAGGTAAATCGTGTTCTTTTGCCCATTTGTTTATTTTTTTAAGTAATCTTCTGGCATTATTTATTATTGGAGGAGGCTCAACCTTTGTATCAGCATAAAGGATGTGTATTTCTTTTTTAGGGTTTTTGATTATTGTTTCAAGAACCAACTGTAAAGTCATGGTACTGTCTTTGCCACCACTATATGCGATAACCCAGGGTGTTTGATCAGCAAGATACGAATTTAGCATTTCAGTTTTAATTTCCTCTATTTTCTTTTTTTGTGGCAAGGAATTTTTATCAAGGATTAGAATATTATTCTTCATTAAAATCCTCGGTACTTGAGATTTCTAAGATAGTTTCTTCTGAGATTTTTGGAAGTTTCAAGAGTTTTCTTTCTGCAAGAACTCTAATCAAATTTTCGGCTATTCCATAATCTATCCGTTTATTCTCGTTATCAATGAATGGCGATGAGATACCATTTTTTTGAAAATACTCATAAATTTTATAAGAGCTTGCACCAACAAACTTAGACCATTTTTTATAGTCCTTAGCAGTCACAGATTCGAGATATTTTGTTATATCTTGAAGTTCATCCAGAATACTATTCTCATCGTTGGTTTTTACTGTCGGTATATCAGAGAATCCTTTGTTGAATTCAGATATCTTAGCAGGAAATACATAGGGTTGTAAGGGAGCGCTATAGATATATGTATTACCCACGAATGTCTCCATAATTAGAAAATCTGCGATAACGCCATCATAATGTGGGTTGGATTTTTTTAAAGCATCAATGTCACCTTTGTTCAAAAGATGCATGACGAAGAAATTATCCGTTTGACTAACGATTTCTTCGGCGATAGCCCCAGGTTGTTGAGTCACATAGATTAAGCCAAGATTGAATTTACGCCCTTCTTTTGCCCACCGAGTAAAAATAGACTTTCCCTCTTCAACAGCCTTTTTATTTAATACATTTTGAGCTTCTTCAAAAACAGCAATTGCATTTATGATCTTCCCTGCAGTAATCCCCTCCATATTATAATTAAAAACCTCTTCTAATATGAGGTGCGCTATTCTATAAGCCATGTCAAGGGTCATCAAACTTAAGTCCAGGATAACTAACCTCTTCCTTGCAAGATGGAATTTTACATCTTCAACAATATCAGGAGCTTTAGATTCATCCCATTCAAGTATTTCTCGTAAATTTCTACGCAGGGCGTATTTCTCTTTTACATCTGTTTTCTCTTTTATTTTTCCACAGAAGTCCAAAAGTGTTTTTTCTCGGTTTCTTCTCTCGGTTTCCTTTCTATATTTTTCTAAAAACTCCTGCCATTTTTCTGGACTGCTATACTTGAATTCCGGTAAGATTTTCAGCTCTTGATCTTCGCATAATTCTGCCACCTGAAATGGCCCAAGTGAGGCAAAATTCAACATTGGAGATATATACACATCTTTATAAGTATCAATAACATCTTTTCTTTGAGTATACACTACAAGATTTGATTTAAGAAAAACCATATCCGCAATTCCTAAAACTTCTTGTCCCGTTGTAGTTTTGGTCTTGAAAGCATATTCACCATCCATATCAAGCACTAGTATACCGGTCTTTCCAATAAGTGATGCTAACGAAACTACTAATTTACATAAGTTGCTTTTGCCGTAACCTGTCCTTGCGAAAATGGCAGTTCTTCGCTTTTCGAACTTCCATGGCTCAAAAAGAATATCGTTTGCCTTTTCTTCTTTTCCTATTACTAATTTCCCGACTTTCATTGCTTCGTCAGGTTCCTGTATGCCAGCATTTGTTATTGTTGAGTATTCCTCATTAGTTGGGACTCTACATATGGATGATAGTTCCGGAAGCAACCTATATTCTGTAACAATATTTTTACTATCAGCACTGATTTCTCCAAGAATTTTAAGAAGATAATGTCTAAAGAATAAGGTTTTCTTTTCTTCTTCAGATAATTCTCTGCCATAACCTGCAATTTCACGCATATATTTTTCAACGATTGCCCTTATGCGTTCATCCTTTGTTGCCTGAAAATCACCATAATCCATATCTTCAATACGAGCAAGGAATTTTCTCCTCATAAATTCCTGTTCTTCTATGATAATAAAGCTGCCCAATTTGGGTGCCTTTTCACGTTCTGAAAATGCAATTACCATCTCTAAATGGTCTCGCTCTTTCCCTCTGCCTACAATTACTCCAACTCTATCATTATTCATTTAACACTCCTTTCAAAAATCTCCAAATTCTTGAGTAACTCATAAATTTCTTGAGGCAGTGACCTTCTCAAACAATTTTCTAAAAGATAAACTTTATCTTCCGTGAAGACCACTTTATCATGAACTTTCCTCAAAGAAATGGGATAGCCAGGGACTGGATAAGAAGTCGCAGTTGATTGTTGTGCAACACCTGAAAGTAAAACCAATGTTTGATCTAAATAATTAAGGGTGTATATAGGAATATCAACTGCAAATAGGTTTCTACTCCCTGGTAATGGGTCAAATCGAACAATCGCATATTTTCCGAAACGATAACCTTCTTTACCAAAATATCTTTCAAGTCGCCACCCTAATTTCTCAAACATTTCCTTATCAATTCTAACCATAAAAGGACCACTCTTTGCGTAGACTCCATGTTTGGCTAACCATAAAATGATGACAGGGCTTCTTAAAAGTGCAGAAGTTTTAGAGATGCCTAAGAGAGGAATGTTCAAATATTGAAAAAGTTTTCCTAAAGGATCGCTTATTCCTTTTGCAGTATGAGCAAATCTGAGAGTGCCATCCCTTAATAAGACAGGTTGAATGCCTGTTCCTGAAGATTGTATTGTTGCTAAATCTTTTGCGACTTGGTACAATTTAGCCCATTCCAAAATTTCTCTTAAAAAATCACTTAATGCAGTAGCAGATGAGTAACACGAGGGTTGCATTACACCTTCCTGATATATCTTTTCCCATCTCATCGCCTTGACAAATTCTTTAACTAATTGATCCTCACTTAAAAGTTTGTCTAATTGGAGGCTTATTGCTTCTGTTCTTGTAAGCTTTCCTGCTTCAATTTTTTCTTCTGGGTCAGTTGGATCAGGAAGATTAGGATTCACCCAGAAAGGATAAGATTTAGGCTCGTCCTTTTCTTGAGAGCTTGCTACTTGGAAAAGAGCTACTCCAACATTTCTCAAAACCCCACCAAATAAAGTTTGTCCGGTATCGACGGCAACTGCAGCACAAATATTAAGAAGACTTCTTCTGTTCAGGGAATATACTTCAGGTGGTTCAAGCGAATCAACTGCTTCCCTTATCTCTTTAGTGGCTTCATCAATTACTTTGCCTATATTATCGGTCATTTTCTTTAGTTCTTCCATTCCTTAACCTTCCTCAAAAACAATATATACTTACTTTTCGATTTGGGTATAATTTCCATTGTCCTAAACAATTCATAAGAGGGAGAAAGGGGAAATGAGAGAATTAAGTACATGCCATATTATTTTATCCCGCCCCTTTCAACTCCTTCTCTATCCTCTCAATCAAAACATCTTCATCAAATTATATTTACTTCTCCTTCCTCACTCCTTTAAACGGCTTTTTATCCGCCTTCTGATCAATAAACAACTTGGTCTCCGTGTCTATTTTTGTCCAGCGGTTATTGTGAGGGTTATAAACCTGTGTGCGATTTTTTATTGCCCCATGTCTGTGATTGTCTCCATAAGGTACATTCTTTGCCATAGCTAAACCTCCAACTTTGGAATTGTTGTTACAGCCACTCCCTGAACCTGAAAATTTTCAGTCAGGATAATCGGCTTATGTTTTTTATTATTCGACCTTGGGATTAGAACAACACAATTTTTACTACGCTGAAACTCTTTCACGGTTGCTTCATCATCAATCAGCGCCACAACTATATCGCCATTTTGCGCCGTTGACTGCTGGCGAACAAGTATTAAATCTCCATCATTGATTCCGGCTTTGTTCATGGAATCGCCTTTAGCTCTAAGTAAGAAGTATTTAAACCCTGGTTTTGCAAGGGAAACAGATACAGGAATATATCCCTCAATATTTTCCTGAGCTAAAATAGGCACTCCACAGGTTACCATACCAACTAAAGGGATATCGACTGTGCGGGCATGAACTGAATCTGCGTCAATATCTTTAATTAATTGCAAATCGCCATTTGAACGCTTTCTTAAAATACCTTTCTTAATTAATTTCTCAATAATTAAAGCAGCCGATCTTGGGGATTTATATCCAAGCGATGTCATCAGCTCACGCACAGATGGGGTTTTACCCTTATGCATAAGCCAGTTTCGTATATAACGGATTGCATCTGCTTGTTTTTGACTGAGTTCTATCTTCATAGTTATACAAAGTGTATAATAGTGTATAAAAAAAGTCAAGAGAAAATTAGCAGCAGTCGCAGGAATAAAATAAGGGGGTCGT
>Ga0194110_10002490_pt1 | contig 23345 bp, 18 predicted proteins | sample TA2Kig1200mmetaG_FD_146192 | JGI IMG/M metagenome (GOLD analysis project Ga0194110, IMG submission 146192) | Freshwater microbial communities from Lake Tanganyika, Tanzania - TA2015032 Kigoma Deep Cast 1200m | ecosystem: Environmental > Aquatic > Freshwater > Lake | place: Tanzania: Lake...
GAATGTAGAAAAACTATGCAATGAAATGGAAATTTATGATATTGGAAATAATCCGGCAATTGCCATTGGTGGACTTGAAACAGGCATAACTCCCCTTGATTTAAGTAAAATTTTCGCTACCCTTGCTTCTGGCGGAATATACCGACAACCAGTATGTATTTTAAAGATAACTGATTACCAGGGAAACATTTTATACCAATATGACCCGGATAGTAATGAATCAAACTACAGAGTGCTAGAAAAACCGATAGCGTACTATATTACACAGATTCTAAAAAAAGTTATAGAAAGTGGAACCGGCAGAGGAGCTAATATTGGAAGGCCGGCTGCAGGTAAGACCGGCACTACAGATGGTCCTAACGATGCCTGGTTTGCAGGCTATACTCCTGAACTGGTTACTGTTGTGTGGATGGGCTATCCTGAATCAAATAAACCTATGGAACCAATAAATGGACGACCCATCGTTGGAGGGGCTTATCCCGCAGATATATGGAGGGAATTTATGAGTTCAGCACTGGAAGATCTTCCGGTATCAGATTTCGATAAACCAGATAAAGAATTAATTGATATTGAGGTTTGCTCTGAATCTAATCTTCTTACTACATTCTGGTGCCCTGAGGAGACTGTTGAATGGCATATATTTATCGAAGGGGAGGAACCTGAAGATATCTGTAATATACATAATAAGGTTTCGGTTCCAGATGTTGTAGGATTGAACTTTGAAGAAGCAAAACAATTATTTGAGGATTTATATTTTGTAGTTGAAGAGATTTATGATTTTGATGAAACTTATAATCAGGATATTATTTTTAAACAGGATCCTGAAGCAGGTACTATACTGGAATCACTTGAGGGTGAGAAATTAAGTATTACTTTATATGTTAGTAAAGGTAAAAAGACTTTTAGTATGCCTGAACTAATAGGGCTGGATCTCGGTGAGGCAAAACAAATCATAGAAAGCTATGAGCTTATACTGGAGAATACAATTTATGATTTCAGCGATAAACAGCCATTTGGTAAAATATTTAATCAGAGTCCTGTTCTGGATTCAATGGTATCCAAATCAACTGAAGTAATTTTATATGTAAGCAAAGGCGAAAATCCTCAAGTCTTGATTCCTGATGTTACAGGGATGACAAAAGAAGAAGCAATAAATGCACTGGATACTGCTGGTTTTAAAAAAGTAAGTGTTACACCGGAAGAAAGTGATGAAGAAAAGGACAAGGTATTTTCTCAGATACCTGTAAGCGGAATTCTTTATGATAAATCCATGGAAATAATTATCAAGATAAGCAAAGGTATAAAAGTGCCAGACGTTATAAATATGACAAAAGAAAATGCTGTAACCACACTTGAAGGCTTGGGATTTGTTGTTGAGATATCTCCCGATGCTGCTATCGGTAAAGTTAAAAGCCAAATACCTGCAGCTGATACATATCTAAATTATGGTTCAAAAGTCACAATAGAAGTTAAGGAATAGGTTTAAGAAAAGGAAACTGAAGAAGAATAATACAAGAATAATACTAATATAAATAATTATCTTACATAAATAATTATCTTATTTATTCTACTCCACGAAACAAATGCCCTTTTGAATAGTTTTTGAATAGATTATCATCCTGCAGATAAGAAGTAAAAATTTTATATTTTCCGGTGTCCTTGTTATAAAGAATATCTATTGCCTCTCTATAACTTCTCAGTATCTTATAGAAATCTTTTTTCTCCAGGAATCTACTATCTATAATAATATTGTTGACTCCGCTTGCTTTTATATTGTCAAGATTAAATAAAGTGCAGGTATTCCTTGAATTAAAAATTATCATATTTTCGTTATAATCTGAACCGACCGGAAACCTGTAACCTTTAATGTCTTCTATGAAAAAATTATCATCGCCAGCTTTATTTGTGAGGAATTTAATTTTATATCTTGAATTCATAACCGGAAAGTAACCATGACCAAAAATGGAAAACTCTATTTCATCCTTAAATAAATTTTCTGCATTTGATATTATTTTAAAAATTTCTTCCAGGTTTAGTTCCGGAGAAAGCTCTATCCCTTTCAAAGTAGTTTTTAAATTCATAATATCATTGAAAAAAACTAATGATAAACTATTGAATAAGTTAAAATTAAAGCCTAAATACAGGTTAATATCAGACTTGTCTTTACAGCTTATTTCGTTTAATAATTCCAGTACCCCTGGATTTGATATTTTAAAATTGTTTAATCCACAGTCCAGTAATTTTAAAATATTTTTTTTTAGCGATATAAAATCATCGTCATATAAAATTGACGGTGTATTAATCGATATTTTTATGTCTTTTAATTCATTATATTTTTTTAAGGATTTAATTAAGCTGGCCTTGAAATTGCTACCATACACCATTTCTTTGAAATCGCTGTAAATAATATGAGTAATTCCTTTATCTACAGCAGGTTCAATGCACTCCTGTTTATATATACAGGCAGAAAGAGTCAATTTACGTTCTGGTTCTTCCCATTCCTCTTCTCGTTCTTCCCCGGCGGCTTTATTATTTTTTAATAGAAACTTATTTAAGTAATTTTCAATTTCCTTTTCATTTATTTTACTAGTCGGAGTTTTTACCCTGTAAAGTGCTGCTGCGCTATCTTTATTAATATCATTTTTAAACAAAGATTTAGCTTCATCATCTATTTTCTTATCAAAATATTTAAATACTCTATCTTTTTCTAAAATACTATTTCTTTTATTTACCACAATTTCATATGTATATCTCTTATCTTTTTCATCTATCAGTTTAAAGTTTCTGATATTTATCCGGCTGTTGCCCTTTTTAGTCCATATTTCGATAATATCTCCTTTATTTATTTTCCATCTGCTTCTTATGTAAATAGATTTTACCAGTAAATTTTTTCTGTTATTATTGCCTTCATAATCTATCTTATAAACTCTGCCTAAAAAATTCCCGATACTTCCTGATTTTTTTAATGATATGATTTCCTTCGTGTATTTTTGTTTTAAATATCCAGTTCCCATTTCTCTTGAAAATAGTTGTGCCAGTTTATAAAAGTCGTATTCATCTACATTAAAATTTAAAGGATTCTCATAATACAGATCTATATATTTTCTGTAAATTTTAGTGACCATACCTACATATTCCGGAGATTTCATTCTTCCTTCTATTTTTAGGGCATTGATTCCTGCTGCTATAATTTCGGGTATAATATCCAGGATACAAAGATCGCTCTTACTAAATATATAACTTCCATCCGCGATAATATAATTATATTTACCAGCATCTCTTTCAAGAAGCTTATATTTCATCCGGCAGGGCTGGGTACATTTCCCTCTATTCCCGCTTCTACCTCCTACAAATGAACTGAAATAACAGCTTCCCGAGTATGAATAGCATTGAGAACCATAACCGAATACCTCTATTTCCATCAACTTTTTTTTGCATAAATCTTTTATTTCGTCCAGAGTCATTTCCCTGGCAAGGATGACTCTTTTAAATCCAAGATTGCCTGACAATTTTAATGAATAAATATTATGAATGTTAAGTTGCGTACTTGCATGAATTGGAATGGTCTTAAACAAATCTTTTAGAATTTTATATATACCATAGTCCTGGATAATAATTCCGTCAGAACATATATAAATGTATTCGTTCAGGAAATTTATTACCTCTGGTACTTCTCTATCTTTTACCAGTGTATTTAAGGTTAAATATACTTTTACACCATGACTGTGAGCAAAGTTTACTGCTTTTTTTATTTGATTTATATCAAAATTTTCAGCATACGCTCTGGCACCAAATTTTTTATATCCCAGATAAACAGAATCAGCACCAGCATTAACCGCTGCTACCAATTGATTCCAGCCTCCTGCCGGCGCTGTCAGCTCTATTTTATTTATGGTGTGATTCATTTTGGAAATCTGAAATATGAATTCTTAAGCGTCGATGTACTTTATGATTTTCTCAAATTTAGGAGTCCTTTTGATTAAATCTTTAAGTTTGTTCCTGCTATCTTTTATTTTTTTCTTTCCTGACTCAATATTTAAAATTACCTGCCCTTTTTCTGTACCGCATTCAACTTTTTTACTTGATATACATGACTGAATTTCTACCATATCATGTATATCACTTTCAAAATAAGGCGAATAATTTTTAAGCTCCTCCATCTCTAAATCTTTGAATGATATCTTTTTATCAATACAAAAGCGTACAATCTTTCCTACAATGTTATGCGCTTTTCTAAAACTTTCACCTTTCTTTACCAGATAGTCAGCAATATCAGTAGCTTCTAAAAATCCCTCTTTCAGGGAATTATTAATTTTTATACTATTGAATTTTATTTTCTCAAGTAATTTAGAAAATATTTCAACACTGGCAGAGGTTTCCTCATAAGCGCTGAGTAGTATTTTTTTATCTTCCTGAAGATCCCTGTTATAGGTTGAAGGCAAGCCTTTAAGCAGTATCATTGACTGCATGAGACTGCCAATAACCAGGGAGCTCTTGCCCCTTATTAACTCCAGAACATCGGGATTCTTTTTTTGAGGCATTATGCTGCTGCCTGTACAAAAATCTTCATCTATTTCAATAAATGAAAACTCACTGGTGTTATATATAATAAGGTCTTCGCATAACCTGCTCAGATGCAGCATTATCTTGCTGCAGGAATATATAAAATCTATTATAAAATCCCTGTTTCCTACTATATCCATACTATTAGAATCAAGATCTTTAAATTCAAGAAGTTCTTTTAGTAGTTTTCTATCCAGCTTATATCCGCTTCCTGCGCAGGCTGCAGCTCCCAGCGGCATATAATCGCAGGTTTCAAAATTGAAAAAAAGGTTGTCAGTATCCCTCTCAAACTTTTTAAAAAAAGAGAGAAAATAATGCGAAAGCAGAACAGGCTGGGCTTTTTGCATATGAGTATACGCTGGAATAATAATATCGATTTTACTTTCTGCAATTTTTAATATATTCCCCTGCAGAGCTAAAATCTTACTTATTATATCTATTAAGGCATCTTTTATAAACAGTTTTTCATCCAGCACAATCTGGTCATTCCTGCTCCTTCCGGTATGAATTTTCATGCCTGTATCTCCAATTATTTTTCCCAGTTCAGATTCAACCAGACTGTGAATATCTTCATAAAGACTCGTATCAATACTACCTTCCTCAATATTTTTTTTGACAGTTTTTAGGCCGTAAAGAATTTTTTTAAGCTCATCATCCGGGATAATTCTGATCTTATTAAGTCCTATCGCATAAGCTGCAGTTCCAGTAAGATCATATAGGTATAAGCTTTTATCAACGTCTATGGAACAGGTAAATTTATCAACTGTTTTATCAGTATTTTTTTCTATCCTGCCCTTCCATATTTTATTTCCCATTAATTCTTCCTCTTCTTCCTAATAGTTCATAGGGATAACCCCAAATTTTTATAAAACTTTCCGAATTTTTTGGATCAAATTTATCGCCCCTGTCGTAAGTTGCAAGTTCCTTATCATATAATGAATAATCAGACTTCCTTCCTTCAACTATAAAATTCTTATACTCAAGCTTAATCTTTATGATGCCTGTTACATATTTCTGGCTTTCATCTATAAATGCACACAGGCATTTACGCAGTGGAGTGAACCATAATCCAAAATAAACCAGCTCTGCCATTTTCTCCTCCAGCAGATATTTATAATGGATGAGCTCCCTGTCAAGCACCAGTGATTCCAGCTGTCTGTGAGCTTCAATTAATATTTCTGCTGCTGGCGATTCATAAATTTCCCTTGATTTTATTCCAATAAGCCTGTTTTCCACCATATCAATTCTTCCAATTCCATAAGAGCCGGCTAATTTATTTAATTTTTTTATTATCATAGCAGGCGGAATATTTTCATTATTTAAAGAAACAGGTATTCCTTCCTGAAATCCTATTTCTATATATTCAGATTCATAACTATTTTTTGTTATTTTTGTCCACATATAAATATCATCAGGTGGTTCATTCCAGGGATCTTCAAGAGCGCCGCATTCGATGCTTCTCCCCCATAAATTTTCATCAACACTGTAAGGACTTTTTTTAGTTACATTAATCTTAATACCACATTTTTTTGCATATTTAATTGTCTCTTCCCTTGAAATACTCCACTCTCTAAAAGGGGCAATTATTTTAAAATCTGGTGCCAGGCTTCTAATCCCTACATCAAACCTCACCTGGTCGTTGCCTTTGGCAGTACAACCATGCGCAACTGCTTTTGCTCCTTCTTTTCTTGCTATTTCCACCAATTTTTTGACTATAAGCGGTCTTGCCAGTGCTGTTGCCAGCGGATATTTTTTTTCATATTTCAAATTTGCCTTTATTGATGAAAAAATGAAATCATTTAAAAATTCCTCTTTTGCATCAACTATTACAGATTTTATAGCTCCTATATCCAGCGCCCTCTTACGGGCTTCTTTTAAATCTTCAGGCTGGCCGCAGTCTATTAGTACAGCGATCACCTCCATATTATATTTTTCTTTAATCCAGTTTATGGAAACTGAAGTGTCAAGTCCGCCAGAATAGGCCAATACTACTTTTCCACTCATTTTTTATTCCTTTCATTTTTTTTAAATATAAAAATATATAAATTCAAATATTACTGGTAATTTTCATTAAAATTGATTTTGCATCAATTTCAATATTTTTTCCCCATGATCATTACTATCTGCAACACAAATAATAGTGTCATCACCTGCAACTGTACCCAGTATTTCCACAAAATTCATGCCATCTATTATCGCCGCCGTTCCCTGAGCTTCGCCAGGAAAAGTCTTGATCACAATAATATTGTCTGCTCTTTTTGCTGATATTACACTTTCCTTAAATTTTGACTTAAATTTTTCCGGATCAAAAATTTTTCCATCTATCGTTCTACTTTCAATAGAGTAATATTCTTCTTGTTTGTAATTCCTGGTCTTAACAAGTCTCAGACGGTTTATATCCCTGGAAATAGTCGATTGCGTAACACGATACCCTCTTTTTGCCAGTTCATTTAATAATTCTTCCTGAGAAGAGATTTTTTTACCGCTTATTATCTCTTTTATTGCTCTAATTCTTTCAATTCTGCTCATTTTACCATCTTATATTTGATTTTATCTTTTAAATTTAATTAGCATATAAATAAACCAGCAATGCTTTTTGGGCATGAAGGCGATTTTCCGCCTGCTGAAGTACAATAGAATTTTTACCGTCCAGAACCTCCGATGTAATTTCCTGGCCCCTGTGAGCGGGCAGGCAATGCATTACTTTTACTTCTTCTTTTGCATATTTTAATAACTTGTAATTTACCTGGTAACTTTTAAGATCTGTTAATTTCTGTTTATTTATCTCATCTCCCATGCTTAACCAGACATCAGTATAAACAACATCTGCATTGCTTACTGCCTTGACTGGATCATGCACTAAATTAAGTTTGCTTCCTTCTTTCTGGTTTCTTGCATATTTGATTATTTCTTCTGGAGGCGAATATTTTTCAGGACACCCTATAGTTATATTAATCCCTAACTTTGAAAATCCAATAATCAGGCTATTTGTTACATTATTGCTATCTCCAATATATATAAATTTAAGATCCTTATTTAATAGCCCCAGTTCTTTTAATGTTAACATATCTGCGAGTATCTGGCATGGATGATAAATATCAGTAAGTCCATTTATAACCGGTATGGTTCCATATTTTGCAAAAATATCTACAATTTCCTGGCTGTAAGTTCTTATAATCACACCGTCAAGATACCTTGAAAAAATTTTCGCCGTATCCTGGTAAGTCTCTCCCCTGCTTATTTGTAAATTTTTGGAATCCAGATATATTGAATTTCCACCCAACTGGTTTATCCCAGCTTCAAATGACAGTCTTGTCCTGGTGGAATGTTTGTCAAACAACATTGCTATATTTTTGCCTTCAAGTACTTTACTGTATGAATTTTTATCTTTTTTTATCTTACCTGACAGATCAAGCAGATATTCAATTTCTTCTTTTGAATAATCTTTCAATGTTAAGAAATCTTTTTTCATTTTATACCTTGATATTTACATCCAGCCACTTTACCAGCCTGTCTATATTATTTTTGGTTATTATCAGTGGTGGTAGAAACCTTAAAGTACTACTTGATACTTTATTAATAACCAGTTTATCTTTAAGGGCATCCGTTACCAGTTTTTCCACAATTGGTTCATTAAATTCCATTCCAATCATAAGACCCATTCCCCTTATTTCCTTTACGACTGAATATTTATTTTTAATCTTCATTAACTTTTTAATGAAATACTGACCCAGTTTTTTAGACCTTTCAACCAATCTGTTTTCATTAATATAGTCAAGTACTGCCAGTCCTGCGGAACAGGAAGCAGTATTGCCCCCAAAAGTTGAACCATGTGTTCCTGGCCCAAAACTGGCGCTTATTTTATTCGTTGAAATAATTGCTCCAATGGGCATTCCTCCTCCCAGGCTCTTTGCGACTACAAGGATATCAGGATAAATACCATAATTCTGGTAGGCAAACATATTCCCGGTCCTGCCGAACCCGGTTTGTATTTCGTCTAAAACAAGAATTATATTTTTTTCACTGCATATATCCTTTAAACTTTTCATGAATTCTTTATCTGCAGGGTAAACTCCGCCTTCACCCTGAACCGGCTCCAGTATAATAGCGCATGTATTTTCATTTATTAATGCTTTTACCGAATCCATATCATTTAATTCAGCATACTTAAATCCGGCAAGAAGTGGCTCAAATAACTTTTGTTTTTCCGACTGTGCGGTAGCTGCAAGCGCTCCCAGTGTCCTTCCATGGAAAGCCCTTTTGAAGGTTATTACTTCATACCGGGAGGAATTATAGTTATCAGTAGAATACTTCCTTGCCAGCTTTATTGCTCCTTCTATAGACTCAGTGCCACTGTTGGCAAAGAATACCTTCTCCCCAAATCCTGTAATCTCGCATAACTTTTTTGCCAGTTTTACCTGAGGCTGGTTAAAATAAATATTTGAAGGCTGGATAATCTTACCAATCTGCTGCTTTAGCGCATTTACCACAAATTTATTGCTGTGCCCGACATTCAAGCAGCCATATCCAGCTATAAAATCAAGATATTTACTGCCTTCTACATCCCATAAGTACTGCATTTTGGCTTTTACAAATACCACTGGAAGTCTGCTGTATGTGCACATCAAATATTTATTTCCCTGCTCAAATATTTCTATATTCTTGCTTATTATATTCTTGCTTATGTTCATTTAATCTCCTCATCAGTTATCATTGTCCCAATTCCACTGTCTGTAAATATTTCTACAAGTATTGAATGTTTTTTAGTCCCATTTAATATATGCGCCCTCTCTGAACCTGATTTTAATGCATTTACACATGCCATCACTTTTGGAATCATTCCGGAGCTTACCAGTCCTGACTCAATCATCTCCTGACATTGACTTACTGTTAATTTTGATATTAATTTATTTCCATCTTTATCACTTTCCATAATTCCATCCACATCTGTAAGTAATATCATTTTCTTTGCATTCAGTGAAATTGCAATCTCCGCTGCACAAGTATCAGCATTTATATTATATATATTGCCCAGGCTGTCCACTCCTAAAGTTGCAATAACCGGAATATAATTGTCATCCAGAATATTATTTAAAAACTCAGAATTAATACTCTCAATATCTCCCACAAATCCCAGATCTATAATCTTTCCATCTTTTTTATATTCTTTTTTATGACATTTTATAAAACTCGAGTCATTGCCCGATATGCCAATGGCCATATTACCGTGTTTATTAAGGAAAGACACTATCTTAGTATTTATGCTTCCAATAAGAACCATTTTTACAATTTCAATAGAATCTTTGTCTGTAATCCTGAGGCCATCTATGAATTCCGGTTCTATCCCTTTTTCCCTTGAAAGTTCGGAAATCTGCTTACCTCCGCCATGTATTAGAACAACCTTTATTCCCACATATTTCATAAGAATTAAATCATTCAGGACGCTCTGGATGATGTTATCATTCTCCATCATACTTCCGCCAATTTTTACTACTACTATCTGGTTAAAATATTCTTTTATATAGGGTAGTGATTCCAGCAATACCTCTACTTTATTCATATATGATTCTCCTGTTTTTATTTCTTTCTCATTTATCGCCATATTCTTTATAAATTAAATTACGTCCGGTATAAAGCATTAATTTTTATATAATCAAACGACAGGTCTGTGGTCAGTACACTGAATTCCTCTTTACCATAACTTAAGTTCACAGTAAATTTGATTTCTTTTTCTTTCATTAGTTTTTCTGTATATTTCCTGTCAAATTCAATTCCCATACCATCTTTTACAATTAAAATATCACCGATATATATGTCTACTTTTTCCGGATCAAAATCACAATCAACCGAACCCATAGCTGCATTGATCCTGCCCCAGTTCAGATCTTCTCCGAACATAGCAGCCTTAAATAGATTTGAGTTCGCAATTCCCATAGCCAGTTTCTTTGCGTCAAATTTACTTTTAGTATTTATTACTCTTATATTAATTAATTTGGTTGCTCCCTCACCATCCAGAATTATTTTCCTTGCAAGATCTTTCAGCACAAATGACAGTGCATTTTTAAATTTTTTATAATATTTATCCTTCTTATTTTTTATTTCAATACTGCTTTTAGAATTTGCAATAACTATTACCATATCATTGGTACTCTGACATCCATCAATGGTTATGCTGTTAAAACTACTGTCAACTTCCTCTAAAAGTATTTCGTCTAGCAATTTTTCTGATATCTTAATATTGGTGACAACAAATGATAGCATGGTGGCCATATTTGGCTCAATCATACCTGAACCCTTTGCAATGCCGCCGATTATAATATCATTGCCACCTTCAACTTTAATACTTACTGCTATTTCTTTGGTAACAAGGTCAGTGGTCAGTATTGCTTCAGCAGCACTATGACCATCGATATTACTCAATTTAACTGCACATTGTCTAACACCTTCTTCTATTTTGTCCATTGGCAATTGCTTGCCGATAACCCCTGTTGATGAAACTATTACTTTATCCTTATCAATCCCTAGATACTTACTTGCTATCTCAATGGTCTTTTTTGCATTTTTATATCCCATCTCTCCGGTGCAGGCATTGGCAATACCGCTGTTGACAACAATAGCCTTAATATTTCTGGTCTTTTTAAGCTGTTCTTTAGTTACACTAACCGGCGCCGCCAGAAATTTATTGGTGGTAAAAACCCCACTGCAGGTGCTGTCTTCAGGTGTATATATAATACACATATCAGGTTTCCCCGAGCCCTTTATACCACAATGGCACGCAGCAGCATAAAACCCCGGAACACTGGTAATAGTCCCATTATTTATGATGTTAAATTCAATATTCTGTTTACTGTAATCTGCATTCACCTTAAAAATTCTCCCCATTATTTAAAATAATTATATTTAAGAAAATATTCCATTAAACTGTAAGCCTTCTTTTTCATCAAAACCCATCATTATATTCATATTCTGAACCGCCTGTCCTGCAGCGCCTTTCAACAGGTTATCAATTACACTGAATATTTTTAATGTGTCCGTCCTAACATCCAGGCAAAAACCTATAAGGCACATATTGGTGCCCACCACATCTTTAAGCTGGGGTATTCTTTTACCCATAAATTTTACAAAAGGTGAACATTTGTAAAAATTTTCAAACAAACTGCATATTTGCTCTTCAGTTTTTTCTTCCCCAAGTTTACAGTAAATTGATGTAAAGATACCCCTGGTCATAGGCAGAAGATGAGGGGTAAAGCTTACCCTATATTTCTTACCGCCAATATTTTCAATCTCCTGCTCTATTTCTCCGGTATGCCTGTGTCCTTCAGCCGAATAAGCATAAAAATTATTATTCAGGCTGCCAAACAAATATTCATCTTTTAATTTCCTTCCTGCACCGCTAACTCCTGATTTTGAATCAATATTAATATCCTTTATCTTGATATTGCTTTTTAGTACCGGAGCAAGTCCCAGCAAAATAGATACCGGATAGCAACCAGGATTGGCAATATATTTACTTTTCTTTATTTTATCTTTGTTTATTTCCGTAAGACCGTAAACAAAATCAGAAAGTTTTTCCTTTAAAATATGCTCGGTCCCGTACCAGTATTTATAATCATCAGAGCTCTTCAACCTGAAATCAGAACCCACATCTATAATCTTAAATTTATAATTACCGTATATACACTTTAAAAATTCCATTGATTTTAAAGGCGGAAGACATAAAAATATCAGATCGATTTTTTCCAGATTGCCTTTTTCAGGTTGGCAAGTAAAAGCTAACTTCATATCTCCATTATCCTGATATGACGGAAATACCTCGCTTACAAGTAAATTTTTATAGATCCTGGAGGTCGCAAAACTTATTTCAACATATTTATGCCTGCTCAGTATTTTTACCAGTTCCATTCCTGTAAATCCGGATCCTCCGATAATACCTACTTTAATATTTTTATTCATAATCATACCTATTCCTTTAAATTACATATTATACACATAAAATAAATATTATGCAATATTTATTTTAAAAAGTTTTTTCAGGTATCAGAAAAATACTTCCATACTATTTATTGCAGAATGAATAAAATCCGGGATTATTCTTTAGTGCAGTTTCTATTCTTATAATACAGCAGCCAATCATCATTAAAAAAAAGAGTCTTCTAATATGCACTACGCAATAAATCTGGCATATATATCTCCACTGAAAGCAGTCTTATAAGGTATGGATAAAAGGACATTACATATTTTGCTGTCATTAACCCATTCTGGCAAAGCAAAGACCATCGACTCGCCAAATGAGTAATTAAATTGAACGTTTCCAATAGTGGCAAGATGTTTTATAGATTTTACGGCCAGGTTAATAAGTTTTGGAGTAGGAGTAAATTCAAAAGAAATCACTTTAACCGGTTGGGACAGGCCCTTAATAACCTGATACTCAAATCCCTCGACATCTATCTTGCATACTGTTGGGCTTCCATATTTTTCAATTAATCTGTCCAAAGTAATAATCGGAACTGAAACATTTTTATGCCATTGGAAAGCTGAAGTAGATGTAAAAAACATGTCACTATCTCTGACACAATCTATCCATTCCTTAGACATGGATGAAACAGTATGTGAATTACTTAGTATTAAGTTTCCTTCACCTTCTCTTGCTCCTAATGCCTTATGAACTAAAAATACCTTATCGTTATTCCCGTATTTTTTTAGCAATTTCTGCATACAAATATTTTGGGGTTCAACAGCTACTACAGTGGCTCCAAGTTTAAGAAAAACACTAGTTCTATTGCCGATATTAGCGCCTATATCAAAACACAAATCGCCTTCATTAACAAATTGAGAGTAAAATCTTAACAACTTTCGTCTGCTCAGGACATTTGATATGACTAAAACTGTAACATACACAATATTATATAATCTAAAAAACCTGAGTAATTTAACAAAATTAATTAATGCTTTTATAGGTATCAAACCCGATTTAGTACAACTTGCCTTACTGTCATTTCTTATTTTAATTTTTCTAATATAATTCATAAAATAACTTTTTATTTAAAATATTCTACTTTTCTTAAGTCAGCAATCTGCTAAACAGCAAGGAAAACAAAATTATCAATATTATCAGTAATTATTTGGAATTGCATAACAATTAAAATATTCGTACCATCGCTTTTAAGGAACATTATTAAATATAAAAAGAGTAATTATTATAACTTTTTTTATAAAATATTTCTAACAATATTTCATTTGAAATCTACACCACTATCGTAAACATTCAATTCCATTTCCATACTCTTATTTTCCCTATCCTCGAATCTCTTGAACTTTACTCTATCCTGTGGGAAACCTTCCCTAAATCTTCCTAAGGCTAAAGTCCCCAGACTGCATAAGCCGGTTATAACCACCAGCACAGTTAAAACTATTGCCAATATTTTTGACCACTTGTATTTTTTAATCCCAAATATAACCCATATTGCTATAGCAATAACTAGCAGCCTTATAGCCATATAGGGTAAATACCTTAACAATCCAAAAATAAGAAAAAATCCACCTGGCCTTATAATTGGCTGCATAAAAGCCTCCTTTGTAAAATTTATAATACTTTATTATATAATCAAAAAATGAAGATAAACTGGAGATTTAAAAATACCTGGTAGATTTTTATTTTTCGATAAATAGGGGTAAGTATACCTTAAAGGTTATTTCTTTTTTATCTTTATTATAACCCACTTTTATACTGCCATTATGATTTTCTACAATCTTTTTGCTTATAGAAAGGCCCAGGCCAAAACCCTTCTTATCAGTTATGGCAGAAGTCTTGTAGAACCTGTCAAAAATATAGGGCAGGTCTTCTTCCTTTATGATTTCACTTATATTAGTAATATCAAGAATCAACAGTTTGTTATACTTATCATTGTTTAAACTAATTTCTATTTCTTTTTTAGGAGTGCTGTATTTTACAGCATTGTCTATAAGATTAAATAAAACTTGCTCTATATGCATTTTATTTCCCAGAATCTCAAAATCTCCATTAAAGCTTGCTTTCAACTTTAGGTTTTTAGAACTAATCTGATTTTTAAATAACTTAAGCATTTTTTCCAAAATTCTTTTTATATTAATTTGACTTAAATTGGCCCTATTGCCATTTTCTTCAAGTTCTGACAGGGTTAGTAATTCCTCAGTAATTTTAGACAGCCTCATAATTTCGCTATCTACTAATTCTATGGTTTCCATATATTCCTTTTTATTAATGCTTTTTTTCTGTTTTAATACATCAATTTTTGTCTTTATTATTGTAAAGGGGGTATTTAGTTCATGTGTGAAGCGTTCTGGATAAATTGTTTTTGCTTTTTAAAAGACGCTTCAATTTTATCCAGCATATTATCAAAAGTTTTCGCCATATCTGAAATAGCGTCCTTCCCCTTAAGGTTCAACCTCAAATGCAGTCTTTTGTCATCTATCTCTTTTACATTTCTTGTTATAAATTCAACCTGGCCAAGCATTCTTCTAAGAACTAAGAAACCACCTGAAGCCGAAATAATTATAATTACCAACACACCTCCGGTAATTGTAAAAAACATTCTCATAAATAGTCCAGGAGGTAGTATAGTTAGTTGTGGTGGTCCGAAAGGGCCAGATTTATTTAGTTCTCTTAATCTTTCAATAAATACCTGATCCAATCCAGGATGTTCATTTAAAGCAATTATATATCTTTCTCCCCTGAGATTATAACTATAGACAAAAAAGATCAAAAACCCATAAAGGATGAATGAAATTAATATAATGGCTCCAAACCATAGCAGTATTTTACTTTTAAGTGATAATTTCAAATATACCACCTATTTTTAACTTTTTTTAAGTTCTGAATTATTCGTCATCTAAAATCCTATAACCTGACCCATAGACAGTTTTTATAAGCCTGCCGGATTTACCTAATTTCTTTCTAAGATTTTTAATATGGGTATCTACTATATTAGTAAAAATATCTACATTCCTATCCCAGGCATGTTCAAGTATTTGATTCCGGCTGACAAGCTGTCCTTTATGTCTTAAAAGATATTCTAAAATCATAAACTCTTTCTTTGTGAGTTTAATCTCCACGGAACCTGCAAATACCTGCTCCCTGTCCAGGTCCAATTTTAAATCAAATGAGCCCAGAATATTATCTTTATTTTTTGAAGATCTTCTAAGCAAAGCTCTTATTCTTGCAAGAAGTTCGGAAAATTCAAATGGTTTGGTAAGGTAATCATCGGCCCCACAATTTAATCCTTCCACAATGTTTCCTATCTGCTTTTTAGCTGTGAGCATTAAGACAAAGCTTTTTATTTTCTCTTTTCTTATTCTTCTGCATAAATCTTCCCCGGAAGTATCAGGCAGAATCAGATCTAAAATAATGACATCATAATTATAATCTTCGACTAGATGATAGCCATCCTCTCCAGTATATGCTACATCTACCATATATTTATGCTGTTCAAGACCCAGCTTAAGGTTGTCTGCTACCAACTTTTCATCTTCAATTACCAGTATTTTCATTTTTAGAACAATTTCTATTTCTTATAATTATTATGATTATTCTATACGTTTAAAGAATAAAAATAAATTTACGTTAAAAACTATTCATGTCTTAATGAATCAATAGGGTTTAATCTAGCTGCTCTCATAGCGGGGAGGATGCCAAAAACCAGACCTATGACCGTAGAAAAAGACAGAGCCAGGATTATAGGAAAAGCAGTAATCAAGGAACTTAAAGTAGTAAAGGTACCCAGTATCCATGTTACAAAACCTGCAAATCCAACTCCTATAATACCACCAGAAAGGCTTAAAACTACGCTTTCAGTTAAAAACTGCGCTAAAATATCCCTGTTTTTAGCGCCAATTGCTTTTCTTATTCCGATTTCCCTTGTTCTTTCTGTTACCGATACAAACATAATATTCATAATCCCTATTCCTCCTACCAGAAGTGAAATAGCGGCAATACTGGTCAGAGTGATAATAAGAATGTCGGTAACCGAGCTTGCTATTTCCAGCAGTTGAGTAGAGCTTCTTATCTCAAAATCATTGCTTTCTCCAGGTAATATATGGTGTTGTACCCTTAGTGTAGCTTTTGCTTCATCAATTGCCTGATCCATAACATCTTCACTTTCAACTTTTGCAATTATTTGATCGACTGTGTCCACACCATATATTTTGTTTTGTGCAGTTGTAATGGGAATATATACAGAATCATCTGGGCTCATACCAAAAGTAGAACCAGCTGACTTAAGAATACCCATTACCGTGAAATTCTTTCCATTTATTTTTACTTCCTCACCTACAGGGTTGGCCTTTCCAAAATAATTAGTTACCACATTATATCCAAGAATAACTACATTTGATGAATTAGAAACATCGCTGGCAGTAAAAAAGCTTCCTTTATCCATTTCGTAGCTCTGAAGACTTAAATAATCTTCAGTCGTAGCTGTTATACTTACATTTCCACTCCAGCTCATATAAGAAAAAGTAGAGTTGAAGCCGCTTAAAACAGGTACCACCTCATTCAGAAGCTTTGCCTTTTCTTTTAGAGCATCCACATCTTCCAGATACAGTTCTCCTGCTACAATTTCCTCATCCTCGTTATCTCCAAATCTTCTTGTAACCATAAAGCCTCCACCCTGCCCCGCATTAGATTCCATTCTAACTTCTCTATTACCTGCAAATACCTGTTCCCTACCTGGAGTAATGGTAATGACATTTGTACCCATACTCTGGATATTCTCTGTTATTGAGGCCTCGGCTCCTGCCCCTACAGACATAACTGCTACTACAGAACCTACTCCAATTATAATTCCGAGCATAGTCAGAAATGATCTGAGCTTGTTCAGACCCAGAGATTTAAAAGCAATCTTTATATTTTCAAGTATTCTTTTCATGTTAAGGCATTCTCCCCTATGCTATTTATTTTGTCTTCCAGTTTAGGCATATTTTCCAGCTTTTCCTTTGCATTAGTTGGGCTGCTTATCTTTTCCTCTCCAGTTATAATACCATCTTTTAAATAAACTATTCTTCCGGCATGTCTTGCCAGATCAATTTCATGAGTTACAAATAAGATAGTTTTACCTTCCTTATTTAGATTCTGGAAAATGGCCATTATCTCTTCACCTGTTCTGGAATCAAGATTACCTGTCGGTTCATCAGCTAATATTATGGTAGGTTCATTAATCAGGGCTCTGGCAATAGCTACTCTCTGTCTCTGGCCTCCTGAAAGTTCGCTTGGCTTATGTCTCTCCCATTCTTTTAATCCAACAGAATCTATTACATCACTTATCAAATCTTTTCTGGATCTAGCCGGCTTTCCTTTTGAATAGATTAAAGGAAGTTCTACGTTCCCTATAATATTGGTTCTTGACAGCAAATTAAATGTCTGGAATACAAATCCAACCTTTTTATTTCTAATCTCTGCCAGCTCGTTATCATTTAATTTAGCGACATCTTCATCTTCCAGCAAATAAGCCCCGGAAGTTGGGGTATCCAGACAACCTATTATATTCATAAGGGTAGATTTGCCTGATCCGGAGGGTCCCATTATGGTTAAGAATTCACCCCGGTTAATTTCAAGATTAATTCCATTTAATGCATTTACTCTTACACTGCCGATTTTATATATCTTGGTAACATTTTTAATATTTATAATTTTTTGATTCATAATTTAATTTATCATCTTATATTTATTTATTATATTCTTGAAGTTACAATTATGTCTCCTTCTTTCAGCCCGGAAGTTATTTCTATATAGTAGTAATCATTTATTCCTGTAGTTACTTCTACTTTTTTTACAGATTCTGCTATATTTTCCGGTTGCGCTTGTTTTGATACTAAAAGGTCGACATAACTTTTCTCATTTTCTTTATATACTGATTGAATAGGAACAATTAACACATTTTCTGCCTTTTCGGTTATAATATCAACATTGGCTGAAAGTCCATTGTATATTTCAATTTCCTTGGTATCGTTAAATTTAACTACCACTTCAAAAGAAATTATCCCACCTTCATCTACAGGGATAGGTATGATTTTTTCAACCTTTCCTGAAAATTCATTATCTGGATAAGCATCCAGGGTAATGTATGTCTCTTCTCCTGATGAAACTTTTGAGATATCGGTTTCACCTATTGTTGCTTTTATTAAAAAATCATTGCTAATTATTGAAATCATATTATTTCCACTACTTTGCTCGCCTATCTTAAAATCTGAGGAATAAACTATCCCATCATAGGGAGCATATAATATATAGTCATCCAGGTCTTTTTTAGCTGACTCAAAGTCCATTTTTGCAAGTTCTAATTTCATTTCTGCCTGGCCTATATTTTCCTTTACTAATTCTATTTGTACTTCTGCTGACTGCAGGCTAGATAAATCATTCCAATAAGTAGTAGATTGGCTTATTATCGATTGCTCATAGGAAGACTCTGCTTGAGATGCAGATGAACTATTTGATGTTTTAATAGATTCCAGTTTCTCCTCTGCTGATTTTACATTTGATTCATATTGTGCCAGCTGCATATCAGTAGTAGCCGGGTCACTCTGTGCCAATGCCAGCATTTCTCTTGCTTCTTCTAGTGCCCGGTTGGCACTCTCGTATGATAGTTCTGCACTCTTGTTAGCATTTTCCAGGGAATTAAGCGCACTTTCCGTTGATTTCTCTGCCTTTTCAGTATTAAGACTTGCAAGCTGAATTGTAATGTGGTTTGCATCCAGAGCTTTCTGATAATTTATTTTTGCTGTCCTAAGAGAGCTTTCTGATGACTCTATATCGCTTTCAATTTGTTCAAGGCGAAGCAATCCATCTGAGTTATCCACTTCTACAAGTATATCCCCCTTCCTGAAAGTGTCTCCCTTCTCCAAAGTTGATAATACCTCTCCTGTAACCTGTAGTGTGTAGGTATTTTGGACCTCTGAATCTATTGTACCTGTAGTGGAAACAGTCTGGTAAATATTACTTCTTTGAACTTCAAATACTTCAACGCCCTGATCGGCTGTTTCTTCGGTAGAACCTGAAAAAGGTCCCATCCCCATACAGGACACAGAGACAATTGAAATTAAAATGATGGTTAACACAGAAATTATAATAAGGATAGTTTTTCTTTTATTTATTTTCATCTTTCCCCCTTTTTATGTTTTTGGAAAAATTATATTAAAAAAAAATGAAGAAATTTTGGAGTGAATATTCCATATACTTTAAAAGCCCTTCAGGAAATCTCCAGAAAATCTTCATGTTCTTCTGCTACAGTAAGGATGTTAACATCTGGAAAGGCGATATTTGAAGACCATGCAAAAAGTGCAGCTGTTGAATTTTACTACTCCATTAACCTTAAAAAGGAGGTGGTCTGACTTAACAACAAAAAATTATAAATAACGTAGCATCAAAAAAACGGGCAAGTTATATTCCTTGCCCGTTTGAGTTTTATAACTTTAAAATATATTTATTCTTCTGTAAATTCATAATTTATTTTCATAATTCCATCCTATACCCGTCATAAGCTACTATCACGTTAATTTTTCCTTCTGTATATTCCTCCAGCCTGCCTGCAAGTTCTTTTTTATCCATAGTAACTATTTGTTTCCCACAGTGGGTCACAATTAAACTGTCAATATTATATTTTTTACACCATTCTATCATAGTCTTAATTCTGGTATGCCCGTATAGTTTGCCCTCTTTTCTTCTAACCATATTTATATTAATACTGGAGCCATCGGCAATCAGCAGGTCAACATCTTTTAATACTACGCCCTTATCTTCCTCAAAATCCAGTATGTCAGGGGCATAAATTATAGTCTTATCTCCTTTAATTTTATATCCTACCGCAGGGCACCTCAGGGAATGAATTACTTTATATGCAGTAATCTGCATATTTTTAAGCCTGTATTCCCTGCCGCCTTCGATAATCCTGTAATTTATAGGTTTATATTTGCCGTAATCAAGGGTAATTTTGGTCAGATAGACCGGAATGTTTATTCTTTTTTCTTCTTCTATTGTCCATATATAATGGTCGGGATGGGCATGAGTTATTAAAATGAAATCAAAATCATTTATTTTATTTATCAGTTGTGGATTATATTTTATACCGAAATCAATAAGTGCACTTGTTTTTTTATATCTTATAATTAGAGATGAGTGATACTTATGTTCTGTGCTGCTTTCTTCAATCTCACCTCTTGTGCCTGGAAACTCGATTATCATATTTTATTTATTCTCTAATCCTGGCATTAAATTTCCTGCCTAAACTTTCCAGTATTCTATTTACTATTATCTCTATCTCTATGTCCTTTAAAGTTCTGGCGTCATCCCTGAAACTCAGGGAGTAAGCCATACTTTTCTTGTCCTTTTCTATCTGTTCCCCTCTGTATATATCGAAAAGTCTTATCTTTTTAAGCAGTGCTGTCCCGCTTTCTTTTATTTCATTTACAATATCTTCACTCTTTATTTTATTATCAACTACAATCGCAAGATCAATATCTATAGAAGGAAATGCAGGTATGAATTTATATTTTTTTGTCTCTTTTATATTATTTATAAATCTATCCATATCCAGTTCCATATAATAGGCATCCTGTCCGGTTTCAGTCTCCTCTATTATTACCGGGTGAATTTTACCAATTATTCCCACATCCAGATCTTCAATGTTGACTATTCCGCTGATCCTGGGGTGGAAAAATCTGTACTGTCTCTCTTTTATCCTTAAACTGCCAGAAGGATAATATCTCTTGCATATAAATTCTAAAATACCTTTCAGATCATAAAAATCAAAAGCTTTTTCCTTTTCATTCCATCCTTTCTGTACTGCTTTTCCGGTTAATATTACTCCGAGCATATTTATTTCAAAAGGCAATTTACCAGAACTGTTTTTCTTAAAAACTTTTGATATCTCAAATATTCCAATATCTTTTATATTATGGTTAATGTTATCTTTAATATTTTTCATAAGTGCCGGAAGAAGCATTGGCCTTAACAGCTTGAAATCTTCATTAATAGGATTTAATATCTCTACATTATTCTTATACCCATCTTCCAGATTTATTTTAAATTTTTTAAGTGATTCAGCACTAATAAAAGAATAGTTTATAACTTCAACCAGTCCAATATAACAAAGAGCCTGTTTGATATCTTTAATTGTTTTCTGATATAGACTATATTTCCCACGCCTGTCGCTTGCTGAAGTAGGAATAGAATCCAACCTGTCGTACCCATAAATTCTTGCTACTTCTTCAACAAGATCGATCTCTCTTTCAAGATCTTCATATCTAAAAGAAGGAATAGTTGCCTCTATGATATTATCTTTTATTCTGTTACTGATTTTTAAATTTGTAAGAATGCCGGATATCAAACCTGCATCAATATCTTTGCCCAGAACCTTGCCGACTTTGCCTGCCCTTAAATTAATTTTTCTTTCTCTTTCTACTTTTTTAAAATTATCATATATACATTCTTCCGCTTTAAAATTGGCCACCTTTTCTAGCAGATATTCAAACCTACATATTGCAAATACAGTAAGCATTGGGTCAATTTTTTTTTCAAACCTATTTGAAGCTTCCGACCGGAGCCCAATTTTTTTAGAAGTCCTCATTATGGAAGGTCCGTAAAAATTTGCCGATTCCAGTAATACATTTTTTGTATTCTCACTTATTTCAGTATCCTTTCCACCCATTATACCAGCAATAGCCACAGCTTTATCTTCATCTGCTATTACCAGTGCATCATCATCCAGTATCCTTATGGAATCATCAATAGTTTTTATATTCTCCCCTTTTCCTGCTCTTCTGACTATAATCTTATTTGAATATAACATGTCTTTATCAAAAGCATGCAGCGGTTGACCGGTTTCCAGCATAACATAATTAGTCAGGTCAACAATTAAATCTATTGGTCTTACATCACATAGGATAAGCCTGTTTTTAAGCCATTGAGGCGACTGGTTGTTAGATATATTTCTAAAAAGTTTTGCCGAATATCTAGGGCAAAGATTATAATCATCTATTTCAATTTTAAATTTAGAATCTATATTCAGCCTTTTTTGAAAATCATATTCACCAATTATAAGTTCAGCGCCAATTAAAGCGCTGATTTCTCTTGCAATTCCTATTACACTCAGGCAATCAGGCCTATTGGGCGTGATCTCAAGCTCCAGTACAACATCATCCAGGCCAACTGATTTTGAGAAACTATCACCTACCTCACAACTATTATCAAGAATCATAATACCTTCTGATTCGGAAGAAAGACCTAATTCCATTTCTGAGCACATCATTCCTTCTGAAATCTGGCCTCTTATCTTATTTTTTCTTATAGTAATATCCTTAACTTTTGCTCCGGGCAGCGCTACAGCAACTCTATCTTCCTTTTTAAAATTTTTAGCGCCACAAACTATACTCAATTTACTTGATCCAATGTCTACTTCACATAATGATAATTTATCAGAATCAGGATGGGGAGAAAAATCAACGACTCTACCAATAACTATATCCTTATATTTACCACCTATATATTCAACTTTTTTTACTTCAGTTCCACTCATAGTCAGAGCGCTTGCAATATTTTCAGGTTCAAGCCTTTCAGCATTTAAAAATTCGCCTATCCAGTTTAATGTTACTTTCAATCTTTAAGCTTCCCTCTCTATTAAATATTTCCTTAAGATAAAGATTATTTTAAAAGATAACCGGTTATCAAACATATATCAGATTAATGATATTGGAAGTTAAAATTGATTGATAAATCTCAGGTCATTTTCGAAAAATAACCTTAAATCATCAATGCC
>Ga0194110_10002499_pt1 | contig 23293 bp, 19 predicted proteins | sample TA2Kig1200mmetaG_FD_146192 | JGI IMG/M metagenome (GOLD analysis project Ga0194110, IMG submission 146192) | Freshwater microbial communities from Lake Tanganyika, Tanzania - TA2015032 Kigoma Deep Cast 1200m | ecosystem: Environmental > Aquatic > Freshwater > Lake | place: Tanzania: Lake...
CTCGGCAGCGTGCGGGCGAGCGCCTCGATGCGCGCGGCCTCGTGCGCGGTGAGCGGGGGCGAGGCCTTGTCGCTCGCGATCCGCAGGAGCGGAGCGGCGCGGCGCACGGGGTCGCGATCTTCGAGTTCGGCGAGGAGAAGGCGCGCCGGCGTGTTGCCCGTGGTCGTGACGAACAGGCCCGCGAGCAGCGCGCGCGCTTCTGCCCGCTCGGCGTCGCCTCCCGCGTTCACGCGCCACGTCGCGCGCAGCAGCGTCGCATCCGGCGTGAAGGGGTCGCCGCCCGTGAGCGCGGCGAGCGCGGCGTCGAGAGCGCGCAGCGCGGCGAGATCGCCGCGGTCGGACGCAGCTAGCGCCTCCGTAACAACTCGCTCGCCGTCTGACGGGTCGGCGCCCGCGAGCAGCGGCGCGAGCTTCGCGGAATCGCCGAAGCGGCGCTGCATGCGCAGCGCGAGCGAGCGTGCGAGCGGCTCGCCCGCGTTCGTTGCGAGCGCCTGCGCGAGGCGGTTCTCGGCGACGTGCTGCCGGCCGCGCATGAGTGCGATGCGCGCCGCGATCCCCTGCTCCGCCGCCGCGTCGCCGCCGTGCGGCAGCAGCGCTCCGATGCGCGCGAGCGCGCCCTGCTCGGCAGCGCGAGCAACGAGCGCGGTCGCCGCGGCGCCGCGCACCTGCCGCAGCGGCGCGAGCCGAGCGAGAGCCTCCGACGGTTGCTGCTGCAGCGACGTACCGCCGGCGACGACCGCCGGCGAGCGCATTTGCAGCAGGTTGCGGTCGTCCGTAATGACCGCGGCGCCGCGCGAAAACTCTTCTGCCCCGGCCTCGTCGAGGCGCAGCCAGAGCTCGGCGTGCGCGGCCGACATCACGCCGAGGCGCGCCATCACTTCCGCATCGCGCGCGAGCAGCGCCGGCACGCTCTGCTCGGCGCTCGCGAGCGGCTCGTTCGAGGCGACGAACAGCAGCGCGCCGTACGGGTCGTATACGCGCACGTTCGGCCACACCGCGCGCACCGTCGCGACGATCGAGCGAAGCAGCGTCTCGTCGACGAAGCCGGGCCCCATCCACTGCACGAACACGCCGCGACTCGTGAGGCGCGAGCGCACGAGCTCGAAGAACTCGCGCGTGTAGAGGTGGCTCGCGCCCGCGGTCCACGGGTGCGAGGCCTGCGCGACGATCGCGTCGAAGCGCAAGCCCGAGAGGAGCAGCGCGCTGCGCGCATCGTTCTCGTAGAGGCGCACGCGCGGGTCTGCGAGGGGATCGACGGCGCGATGCGGCGAGAGCGCGCGATTCGCGGCGACGACTTCGGGCTCGAGCTCGATCACGTGGACGTCGCGAACCGTGCGCGGGATGCCCTCGACGGAGAGGCCGCCGCCGAGGCCGACGACGGCGATGCTCTCGGCCTCGGGTCTCACGAGCGAGGCCAGGCCGCCGATCCAGCGCGCCGAGGCGCCCATGTCGAAGTCGGCCTCGCTGCTGACGACGAGCGACTCGGGGAGGCCGTTGGTGCGCACGCGATAGCGGCCGATCTCGTCGCGCGTGACGAGCACGCTCGAGCTCTCGCCCACGGCCGAGAACACGACGGGGAAGATCTCGCCGTGCGCTTCGAGCGGCGTCGCGTGGAGCAGGTGCACGGGCTCGCGCGGCGGCAGCAGCGCGAGCGCGACGAAGCCGAGCGAGGCGAGCGCTCCCGCCAGCCGCAGGCGCGAATCCCCTAACAACGAAGCGGCCAGCGCGAGGAGGAGGCTCGTCGCGACGCAGGCCGTCACGACGCCGGTGAAGCCGAGCGCGGGCAGCGCGAAGTAGGCGGCGCCGAGCGCGCCGGCGATCGAGCCCGCCGTGTTCCACGCGTAGACGCGCGCGCTCGCTGCGGAGGCGTCGGCCGCGCCGCCGGCGTGGACGCGCACCGCGAGCGGGTAGGTCGCGCCGATGCAGAGCGCGGCAGGCAATAACAACGCGAACCCGGCCGCGGCGTTCGGCAGCAGCGCGACGTTCGTGCCGAGCCATGCCGGCAGCGAGTCCACGAGCGTGAACGCGGCGAGCGAGAGCGCGGCGATGCCGAGCTGCGCGAACGCGAAACCGGCGCGAGCCTGCGCGGGCGTACGCGCAAAGCGTGCGGCGAGCGCGGAGCCGAGCGCGATGCCGAGCAGGAAGCTCCCGAGCATCGTCGCGAAGGCGTACACGCTCGCGCCGAGGCGGTGCGAGAGCAGGCGCGTCCACAGCACTTCGTACGAGAACGAGACGGCGCCGGAGAGCAGGATCAAGGGGAGGATCCAGCGCGCGCCCTGCGCTGCGGCTGCGGTGCCGGGCGCGCTGCTCTCGGGAAGCGGCGCGATGCGCGCGAGCAGCGCCGCGATCACGAACACGCCGGCGTTCAGCGCCACCGCCACCCAGACCGTGCCGCGCAAGCCGAGCGCGTCGAGCAGCACGAACGCGGTCGTCAGGGTGCCGAGCACCGCGCCGGCGGTGTTGATCGCGTAGAGCCACGCGATGCGCGGGCCGAGCTCCGCATCGCTACGGACGGCGTGGCGCGCGAGCAGCGGCAGCGTCGCGCCCATGAACAGCGTCGGGACCATCAGGATCGCGAACGAGGTGGCGAGGTAGAACAGCGAGATCGCTCCGCCGCGCGCGTCGGGCAAGCCTGGCTGCTCGCCGAACCATGCGAGCAAGAGCGCCGTCGCGCCCTGCACGAGCAGCGGCACCGCGAGCGCCGCCAGCGCGATGCCGAGCTCGAGCAGGCCGTACGCAAGAACGGGGCGCCGTACGCGCGGCGCGAGCCGCCCGGCGAGCGCAGCGCCCACTGCGAGCCCCGCCATGTAGGCCGCCAGCACGGTCGCGATCGCCAGCTCGGAGGTGCCGAACACGAACGCGAACTCGCGAGTCCACGCGGTCTGATAGACGAGCGCAGCGAAGCCCGAGAGCAGAAAGCACAGCGCGAGCACGGGGAAGGAGAAGTCGCGGCGCATCGGGGATTGAGGTGACTCGCGGCGGGTGGCGGAGGAAGCGCCCCGGAGCAGGGACGTTCCGCAAGTAAGTAAAGAAACCCAGCTTTACTTTCTTGCGGAACGTCCCCGGTTGCCGACCCCGGTGCACCCGCCCCCGACGTCAGGGGCGAGGCGCGTCCTCGTTCCAGAGAAGGTGGCCCGCGCGCCAGGTGCCGGTGACGAGATCTGCGTGCAAGTTGCGTCTCGCTTCGCTCCAGGGCACGCGCAGCAGGCACAGGTCCGCGGGCGCACCCGGCGCGAGAGGCGGCGGGGCGCTGCCGGGAGCTTCGAGCGGGGCTGTGAAGAGCGCGAGCGCCTCTTCGGGCGTGAGCGCCTCCGCGCTGCCGAGCGCGGCGCCGCCCGCAGTGCGGCGTTCGCAGGCGGCCCGCATCGCGCGCCAGGGGTCGGGCTCGGCGTACGGTGCGTCGCTCCCAGCGGCGAGCGGAGTTCGCTGCGCGAGAAAGACGCGGGCGCGGTAGAGCCAGGCGCGGTCCGTGGGGTCGACATCGTCCAGATAGGTGTCGCCGCGCTCGAGCACGAAGCTCGGCTGCGTCACGACCGTGAGGCCGAGCCGCGCGATTTCGCGCACGGCCTCCGGCGGCGCGACCGAGGCGTGCTCGATGCGATCGCCGCGCAGCACGCGAGCCTCGGCGAGCGCGGCGAGCGCGAAGTGCAGCTCGACGCGCGTCACGCAGTGAACGGCCACCGTGCGCCGGCGCGCGTGCGCCGCGGCGATGCGTGCGACGAGCGAGCCGAGGTCTGGCAGCGCGCGCTCGTCGAGCAGCAGCTTGAGGGCGCCCGTCGACAGCTCCGGCGTCGCGAGGACGGGCAACGACTCGTCTCCCATCACGAGCACACGCTGCGCGAGATCGCCCGCTCGCTGAGCGTCGGCGATGGCCGCGAGAGCCGAGGCGCCGTTGTCGGCGCCCGCGTCCGTCACGCCGGTGACTCCACAGCGCGCGTAGTGCTGCGACAGCGCGCGCAGCGCCGGCTCCAGAGCCTTGCGCGGCGAGGAGCTCGCGCTGGGCGCCGACTCCGCGATGCGCGCGCGAAGCCACGCATCGAGACGAAACAGGCGCCCCGTCGCGCGCCCTACCGCATCGCGCTCGACTCCCGGCGCGTCGACTCCGGCGTCGAGGCCGAGCATCGCGATCGCGGCGCTGTTCAGCACCCACAGCGCGCCGGTGCGGTGCTGCACGCGCACGGGCCGCGCGTCCTCGATGCGGTCGAGCGCGAGGCGATCGAGCGCGCCCGCGACGGCCTCGTGGTACCCGACGCCGCGCAGCCAGCCGCCGTCGCCCGCGCGCGCTGCCGAGATCGCCGCAGCCAGAGCTGGCGCGTCGCGCACGTGGGGAGGCCCGCAGCGAACCGAGCCGAGAGCGGCGGCAGTGGCGAACAGATGCGCATGGTGGTCGTTCAGCCCGGGGAGCAGCGCACCGCCGCTCGCTTCGATGACGTGCTCAGCGGCGAGCGCGGCAAGCCGCCGCGCGATCTCCGCGATGCGGCCGGCGGCAGGATCGACGCGCACGTCGCAGTGCGCGCCATCGACTTGGCAGCCGCGAATCAACATCCGAGCAGGCCCCGCAAAAGTGAAGAGGCGGCCACTCTCGCGAGTGACCGCCTCTCACTTTGGATCAGGCGTGATCGCCTAGCAGGCCCTAGCGGAGCTTGCGGCGACCCACGAGCACGAGGCCCGCCACGCCAGCACCGAGCAGCATCAGCGTGCCCGGCTCCGGCGTCGCGGCGTACGTGAGCTTCAGGAACGTCGGCGAGGCGGTGTCGCCCACGTTCCTCATCCTCACCTACGCGCCGGAGCCGGGCACGCTGATGCTCCTCGGTGCGGGCATCGCCGGCCTGGTGGCCGTCGGCCGCCGCAAGCTGAAGTAGCCCGAGGCGAGCTGCGGCTCGCTCTCGAACTCGAAACCCGAGGCGGTCACTCGCGAGAGTGGCCGCCTCGTGGTTTTTGGGGTGCGAGCTCGTCACCTCACCCGGCGCTCGGCGACTCACGCCGGAGCTGGGAGGCCCCTGTGCTGCGCCGTCTGATCGATTCGCCTTGGACCTACTTCGCGCTCGCGGGGCTGCTCGTGCTCGGCACTCTCGTCTGGATGTTCGACATCCGCGGCGCTTCGCGGCACGTGGGCACGATCGAGAGCGACCTCGCGAAGCTGCGCGAGCGGCAGGACGTGAACGTCGTGTTCGTGCTGATCGACACGCTCCGTGCCGATCGCCTCTCGAGCTACGGCTATGCGCGCGAGACGAGCCCGAACATGGACGTGATCGCCGACAACGGCGTGCGCTTCGCGCGCGCGCAGTCGCAGTCGAGCTGGACGAAGTGCTCGATGGCGTCGCTGTGGACCGGCCTGTTTCCGCAGCGCTCCGGCGTGACCCGCTTCGATCACGCGCTGCCGGACTCCGCGGTGATGCCGGCGGAGCTCTTCTCGAAGGCTGGCTACACGACCGCGGGCATCTTCCGAAACGGCTGGGTGTCCTCGAACTTCGGCTTTCAGCAGGGCTTCGACCTGTACCTCAAGCCGATGCCGCGTACCGACGCGGCGCACGTCGAGCGCAAGGGCCGCACCGAGGCGCAGCTCGCAGGCACCGACGAGGACGTGACGCTCTCCGCGATCGAGTTCCTCAAGACCAACCAGCGCGAGAAGTTCCTGCTCTACCTCCATTACATGGACGTGCACCAGTACGTCTACGACGACGCGGCCGCGGAGCAGAAGTTCGGCGACGCGACGATCGCGAACGTCTACGACCGCTCGATCCACTGGACCGATCGAAACATCGCGGCGCTGATCTCGACGCTCGACACGCTCGACCTCAGCAAGCGCACGATCGTCGTCATCGCGGCCGACCACGGCGAGGCCTTCGGCGAGCACGGCCGCGAGGGCCACGCGACGGACATCCATCAGGAAGTCGTCCACGTTCCGCTGATGTTCCAGCTGCCATTCCGCGTCGAGGGCGGACTCGTGGTCGACTCGCTCGTTCGCAACGTCGACATCTGGCCGACGCTGCTCGATCTCGTGGGATTGCCGGCGCTGCCCGATACCGACGGCATCTCGCTCGTGCCGATGATGCAGGCTGCCGCGCGCGGCGAGGTCGTGGAGGCGCCTCCTGCGCACGCCTACATCGATCAGGTGTGGGGCCAGATCGAGATGGAGCCGAAGCCGCTCGTCGGAGTTCAGCGCGACACGCAGCGCGTGATCTACAGCAAGGCGAAGGCGAACGAGACGCTGCAGGTGTACGACCTCGCGACCGATCCGGGTGAGCGGCGCAACCTGCGCAAGAACCCGCCCGCGTGGTCGGAAGAGCTCCGCACTCAGCTCGATGAGTCGTTTGCGTGGCGCAAGGCGCCCTGGGGCGAGGGCGCGTCGGTCGAGCTCGACGAGATGGAGCTGAACCAGCTTCGCGCGCTCGGCTACGTCGTCGGCGAGGGCCAGGTGGGCCAAGACCGCGTGAAAGAGATCGAGAAGAAGTAAGCGCGCCGCGCAGCCCTGCGGCCGTCGCGAATCGGGTCTGAGCCCTCGCGCGACAGCGCCGGCAACATCACGGAGTCGCAAGCTCGCGCAGCAGCTCCGCGGTGTGCGCGCCGAGCGGCGCCGCGCGCTCGCGTTCGCACGCGAGCACGCGTGGTGGAAGCGGTTCGAGCCCGCGCGCGAGCGATGCGCCGAGGCGCGGGCCCTGCGCGAGCGACCACGCCGCGCAGCGCGCGAGCGCGACGTCGAGCAGCGCGCCCTCGCCCGCGCGCCAGCAGCGCAGCGCCGCGAGGGCTCCGCCGAGACCCGCGAGCGGATCGGCGATCGCATCGCCGACGAACAGCGGCGCACCTTCCGGCACGCACCAGCAGAGCCCGGCTGCCGCGGCTGCGTCGTCGCCGAACGCGACCCAGTCCGCCTGCGGCGCCGCTCTCCCGTATCCGGTGATCGAGAGCCAGACGCGCCCGGGGCGCGCGCGCGTCCAGCTCTCCGCGCGGATGCCGAGCTGCAGGAGCGCGCGCGGGCGCGAGCCCTCGATCACGATGTCTGCGCTCTCGAGCAGCGCCGCGAGGCGGCGCCGATCGCTCGCGGTGTGAAAGTCGAGTGCGACGCTCCGCTTGCCGGAGTTGAGGAGATCGAAGAAGCGCGCGTTGCCCGCACGCGCTCCGTCGGGACGCCGCGCGCTCTCGACCTTCGTCACCCGCGCGCCCGCGAGCCCTAACAACCTCCCCGCCAGCGGACCCGCCCACAGGCTTGCGAGCTCGACGACTCGGGGCGCGGCGAGCGCGCGAGGCGCGGCGCTGGGGCCGGCCACCGCGACTTCCCACGCGCGCGGCGGCGCGGTGGGCGCCGGCGGATCCGCCGCAGCCACCGCTAGCCCGAGCAGCCGAGCGCGCGCGACGCACGCATCGCGCTCGCGCCGCCCGACGCGTGCCGCGATCTCGCGCCACGCGGCGTCGCCCAGCGGCGCGGAGACCGCCGCGAGCGCGTCGTCCTCCAGCCACGCAGCGAGCGAGCGAGCGTCGGCTTCGCGCGGCAGATTCGCCGCGAGCCAGCCGCCCAGCGCTTCGAGCAGCCGGCACGCGCCCCCCGGCGCGACGCGGCCGCGTCGCGAAAATCCGTAACAAGCTGCGCGCTCCGCGAGCAGTTCGGCCCCGCGCAGGCCCGCGAACGCGCCCTCGGGCGCGAGCGCAGAGAGCTGCGCGAACAGCTCGTCGGCCACGAGCGGCAGCGCGCGATCCGGCAGGGTGGGCGCGCGCTCGGGTCCCGTGAGCCACAGCAGCCCCGACTCTGCCCAGCGCCGCGCCGCGCGCTCCGCTTCGCCCTCGCTCACTTCGCGATCTCGTCCACGAGCCCCCACGCGAGCGCGCGCTCGGCGCCGAGCGGTGCGCGCGTGAGCGCGAGCTGCGCCGTGCGCTGGCGCCCGATGCGGCGCGGCAGGCTCACCGTTCCGCCTGCGCCCGGCACGAGCCCCATGCCGAGCTCGGGGAGCACGAAGCGTGCGTCTGCACGGGCAACGACGCGCGCGCAGTACGCGGGCAGCTCGATCCCTGCGCCGACGCATGCGCCATGCACGCGCGCCGTCGTGCGCGCCGCGCACTGCGAGAGCAGCAGCGCAGCGTTGCGTGTCGACCGGATCGCGTGCGCCGTCGCCGGATCGGGCAGCGTGCCGAACTCGTCGAGATCGCCGCCGCTGCAGAAGGCGGCGCCGGCGCCTGATAACTCGATCGCGCCGATCTCCGGATCGTGCAGCGCGAAACGCAGCGCCTCGCAGAGCGCGTCGCGCATCGCCGCAGAGAACGCGTTGCGCTTCTCGGGGCGGTTCAGGCGCAGCGAGAGCCGCGCACCCTCGCGCACCACGAGCACCGCCGGCTCGCGCGAGGGCTCGCGCTCCTTGCGCACGTGCGCCGCCAGCCACGCGCGGAACTCGGGGCCGCTCTGCAGCGTGGAGTAGACGAGCGACTCGGCGACGAGCCCTTCGTAGATCGTGCGCGCGAGGCTTGCGCGCAGCAGCTGCGCCAGCCCGAGGCTCGCGAGCGGCGCCGCCGCGATCGTGCCCGAGATCACTCCGAGCTCCGCCTCGTCGTCTCGCCCTAACAAGACGTCGAGCGCCGGTGCGAGCGCACGCGCGGCCGGAGACTCGGCGGCGCCGACGCCGACGCTCAGCGCGGGCAGCTCGCCGAGCCGCGCGGCCGCCGCGCGCAGCGCCGCCGCGCTCGCGCCGCCGTCGGCCCCCGCGAGGTCGACGCACACCAGCGCATCGCCGGTCAGCACCGAGAAGCGCTCGGACGCCGCGGGGTCCGCGAGCGCAGCGACGAGCGAGGCGGGATCGAGCACGGGCGACACACGGCGAGGCTACCGCGAGCGCGGTTCGCTGCTTCGCGCGGGGCCACGCAGCGAGCGCGTGGCGAGCGGGCGGACGCTGTCGGACCATGCTCGCCGCAACCGAGGAGCCCCGATGGCCGCCACGCTCGACGAGATTCGCCGCGACCCGACGCGCACCCCCAACAACTTGTGGCGACGCGAGACGCCCGGCGCTGCGGGCTGGCCACGCAGCGTCCGGCCCGGAGCGTCCAACAAGTACTTCATGTTCTCGGCCGACTGTCACGCGGTCGAGCCGAGCAACTTTCTGCACGAGATCGAGCCGGAGTACCGCGCGCGCATTCCGCACGTCGAAGTTCGCGACGACGGCTCGGAGTGGATGATCACGGAGGGCAACCGCCCGCAGCGCGTGAAGCCGCCGAGGCGCGAGGCCAGCGCGCAGGACGAAGCGAGCCAGGGCCTCGCCGCGGCTGTGCGCGGCGCGCGCATGGACGAGGAGGACGTGCTGCGCAACGCGACGGGCCGCACGGTCGCGTCGCGCCTCGCCGACCACGACGCCGACGGCATCGAAGTCGAGCTGATGTTCCCGAACAAGGGCCTCTTGTGCTGGGCTTCGCCCGACGCGGTGTTCGCGATGGCGATGTGCCGGCAGTGGAACCGCTGGGCGCAGCAGTTCTGCGGCGAGCACATGCTCGGCGGCGCGCCGCGCATCCTGCCGGCCGCGCTGCTCGCTTGTGGCGATCAGGCCGGCACGATGCGCGAGATCCGCTGGGCCGCGGACGCCGGCTTCCGCGCCGTCTGCCTCGGCAACTCGGTGAAGTACGGGCCGAAGCACTTCGGCGAGCTCGAGTACAACGATCCGAGCTTCGAGCCGATGTGGTCGCTGCTCGAAGAGACCGGCCTCGTCGTCACTTTCCACGTCTCGACGGGCCGCGATCCGCGCGCCGTCGGTGGCAACGGCGGCGCGATCATCAACTACGTCTGCCACTCGATGGAGACGACGCTCGAGCCGCTCGTGCAGATGATCGCGTCCGGCGTGTTCGAGCGGCACCCGAAGCTGCGCGCGGGCCTCGTCGAGAGCGGCATCGGCTTCGTGCCCTGGCTGATCGAGACGCTCGACTACGCCGCGAAGGCGCACCACTTCTGGGTGCGCCCCACGCTGAAGGAGCTGCCGAGCACGTACTTCCGTAACAACTGCTTCGCCACGTTCCAGGACGACGCCGCGGGCCTGCGTTACGCCGAAGAGCTCGATCTCACGCGCAACCTGATCTGGGCGAACGACTACCCGCACCACGAGGGCTCGTGGCCGCACAGCGCACAGGTGATCGAGCGGACCATGTCGCACCTGCGCGACGAGTCGCGCGCGCGAATCCTCGGCGAGAACGCGGCGAGGCTGTTCGGGCTGGAGCCGAAGCGCTACGGGCGCTGAGGGGCGCTCGCGTCAGCGCGTGACGAACCCGCGAATGCGAACGCGCGAATCACGGAGCGGCCTCCTTCGCCGGCTGCGCGATCTGCATCAGCTCGCGATCGAAGTCGATCGTCACCACGAAGTGGCGCAGCGCGTCGTAGCCGAGCCGCCCGCTCGCGCGCGCGCCGCGCGTCACGTGTGAGCCGGTCGTGACGCGGCCCCAGTTCTCTTGCCCGCTGAGCAGCCGCTCACCCTCGGCGGGCACCGCGACCGGCACGTCGGCGAGCTCGAAGCCGCCGAGCTTCACGGACGTCAGCACGAGCAGCTCGAGCTGCGCGCGCTTCCCGAACACGTCGTGGCTCTCCGTCGTGCTCTTGCGACTCGCGTCGAGCCAACCCTCCCGCTTCGCGAGCGAACGGCTCACGACGATCGGGCCGGCGGCTCCCGTGTCGAGCAGGAGCCAAGTCTTCTCGTTGCCGGGGAAAGTCACCTGCACGGTGGGAAGGCACGGCGTCTCGCTCGTCGGCGCCGACGACGAGAACGCCTCGCGCGTGAAGTCCCCCGAGTTGCCCGTCATGTCGCGTCCCAGGTCCTGGCGCGGCCCGCGCCGGCAGCTGCCCTCCGCCGCGCGCATCTTCACGTTGGCGTGCTTGCGCAGGTCGAGTGCGGAGCGCGGCAGCAGCCGCATGCGCCCGTTCGGATAGTCGAGCTGCACGACGAAGGGCTCGAGGAACTGCGCGCCGAGTTGAAGCGGCGTGTCGGGGTGGTCGAGCGCCGGTGTGTCGCGCAGCGTGACCTTCGCGCCGAACAGCTCGACGTCGAGCTCCGGCTCGCTCGCGACGACGGCGTTGCCCCCGAACGCGCTGCGAATGCGCTGGCGCGTCGCTCGCTGCGGGAGCGTCGAGGACGAGGCGGCGAGTACCAACAACACGGCGGCCCGCAGCGACCTTCGCTTCATCGCTCCTCCGAGGCCCCTGGCAATCCGGCGTTGATACCACGCGCACGAGCGCCAAAGAACGTCAAAACCGCGTGATAGCGTCGCGCCTTCTCACGCCTCAGGAGCGCCCACTCGTGATCCCCAAGATCGCCTTCGGACGCACGGGCCATCAGAGCTCGCGCATCATCTTCGGCGCCGCGGCGCTGTGGAACGCGTCACCCGAGCAGTCCGCGCGCACGCTCGACATGCTGCTCGCACGCGGCGTGAATCACATCGATGTCGCGAATGGGTACGGCCCCGCGGAGCTGCGCGTCGGTGAGTCGATGCGGCGGCTGCGCGAGCGCTTCTTTCTCGCGACGAAGACGGGCAAGCGCGACTACGCGGGAGCGTGGCGGCACATCGAGCGCTCGCTCGAGCGGCTGCAGACCGACCAGCTCGATCTCATCCAGCTCCACAACCTCTCCGACGACGCGGGCTGGCAGATGGCGTTCTCGCACGACGGCGCGCTGCGCGCTTGTTACGAGGCGCGCGAGCAAGGGCTCGTGCGCTTCATCGGCGTCACGGGCCACGGCACGCGCGTGCCGTCGATGCATCTGCGCTCGCTCGCGCGCTTCCCGTTCGACTCGGTGCTCGTGCCGTACAACGTCGCGATGATGAGCCAGCCGCAATACGCCGCGGACTTCGAGGCGCTCTACACGGAGTGCCAACGCCGCGGCGTCGCGATGCAGACGATCAAGGCCGTCGCCGCGCGCCGCTGGCAGCCGGGCGAGCTGCGCACGCACAACACCTGGTACCGCCCCGTGAGCGACCCCGACGACGTCGCGCGCGCCGTGCACTGGGCGCTCTCGCGAGCGGGCGTGTTCGTGAACACCGCGAGCGACCTCGGCCTGCTCGCGCTCACGCTCGACGCCGCGGAGCGCTTCGAAGGCGCGCCTGCCGAGAGCGAGATCGCCGAAGCTTGGGCCCGCGTCGGCGCCCTGCCCCTGTTCGTGCCGGGCATGGACGACGTGCGCTAGCGCCGGCGGCCGATTCGGGCCTGGCACGAAACGGCCTTCAAGCGCGACGCGAACCGAGCCCCGAGTGGTCCGCCTGCGGTATGAACGCACACGGAGGACCGTGTCATGGCTTACGGCTACAAGCGCATCTCGGTGAAGCTCGAAGGCGGCGTCGCGTTCGCGACGATGAGCAACCCGCCGATCAACATCATCTCGATGGAGCTTGCGGGCGAGCTCGGGCAGTTCGCGCTGGAAGTCGCGAAGGACGACGCGGTGCGCGCGGTCGTACTGCGCAGCGACGACCCCGACTTCTGGCTCGCTCACTTCGACGTCGCGGCGATCATCGACTTTCCGACGGGCGGCGTGGCGCCGCTGAACCGCGAGGTGAACGACAACTTCTATCACGCGATGTGCGAGACGTACCGCACGATGCCGAAGGCGACGATCGCCGAGATCAACGGGCGCGTGGGCGGCGGCGGCAGCGAGCTCGCGATGTCGTGCGACATGCGCTTCGGCGCGCTCGGCAAGACGATCATCAACCAGCCGGAAGTCGCGCTCGGCATTCTCCCCGGCGGCACCGGCACGCAGCGCATGCCGCGATTGATCGGCCGTGGGCGCGCGCTCGAAGTGATTCTCGGCTGCGACGATCTCGACGCAGCGACCGCCGAGCGCTGGGGCTACTTGAATCGCGCGCTCGCGCCTGCGGAGCTGCGGCCATTCGTGACGAAGCTCGCGAAGCGCATCGCGAGCTTCCCGGCGCCGGCGATCGCCGCCGCGAAGCGCGCGACGCTCGCGTCCGACGCGAGCTGGGAGCGCGGGCTGATCGAGGAGAGCCACCTGTTCCAGGTGTTGTTACGGACGCCGGAGGCGCCGGTGGCGATGAAGAAGTTCATGGCGAGCGGCGGGCAGACGCGCGAGGGAGAGAATCGGCTCGGAGAGCTTTGTACGAAGCTCGGTTCGTGAGCGGGCCCTTCGAGTCGTTGCGGGGCGCCGCGCGGCGGGGCCGGGGCGGGGGCTGCTGCGCGGGATGGCTCGCTGCGGGCTTGCCGGTTGAAGGTGACACTTGGGCGTCTGGCGTCGCGGCGCAGGATGTTCCCGCCGACATTCACGCGCCCTTCGCTTGCGCTTTATTCCCGCTCCGCAGCCCCCGCCCCGGCCCCGCCGCGCTCCTCGGGGAAGAATGTCGTCGCAGCCATTTGGGTGGAAGGGCGACGGCTTCGGCGGCTTTGAGCCGCCTCAGCGTCGCTGCGCGCGCTTCGCTACTTCACGCTTCGAGAAGTGCTCGATGCGTGGTCTCGTGTTGATCGAGGTGAATTCGTGACTGCGAGCAAGGGACTGACCTTCGACGAGAACGCGGCGCGTGGGATTGAGCGGATGTATGTGACCCCCGATGTGGTGGGGCAGCGTGCGCGGTTCTTGCAGATGGTGGCTGCGAAGCCGGGCGAGTACGTGCTCGACGTGGGAATGGGGCCGGGCTTTCTCACCTATGACCTCGCGCCGATCGTCGGAGAGCGCGGGCTGGTTGCCGGTGTCGACTCGAGCGCGGTGATGGTGGAGCTCGCGCGCAAGCGCTGTGAGGGGCGCGGGCCGTGCGAGTTCAAGCTCGCGGACGCGACGGAGCTGCCGTTCGGCGACGCGAACTTCGACGTCGTGGTGTCGACGCAGGTGTACGAGTACGTGGCCGACATGGCGAGCGCGCTCGCGGAGGTGCGCCGAGTTCTCAGGCCAAACGGGCGCGTGTTCGTTCTCGACACGGATTGGGACAGCGTGGTGTGGAACAGCGCGGACCCCGCACGCATGCGGCGCGTGATGGATGCGTGGGACGATCATCTGCACGACCCGCACCTGCCCGCGAAGCTGCCGGCGCTGCTCGCGCGCGCGGGCTTTGCGCTCACGCACGTCGAAGTAATTCCGATCGTGAACGCCGCGCTGCACCCGCACTGCTACTCGAACGGCATCCTCGGCGCGATCGCCGCGTTCGTACCGGGCCACCGCGGTGTTTCCGCCGAGGAGGCGAAGGCCTGGGCCGCGGAGTTGCGCGAGCTCGGCGCGCGAGGCGAGTACTTCTTCAGCGTGAATCGCTACGCCTTCGGCGCAGTCCGAACCTAAAGCTTCAGCGAGAGGTCCGACATGAACGCATGGCGAGCCCTTCAGTGCGTCGCGATCTCGGCGGTGCTGATCGCGCCGCTTGCTCGCGGCGAGGAGCCACTGCCGCAGGACGCGGCTTCCCCTGATGACTCGGCGGCCGCGCCCGAGCGAAAGCCGATCACCAGCACGAGCGGCAGCGCGCCGAGCGAGACGCTCCAGGAGCGCATGGCCCGCTTCAAGCGCGAGAAGGGCGCAGGCAGCGACCGGCCGTTCGATGGCTTCGCGACGCAGGCCGAACGCGACGCGCAGGCGATGCGCGAAGCCGCAGTCGGTGGTTCGGTGGATGGCGTGCGTTCGAAAGAAGAACGCGAGCAATGGACGGAAAACACCGAGGACCGCGTAGCCGAGGAGGAAATGCTCGAAGACCGGCTCAGCCAGCTCTCGGAGATGTGGGGCGCGTCGGGCTGCTTTCTGAACGTCGAGCCCAACTGGAACGCGCAGGAAGAGTTCATCAAGCACCGCAAGCTCACACGCGGCGATTTCCTCTACGAGAACGCGAACAAGCTGCAGCTCACGGTGCCTGTGCCGAAGGCTCGACCGCGCGCATACACCTCGCAGGCGTTCGGCTGCGTCGCGCAAACCCAGGTGCGACCGACCGAGGACGGCAAATTTCTCGCGGAGGTCACCAGCATTCGGTACTTCGCGCTGATCTCGAGAGTCGAGTCGTACCTGCCGGAGGAGACGCCCGACTCTCACCTCGCCGCCGTGCTCGGCCACGAGCAGCTCCACTTCGACATCGCCGAAGCGCTCGCCCGCCACATCAACTCGCTCGGGGAGAAGCTGCGCGCCCGCTATCGCGGCGTCGGCCGCTCACCCGAAGAGGCGGCGGGCGAGCTGCAGCTCGAGTGGGGCCAGCTGATGAAGCTCGTGCAGGAGGATTTCCGACGCCTCGAGACCGCCTATGACCGCGACACGAAACACGGCGGCTTGCCCGAGAAGCAGACGGAATGGCTGTGGCGCGTCGACGACGGCTTCGCCGCGTTCGCGCGCGGCGTGAAGCTCGCGTCGCTGAAGGGGCTCGAGTAGCGAAGGCGGGCGAGTCACCCGCCAGCGGCCGCGATGCACTCGATCTCGACGCGCGCGCCCTTCGCGAGCCCGCTCGCCCCGAGCGCGCTGCGCGCCGGCTTGTTAGGGAACGTGGCGACCCACACCTCGTTCAGCAGCGGCCACTCCGCCATGTCGAGCATGAACACGGTGCACTTCGCGACGCGGCGCAGCGAGGAGCCATTGCGCTCCAGGATCGCCGCGATGTTCGCGAGCGCCTGCCTCGTCTCCGCCTGAACGCCGCCCGGCGCGAGCTCGAGCGTGCCGGGCAGGTTGCCGATCTGACCCGAGACGAAGATCAGGTCGCCGACGCGCGCGGCCTCGGAGAACGGCAGCGCGAGCGCTTCGTGTGCGGGTGACGAGAGCAGCTCGAGCGCCGCGGGCGCGGCGCGCTCGGGCGTCGAGGCGCATCCCGCGAGCGTGGACGCCATCAGGCCAGCGGCCAACGCCCCGGACCGAACACCGATGTGCAAAGAGCTCGCGAGCATGTGCGCCTCCGGCGAGGCGCACACGGTATCCCCCTCACCCCACGAGCTGCGGCGCGAACGGCATCCTGCGCAGGCGCTTGCCCGTCGCGGCGAAGATCGCGTTCGCGAGGGCGGGCGCGATCGTGGGCGTGCCCATCTCGCCGGCGCCGGCGGGCGCGAGCGTGCTCGGGACGACGTGCACCTCGACGCGCGGCGCCTCGCGCATCGTGAGCAGCGGGTAGTCGCCGAAGTTGCTCTGCTCGATGCGGCCGTCCTTCACCGTGATCTCTTGGTGGATCGCGGCGCTCATGCCGTCGATCGTGCCGCCCATCAGCTGCGCTTCGAGGCCGAGCAGGTTGACGGGCTGGCCGACGTCGCTCACGCACACGCAGCGGTGCACGCGCAGCTCGCCGTCCGCGACTTCCACCTCGACCGCGTGCGCGGTGTAGCCGCCGAACACGAAGTGCGAGGCGATGCCGAGGCCGCGGCCGGCGGCGACGCTGCGGCCCCAGCCGATCTTCTCGGCAGCGAGGCGCGTCACGTGCGAGAGGCGGCCGGTGTCGAGCTTCGGGCCGCCGTGGCCGCGGTAGTCGAGCGAGCGCGGCTCGCCTAACAACGCGAGGCGGAACTCGACCGGGTCGCGCTTCGCGAGGTGCGCGAGCTCGTCGACGAAGCTCTGCGCCGCGAACGCGGTGAACGTCGGCACCGGCGCGCGCCACCAGCCGCGCGCGAGCTGGAAGTCGATCGCGGTGTACTCGTTCCGGAAGTTCGGCACGAGGCCCGCGGGCAGCTCGTCCTCGTCGGCGGTCGCCATCCAGATCGGCGCCTGCTCCATGCCGCGCTTGCGCCACGGAACGGGCGTCGCAGCGGTCGCGTGCCACCAACTGGTCAAGCGGCCCTCGCCGTCGAGCGTCGCGCGCATGCGGTGAGCACCGAACGGGCGGAAGTAGTCGTTCCGCAGATCATCCTCGCGCGTGTACACGACCTTGACGGGCGCGTTCACTTCTTTCGCGATCAGCACGGCCTCGGCGACCGCGTCGACCTCCGAGCGGCGCCCGAAGCCGCCGCCCGAACGGGGCATTTCGACGGCGATGTTGAGGCGCGGGATGCCCGTGAGCTCGTGCACCAGCAGGTTCACGCGGCCCGGCGACTGCGTGCCGGTGATGACCAGCGCGCGATCGCGTTCGAGCTTCACGAACGCGTTCTGTGGCTCGAGCGTCGCGTGCGAGAGCATGGGCATCACGTACGTCGCGTCGAGCGCCAGATGCACACCGGGGTACGCCGCCTCGACGTCGCCGTCGTTACGAATGCGGGTGCCGGGCTTCGTCGTCGCTGCGACGCAGCGCGCTTCGAGCGCGGCGGTCGAGTCGCTCCCGCCCGGGCCCTTCTTCCACTCGATCGCGAGCGCGTCGCGGCCCTTCAGCGCGGACCAGGTGTCGTCGGCGACCACGGCGACTCCGGCAGCGAGCTGGCCCAGCAGCGGGCCGGCGGCCGGCGCCGGAATGCGCACGATGTGGCGCACGCCCGGAATCGCTCGCGCCTTCGCATCATCGACGCTCGCGACGTCGCCGCCGAAGTACGGGCAGCGCGCGATCACGGCGGTGAGCATGCCGGGCTCGTGCACGTCGAGTGCGTAGCGCGCACGACCCGTGACGATGCCGCCGATGTCGGCGGTGACCCGCGCGCTGCCGATGATCTTCCACGCGCTCGCCGGCTTCAGCGCGAGCTCGCCTTCGGGTGGAGTGAGCTTCGCCGCATCCGCAGCGACGTCGCCGAAGCCCGCTCGCTGCCCGCCCGGACCTAACAACGTGCCCTCGTCCGCGCGCACTTCGTCCGGCCTCACGCGCCAACGCTGCGCCGCGGCATTCACGAGGCGCCAGCGCACGTGCGCTCCGACTTGGCGTAGCTCGTTCCAGCCTTCGGGGATGTTCGTGCTGCCGCCGGCGCCCTGATCGCCGTAGCGCGGTTTGAAGCCGCGGGGCTCGGTCGAAGGATCGAGCCCGAGCGCGAGCTGCTCGACGCGCACGTTCGCCCAGTCCGCGTCCATCTCTTCCGCGATCAGCATCGGCAGCGACGTGAGGACGCCCTGCCCGATCTCGGCGCCGCGCGCGCCGATCACGACGAGGCCGCTCGGCTCGATGCGCACGAACGCGCCGAGCTGCGCCGCGCTCGGCGGCGAGGCCGCGAGCGCGCCTTCCGCAAGCGCGCGCGAAGGGAGGTAGGCGCTGACGACCAGCCCGCCGGTCGCGGTGGCCGTAACAACCAGGAAGTCGCGGCGTGTGAGTGCGGCGCTCATGAGCGCACCCCCTCGCGGCGGGCCTTCGCCGCGCGCGCGATCGCCTCGCGGATGCGCGGGTAGGTGCCGCAGCGGCACAAGTTGGTGATCGACGCGATGTCTTCGTCGCTCGGCTCGGGCTTGCGCGCGATCAGATCGCTCGCCGCCATCATCTGCCCGACTTGGCACCACCCGCACTGCGGCACGTCGAGCGCCGTCCACGCGTCGCGCACCGCCTCGGCTGCGGGATCTTTCGCCGCGAGCACGCCCTCGATCGTGGCGACGCGCTTGCCTTCGAGGCTCGCGAGCGGCGTCACGCACGAGCGCTGCGCCGCGCCGTCGACGTGCACCGTGCACGCGCCGCAGGCGCCGATGCCGCACGCGTACTTCGTGCCCGTGAGCCGCGCGTGATCGCGCAGGTACCAGAGCAGCGGCATCGCGGGATCGCCCGCGAACTCGACCGGCTGCTCGTTCAGCGTGAAGCGGACTGCCATGTGGCGCTCCCCCGAGTTTTCAATCGCAGCGATACGCCGCGTAGTCGCGATGATCCCAATCTACGGGCGCGAGCGGCACGATCACGTTCGGGTTGCCCTTCAGCGTGGCCGCCTCGTTGCGCGCGAGCGTCTCGATCTCGGTCGCGATCTTCGCCTCGTTGCGCGCCGCCGGCCCCACCGTGACGGTCGTTCGCCCGCTCACCTCGCCGAGCTTCGTGCAGCTCGCCACCTCGGCCGCGTTTCCGACGCGCACGCGCTCACCTTCGGGCGAGAGCTTCACCCACTGACAGGCCGCGAGCAGGATGGCTGTGAGCAGGAACAACGAGATTCGGCGCATGCGTCCTCCGAGTGACCGCGCGCTTTTAGCAGGCCTGCGTCAGTGGGAAACGAGAAAGCCGTGCAGCGCTTCCGCGACGACTTCGTAGCCGCGCTCGTTCAAGTGAGCAGGGCCCGACGCGGTGCCGCCCGGATAAGCATAGAGCGCGACGGGATCCGGCTCGGCGCGCAGCGCGTCGCCGAGGTCGAGCGCGGCGACTCCGGCGCGGCGCGCGATCTCGACGACGGCGCGCGCTTGCCGATCGGGCGGCGCGCCGGGCGCGACGCGCTCGTCTCGCGGCAGGTGCGCCACGATCAGCTCGCCTCCCCACGACTCCACGAGCGCTCGCCCGCGCTCGATCACGCGCGCGTAGAGCGCGAGCGCGTCGGCGTCCGGCTCGGCGCTCGCACCGGCGCCCGGCCCCAGCGCACGCGCGCGCTCGCGCAGGCCGCGCAGCGTGAGAACCGCGGTTAGTCGTTGCGCGAGGCCTGCGGGCCGCGCGGGAATCCCCGCGTGCTTCTCCTGCTGTTCGAGCAGCACGCGCGTCTCCGCATCGAGATCGGACTGCAGCGCGGCGAGCCCCTGCGTAAAGCCCGGCTCGAGGTAACGCATCAAGAGCGGGCTGCGTCTCTCCGTGCCGAGGTCGGCTGGGCCGAGGTCGTTCTCGAAGTGAACCCAGATCACGCCTCGCGGCTCGAGCAGCGAGGCGTACTCCGCGAGGATCCCGAGCTGGATGAGCGGGCCCGTGCCGCCCATGCCGAGATTGAGCACGGTGTGTCTGCGACCCAGCTGCGCCGCGATCGTGTGCTCGTCCGCCACGCAGCGCCCGATCGTGAACGAGTCTCCCACGAGCGCGAGCTCCGGTTGGGCGCTCCAGCGGGCGGAGTCGTTGCGAAAACCGTGGCGGTCGCTCTCGTAGCTCGCCCACGTACCGAGCTCGTTGCAGAGCACAGTGGTGACGTAGGCGGGGCCCGCGAACGGCAAGACTTCGCGCGCGCCGATCGCCATCTGCGAGCGAAGCTCACCATTCGCTGCCGGCGCCAGCAGGTGGACGGGCACGAGCGCAGCTACGGCGTCGCGGCCCTCGGCACGCAGCGCTGCGAGGACCTCTCGCTTTTCGCGACGATCGACCCGCTCCCCGCGAGCCTCCTTGGCGCGTAACGACTCCTCTCGCGCGTCTCGCGCGAGCAGCGGCAGCGCGAGCTCGACGGCCCAAGCTGCGGCGAGCAGTGACGCGAGCGATAGCAGCGAGAGCGCCGCGAGCTCGCGCGCCCGCACGTCGCTACTTCGCGTCCTTCAGGATCTCGCGCACTTTGCGCCGCAGCAGCTTGCCCGTCTCGTTGTACGGCAGCTCGCGCTCGAAGCGCACGACTTGCGGCACGCGCGAGGAGCGCAGGTGCTTCTTCACGAAGTCCTGCAGCTCGGCGGCGCTCGCGCTCTTGCCTTCCTTCAGCACGATCGCGGCGGCGACGGCCTCGCCCCACTCGACGTCGGGCACGCCGACCACGGCGGCGTCCGCGACCGCAGGGTGCTCGAGCAGCACGTCCTCGATCTCGCCGGGCGACATGTTCTCGGCGCCGCGCACGATCACGTCGTCGGTGCGGCCTTCGAGGAACAGGTAGCCCTCGTCGTCGACGTAGCCGCCGTCGCGCGTCGGGAACCAGCCGCCGTCGATTAGCTGCGAGCCGCGGCCCACGTACTCGCCCGCGACTTGCTCGCCGCGCACGTAGATCTCGCCGCGCTCGTTGGGGCCGAGCGCGCGGCCCTCGGCGTCGCGGATCTGCACCTCGACCGAAGGCAGCGGCTTGCCCACGGAGGCGAGGCGCTTCTTCACGAGGGGGTCGTCGCTGAATGCGGCCACGCGGTGATCGTCGGGGCCGAGCACCGCGATCGTGGAGCTCGTCTCGGTGAGACCGTAAGCGTTGGTGAAGTCGACCGTCGGCGGGAACAGGTTCATCGCGCGCTCGATCACCGGCAGCGGCATCTTGCCGCCGCCATACGCGACCGCGCGCAGCGCACTCGGCGCCGCGACGCCCTTCGCCTCCATCTCGTCGAGGATGCGGCCCAGCATCGTGGGCACGACGAACGCGTTGGTGACGCCTTCCTTCTCGCACAGCGCGAGCCAGTCGCCCGGCGCGAACGCGGGCAGCTGCACGATCTTGCGGCCCGAGTAGACCGACGACAGCACTGCGGCCATGCCGGCCACGTGATACGGCGGCACGCACATCAGCGCGGCGTCGGTGTCGGCCGCGCCCATGTACTCGACCGAGCCGAGGATGTAGGAGACGAGGTGCTTGTGGCGCAGCACGGCGGCCTTGGGCGCGCCGGTGGTGCCGCTCGTGAAGAGCAGGATCGCGATGTCTTCGGCTTCCGCGGACCAATCGGGATCGGGCGGGGCCGCGGCGGCGCGCGCATCGGCGAGTAGCTCGCTGCGCGAGATCACCTGCACGCCCTCGCGTCCGCGCAGCGCGGCGACGCGGTCCTCGCCGGCGACGACGAGCACCGGCTTCACGCGCTCGATCAGCGCGTCGACCTCCTGATTCGTCAGGCGGTAGTTGAGCGGAACGAACGGCACGCCCGCCCACGCCGCCGAGAAGAGCGAGAGCGGCACCGCGGGGCTGGACACGTCGAGCAGCGCGAGATGCGCGGCGCCGGAAGCGCGAATGCGGCGCGAGATGCGGCCAGCGGCCTCGTACAGCTGCGCGCTCGTGAAGCGCTCGCCGTCGCACACCACGGCCTCGCGCTCGCCCATCCCCTGCGCGGCCATCTCGAGCAGCATCATCAGGTTCATGTCAGTCCTTTGCGAACTTCGCTCGCCTGCGGCTCGCTGCGCGCGTCCTGCGGCGCTTCGCGCCGCGGGGCCGCTTGCGGCTTCCCGAGCCGCGTTCGGCCGTTGCATCGCCTGAGCACCCTTGATCACTGATCGAGGGAGCCGTCAGCCATCCCGCATCAGTCCGACGAAGGCAGCGCCTTCGCTTCCTTGAGCTTCAGCTTCACGCCGCCGAGCGCGAGCGCGCCTTGGCCCGGCTTCGTGCAGAGCAACTCGAGCTTCCCGTCCTCGTTCACGTAGCGCTTGCCGATCTGCGTTCCGTCCTTGTGATCGGGATTGATCTCGCCCTTCGCGACCTGCGCGGTCACGTCCGCGAGCGGTGCGCCACCGCAAGTGAGTGCGAGATCGCCCGCGGGTGCCGCGATCACCATCACCTGCGTGTCGCAAACCGTGCTCTTCAGCCGCGAGCCGGCCTTCAGCTGAGCCATTGGAACCTCCTAAAAAAACGAACGGCGGATGTTGCACCGGCGGCGCGGCGTTCACCACGGGGGACGCGCACCAGGGACGTACGTGCACGGAGACGCGCACTGGGGACACACGTGCGCAACGAGGCGGACCCGCGACGCGCAGGTGTGTCCCTGGTGCGCGAAGTTGTGCACGTACGTCCCCTGTGCGCGCCTTACGGCTTCCCGGGCGGCCACGCGCTCTCGAAGCCGTCGCGGTTGGGCATGCGCAGCGCGGGCAGGCTCGCGGCGTCGAGACGTGCTTCGGCGGCGATCACTCCGCTGCCTTCGAGCAGGAACGCGGTGAGCGCGTAGACCTCGTTCGCGCTGAGCGAGCCGGGCGAGTCGTAGGGCATCGCGCGGCGCAGATAGTCGAAGAGCGTCGTGGCGTACGGCCAGAAGCTGCCGGTCGTGAGGAGCGGCTGCGCGCTCGTGAGCGTGCCGACGCCGCCGACGAGTCGGTCCGCGGGGCCGCCCTCGCCCGCGGCGCCGTGGCAGTGCGCACAGCGCGCGGCGTAGATCGGGGCGCCCTCGCTCGCGGTGCCGCTGCCGAGCGGGAGGCCCGCGCCGTCGGGCGCCACATCGATGTCGAGGGCCGCGATCTCCTCGGGCGTCGCGTGGCGCCCGAAGCCGGGCGACGCGCCGAGCGCGCCAACCAGCACGGGCGTCCCCTCATCGCCGTGCGCGAGCGGCCCCGAGGTCACCCACACCGCGCCCGCAGGCAGCGCGCGACTCGGCGAGGGCGAAGGCGCGTCGGGACCGAGCAGCGGCTTGGGCGGCGCGCTGCACGAGGCGAACGCCACGACCGCGGCACCCGCGAGTGCGAGGCTTCGCGCGAGGGCGAGCGCGCTCATCACGCGAACGTGTTCCGCACCGCGCCGCTCGCCTCGACGCGCCAACGCTGCACGGCGTTGTAGTGATACTTCTCGCCCGCGACCGAGTAGCGCGGCAGCCACTCCGCGCGCTCCGGCTGCCGCGCGCCTGTCTCGTCGGTCGCGCGGCTCGCGAGCACTGCGGGCGCGCCGTCCCAGCGCCACGCGATGCGGAAGCGCGTGAGGCAGCGCGGCAGCACCGGCTCCTCGAGCTCCGCCTCCGCCCACGACGCGCCGGCGTCCGCGCTCAGCTCGACGCGCGCGATCTTCCCCGCCCCGCTCCACGCG
>Ga0194110_10002500_pt1 | contig 23290 bp, 15 predicted proteins | sample TA2Kig1200mmetaG_FD_146192 | JGI IMG/M metagenome (GOLD analysis project Ga0194110, IMG submission 146192) | Freshwater microbial communities from Lake Tanganyika, Tanzania - TA2015032 Kigoma Deep Cast 1200m | ecosystem: Environmental > Aquatic > Freshwater > Lake | place: Tanzania: Lake...
GCGGGATCGAGGTTGATGCCCAGGTTCCCGGCGCCGATGTCCTCGATGGTGCGCAGGAGCGTGATCGGCGTCTCCTGGCCGGTCTCGAACCAGAACTCGACCCCGTTGTCGGCGCAGGCGGCGGCGACTTCCTTCAGGGCTTCGACCGTCCCGATGTAGCTCGGATCGTTCGGGTCGGCGGGGATGAAGCCGCAGTGGGTGGTGATCGACGGCGCGCCGAGCTTCGCCGCGAAGAGCGCCGCGCGCTTCAGGGCCTCCGTGCGCTCGGGACGGTACTCCGGCGGCACCATGCCGATTGTAGCAGGCCCCTCGATGAAGTTCCAGACCGCTGGGCCGGGCAGACCGGCCCAGACCGTTGACACCTCCACGCCATTCTCCGCCGCGGCCGCCTTCAGGCGCTCCAACGTCTCCGGGCTGTCGTACACGGCCGGTCCGCAGCAGGCCTGCAGCGTCGGCAAGCCGAGGCTGCTGACCTTCTTGATGGCCTCTTCGGGGTCTTGGCTGACTCCGACGATGACTCCGAGTTTGAGCTTCTGGGACATGGTGAACTCCCTCCTTGCAGTCGCACGTCGAGCGCATGGCTGTTCCCCGGGGCTGCTCCCGCAACCTCGTAGCATCCCGTTTCCTGGCAACTTCCTTGCAGCGTTCTCCGCAGACGTTGGCAAAGCAGAGAGGGTCGGTTGGGCGTTGGATTTCGTCGTCGGAAGGTCAAGGGCAGGTGAGGGGCGCAACATGCGGCGAGGCCGCGACGCGATGGGGAGTGCTGGGGGAATGACGGGCCGGTGACAGAGCCGTCGGGGGCGGTCAGCGGTCGGAAGCGAAGGAGCCGGACATGGGCCTTCTCGAGCGCATCAAAGCCCTGGTCAAGGCGAACATCAACGACATCCTGCAGAAGGCCGAGGATCCGGAGCAGGCGCTGGATAGCCTGATTCGGACCATGGAGGAGGACCTGGCCGAGGCGCGGGCGGGTATGGCGGCGGCGATGCGTGAGGAGCGCAGGCTGCGGGACAGCCACGAGTACCATCGCCAGCAAGCCGAGACCATGAAGCAGCGCGCCGAGCAGGCGGTACGGAAGGGCGATGACGAACTCGCACGCGAGGCGCTTCGGCGGAGGCGCAAGCACCTGCAGGAAGCGGAGGGCGTCGGGGAGCAGTGGGAGGTCGAGAACCGGGCCCTGGCCGAACTGCGCAGCAGCTTCGCGGTGCTGGAGGCGAAGGTGGAGGAGGCGAGACGCAAGCGCGAGGCGCTCCTCGCCCGCAAACGACTCGCCCGGGTCCGGCGGGACCTCCAGGAGACGTCGGGCGTCGGACGAAGCGGCGTAACGGAGCGCACCTTCGACCGCCTGACGGATCGGATCGACGACCTGGAAGCCGAGGCGGAGGCGTATGCCGAGCTGGCGCTGCGCGACGTGCAGACGCAGGTGGCGCGCCTGGATGAGCTGCGGGAGGAGACGGTAGCAGATATCGAGACTGAGTTGCAGGGCATCAAGCGGCGGCTGGGGAAACCTGCCTGAGGCGCTGCAGAGCTCCCGGGCCGCACCGACAGGTCGATCGCGGAGGTGAGGCGCAGATGGATAACTGGACATTCGCCGTGTATCTGTTCTGCTTCGTGGTCGGGCTGATCTTCGCCATCGCCAGTGGGTTCCTGGGCAGCGTGCTGCACCTGGGCGATGCGGACGCCAGCGGAATCGACCATGACTTCTCGGCCGACCACGACCTTAGCGCCGGCCACGACGCGTCGGTCGATCATGGCGTGTCCGTCGATCACGGCGCCGCGGAGTCCGTCGGCATGCACCTCTCGCCCATCAGCCCGCCGATTCTGTCCACCTTCCTGGTCGGTTTCGGTTTCGTGGGAATGGTCGGCGACCGGGGTCTGCATCTGCCGTGGTTCCTGTCGATGCCCTCCGCGATGGCGATCAGTTTCCTGATCGCCGCCCTGGCGTTTGTCGGGATCGGCCGCTTCATGGAGAAGAGCCAGGGAAGCTCGCACGTGCGCTTCTCCGACATGATCGGGGTCGAGGCTGAGGTCATCACGCCCATCCCGGCCGAGGGTGTCGGGGAGATCGCGTTCACGACCCCGACGGGGCGCACCTCGCACCCGGCGCGGTCGGAGACGGGGGCGATGATCCCTAAGCACAGCATGGTGGCCATCACGCAAGTGGTGGGCAACGTCGCCATGGTCCGGGAAACGATCGACGAGAAGCTCCGACGCCTCGGCCACGAGGAGGCTGAGGCCGCCATCGCGCCGGAGGAGAAGGTGGCTGCGCGGCCCGAGACGACGGAGACCGAGGAGATCTAGCCTACGTACGGTAGTGCGCGCCGGCGGCCCCCCCGCCGCGGGACCGCCCTTGTGGCGCGAACCTCAGGAGGTGTGAAGGCGATGTTCGGCTTGAGCGCGACGGTAGTCACCGCGGCTGTGGTCTTTGGCGTCCTGTTCATCTGCTTCCTCTTCTGGGCCGCCGGGCGGTACCGGAAGGCCGGCCCGAACGAGGCGGTCGTGGTCTACGGCAGGGGAAAGACCAGCACCGTAGTGGGTGGGGGCGTGTTCGTCTGGCCGTTCTTCTATGAGGTCAGGCGGATGAGCCTGGAGATCATGACCATCGACGTGAACGTCGGCGAGGTCTACACCGATCAGGGCGTGCCCGTCACGGTGGATGGCGTGGCGCAGGTCAAGATCGGCGAGACGGACGAGATGGTCCGCACCGCGGCGGGCCAGTTCCTGGGCAAGACCCAGGTCGAGGTCCGCAACGTGGCCCTCCAGACCCTTGAAGGGCACCTGCGCGCGATCCTGGGCACGATGAGTGTTGAGGCCATCTACAAGAAGCGGGACGAGTTCGCCCAGCAGGTGCAGGAGGTCGCTGCCGGCGACCTCGCCGGCATGGGCATGAGGATCGTCTCCTTCACCATCCGCGAGATCCGCGACACGCAGGGCTACCTCGAGTCCCTTGGCAAGCGGCGGACGGCCGAGGTCAAGCGGGACGCCATCATCGGCGAGCGGACCGCCGACAAGGAAGCGCGCTCCCAGGCCGCCCAGCAGGACATGGAGGCCCGCCAGGCTGAGGCCGCGCGCGATGCCGATGCCCGCATGGCCGAGCGCGACCGTAACATCCGCGCGGCCGAATACGAGGCCCAGCAGAACGAGGCCAAGGCCAAGGCCGACCTGGCCTACTCCCTCCAGGAAGCGAAGACCCAGCAGCTTGTGGAGAAGGAGAAGATCCAGGTCGAGGTCGTGCAGAAGGAGATGCAGACCCAGGTTCAGCTCCGCGAGATCGAGCGCAAGGAGCGCGAGCTGGACGCGACCGTCCGCAAGCCGGCCGAGGCCGACAAGTACCGAATCGAGACCCTGGCGGAAGCTGAGCGCGCTCGCCGCATCCAGGAGGCCCAGGGCGAGGCCACCGCGACCCAGAGTCTCGGCCAGGGCCGTGCCTCAGCGACGCAGGCCGAGGGTCTCGCCCAGGCGGAGGTCATCAGGGCCACCGGTCTCTCCGAAGCGGAGGTCATCCGCCAGAAGGGCTTCTCCGAGGCCGAAGCGATGGCCAAGAAGGCGGAGGCCTGGCGCAACTACAACGAGGCCGCGATCACCGAGAAGGTCATCGAGGTCCTGCCCGCCGTGGCGAATGCGGTCGCTCAGCCCCTGGCGAAGACCGAGAAAATCGTCATGGTCAACGTCGGCGGCGGCGACGGGTCGGGCGCCGGCGTGGGCGCGAGCCGGATCACGACCGATGTGGCGAACGTCATCAGCCAACTCCCGCCGGTCGTCGAGGCCCTCAGCGGGATCGACTTCACCGAGATGCTCCAGCGCCTGCCCGACATCGCGAAGAGCGGCACTCCCGCCGCCGGCCCGGCAACGCCGCCGGCAACGGACAAGCCGGCGTCATAGGCGGTCTGTGCGAGGAATGGGACGGAGGCCTCTACTGGGTACGTTCCTTCTGGAGCGTGCGCAGAAGAGGCCTCCGTGCCGTTTTCCGCAGTGTGTTTTGCGTCACACTTCGGTGGCCTGGGCGGTGCATGGGTAGGGAAAACACGCCTTGAAGGCTCAGATTCCCGCGAATCCAGCCGTGCGGCCCGCGCGGCGCTGCAACCTCCGAGGGGTCTGGCGCATTTTTCTTGTGGAGGAAGCAGGAATCGCGGGGGCGGCGTCGAATGAGGTGCACAGAGCGGATTGGAGGACGGCAGGCCGGACCACGCGACGGCTCCTGCGGGAGTTGTGCGCGCGCGTTGGTATTTGGTCGGGCCCTATCCTTCTGGGGCACCCGCCCACTATCCGAGGAGGCGTGACCAAATGCGAAAAGCACTCCTGGTGGTCGTTTTGACGAGCCTGCTGCTGGCGGGGGGTCTGACGTTCGCGGAGCTGGACAAGTCCCCGCAGCAACCTGGGCAGCCCGGTTTCGACCTTGGCACCGTCGCAAATCGCATGTTCGCCGACTTGGCGCTCCTCCCCACTCGGCTGACGTCGTACAACAGCCATGATGACGCGGCGACGGCCAGCTATACGTGCTGCCGGCCGAGTCAGGAAGTGGAGATCGAGCGCGCGCTCAAGGCGAACTCGGACTTCGTGAGGATGTACCCGACCAGCGACTTCGCTGACGATGCCTGCTTCCATAGCGGCTACGTCAACGGCGTCAAGCGGGACATGCTGCACCAGATCGAGGCGTACGCAGTGCTGGCCACGAATTACCCGGACAGCGATCTGTGGGACGACGCCATGTGGAACCTCGCGCAGTGCTACGGGAGGGATAAGGACCGTCCCGCCGAGATCGACGTCCTGAATCGCCTGATCGAGCAGCGTCCCCACAGCCTCTGGGCCGACGACGCGTGCCTCGCGCTGGCCGGCGCCTACACCGATCTGCGTGACGAGGAGGGCGCGCTCGCCGCGCTGCAGCGCCTCGCTGAGGACTATCGCACCAGCGAGTTCTGCGATGATGCGCTCTTCCGCATCGCTCAGCGCTACCAGGCCCTGGGCTCCTACGACGACGCCATGGCGGCCTACACGGACCTGCTCGACACCTGGCCGATGAGCGACTACGTCGATGATGCGCAGTTCGGCATCGCCCAGTCGCTGCGCGCCTGCCACAACCTGCGCGACTCTCTGCCGGCCTACGAGTTCCTGATCCATGAGATGCCCGGCAGCCCGCTCGTGCGCCAGTCGATGGCGGAAGTCAACACGATGCGGGAGGGGACCTACGACCTTCAGGGCCACTTCCCCTGCGATGACGCGCAGGACCTGTGGGACCTCGCCCAGCACTACCAGAACTACCGCGAGTTCTCGGATGCCATCGAGGCCTACACGCGGTTCATCCGGTCCTACCCGGGCCACGACAACTACGACGACGCCTGGTTCGCCATCGGGTCCTGCTACCAGGAGATGAACCGGCTCTTCCAGAAGATCAACGAGGCCAAGGGCCCCGAGGACTTGTTCCGCCTCGCTGACGACTTCCGGCGCGGCACGGGCGGCCTCTCCACCATCCCCACCGACCGGCAGCTCAACGCGGTGGGGGATGCGGTCGGCGCCTTTGCGGTCGTGGTCAACAACCTCATCGGCAGCAACCTCCGCGACCGCGCGCTGCGCGAGATCGCGCGCTCCTACGAGCACAGCGGCATGGACGACGACGCCGCGTTCACCTACCAGGAGAAGGTCATCTTCTTCCCCTACGAGACCGAGCCGGATGAGGGCGACATGCGCGGCAAGGGCGCCCTGTGCAAGACCCTCCGCTTCTACGCCGATCCGACCCACTACCCGGACGGCCGGGATCGGTACATGCTGCTGGCCAAGGCGCATCCGGACGTCTTCCCGCCCGACGTGTATGGCGACAAGGAGCAGTTCCTGGCCCTGATGCAGCTGTACCTGCGCCACGCGGAGCACGACTTCTACGAGATGAGCCGGCACATCCCGCACCGGCTGTCGGTCGATGACCTCCGCCAGGACGCCCGCTACTTCCTGGCCTGCCTCAACATGCAGCGCGGCGACACCAGGGCTGCCATCAACCTCCTGAAGCCGTTCTTCGACGCGCCCACCTCCGACTTCGCGGCGCCAGCGGCCTTTGTGTACGGGCGCGCCCAGGAGATTCGGGGCAACAAGAAGGAGGCCGCCGAGGCGTACAACTGGCTGATCAGCGTCCACAACCTCAGCGGGCTGGCCGATGACGCGCAGGACGGCCTGGCGCGCCTGGAGCAGGGCGGCTTCGGCGAGGACCTGACCCCGATCGGCGACGCCGCGGAGCGCGCCGCCGGACCGGAGACGCGGAACTACGACGTGTGGGTCGGCAAGGACATGGTCGTCGTTGCGCCGTGGGTCACCGCCGCTCGCATGCGCCAGTACAACATGCCCAACATCTGGGACGAGGCGCAGCGTCAGCTGTGCGCGTGGACGGGCGCCAAGTCCCCGGGCCGGCAGATCGTCGTCGCCTCATCCAAGGGCGGCACACCCTCCAAGGGCGTCGTGCTCGTCGATGCCTGGCAGGTCAACGACCCGCCCTCCTGGGGGCTTGGCCTGACCGACATGGCGCGCAACGCCGTCGCTGCGCGCGGGTCGAAGGCCCTCGCGAACTCGCCGGTGTTCGTCGGCGCGCTGGCCAAGTTCGGGGCGGCGGCGCTGCAGTACCAGCTCGTCACCGAGACGCGCGACACCATCGGTAGCGCCGCGGCGGTGAAGCTGCCGCAGGAAGAGGTCATCCGCGCTCGTGAGGCCTCCCTGAAGGCCCTCGAGGAGTATGTCCGCCAGGAGCCCGATGCCTCGAAGCTGAACGAGGAGATCGTCGCGGGGATGCTGTACACGCTGCTCGACTCCCACGGGTACGGCAAGAACGCGCTGATCGACTGGGCGCCGTATACGCGCTTCTTCGAGGCCCTCTGCCGGGATGAGGCCAACGCCAACGTGGGTGACCGCAAGCAGGTGGCCGGCCTGTTCGTGAAGGCGATGAACCAGGCCTTCGGCGCGGACTGCAACGAGCAGTTTGCGGCCTGGGGCTTCCCGGTGGAGAGGACGGGTCGCGTGGGGCTGCTGCCGCAGTAGCGGGTGAGGCCACGGGTACAGCCCCAACGTTGAACAAGCACAGAAGCACACCCGCAGCGGGGGCAGTCGGGTCAGCCCCCGCCGCGCGCTCAACAGGGAGCATGAGAGATGGGACGAAAGACGTTTGACCGGCGGGACTTCTGCGCCGCCCTCGGGCGCTGCGCTGCGGCCTGCGCGACCGGGTCCGCGCTCGCCCTTCTCGACCGGCCCGCATCCGCTGCAGTGGGCAACGTCTCCAACGTCGTCGGCAAGTACTGGCACACCGTTGCCAGCGGCGAGACCAAGTGCGACATCTGCCCCCGCTCTTGCACCATCAAACCGGGCGAGCGCGGGTTCTGTGGGGTGCGCGAGAACCAGGGCGGGCGGTACATCTCCAAGGTCTACGGCAAGCCGTGCGTGGTCTACGTGGACCCGATGGCCAAGGGGCCCTTCTTCCACTTCCTCCCGAACACGAAGACGGTCGCGCTGGGCACCGCCGGCTGCAACCTCGACTGCGGCTTCTGCCAGAGCTACACCTTCGCCCAGGCCCGCCCGGAGCAGACCGACAACAAGGACCTTCCGCCGGAGAGCCTGGTCGCCCAGGCGAAGCAGTACGGCCTGCCCACGATCACCTTCACCTACGCCGAGCCGCTGCAGTGCATCGAGTATCTGATCGACACCTGCAAAGTAGCGCACGCGCAGGGCATTCGGGTCCTGATGCACACGGCGGCCTTCGCGAATCCCGAGCCCTTCGCCGACCTCTGCCACGCGGTGGACGGGATCAACATCGATCTCAAAGGCTTCACCGAGGAGTTCTATACGCAGGTGACGGGGGGCCATCTGGCGCCGGTGCTGAATGCTCTCGAGACCGCCCGCGCTTCCGGCAAACACCTGGAGGTGACCTGGCTGACCATCCCGGGCTACAACGACAGCACCTCGATGGTCTCGACCGCGTGCAAGTGGATCGTCAGCAAGCTGGGCGCCGACACGCCGATCCACTTCAGCCGCTTCTTCCCGAAGTACAAGATGCAGCAAGTGCCGCCGACGCCGATCACGACGCTGGAGGAGGTCCGCGGGGCCGCCTATAAGGCGGGCATCCGCTACGCCTACGTCGGCAACGTGCCGGGACACGGCGGTGAGTCAACCTACTGCCCCAAGTGCAACGCCATGCTCGTCCAGCACGTAGGCTATCAGAGCATCACCTACCAGTACCTGAACCGCAAGTCCGGAAAGTGCACCGCCTGCGGGCTGAAGATCCCGGGCGTGTGGCGGTAGGCACATCCATGGACCGCCGCCGCTTCATCCGCTCCGCCTCCGGGCTGGCCATCGCTTCGGGCGCGGGGCTCCTCCTCCCCACCTCTGCTCGCAGCGCCGGCGCCTCGCGCGTGGCCTTCTACCGCCACTCCGGACTCCCGCAGCAGGATGCCGCGGCTCGCGCGCAGACGGTCCGCGAGCTGGTGAACCTCGCCGTCTGCACGGTGACCGAACGTCAGACGGCCGAGCAAGCCTGGAAGCGCCTCTTCGTGCCGAGCGACGTGGTGGTGGTGAAGGTGAACTGCATGGCGGGGCTGCTGGCGCCGAGCCCCGACGTCATCGCGGCGGTCGTCGAGGGGCTGAAGACGGCGGGGGTCGATCCCGACCACATCACGATCTTCGACAAGGAGGACCGTGACCTACTCGGCGCGGGCTACACGCTGAACCCCAAGCCGCCAGGCCCGCTCTGCTTCGGCACGGTCGGCGGCCCCACCGGTCCGGGCTACAACCCGCGCTTTGTGACACGCGGAAGCGCGACGTTCTGTCTCAGCAACATCGTCGACGAGAAGACCACCGCCATCGTCAACGTGCCCGTCGTGAAGGACCATATCTTCGCGGGGATCACTGGTGCGCTGAAGAACCACTTCGGCACCATTCACAACCCCGAGGACTTCCACTACCTGAACAACTGCTCGCCTGCGGTCGCGGAGGTGAACCTCGCGCCTTCCCTCAAGGCCAAGCAGCGCCTCATCGTCGGCGACGCCCTGCACGTGCAGTACGAGGGCGGCCCGTCCTACCAGGCCGACCGGGTGTACGACTACTGGGGCGTCTTCGCGGGGATCGATCCGGTCGCCGTTGACTCCCAGTTGCTCATCCTCATCGACACCCTCCGCCAACAGAACGGCCTCCCGACCATCAAGGAGACCGACCGCCCCTGCCGCTACCTCGAGGCTGCCGCCGAGCGCGAGATCGGTACATCCAACCCCGCCCAGATCGAGCTCATCTACCAGGACCTAGCCGAGAGCGCAGGCTAGGCCCCCGTCACGGTGCGGCGCGCCCGATGGCCGTCACACGGTCGCGGAGCCCGCCGAGCGTCGAGACGAACACTTCCGACATCGCCCCGCGCGTCCACAAGTCGTAGGCAATCCGCGTGCCGTCGGGCGACCAGCTCGCTCGACCCGCCCCCGGCAGCAGCCCGACTTCCGGGTGGGCGCCCGCGGCATCCACGACGTACGTGTCGAAGGAGTGTCCCGGGTCGTTGAGGTCGGATGAGAAGGCCAGGAGTCGCCCGTCCGGCGAGTAGTCGGCGTGGACCTCCCCAATGCGCCCCTGGATCGTAGCCGACGTAGCCTTCCGGGCCGGCTCCGCGCCGTCGATGGCAGCGACGCGGAGTTCGTAGGCCGTGCCCTTCGGGTCCCAGGACCCGACCGAGAACGCCACCCTCTTGCCGTCGGGGGAGATCGCCGGGTGGTAGAAGTGCTTGGCCGGCTCTCTGCCGAGCGGCAGCTTCTGCACGTCCGAGCCGTCGGCGGCGACGGTGTAGAGGTCCGGCTCGGAGGAGAACAGGACTCGCTTCCCGTCGGGGGTCCAGCGCGGCTGGGTGCCGGGAAGGGGCAGGGGCAGTCTCTGGGCCTGCTCGCCCCCGAACGGCTCCGCGCCGAACAGCTCCCACACGCGCGCGTTGTCCGCCCGAGCCTGGGAGAGCACCAGCTTCCCGGTCGCCCATGACCAGTCGAACCAGCGGAAGTTGCCGGGGATGGTCGCCCGCAGGTCGCCCGAGTACGCGTCCACCACGGCAACGTCGCCGCCCTGGTCGCGCAGTGCCTGGAAGGCCATCAGTCTGCCGTTGGCCGACCAGCGAGGAGCCTGATCGTGTCCGGCCGTCCCGGCCAGGTGCTCCGTACGCACCGGCACGCAACCCATCTTCACCAGCCACGCCCGATCGCTTGTCCCATCGATCTTCAGGTACGACGCCCACGCCGACTGCGCCCGAACCCACAGCTGCGCCGCTTCGCACGCCACGGCGTAGCGGAACAGAAGGTCCGGGTCCTCGGGGGCTTGCGCAAGTCCCGCGCGCAGATGCGTCACAGCAGCGAACGGCGCATCTGAATCCACGTACGCCTCCCCCAGCGCCAGCCGCACTTCCGGCGAGTCGCGGCCCTCGGCCAACTCCACCAGGTTCGCCGCGATCCTTGCCCCGGGTGCCTGGCCCGCCCCCAGCGCAAGAGGGGCCACGAGGTCGGCAGCTTCCTTGGCCTGCCCGTTCGCGAGCAGCGCCTCCGCCAACCATGGCGCGGCTTCGTTCACCTCGGCCTCCGCCACCTTCGCCACCCACTCGGTCGCCACGTCGAGGGCCTCCTCCACCAGGTCCGCCTCCAGAAGCCGCTCGATTCGACACGGCGTCTCCCGATCCGGCCGGACGATCGTGTGCGAGTCCCCCACCGAGACCAGCGCAAACGCCCCGGCCTCGGCAATCCGTTGGGCAACCTCCGCCAAGGGCCGGTCACGCACCGCCACCGTGATCCGGCCATGTGTCCGTGCCGCCAGCGTGAGGGCGTCTCCGACCTCCTCCTTCACCTTCGCGACCGCGCAGTCAAGCGGCTCGTCCGTCACCTCCAGCGTCACCGCTCCCCCGATACCCGCGGAAAACGCTGCCAGAAAGACCGTCGTCGTGATCTGCCGCGTCCAGGTCCGTCGGCGGCCCCAGCTGACTCGACGCATGGCTGCCCACCTCCTGCGAACTAGATACGTCCGGACCGCGCGCGCCGTTCCAGCCACCCTCACTTTCACCCGCGCCGCCAGCCAGACACCGCCAGCCCTCGCTTCCCCTGGTCCTCCACGCAGACGTGCGCCAGACACGCCACCGTGATGAGCATCTGCGCGCCGCGCTCGGTCAACCGGTATGCCCCCTCCTGCTGCTCCACGTAGTGCGCGTGCATGAGTTCTTTGAGGTGATAGTGCAGGTTGCCGCCGCGCAGCCCTGTGGCCTCCGTCAACCCCCCGCTGGTCTTCGGACCCCGGAACAGCGTCTGTAGCAGCCGGATCCGTGCTTCGTGGGCCAGCGAACTGAGGATCAGTTTCACATGCGCGGCAGGTGTCTCGACCACCTGCTCGGCCTTCCCGGTCTCCGAGAAGCACAGTCCGTGCCAGGTGATCCCGAACGGACTGGTGCTCTCGCCGACCTGCCACTGCGTCTTGAACGCCCCACCCCATAGCAGGAGGAAGTCGCCATCGTGCTTGAGGCTCTCCATCCACTCGGCCTCGATCTTCGACTGCCCGCAGCCCTTCCGCGCCGGCTTCAGCGCCGCGTCGGTGATGGGGCCGACGCTCCCGGGCCTCCTCGGCATGGCGCTCCCCCTTCTCTACAGAATACTGTGCACACAGAATTCTGTACCATAGTCCCGCACGCGTGTCAAGGGGGTTTCCCCGAGGGGACGCGACCGTCCGGAGGCCAGAGGCGTCAGCGGCGAGGCACAGCCTGCTGAACGACGCTCCTGGGCTTCGGAGACGTTCGTCGGGGCCGGCTCTGCCGCGTCTGCGCCACCCCGGCAAACGCGATCCGCACGTCGAACTCAGCACCCAGCGCTGCGGCAACCGCCGCCAGTCGGTCCAGGCTGGCCGACGCGTAGTCGCAGCTCTCGTCCTTCTGCACCTGCTGCGGCTTCACTCCAAGAGCCCGGGCCAGGTCGGCCTGCGTCCACCTCCGCGCGATGCGAGCCGCAATCAGGGCTCTCCCAACGGAGGCCAGATCCTCCATTGCCATGGAGGGAACCTGCCCGTTCTTGAGTCGCTCGTACTGGGACACCTCTCGCGTCAGTTCCTCGAGCTTGCGCCTGTAGCTCGTGGCCACTGCAACCCGGTGCTCCGGGCTCAGTCCGGGCAGGTCGTCCAGTTGCTCAACCGCATGCTCGAACTGCCGAACCAGAGACCTCGTCATCCGGTACTCGCGCTCGTTGCGGATTACATTGATAACATTCGCAAATTTCATATTGGTAACTCCACATTTCAGGAATTGAGCGGCCACGGCCGAGCCAGCGCTCCTCCCGTTCCCGCACACTCGGACATAGCCAGAAATCCCACCCAGGCAGATGATCCAGACTCCTGCGGTTGCAGGGCCGTTCGGTCACGCTGCAGGTGGGGCCATTCCATCTCCGGGCGAGACGGCACGCGTCGCCCCGGCTCCCCGTGTGCGCACTGACACGCGACCTCACTGGCTCCGCTGCGCCTTGGTCATCCCTCGTCATGTACCGGACCCCCACGGCCGCCTACGGAGCGGCAGGTCGCTCTTCTCAAGGTCCAGCAGGACGATCCCCACACGCTTCGTGGTTCCGCGCCTCAACCGGAACAGGAGGTCGCGAATGAGGTGTCGCCCCGACAAGTCCAGGAAGAGGTGAAGCCCCTGCCCCTCCAGAGCCGCCATCTCTGGCAAGTCCTTCGGGTCCACCTGGGCGTCGTCGCAGCAAGCATCGATGTCGTTGGGGGACTCGCGGTTGGTAACGAAGCTGCCCCCAACAACGACGGCTCGCCCGCGGGCTGCCTTCATCTGCACGAGGGCACCCTCGAATCTGTCCAACAGGGCTCTCCGGTGCGGGTTGTACCCGTACCTGGCCCAGAACTCCTCGATGCGCATCTCATGGACCCCCTCCGGGAGGTCCCCGTCTTCGTCGTAGCCAAGAGGCATGGCCTGACGCTCCCCTCAATGACGCGTACAACACCCCCCGGTGGGCGTGTATAGGCTATCACAACCGTTTGGGTGTGTCAAGCACAAGAAGCCCAGATGACTGTGTCTACGTCTTGAGCACCCTCACCGGCACCAGCTTGGCCACGATCTGCCCCAGACCAAGCTCGACGGTGGAGAGGACGACGCTACGTCCGCGGTAATCGTGGGGAACGTCCCGGGGGTGGGAGATGACCTCGCGGCCGCGGTCGTTCACGGTGTCACACTCGAAGTACCTCATGCCCGCCTTCTCCAGCACGCGCGTGACGTGCAGGATGTGAGGCAGGATGTACCCCGCGCCGTGCGGCAGCAAGTTGGCATTGGTCAGGCGGTGCAGGACGCCCAGGGTGCGGGCACGGCCCTCGAACCCGAGGGCCGTGATGGCGGTGTCGGAGAAGTTGGGCACGCCGCGCAGCAGGTAGCCCGGAATGTCGCTGCGCAGCATGAGGGGATACAGCTTCGCCGGTTGGTCGGTCTCGATGTGGTGGCAGCCGAGAATGATCTCGTTCGCGTGAACGAGGCCCTGGTGCGTTTTGTTGGCGATCAGCGAGAACTCCCCGAAGAGCCGCTGCGCAGCGAGGATTCGGCGCCGCTTCGTGAAGGAGTCCGCGTACCGGTAGAACGCGACGTACTCCTTCGCCGCCTCCCCCAACAGGACGCGCAGCGGGCCGAAGGGCGTCTCGAAGGTCGTGGCCATCTTCCGTAGGCCGTTGCTGAAGTCCCAGTAGAGCCCCGGTCCGTGAACGTTCGCATCGCGGAGCTCAGTGCCGGCGGCGTGCAGCACGAACACGTACGGCGGCAGATCGACGCTGGGGTCGAGCCGGTCCACGACGCAGATGTCGATGAAGTGGTTGCCCTTCGCGAAGTCCCACTCGATGGTGAGGCCGTCGAGCTGCGGCGGATCGGCGGTCATCTCCGCCATGCGCTCGATCAAGGTCGGGATGTCGGGCAGATCGTCGATGCCGCCGACGAGCATCCCGCAGCAGTTCGGCTTCGTGTCGAGGACCAGGAACTCCCGGTCGCCCTCGCCCCACGCGATCTTGCCGCCATAGCCGAAGCCGGACTGCCAGCGGCTGACGTTCCGCGTGATCGTCATGTCCGGGCTGCCGACGAACGTCGCGTCCGCCGGGCAGCCGAGCTGCTCCTGCACGTAGTGGATCTTCGCGATCCCATACGGCATGTTCGCCAGGCACAGGCGCGTGCCGCTATCCTCCGGGCCCGTCGAGAAGATATGCTGCCGCGCGCGTTCGAGGCGGTCCTCCGGCGACAGCTCGCCGTTCACGATCCGGGCCTCTCTGCTGGCGTTGACGCTCCCATCACCTATTCCCTATCCCCCGTAGTACTTACCTCCCCCATTCCGCCTTTGCGAGGTACACGTTCGAGTGCCCTTCCCGATCGCTGTTGAAGACCACGGAGGCGCCATCCGGCGCGAAGACGGGATGCGGGTGGGAATGCTGCGTCTCCCACGAGGTGTCGTGGCGGCAGAGCGGCTGCATGATCGCGCGCTCGCCCTCGTGCCTCACCAGGCACGTGAAGTTGCCGCCCTGCGGGAGGTCGGGCATGACGCATGTATCGCCCACGAGTAGGGTCTCGTCGGGGCTGGTCTGGATGTGGCTTGGGTTGGGGCCGTCGTAGCGGAACATCTGCAGGTTCTCGCCCGACGGATCGACGACGGCGTTGTAGGAGACGAAGGAGGACGCGCTCGGCGTCTCGCGCGTGGACCACTGGGTCACGAGCCGCCCGCTTGCGGTGAAGTACTCATGTCCCGAGCGGTCGAGGTGCCGCCGCTGGGGAAGCAGCGGCCAGACCTCGTGCGTACTCGCGCGCACGATCCAGAGGCGCTGCACGAGGTGCCACGGGCCTTCGTGGCAGAAGCAGACGATGTCCGGGTCCGTAGGGCTGACATTGACATGGCTGATCCACTCGCGCTCGCCCCAGAGCGCCTCGGCGCCGCTGCCGTCGGTGTACACGCGCATGACGACACACGCGGGACGGCGGTACAGGTGCTCGAGCATGTCCGAGTAGATCTTCCCCGTGTAGGTGGACAAGTTCAGCCTCTCGCAGTACGCGAAGGTCACGCTGGTTCCACCGGCTGTCGGTGACAGGATGCTTCCCCGGAAGCCCTCAGGAATCTCGTAGAGCGTCTCCGCCGCGCCGCCGTCCAGCGGAACGCGTTTCACCGCCTGTCCCGAGAACGCCCCGCACGCCTCCTGCGACGGCACCTGCCCCACCACCACCGCGCACGCGCCCTGCGTGGGGAGGATTGTGCTGGCGTGACACGAAACGCCGCCCGGCTCGTCGGTGAGCTGCACCAGGCGGCCCGACCCAAGCTCCAGCAGGAACGCCTGCCAGGTCCCGGTGCGGTTGCTCGACAGCAGCAGCCCACTGCCGTCATCGGTGAAGATGGGCTGCGTGAAGTAGGGGAAGATTGTGTCCCCCTGGTTGTCCGTCAGGCGCGTCACCTCGACTCCGGTGTGCGCGTCGGTCGTCCGCACGAAGTCGATTCGCGTCACATCGCCGATGGCCATCGCTAACCCTCCCGTCGTCCTTGGCCCGCGCTTTCGGCCGGCTCATCGCTCTCACCTTCGGCGGAAGGAACAACCTCCCGGCGAGCGGAACCGTTGAGGTAATCGCTGACTATCCGACACTCGGGGAGTGGTGGGGCGGGCATTCTTGCCCGCCATGGCCCTTGGCGGGCAGGAATGCCCGCCCCACCTCATCTGTGTTTGCGCGAGACTCAGCAAGAGCCCGCTGCGATCGCACACGGACCGCCGCCCATGTCTTTCGCTCTGACCAATCCACTCGCGTTGATGGGGCTGGCACTTCTGCCCTATCTCGTGTGGGTGAATCGCGGCAGCCTGGCCGACCAGCCCCATCGGCGCCGCTGGGTCTCGCTAGGGCTGCGGATGTTGATTGTGGTGCTGCTGGTACTCTCGCTGGCGGGCGTTCAGGCCGTGCGGGTCAACAACCAGCAGTGCGTCTTCTTCATCCTCGACGACTCCGACAGCGTTCCGGCAGCGCATAAGACCGCCGCGCTCGACTACGTCAAACGCGCCGTGAAGCAGATGCGCGGCGACGACTTGGCGGGGCTGATCGTCGTTGGCTCCGAGGCGCTGATGGAGCTGTCGCCGGCGAGGTCTCTGGAGATCGACAAGATCCACTCCGAACTCCCTCGCACCCGCACCGATCTCGCCGCCGCCCTCCGCCTGGCACTGGCCGCCTTTCCCGAGGGCACGCTGAAGAGAATCGTGCTGCTCAGCGACGGCAACGAGAACCTCGGCAGCGCCCTGGAGGAAGCCAATCTGGCGGCGTCGGATGAGGTCCTGATCGACGTGGTGCCCCTCAAGGCGAAGTACGAGAAGGAGGTACTCGCCGAGAAGCTCGTCGTGCCGGCGCAGGTGAAGATCGGGGAGCCATTCAGCCTCCGCCTCATCGTCCGCAGCCTGCAGCCGACGACCGCGACGATCCGCCTACTCCGCAAGAACCAGTTCTTCCGCTCCTACGATGCCACCCTCATCCAGGGCGCGAACAGCCTGGAGCTGCCGCAGGTCATCGACCAGCCCGGCTTCTATGAGTTCGAGGCGATCATTGAGACCCCGGACGATACGCTGGCCGACAACAACCGCGCGCTGGGCTTCTGTCTCGTCCACGGGCAACCGAAGGTCCTTTACTGCGAGGGCGATCCCGGCGGTGAACGCCACCTCCTGCCGGCGCTCCGCGACGCCAAGATCGAGACGGACCTGGTCGGGCTGTCCGGCGTGCCGCTCGCCCTGGGGGAGCTGCAGCAGTACGACGCCCTCATCCTCAGCGACGTGCGCGCCGACCTGATCTCGCTCGAGCAGATGATGATGATCCGGGCGGCGGTACGCGACCTGGGAATCGGCCTCCTCATGATCGGCGGCGAGGACAGCTTCGGCGTCGGCGGCTACTACCAGACGCCCGTCGAGGACGCCCTGCCGGTCTACATGGACGTGCGCCGCAAGCGCAAGCTCCCGGGCCTGGCGATGGAGCTGGTGATCGACAAGTCGGGCAGCATGGCCATGACGATGCTCGGCGGCTCCAAGGTCGGGCTGGCGCGCGAGGCGGCGGTCGCCGCGGTCGGGGTCCTCAACCCTCAGGACGAGATCGGCGTCATCTGCTTCGACCACGCGTTCAAGGAGGTCGTCCAGCTCCAGAGGGCGACCGACAAGCGCGCCATCTCCGAGCAGATCGCGCAGATTCGCGCCGGCGGCGGCACGCAGATGTATGGCGCGATGTACCGCGCTTACGAGCGGCTGAAGGCCTCCAATGCCAAGCTCAAGCACTGCATCCTGCTGACGGACGGCCAGTCCCTGCCCGCCGACTTCGAGGGCCTTGCGCGGCAGATGGCTGCCTCCAAGATCACCATCTCCTGCGTAGCGGTCGGCAGCGACTCCGCCGTCGGCCTGCTGCAGGCTCTCGCCAAGATCGGCCATGGCAACTTCTACTTCACGGACAGCCCCCGCAACATCCCGCGCATCTTCACGCGCGAGACCATGCTGGCCTCGCAGCACTTCATCGTGGACGAGCCCTTCCGGCCCCGCTGCGACGCCGCCAGCGAACTCCTGCGCGGCCTGGACCTGGCGAGCATGCCGCTGCTGCTCGGGCACGTGATGACGACGAAGAAGGAACTGGCCCACAACAGCATGGCCACGCCCAAGGGCGACCCCGTGCTCAGCGAGTGGCGCTATGGCCTCGGACGCGCCGTGGCCTTCACCTCCGACGCGAAGCCGCGGTGGGCGAGAGACTGGATGAGTTGGCCCGGCTACCGCAAGTTCTGGGAGCAGGTCGTGCGTTGGACGATCCGCTCCGTGCCGCGGTCACCGTACCTGACCTCCGTGAGCGTCGAGGGCGGCGAGGGGAAGGCCGTTCTCGAGGCGATCGACAGGGACGGGAGTTTCGTGAACTTCCTCAAGGCGGAGGCGCGGGTCATCAGGCCCACTCTGGAGACGGAGCGCCTGCCGATGCAGCAGGTCGCGCCGGGCCGCTATGAGGCGCGGTTCCGGGCGCGGGAGGTGGGCCAGTACATGGTGAACATCACCTACCAGGACGCCGAGGGACGCGCCGCCTGGCAGGTGGCCGGTGCGCAGGTCTCCTACCCGCCGGAGTACGCGGAACTCGAGCCGAACGAGCCGCTGCTCGCCCAGGTCAGCGGCCTGACGAACGGCGTGCTGAACCCGGAGCCCCAGGCCGCCTTTGTGAAGCGCCAGCCTGGTGTCCGCAAGTCCACCGACATCTGGCCGCTCCTCGCGATCCTGGCGTTGTTGCTCTTCCCGTTCGACGTGGCCCTGCGCCGTCTGATGATCGAGCGCGAGCACTGGGCGGCCTTCGCCGAGGCCTTCGCCCGGTTGGCGTGGTGGCGTCGCCTGCCGATGCCCGCTCCGGCCGGGGCGCCCCTCGGGCGTCTGCTCCACCGCAAGCAGGAGACCGCCGAGACCCTCCGCGAGGACCGCCCGCCGACCACGATCCGCCTCCCCGAGGCCTCCTCGTCTCCGGCCCCGAAGGCGAGGCCAACACCCGTGGCTCCCGCAGCGCCCGACAGCCGGATGAAGCGCCTGCTCGAAGCCAAGCGCCGCGCGCGGAATTACTGAGTCTCGTGTATCTTAGAGGGTGTATGAGAAGCACGGCATCGGGCGTGATGAATCACGCCCCTACACTCGGGCACGATGAATCGTGCCCCTACATAACGGCGGTTTACGGTCGTTTGTGATGTAGGGGCGCGATTCATCGCGCCCAATTGTGTAGGGGCGCCATTCATGGCGCCCGCCCACCCTTTTCATACACGCTCTTAGGGAACAAGGAGCGAACTCGTGGGGCGGGCATTCTTGCCCGCCAATGGCCCGTGGCGGGCAGGAATGCCCGCCCCACGAGCTTCCCTATCTACACGAGACTCAGTAGGGACCGGCCCCCACGATGTCCGCGACGTACCGCACGTCCGCCCGCAGGATGTCACGCAGCGGCTCGTCCGCCCCGCCCTCCGGGAGTGCGACGGTCAGGGCGCCCGCGTAGCCGGCGCGTCCCAGGATGGCCGCCACGCGGGCGTAGTCCACGGTGCCCTGCGCGGCGGGCGCGCCCTCCCCGTCAATCCGCGACCCTCGGCACACAACGTGGCGTATGTGCGGGGCAATTCGGCGGAGGAGCTCATATGCGCCCTCGGCAGACGCCTCGCCGCCGAACAGGTCTCCGATGTCCAACGCCAGGCCCGGGCCCGGGGGTTCGCCCGGGTCTCCGGCCAAGGCTGCCTCGATGGTGAGCCGGTTGCACGGCCGCAGGGCGACTGCGGGGATGACGCGAAGCCCGGCGCCGCGTTCGGCCAAGTGCTCGAGGCCGGACGCCAGTCCCTGCGGCCAGGCCTCAGGACTCGTCTCGATCTCGACGCACAGCACCGGAGCTCCCGCCGTGTCGGCCGCGTAGAGCGCCATCTCGATCTCGTCCACCTCGGCCGCGCCGAGCCCGACGCCCGTCGGCGAGGCGAGCCGAATGGCGGACAGCGTGATCGCCTGCTCGTACAAGTGCTGCCGGTACGACCGCGCGCCACTCTCGTGGGCGACGGACAGGCGCGCCGCGCCGGCCCCGTCGAGCCGCGGGACCTCGCACGTCAGCGCCATGTCCATCTCGATTCGCCGCACCTGCAGGTCGTCCAGACCGTCGATCAGGGACGGGTACCCCGACCGGGTCAGCGCCTGCCTCTGGACTGAGACGTGCACACCGCTCCCCCTTCCGGGTCCGACACGTCCCCTGCCTTCACCACGCAACCCACCCCCTCCTCCGAGCATCTTTCTTTCGCAGGGGACGAAGGAACTCGCTGCGTTTGGTCGAATAGTAATGCCGTCTGCCATCGTTACGAGGGAGGGTCACCATGCCCCGCACGGTCAGCCTCGCCTGTGTGCTTGCTACCGCCATCCTGCTTCTCGCCGCTCCCGGGTCCTGGGCCGTCACGGTCATGAACCAGTTCCCCGCCATACCGGGTGGGCCGCCGCTCTACTTCGTGGAGGGCGTCGCCTACGGCGACGGTTACGTGTACTACTCTAACAGTGAGGCGCTCTTCCAGCTCGACGCCACGACAGGCGCGCCCCTGAAGCAGCAGGCTGTGTCCGGGTTCATCAACGACCTGGACTGGGTGAACGGCGAGGTGTGGGGCTCTCGCGTGACGCCCCCCTCCATCGTCCGCTTCGATCCCGACACGTTCGCGGAGCTCGGCTCCTTTGACGTGACCGCGGCGGGGATACCGGAGGGAATCACCTTCGACGGGACGCTGGCGCTGTTCTCGGTGGACGGCCCGCCGGCGTTGGTGTATGAACTCGACCCCGCCACCGGTACCGTCGGCGCGAGCCGAGCCTCGCTCGCGACCGACCCCGAGGCGCTCGCATACTCCGACGGGTTCTTGTGGGAGGCCGGTAAGGTCGAGGGCGAAATCCACAAGGTGAACCGGAACACAGGGCAACTGATCGCCTCCTTCCCCACGCCGACGGCCGACACCCACGGCATGGGGTGGGACGGCCAGTACCTGTGGGCCACCGCCTATCAGACCTCGATGGTCTACCAGTACGATGTGTCCGACGTCAACGTCGGGCCGACGCTCACCTACGTGCAGACCGCGGGGTACCAGACCGATGGGGTGGACCCCGACAGCGGCAACAGCACGACGTGGTTCGACTTCCGCTGCGTCTACACGGACGCCGACAATGACGCGCCCTGGTATGTGTTCGTGTCCATTCGGCAGAACGGGATCCCGATCAGCGGAAGCCCCTTCTTCTGCACCAACATGGGCGACTACAGCTACGATGACGGCGCGATCTACTCCTATCGGAAGCGCCTGCCGGCGACCTCTAACTACACGTACCGGTTCTTCGCCGCCAACGAGTACGCCAACGCGACCGGCCCTGCCACCACCGAACGGTCCGGGCCGCTGGTCTCGGACCTGCCGCCGACGCTTGCCTGGACCGGCGAACCCGGCTACACCTCCGACGGGGTCGATCCCGATGTCGGGGACGCCCTCAGCACGGTCTTCAGCTACCACGTCCTGTACGCGGGTACGGTGTCGCCGCAGTACGTCCGAGTCCACATCCTTCGGGAAGGCGCTCCCGTACCGAACAGTCCATACGAGATGACCACGACCGATACGACGCCTTACAATGGCGCGATCTACACGTTCTCTCGCCAGCTCCCCCGATCGCGCGAGTACACCTACTACTTCGAGGCCTTCAATGGAACCCAACCGGCCACAGGGCCGCCGACGACGGTCATGGACGGCCCGATGGTCGGCAACCGGACGCCCACTTTGGGCTGGACCGGCCTAACCGGCTTCGAGACCGACGGTGTGGACCCGGACATCGGCCCGTCAAACGGCACGTTCAAGTTCAAGGTCCTATACACCGACCAGGACAACGACCAACCCACCAGCGTGCTGCTGCACATCGCCCGGTCGGGCCAGGAGCTGCCTACAAGCCCCATCGCTCTCACCAAGGTCCCGGGAACCCGGCCCCGGCAGGGGGTCGTGTACCGGGGTAGCCTGTCGCTACCGCGCGGGAAGACGTACAGCTACTGGTTCGAGGCCAGCGACGGGTACCTTGCAGCGACCGGCCCGGCCACGACGCCCCAGGCCGGCCCGGTGGTGAACGCTCCTCCGTTCCTCGAGTGGGTCAGCACCGGGGCGTGGCAACTCGACGGCGTCAGACCCGACGAGGCCGTGGGACGCACCGACTGCGAGTTCCGGGTGGTCTACCGCGACCTGGACGGCGACGTTCCGACGGTGATGCAACTGGAGATCCGCCGCTACCAGAACCCCGTCACCAAGAGCCCGTTCGCCATGTACCATCGAAGCGGGGCGCACCCCCAGACCGGGATGACCTACGTACGCCACGTGTGGCTGAACCCGGGAACCTACTGGTACCGCTTCGTGGCGAGCGATGGGTTCAGCGACGCGCGCGGCGTGCCCACGGAGTGGACGCCAGGCCCCGTCATCCGGGAGGGTCGTGGTGCGCAGGTCGCGGGCCTGGCCGCCGTGCCGACCGCCAGGGGCGCGCAGATCTCGTTCACGCTCTCCCAGGCCGCGACGGTTCAGGCCGAGATCCTGAACCTCGCGGGCCGGCCCGTGCAGGCTCTGCGGCCGCGGAGCTTCGAGGCCGGGGTCAACTGCCTGGTCTGGGACGGGAAGAGCGCGGCGGGACTGCCGACCCCGAGTGGCGTGTACCTGGTCAACGTCATTGCGCGCGGCGAGGACGGCTCGGAGAGTCGCGCGATGGCCCGGCTCTACCTGCAGCGATAGGGTCGCGACGGTCACGCGATGAGACGCCTGCAACCAGCCTCGCGAATACGGACACTGGCCCCTGCGCTCCTCGGCGCGGGGGCCGTTCTCTTCGCCTGTGCGTCAGCCTCTGCCGCCGACGCGGAGGCCCTCTGTCGCCAGGCGAAGGCCTTGAAGGACGAGGGGAAGCTCGACGCCGCGGCGGCCACCTACCTCGAAGCGATTCGGCTTGAGCCGCAGTCCATCGAGGCCCACTGGGGGCTGGCGTGGGTGTACCGGAAGCAGGGGCTGCGCGACCCGGCGGTTGCGGAGTTTCAGAAGGTCCTCGAGCTGGGGACGGACGCGGATCGCGCGCGGGAAGCCCGGGACGCGCTGCAGCGCATGGGCGCCGCGGCTCCTGGCCAGCCGCCGGTCGCGCCACCCCAGCCGACTGAGGTATCGCTCGCCGCGGCGCAGGAGCTGATTCGCCTGAACCGAGCGTCTGAAGCCCTGCGGATCTTGCGAGCGCTCGCGGCCGAGGACCTCGACCGCCCGGAGGCCGAACGCCTCATGCAGGAGGTGAAGCGCGGTCGGCGGCTCGTCCGCATCCGCGCGGGGGCCGACCCCGTCTTCCGCTCTCTTCCGGCCTGGGAGGAGCGGCTGCGCGGGCGGCTTGCCGCCGCGGCCGCCGAGATCTCCCGGCAGGTTGCCATCGACTTCGAGCTGGTCTCCGTGGAGCCCTGGGAGCCGTCCGGCACGACGGCGGACGGCATGAGCATCGTCGAGGACCTCCAGGCTGCCGTCTCCAGCGACGACGTCGATGTTGTGGTGGGCTTCGCCGCCGAGCGGCGCGACGCCCCGCCCGAAGGCGGACGCTTGGAGGTTCGCGGCTACACCTTCGGCCTGGCGCCCTGCGTCACGGGAGCGGTCGTGGTCTCGGAGGTGGTGGCGAGCCGCGACGGCCGGGAGTGGCGCGTGCCGGAGCCCACGCTGCGTGAGAACCTCATCCACGAACTCGGGCATCTCTTCGGGGCGGTCCATGTCCGGGGCGACAGCGTCATGCGCGCCCAGCCCTCCCCCTCGCC
>Ga0194110_10002512_pt1 | contig 23235 bp, 29 predicted proteins | sample TA2Kig1200mmetaG_FD_146192 | JGI IMG/M metagenome (GOLD analysis project Ga0194110, IMG submission 146192) | Freshwater microbial communities from Lake Tanganyika, Tanzania - TA2015032 Kigoma Deep Cast 1200m | ecosystem: Environmental > Aquatic > Freshwater > Lake | place: Tanzania: Lake...
ATCTTTTTGATACAACCTCGCTAATTTTTTTTCCACGTTCAATAGAGATGTCTTTAGGCGATCGTTGTTTTCTTAATGCATCTATACATGCGCGAACAACGTTATAAGGATTTGATGATCCAATTGATTTTGCAACAATATCTTGGATACCAAGCATCTCACATATTGCACGAACAACTCCACCAGCTATAATTCCAGTCCCTGATGGTGCGCTTCGTAATATAACTTTACCTGAACCATTTTTTGCAAAAGTATCATGATGTAGCGTTCTGCCTTCTCTTAATGGTATTTTAATAAGGTTTGATTTTGCTTCATCAGAGGCTTTTTTTACTGCATCTGGAACTTGCTTTGCCTTTCCGTGACCAAAACCTACAAGTCCTTTTTGATTGCCTACAACAACTAAAGCTGCAAAACCAAATCGCCTTCCACCTTTTACAACTTTTGTAATTCTATTAATTGTTACTAATTTTTCTTTTAGTTCTTGAGTTGTATTCATATTTTAGAATTTTAGCCCTTCTTTTCTTGCAGTTTCGGCAAGCATTTTTACTCTTCCGTGATATTTATATTTTCCTCTATCAAAATACACTTCCTTAATACCTTTATCTATTGCTCTTTTTGCAATTAGTTTTCCTACCTCTAAAGAAAGATCCATTTTTTTTTTATTTTCTAATGCTTTTTCAAGTGATGACGCTGAAACTAGCGTTTGTTTTTTATTATCATCTATAATTTGTGCATAAATATTTTTTAAAGATCTAAATACAGTAAATCTAAATCCTGCTCTATTAAATTTCTTTAATTTAAAACGAACTCTTTTTTGTCTTTTAATACCTGAGCTAATCATTTCTTTTTACCTTCTTTTCTTAAAACATATTGATCTGAAGATGTAATTCCTTTTCCTTTATATGGTTCAACAGGTTTTAAAAATTTTATTTCTGCACATACTTTTCCAACTAACTCTTTGTCTGAACCTTTAATTTTTATAGAAGTTTGTTTATCAACGGTAATTTCAATTCCTTCAGGAATTTCATAATGTACATCATGACTGAATCCTAGTTGAAAAATTATTTTTTTTCCTTGTAAGTTTGCTCTAAAACCTACGCCAGTTAATTTTAAATCTTTTTCAAATCCTTTTGAAACACCAATAATACTATTATTGATTAAACTTCTATGAAGGCCCCAGGTAAGTTTATTAATATTTTTTTTATCAGAGGGCTCTACTAAAATCTTATTGTCTTTTACAATAACATTGTAAATTTTTGGATCCAAGTAAATCTCTTTTTTAGTTTTAAGACCTTGAATGGATACTTTACCATTTTCGGATTTAACTGTTATTCCTTGAGGAATTGAGATTGGTTTTTTTCCTATTTTAGACATAGTTTTAAGAAATTTTGCAAATAACTTCTCCTCCTAATTTTTTTTCTCTAGCTTCATAATCAGTAAGAATACCTTTTGAGGTAGATAGTATAGATATACCTAAGCCATTTTGAATTTTTTCAAGACTTGATGATTTAGAATAAATTCTTCTCCCAGGCCTTGATACTCTTTCAATATCTTTAATAACTGGAGTTCCATGAACATATTTTAAATATATTTCTAAAGTTTCAAAATTTTTATCTTTGCTAGATTTAAATTCTTCAATAAAACCCTCTTTTTGTAATACTTCTAAAATTGATTTTCTTAGTTTTGAGCCAGGCACACTAACATGTTTTAAGCCCCGCATTTGACCATTTCTAATTCTAGTAATCATATCGCCTATTGGATCTAAAATTTTCATAATTCTTCTCCTTTACCAGCTAGCCTTTGTCATTCCAGGAATTTGTCCGCTAGATGCAAGTTTTCTTAGAGCAATCCTGGACATTCTAAGTTTTCGGTAATAACTTCTTGATCTACCTGTTATTTCACATCTATTTTTAATTCTACTTTTTGCAGAATTTCTTGGAATTTTTGAAAGTTGTAGGCTTGCTTGAAACCTTTCGTTTAAAGGTAATGATTTATTCATAACAATTTTTTTTAATTTTTCTCTTTTATTCTTGAACCTTGAAACCATTTTTACCCTTTTAAGATTTCTTTCAATAGAACTTCTCTTTGCCATTTAATTAAGCTCCTTTTTTATTTCTTTTTTCATTTCTTTGTTTATTTTTTCAGCAGTTACAATCTGACCTTTTGCAAATGGAAAATTAAAACTATCTAATAGCATTTTAGATGCTGCTTTATCCTTGGATGAAGTTACGATTGTTATATCTAGACCCCTGATCTTATCCACTTTATCAAAATTAACTTCAGGGAAAATAATATGCTCTTTAATTCCAAAGCTATAATTTGCATTATCGTCAAAACTATTTGGGTTTAATCCTTTAAAGTCTTTTATTCTTGGCAAAGCAATATTAATTAGTCTGTCTAAAAAAAAATACATTCTATCTTTTCTTAATGTTACTTTCAAACCTAGCGGTATACCAACCCTTGTTTTAAAATTTGAAATAGATTTCTTCGATTTAGTTATTTGTGGTTTTTGTCCAGCTATAACGGCCAGATCATCTTCTGCACTTTTTAATATTTTATTATCTGTTGCATCTAAACCCAAGCCCATATTAAGAACAATTTTTAATAGTTTTGGTGCTTGCATCTTGTTCTTAAAAGACAAATTTTTACAAAGATTTGGAGATATTTCTTTTAAATACTTATCTTTTAATCTTGGAAGAAGTTTCATTTTTTACTTTTTGATTTAGTTAGTGTTTTTTTCTTTTCATTTTTTTCATCAATTTTTTTTGATGAAATAACCTCTTTATCTTTTTGCTTTTCCTTATTTTTCTTTTTTACATCATCTTTTATCAATTCCTTCTTTTGATCTTTTGCAATTTTTGCTGATTGTAACTTAATCACATTTGAAAGGTGAATTGGATTCTCTATGGACACAATGCCCCCTTTTTTTTCTTTTGTAGGCTTTTGATGTTTTTTCTTTAAATTAATACCTTTAACTACAAGTTTATTAGCAGCTGGATAAACTCTGATTACATTTCCTTCTTTTCCTATATCATCACCAGAAATAACTTTAACATTATCTCCTTTTCTAACTTTTAATTTAATCATAGTACCTCTGGAGCTAAAGATATAATTTTCATAAAATTTTTACTTCTTAATTCACGTGTTACAGGACCAAATATTCTTGTTCCAATAGGCTCTCCATTTGGCTGAACCAAAACAGCAGCATTAGCGTCAAATTTTATTGAACTTCCGTCTACTCTTTTTAATTCTTTCCTTGTCCTCACTATTACAGCTTTATGAACATCCCCCTTTTTAACTTTTCCCTTAGGAATGGCGTCTTTAATAGAAACTACGATTATATCTCCGATAGTTGCATATCTCCTTCTTGATCCTCCTAAAACTCTAATACATTCTACTATTCTTGCTCCTGTATTATCTGCTACCTGTAGTTCTGTTTGAACCTGTATCATTATCTTTTTTCCTCCAACACGGTCCATCTCTTCAATTTTGAAATAGGTTTGCTTTCAATAATTGAAACTTGATCGCCAATCTTAAATTTATTATTTTCATCATGAGCATGATATTTTTTAAAAGTTGTAATCACTTTTTTAAATTTTGGATGAACAAAACGTCTGCTTACTTCAACAACAATTGTTTTGTTGCTTTTATCGCTTACGACTTTGCCTTTTAATACTTTTTTAACCATTTTTTTTACTTCCTAAATTTATAAAAGTTTTAACTCTTGCTATAGTTCTCCTTACATTTTTAATGCTTGCAGTATTAGAAATTTGTCCGCTTTTTTTTTTAAATCGAATGTTAAATTGTTCTTTCTTTAATTTATCTAGCTCAGAAAATAACTGTTCTTTACTTAATTTTTTTATTTCGTTTACTTTCATTATTGAATACCTAATCGTTTAACAAATGTAGTTTTTACGGACAGCTTTGATTGTGCTCTACTAAAAGCTTCACGCGCTGTAGCTTCATCTACTCCATCTACTTCAAACAATATTCTTCCTGGCTTTACTCTAAATACATAATACTCAAGACCACCTTTTCCTTTTCCCATTCTAACTTCAATTGGTTTTTTAGTAACAGGTATATTTGGAAATATCCTCATCCACACTCTACCAGCTCTTTTCATATGACGAGTTAACGCCACTCTTGCTGCTTCAATTTCTTTTGCAGTTAAACGATTAGGCTCTATTGCCTTTAATCCAAAAGTTCCAAAATTTAATGTACTTCCTCTATGGGAAATTCCATGTATTTTTCCTTTAAAGGCTTTTCTGAATTTAGTTCTTGCTGGCTGTAGCATTATTTAATTCCTTGTTTGTTGTTACTTCTTGATCATCAATTTTTTTTTTATCTTTTTCAAAAATCATTCCTTTATAAATCCAAACTTTAACACCAATAATTCCATATGTAGTTTCAGCTTCTGCTTCACCATAGTCAACTTCTGCTCTTAAAGTATGTAAGGGAATACTACCTTCTCTTAACCATTCTGTTCTAGCGATTTCAGCTCCAGCTAGTCGTCCAGCAACAGTAACTTTTATACCTTTTGCGCCAAGCCTAAGCGTTGACTGCATAGCCCTTTTCATGGCTTTTCTATAAGCAATTCTTTTTTCAAGCTGCTGAGCAATATTTTCTGCAACTAGATACGCATCTAATTCAGGTTTTCTAATTTCCTTAATATTTACAGAAATTTCTGAAGTTGAGATTTTTGAGAGATTAGTTTTAATTTTGTCGATATCTGATCCTTTTTTACCAATAACAAAGCCTGGTCTTGAAGTAAAAATTGTTACAATACATTTTTTTGTTGGTCGCTCTATAAAAATTTTGGAGATACCGGAATTTTTTAGATTATTTTTTATATATTTTCTTATTTTAAAATCTTCAATTAAATATTGTCCATATTCTTTCTTCTTTGCAAACCACAAAGAATTCCAGTTTTTATTAATATTTAATCTAAGTCCAATCGGATTTACTTTTTGGCCCATTATTTTTTAACCTGTGCTTCAATATTTTTGTTTGCCTTTTCTGAAACTACTATTGTAAGATTGCTGTAGTGTTTTTTAATTCCGCTAGCTCTACCTCTTGCTCTGGCCATGAATCTTTTTAGAGTTATTCCTTTTCCAACGTATGCTTCTTTAACGATTAAATTATCAATATCTAATTGATTATTGTTTTCAGCATTAGAAATTGCTGACTTTAAAGTTTTTTTAATTTCATTTGAAACTCGTTTATTTAAAAATTCTAAATCTCGCATTGCAAGACTAGCTTTTTTTCCTCTTATGCTTTTTAAAATATTGTTAACTTTTCTAGGACTTGATCGTAAATTTTTATATATAGCTTTAACTAAAGTCATAAATTATTTTTTCTCTTCTTTCTTTGGAGCTGATGTTTCTGCTGCAGCTTTCTTGTCAGCCGGAGTATGCCCAAAAAATTGTCTTGTTGGTGAAAATTCTCCTAACTTATGCCCAACCATTTCTTCAGAAATAAGGATTGGAAAAAATTTTTTACCATTATGTATTTCAAATGTATGACCAACAAACTCAGGTATAATTGTAGATTTTCTTGACCAAGTTCTTATTGGTTTTTTAATATTTTGGTCTTTGTGCTTTTGGACTTTTTTTAATAAACTAAGCTCAACAAAAGGTCCTTTCCAAATAGATCTAGTCATAAATTTTAATTAACTGTCCTTTTTTTCTTTCTTGATAAGATAAATTTATTTGTTCTCTTATTTTTTCTTGTTTTTTTACCTTTAGTTTTTAAACCCCAAGGCGTTACAGGATGTCTTCCACCGTTAGTTCTGCCACCATGAGGATGGTCTACAGGGTTCATTGCAATACCTCGAACCGATGGTCGAACACCTAACCATCTGCTTCTTCCGGCTTTTCCTATTTTTATATTTTTTTGATCTAAATTAGAAACTGTACCAATGGTAGCTTTGCATAAACTTTGAACTTTTCTAACTTCTCCTGATGCTAGTCTTAAAATTGTATAACCTTGATCGTGACTCATAATTTGAACTGAAGACCCAGCGGACCTTGCAATCTGACCACCTTTTCCAGGGGTCATTTCAACGTTATGCACTAAAGTTGCAGGAGGAATGTCAATCAAAGGCATACAATTTCCAACTTCTATATCTTTCTTTCGTCCAGAATAAATCTTAGATCCAATTTTAATATCTTCAGGCGCAATCATATAACTTAAAGATTTATCCTCATATTCAACTAACATGATGTTTGAAGTTCTGTATGGATCATACTCGAACCTTTTAATTGTTGCTGCCATGTCAAATTTGTCTCTTTTAAAATCTATAAATCTATACTTCTTTTTATGACCCATGGATCTATGTCTTGAAGTTATGTGGCCATTATTATTTCTACCAACTGACCCTCTTAATCCCGATGTAAGTTTTTTTATTGGTTTACCTTTCCAAAGACTTGCTCTTTCTAAAATGATTGTTCCTCTAGATGATTTTGTATAAGGTTTATAGGATTTTAATGCCATATTATATTCCTGTTGTTAGATCAATAGACTGACCTTTTTTTAAAGTGATAATTGCTTTTTTATAACCAGAAGTAATAGTTTTTTTACCTCTAACAAACTTTGTTTTTCCCTTAAGATTAATTGTATTAATTTTAGTAACATTTACTTTAAATAATTTTTCCACACTTTTTTTAATATTGCTTTTAGTTGCAAACGGAGCAACTTTAAAAACTACTTTATTCTGAGCGCTAATATTCGTCGATTTTTCAGTAATTACAGGCTCAATAATAATATCATACATAAAATTATCTGCTTTCATTTTGACAGTCTTTCTTCAAGTTTTTTTATTGAGGAATTCGTAAAAAGAATATTTTGATATTTTAAAATATCAAAAACATTTGCACCAATCACGGGAATATTTTTTAAATTTTTAATATTTTTTAAATTCTTAAGAGAAATCTCATCAGATTTTTCTTTATCATATATAACCAAAGTACTTTTGCTTTCAATCTTCTTTAGAAAAGAACTAAAATCTTTAGACTTAAAATTTTTAAAATCTTTATCTGATAATATATTTATTTGTTTAGTTTGAACTTTTGATGACAATGCATGCATCAAACCAAGTTTTCTAACTTTTTTATTCAATTTTCTAACTCTATTATTACCTCTTGCTTTAGGTCCGTGTGCTATACCACCGCCTACAAATATTGGTGCTGTAACGCTTCCGTGTCTTGCATTTCCCGATCCTTTTTGTGGTCCTAATTTTTTTCCAGATCCTGAAACAAATCTTCGTGTTAGTGTATGTCCAGTTTTTTTAGTAAATCTGCTAATTTGCCAATCTACTACAGTCTTAATAATATCTTTTCTTGGTTTTAGAGAAAAAACTTTATCTGAAACACTTATTTCTGATATCCTTTTTCCATCAATTCCTATTTCATTTATCTTCATAAAATTATTTCTTTTTTTCTGCCACCTGAGCTTGTTTTGTATCTTTTTTTACTTCAGAACTTTTTTCTTTTTTTGTAGTTTTTTCTTTTAATCCTTCCGCCAATTCATCTTTGAACAGTTGTATTTTATCTTTCATTGTTCTTTTTGTTCTTTCTTTTACAGATTTATTAATTTCTACTATCTGGTTTTTTGATCCAGGAACTGAACCTTTTACGTAAAGTAAATTTTTTTCTAAATCAGTTTCAACAACCTCTAATCGTGCAATAGACCTGTATTTATCACCCATATGACCAGCCATTTTTTTTCCTTTAAAAACTCTTCCAGGATCTTGTCTCTGTCCAGTTGAACCATGCGATCTATGGGAAATTGATACACCTCTTGTAGCCCTCATGCCTGCAAAATTATGTCTTTTCATGACTCCTGCAAAACCTCGACCAATGGTCTTAGACCGAATATCCACAAAATTTACATCTTTTAAAATTCCAAGGTTTACATCAGTTCCAGGCTTCAATTCACTATCCGTTGGAAGCCTAAATTCTTTTAATATTTTTTTTGGTTCTAAAGATCTTTTTACAAAAAAGCCTTTCATTGAATTTGTTAATTTTGAATTTTTAATATTTCCAAAACCAACAAGTATTGCGCTGTAACCTCTTTGATCTTTTTTGATAATATCAATTACTTTGCCAGGCTCTACATGAAGGACGGTAACGGGCACCGATTGTCCATTTTCAAAAAATCTTCTGGTCATGCCTAATTTTTTTCCTATTAATCCTAAAGTCATATTTAAATTTTAATCTCCACATCTACACCAGAAGCCAAATCTAATTTCATTAACGCCTCAACAGTCTGAGGGGTTGGATCTAAGATATCGATTAGCCTTTTATGTGTTCTTGTTTCAAATTGTTCTCTACTTTTTTTATCGATATGCGGCGAACGCAAAACTGTAAAAATTTCTTTTTTGGTTGGCAGAGGTATAGGACCTTTAACTTGAGCTCCTGTTCTTTTAGCAGTATTTACAATTTCGATTGTCGACTGATCTAGAACTTTATGATCATATGCTCTAAGTTTAATTCTTATATTTTGCTTTTCCATATCAAGCCATTTTCTTTGTTACTTCATCTTGAACATTTTGAGGAACGCGTTCGTAATGATCAAACTGCATTGTATATTGTGCTCTTCCTTGGGACATTGATCGAAGTGAATTGACATAACCAAACATATTGGCAAGTGGAACCATTGCGTTAATAACTGTTGCATTTCCTCTTTTGTCTGTTGAGCCAACTTGGCCACGTCTTGAGTTTAAGTCACCTATAACATCCCCCATATAATCTTCAGGAGTTACTACTTCTACTTTCATTATCGGTTCTAATAATTTTGGATTTGCTTTAAGACATAATTCTCTAAAGCAATATCTAGCTGCTAGTTCAAAAGCTAAAGGACTAGAGTCAACTTCATGATGTAATCCATCTAAAATCTGTACTTTATAATCTAAAAGGGGAAAACCAGCTAAAACTCCAGAGTCGGCTACGCTTAAAATACCTTTTTCAACTCCAGGAATAAACTCTCGAGGAATTGCTCCACCTTTAATTAAATTTTCTACAACCCTGCCTTGACCTTGGGTAAGAGGTTCGACTGCAAGCTTTACTTTAGCAAACTGACCAGCGCCTCCACTTTGTTTTTTATGCGTATATTCTAATGTTGCAGATCCAATAATTGTTTCTCTATATGCGACTTGAGGAGCTCCAATATTAGCCTCAACTTTAAATTCTCTTTTCATTCTATCTACTATTATCTCAAGATGTAATTCCCCCATTCCTTTAATAATAGTTTGGCCTGACTCATTATCGGTAGAAACTCTAAAAGAAGGATCTTCTTTTGCTAATCTATTGAGTGCCTCTCCCATTTTTTCTTGGTCATTTTTAGTTTTTGGTTCAACTGCAATTTCTATTACTGGATCTGGAAAATCCATTGGTTCAAGAACTATAGGATTATTTTTGTCACACAAAGTATGGCCGGTAATTGTATTTTTTAGACCCGCAAGTGCAACGATATCACCTGCAGATGCATTTTTAATATCTTCTCGGTTATTTGCATGCATTAAAAGCATTCTTCCAATTCTCTCTTCTCGACCTGTTGTAGAATTTAAAACTCCTATACCTGAATTCAATGTACCTGAATAAATTCTGATAAATGTAATTGAGCCTACAAAAGGGTCGTTTGCTATTTTAAATGCTAAAGATGAAAATGGTTCTTTATCATCACATTTTCTAACTGCTTTTTCATCACTCCCTGGTTTATTTCCTTCAATTTGACCAACATCTCTTGGACTTGGTAAAAAATCAACTACAGCATCTAGAATAAGTTGTACCCCCTTATTTTTAAAAGCCGCACCACAAATGACAGGCACAAAAGAAAAATTAATGGTTCCTTTTCTTATGCACTTCTTTAGTTCATCTTCGCTAGGATCTTTACCGTTGAGATAATTTTCCATGATCTTTTCATCCTGCTCAACAACTTTTTCTACTAATTCTTTTCTATATTTATCAGCCTGTTGCTTAAGATCTTGAGGAATTTCTACATAATCAAATTTCGCTCCAAGTGACTCGTCTTGCCAAATTACCCCTTTCATTTTGACCAAATCAACAACGCCTTTAAATGTATTTTCAATACCAATAGGTAATTGCATGACAACAGGATCTGCACCTAATCTTTCTTTAATCATATCCACGCACATGAAAAAGTTTGCTCCAGTCCTGTCTAATTTATTTACAAAACAAACTCTTGGAACTTTATATTTGTCAGCTTGACGCCAAACAGTTTCTGATTGAGGCTCAACTCCTGCAACTCCATCAAATACAGCAACTGCGCCATCTAACACTTTCAAAGACCGCTCAACTTCAATAGTAAAATCTACATGTCCTGGAGTGTCTATAATATTTATTCTATGATCTTTCCAAAAGCAGGTAGTTGCGGCTGAGGTAATTGTAATTCCTCTTTCTTGTTCTTGCTCCATCCAGTCCATCGTAGCAGCACCATCATGAACCTCTCCAATTTTATGAGCTTTACCTGTATAATATAAAATTCGCTCTGTTGTAGTCGTCTTTCCAGCATCAATGTGAGCTGCGATTCCTATATTTCGATATTTTTCAATTGGATATTTATCGTTCATACAATTACCATCTGAAATGAGCAAAAGCTTTGTTAGACTCTGCCATTTTATGTGTATCCTCTCTTTTTTTAATTGCTGAACCTTTATTAGATGCGGCATCCATTAATTCTTTTACAAGCTTATCGTGCATACTTTTGTCAGTTCTTTTTCTTGCAGCATCAATAATCCAACGTATAGATAAAGCTTGTGCTCGATCAGCTTTTACATCAACCGGAACCTGGTAAGTTGCTCCTCCAACTCTTCTAGATTTTACTTCAAGGTTTGGCTTAACATTTTTTATTGCATCATTAAAAATTTTTATTGGATCATCTTTTGTTTTTACTTTTAATATATCGAGAGTTTTATAAAGAATTTTTTCTGCAACAGTTTTTTTCCCTTCGTACATTAAAGAATTCATAAATTTTGTTATAACTTTAGACTTGTAAACTGGGTCTGGTGTTACATCCCTTTTTGTTTGTTTTCTTCTGCGAGACATATTTTATTTTGGTTTTTTAGCTCCGTACTTAGACCGTTGTTGTTTCATTTTAGTTACCCCTTGAGTATCTAAAACACCTCTCACAGTATGATATCTAACACCTGGTAAATCTTTTACTCTTCCTCCTCTTATAAGAACAACAGAGTGTTCTTGTAAATTATGACCTTCACCAGGAATATAGCTTGTAACTTCAAATCCGTTTGAAAGTCTAACTCTTGCAACTTTTCGAAGTGCCGAGTTTGGTTTTTTTGGTGTGGTAGTATAAACTCGTGTGCAAACACCTCTTTTCTGAGGGCATGACTCTAGTGCAGGAACTTTGTTCCTAACTTTTGGTTTTTCTCTTCCTCGTCTTACGAGTTGATTTATTGTTGGCATAAAATTTATTACTTTTAGGGAAGAAATAAGGAGGCCTTAGTTCGGTAGTTGTTTAAGACATCAAAAATCTTACTTGCTACCTTAAAAGTTGGCGCATAATACTTAAAAAGCTGTAAAGGTCAAATTTACAAACTAAAATTAAATAGAAATTCTCTTTGAAAAATAAGGACTATTTTGCTGGTGCTTCAACCTTTTCAATTTCCTTAAGCTTAGTATTTTGAAGTTCTAAATCTCTTTCTTGGGCAACTTTTGAATACTTAAAGGTGCTATGACCTGTTCCTGCTGGAATTAATCTTCCAACAATTACATTTTCTTTAAGACCATGGAGTGTATCAATTTTTCCTCTAATAGCTGACTCTGTTAACACTCTTGTTGTTTCTTGAAATGATGCGGCTGAAATAAATGACTTGGTTTGAATAGATGCTTTTGTAATACCCAATAAAACTGGTTCAAGTTGAGCTTGTTTTTTTCCTTCACTCTTAAGTTTGCTGTTAAGATCTTCGGCATCCATTTTTTCTACAATTTCGCCTGCTAAAAATGGGGTGTCACCAGAGGATTTAATTTCAACTTTTTTAAGCATTTGCCTAACAATGACTTCTATATGCTTATCGTTAATTATAACCCCTTGTAATCTGTATACCTCTTGTACTTCATCGATGAAATAATTAGCAAGCGCCTCAACGCCAAGAATTCTAAGAATGTCATGTGGTGCTGGGCTACCATCAAGTAAGTATTCACCTTTTTTAATTTCTTCGCCTGGATTAAAATTAACCTGCTTTCCTTTTGGAATTAAATAAGATGACTCTTCACCATTTTTAGATTTGATAGATATCTTTAATTTTCCTCTAACTTCTTTTCCAAATTCTATTTTCCCATCATTTTCAGCAATTATTGCTCCATCTTTGGGCTTTCTTGCTTCAAATAATTCTGCGACCCTTGGAAGACCTCCAGTTATATCTTTTGTCTTTGAAGTTGCTTTAGGTAGTCTTGCGAGTACATCTCCTGCACTAATTTTGTCACCATCCTCGACTGAAAGAATAGTCTCTGGAACAAGATAGTATCTTGCCTCATTATCGTCAGCTTTTTTTACAACCTTACCTTTACCATCTCTAAGTGTAATTCTCGGTTTTAAATCGATATTTTTAGATTGAGACCTCCAGTCTAAAACTACTTTAGTGGATATTCCAGTGGCCTCGTCAACTATATCTGTAATTGAAGCACCTTCAATTAGATCAACAAAATTTGCAATACCCTCTGTTTCCGCAATTACAGGTAAAGTATAAGGGTCCCACTCACAAAGTTTTTGATTTTTTTTAATTTCTTGATCATGCTTAGCAAATAATTTTGCTCCATAAGGAATTTTGTAGATTGCAACATTTGCTCCGTTTTTTTCGATTGTAATTTCTGTATTTCGTCCCATAACAATTAGCTGTTTGCTAGAATCTTGAATTAAATTTTTGTTAGATATTTTTAAAACTCCATCTGACGGAGATATAATTGAGGAGTCTTGTTTAATTTGTGCAGTACCTCCAACGTGAAAAGTTCTCATGGTAAGCTGAGTACCAGGCTCACCAATAGATTGAGCTGCTATCATGCCAACACATTCACCTATTGATACCAATCTTCCTCGGGCAAGGTCTCTTCCATAGCAAGTAACACAAATTCCATCTTTAGCCTCGCAAGTGATTGGTGAATAAACATCAATAGATTTTACTCCCGCAGAATCCATTAACTCACATTCTTTTTCTTCAATTAACTGTTTAGCTTTAACGATTACATCACCTGTATTCGGAGCTTTAACATCTTTTGCAGCAACCCTTCCAAGTGCTCTTTCTGTTAAACTTACTATGATATTTCCTCCCTCAATAATCTCATGAATATTAATGTATTTCTTGGTTCCGCAAAATTTTGTTTTAACAATAACGTCCTGAGCGACGTCACATAATCTTCTAGTTAAATATCCTGAATTAGCAGTTTTTAATGCAGTATCTGCAAGTCCTTTTCTTGCACCATGCGTTGATGTAAAATATTCGAGAACAGTTAATCCTTCTTTAAAGTTTGAGATAATTGGTGTTTCAATAATTTCGCCTGATGGTTTGGCCATCAAACCTCTCATGCCTGCTAATTGTTTCATTTGAGCTGCAGAACCTCTGGCACCAGAGTCAGCCATCATGAAAATTGAGTTGGTCTTAATAGACCCATCTTTATCTGTTTTAGGAGTTGAAATAATTTTCATCATTTCACCTGCAATTCGATCGGTACACTTAGCCCATTGATCAACAACTTTATTATATTTCTCTCCTTTCGTTATAAGACCCTCAGAATACTGGTTTTCATACTCTTCAACCATTTTTTTTGTATCTGATACTATTTGATCTTTTGTCTCTGGTATTACTAAATCATCTTTACCAAAAGAAATTCCTGCCTTGAAAGCATTTTCAAAACCTAAAGACATAAGTTTGTCACAGAAAATTACAGTTTCTTTTTGACCACAATACCTAAATATAACATCGATTAATTCTGAAATTTGTTTTTTGGTTAAAAGTTTGTTTACTAGATCAAAAGTAATTTTATGATGTTTAGGTAAAATGTTAGCTAATAAAAATCTTCCAACACTACTTTGATAACTTTTAAAATTTTTATTTCCTTTTTCGTCTACAGTTTCAAATCTGGATGCAATTTTTGAATGAATATTAATTATTTTACTTTCTAAACCTTGTTTAATTTCATCTATATCGGCAAAATAACCTGAAGATTTCTCATCAACTGCACCAAAAAATTGTGACAAATAATATAAACCAAGAACCATATCTTGCGATGGAACAATAATTGGTTTTCCATTTGATGGGCTAAGAATATTATTTGTAGACATCATTAATACTCTTGCCTCAAGTTGAGCCTCTAGACTAAGTGGAACATGAACAGCCATCTGGTCGCCATCAAAATCAGCATTGAAAGCGGCACAGACAAGCGGGTGTAATAAAATTGCTTTTCCTTCAATCAAAATTGGTTCGAAAGCTTGAATTCCAAGACGGTGTAAAGTTGGAGCTCTATTTAATAGAACCGGATGTTCTCTAACCACTTCTTCTAATATATCCCAGACCTCAGATCTTTCTTTTTCAACTATTTTTTTTGCTTGTTTAATAGTTGTTGCAAGTCCGAGTTTATCTAATTTTGCATAAATAAATGGTTTAAATAATTCTAATGCCATTTTTTTTGGAAGACCACACTGATGTAACTTTAATTCAGGTCCGGCAACTATTACTGACCTTCCGGAATAATCAACACGTTTACCGAGAAGGTTCTGTCTAAATCTTCCTTGTTTACCTTTAAGCATATCAGCCAAAGATTTAAGGGGTCTTTTTCCCGTTCCGGTGATAACTCTTCCTCTTCTACCGTTATCAAATAACGCATCAACAGCTTCTTGAAGCATACGTTTTTCATTTCTTACTATTATATCTGGAGCTCTTAACTCCATTAATCTTTTTAACCTGTTATTTCGATTAATAACTCTTCTATAAAGATCATTTAAATCTGAGGTCGCAAATCTTCCTCCATCAAGCGGAACTAGAGGTCTTAACTCTGGTGGAATAACTGGCACTACTGTTAAAATCATCCACTCAGGTTTATTTCCAGAATGAATAAAATTTTCAATTAACTTAAGTCTTTTTATTGTTTTTTCTTCGGCTACTTTAGATGTTGTGGTCTTAAGAATTTCTCTTAATTTGTTTCTATCCTCTTCAAGATTAATGCTTGATAAAACATCTCTTATGGCTTCTGCACCTATTCCTGCTGTAAATTGATCTTCACCATATTTTTCTTGAGCCTTTATAAGATCTTCTTCAGTTAGTAATTGATTTTTTTTAAACTCTGTAAGGCCTGGTTCAATAACTATAAAATTTTCAAAATATAAAACTTTTTCTAAATCTTTGAGTTTCATATCCATTGCTAATGCAATTCTGCTTGGAAGTGACTTTAAAAACCAAATATGTGAAACTGGAGTTGCAAGCTCGATATGTCCCATTCTTTCTCTTCGGACATTTGCTTTTGTTACTTCTACTCCGCACTTTTCACAAATAATTCCTCTAAACTTCATTCTCTTATATTTACCGCATAAACACTCGTAATCCTTTACGGGACCAAATATTCTTGAACAAAATAATCCATCTTTTTCAGGTTTAAAAGTTCTGTAATTAATAGTTTCAGGTTTTTTAATTTCTCCAAATGACCAAGATTTAATTTTATCAGGACTTGCAAGAGAAATTTTAATATTATTAAAATTATCTTTATTAATATTTTTTTTAAATAAATTTGTAAGCTCTCTACTCATATTAACTTGTTAATTCGATGTTTAGACCTAAAGATCTTATTTCTTTTACTAAAACATTAAATGACTCTGGAATACCAGATTCAAAATCATCATCTCCTTTTACAATGGTTTCATAAACTTTTGTTCTACCTGCAACATCGTCAGATTTAATCGTTAAAATTTCTTGTAATGTGTAAGCTGCACCATATGCTTCAAGTGCCCAAACTTCCATCTCTCCAACTCTTTGACCGCCAAATTGTGCCTTTCCTCCAAGTGGCTGCTGGGTAACTAAGCTGTATGGTCCTGTTGATCTAGCATGAATCTTGTCATCGACCATGTGGGCTAATTTAAGCATATAAATAATTCCAACCGTTACAGGTCTATCGAATTTTTCGCCAGTTCTTCCGTCATAAAGCGTTGTCTGTCCACTTTCTGGAAGTCCGCTAAATTTTAAAATATTAGTAACATCTTTTACACTCGCACCATCAAATACTGGAGTTGCCATAGGAACTCCTTCAGATAAATTGTTTGAAAGTTCTAAAAATTCTTCTTTTGAAAGCTTTTCTATTTCTGAGCTGACATCACCTTGATAAACTTTAGAAACATAATTCTTCAAATCATCCAATTTGGACTGTTTTTTCTGAATATCTTCTAATAATTTTTTAATTTTTAAACCCATCTCTGAGCACGCCCATCCAAGATGAGTTTCTAAAATTTGACCAACGTTCATACGACTTGGAACGCCTAATGGATTTAAAACAATGTCAACTTGTCTTCCATCTTCCATATAAGGCATATCTTCTGCTGGAACTATCCTGCTAATAACACCTTTGTTGCCATGTCTTCCTGCCATCTTGTCCCCAGCCTGCAATTTTCTTTTTGAGGCAACCAAAACTTTAACCATCTTCATAACGCCAGGTAATAATTCATCACCCTCTTGAATTTTATTAACTTGATCTTCAAACCTAGTTTGTATGTCGCTTTTAGCTTTTACAAACTGTTCTTTAATTTTAACTAAATCAGATAAAGTTTTGTCATTTTCTACTTTTAGTTTTAGGAGCTCATTTGCAGTTGAGGATGTAAGATTTGAACGATCTAAAGAAGTTCCAGGTTGTAAGGATTTATATGTTTCTTTAATCTTAGATCCGCTTAAAATATTAATTATTCGATCTTTAATATTTGACTCTAGGATTTCCTCTTCAGCACTTCGATCGTTTTGCACTGCTTCAATTTCGGATCTTTCAATTGACAATGCTCTCTCATCTTTTTCAATACCGTGTCTATTTAAAATTTTAACATCTATAACAACACCCGGGGTACCTGAAGGCATTTTTAATGAAGTATCTCTTACATCTATAGCTTTTTCACCAAAAATTGCCCTTAAAAGTTTTTCTTCAGCACTTACTGGGGAGTCTCCCTTAGGTGTAACTTTACCAACTAAAATATCGCCAGCTTTTACTTCTGCGCCTACATAGACTATTCCAGACTCATCGAGATTAATTAAATTTTCTTCTGCTGTATTAGGAATATCTCTTGTTATTTCTTCAGGTCCTAGTTTGGTATCTCTTGCCATAACGCTGTATTCTTCAATATGAATTGAGGTAAATACATCATCAGTTACACATCTCTCAGATATAAGAATTGAGTCTTCAAAATTATAACCTCTCCAAGGCATGAAAGCGACAAGCACATTTTTTCCAAGTGCTAGTTCTCCAAATTGTGTTGCTGGACCATCTGCAATAACATCACCTTTTTTAATTTTGTCACCAACTTTTGCTAATGGTCTTTGATTAATACATGTATTTTGATTTGATCGATTAAATTTACTTAGATTGTAAATATCTACCGCAGATTTTGTAAAATCTTTTTCTTCTGAAACTCTTACAACAATTCTCTTACCATCAATTCTATCAATTACTCCATCTCTTCTCGCTACAATTGTTGCTCCTGAGTCAATTGCTACTTCTTTTTCTATGCCTGTTCCTACATGTGGTGACTCTGTCTTAATTAGTGGTACAGCCTGCCGCATCATATTAGATCCCATTAATGCTCTATTCGCATCATCATTTTCTAAAAAAGGTATTAAAGCTGCAGCAACTGAAACAACCTGTTTTGGCGAAACGTCCATAAAATCAACGTTTTCAGGTTTTGAAAGTTCAAATCCCAAATCTTTTCTGCAAGAAACCAAATCGTCTTCGAATGTATTATCTTTTTTTAATTTAGAGTTTGCTTGAGCAATAGTATATTTCCCCTCATCCATTGCTGACAAGTAATGAATGTCCTTTGTTACTTTTCCATTAACAACTTTTCTGTACGGACTTTCAATAAAACCATACTTGTTGACTCTTGAATATGTTGCAAGACTATTAATTAAACCAATATTTGGTCCTTCAGGAGTTTCGACAGGACAAATTCTTCCATAATGAGTTGGATGTACATCTCTTACCTCAAAGCCAGCTCTTTCTCTGTTTAAACCACCAGGACCAAGTGATGATACTCTTCTTTTGTGAGTTATTTCCGAAAGTGGATTTGTTTGATCCATGAATTGCGAAAGTGGAGATAGACCAAAAAATTCTTTCATGCACGCAGCTATTGGTTTTGAATTTATAAGATCTTGCGGCATCACATTATCGATTTCTAATGATGCCATTTTTTCTTTTATAGCTCTATCCATTCTTATCAGTCCAATTCTGAACTGATTTTCAACAAGTTCACCAACTGATCTCATTCTTCTATTACCCAAATGGTCAATATCATCTACTTCACCTTTACCATCTTTTAGATTTAACATTTGTTTAACTATTGCAAGTATGTCCTCTTTTCTTAAAACTGTTAGTTTAGGATCTGCGTCTAAGTTCATTCTAGAATTCATCTTAACTCTTCCAGTTTCAGATAAGTCGTATCTAGTCCTTTCGAAAAAAAGATTACCAAATAAATTTTTTGCAGTCTGTGGTGTGGGAGGCTCCCCTGGCCTTAACACTCTGTAAATATCCATGCATGCCTCGTCTTCGTTTAAATTCTTATCAACGGAGAGAGTGTTTCTAAGAAAAGGACCTCTATTTATTCCATCAATATCTAGTAAATAAATGCTCTTAATTTTTAAATCTTTTAGTTTTAAAATTAAATCTTCATTAATTTCGTCTCCAGATTCTGCAAAAACTTCTCCAGTTTTTTCACTTATGATGTCATTTGCAATATATTTACCAAAAAGCTCCTCTGTAGATACAATATAATTATTCAAACCATCTTTTTTAAACTTGATAGCTTGAGGATAAAGTATCTTGCTATCTTTTTTCGCAACCACTTTTCTATTATCTGCATTTATTAAATCAAACCTTAGTTTGAAGTTTCTAAAGTTTTCTGGAACAAATTTTGTTTTCCAATCATTTTCAGATGTTAAGTCATACTTAATATTCTCATAAAACTTACTTAATATGTCATCTCTGTTAATTCCAAGGGCCATCAATAAAGTTGTAACTGGAAGTTTCTTTTTTCTATCAATTCTAAAATTTAAAATATCTTTCGCATCATACTCAAAGTCTAACCACGATCCTCTATAAGGAATTACTCTACAGCTAAACAGTAATTTTCCACTAGCATGAGTTTTACCTTTATCATGATCAAAAAATACACCTGGACTTCTGTGCATTTGATTTACGCAAACTCTCTCTATTCCATTAACAACAAATGTTCCTCTTGATGTCATCAGAGGAATGTCGCTCATGTAAACTTCTTGTTCTTTGGCAGACAAAACTTGCTTCGTTTGCTTTTCTTCATTGATATCATAAGCAACTAGCCTAAGAGTTGCCTTTAAAGATGCAGAATAAGTGAGACCTCTTTGTTTACACTCTTCAACTGTATATTTGGGTTTTTCAAATCTATAAGAAATATATTCTATTGTTCCAAGACCTGAAAATTCCTCAATTGGAAAAATGTCCTTAAAAACTCTCGTTATTCCAGAGTCACTTTTATCTTCAAGTGTACCTTCTAAAAAATTTCTATATGAGTTAACTTGTACTTCTATTAGATCAGGTATCGATACTATATTTTCTAATTTTCCAAAACTTTTTCTAATTTTTTTTTTATCTGTAAAAGATAATTGCATTAATACCTTTCGGACAAAATTAATTGTCCGAATTAATAAAGTTTAAAATTTACTTAAGTTCTACTTTTGCACCAACTGCTTCGAGCTTTTTCTTAACTTCCTCAGCATCTTTTTTGCTAACGCCAACTTTAAGTTGCTTTGGAGCTCCTTCAACCAAATCTTTGGCTTCTTTTAAACCCAAACCAGTAAACGCACGAACTTCTTTAATAACACCAATCTTGTTATCACCTGATGATACAAGATTTACTATGAAATCAGTTTTGTCTGCAGCTGCTTCTGCCGCTGCTCCTGCTGCGCCTGCAGCTGGTGCTGCTGCAACTGGTGCCATTGCCTTAACTCCCCATTTTTCTTCAAGAGTTTTTGACAGTTCCGCAGCTTCAACAACGGTTAGCTTTGATAATTCTTCAACAATTTTATTTAAGTCAGGCATTTTTAAAATTCCTATGGATTATTTTTTTAAATTTTTAGCGTGCAGCAGATTAACTATTTTTAGACTTGGCGCAAGTAAAATACTTGCGATTTTTTGAGCTGGAGTCGCTAAAATTCCTACAATTTTAGCTCTGGCCTCGGATAACGTTGGAAGTGTTGCAATATGCATTACATCATTTGGCTCTAAAATTTTCTCATCCATCAATCCACCTAGAATTTTAAGTTTTTGGTTCAGCTTTGAAAAGTCTACCAACGCTTTTGCTAAACTAATTGGATCTTTGGAACATGCTATAGCAGTTGGACCTTGAAAAAATTTTTCAATTTTTTCTGCTCTAGATCCTTTTAACGCGATTTTAGTTATTCTGTTTTTTGTAATTTTTAAAAAACCACCACTCTCTCTCATTTTAGATCTTAATTTTTCTAAATCTTTAACTGTAATGCCTTCGTAGTGATAAACTAGTATTCCAGGATTATTTGAAATTACATCTTTAAGATTATTTACGTACTGTGATTTTTGTTCTCTGTTCATACTGCTGCACCCATTTTTAATTTAACTGAAGGGCCCATGGTTGTAGAAAGATAAACTGAACTTATGAAGTGACCTTTAATTCCAGATGGCTTTTCTTTTGAAACGACTTCATAAACACTGTTAAAGTTCTCCTCTAATTTTTTATCATCAAATTTTATTTTACCAATTGATAGTCCTAGATTTCCATCTTTATCACATTTAATCTCTGTTCTTCCTTTTTTAATAGCTGATACTGTTAGTTTAATATCTTTTGAAACTGTTCCGAGTTTAGGATTTGGCATTAAACCTTTTGGTCCTAAAATTTTTCCAAGTTTTCCAACTTTACCCATCATGTCAGGTGTGGAAACTAATATATCAAAATTAATTTTTCCTGAATTAATTTCATTTATTAAATCATCAGAACCAAATTTATCTGCACCTGAGTTTTTAGCTTCATCAATTTTATCTCCACCACAAATTACTGCTACTTTTATTTTTTTTCCGTTCCCATTTGGTAAATCTACAACGGTTCTTAAATTCTGATCAGTTTTAGACTTATCTATATTTAAAAAAAATATTGCTTCTAATGACTCTTCAAACTTTGCATTAGCTTTTGTCTTAAGAAGTTTTATTGCATCAGTTATTGGGAGCTCTTTGTATTTATCATGTCCTTTAATAATCGCTTGATATCTTTTTGATCTTTTAACTGGCATCAATCTTTAACCTCCACACCCATGGATCTAGCTGAACCAGCAATAATTTTAACAGCTTGATCAATATTAAATGCATTTAAATCTTTCATTTTGATTTCAGCAATTTTTTTTAATTGCGCTTTTGTAATAGAGCCAACTATATTTCTACCAGGCTCTTTTGATCCGCTCTTAAGTTTTATAGCTTCTTTAATTAAAAAAGATGCAGGAGGAGTTTTAATTACAAAATCAAATTTTTTATCTTTATAAATTGTAATAACAACAGGAACTGGTTGGCCCATTAAAGACTTTGTTTTGTCATTAAACGCTTTACAGAACTCCATGATGTTCACTCCACGTTGGCCTAAAGCAGGACCAACTGGTGGTGCTGGATTTGCTTGGCCACCTTTAATTTGTAATTTTAAATAACCAGTAATTTCTTTAGCCATAAATTAAATCTTCTCAACCTGTCCGTATTCTAACTCTACTGGAGTTGGCCTTCCAAATATAGAAACAGATACTTTTAGTCTAGATTTTTCTTCATCTATTCCTTCAATTAGACCACTAAATGATGCAAAAGGACCATCGCAAACTCTAACCTGTTCTCCAATATCAAAACTTATTCCAACAGATGGCTTTAATGCACCGTCTTCAACTTTTCCCATAATTTTTGATACTTCATTTTCAGATATTGGACTTGGCTTTCCTTGCGGTCCTAAAAATCCTGTAACTTTTTTTATAGACTTAATTAAATGATAAACCTGATCATTCATCTCAAGTTTGGCTAAAACATAGCCTGGAAAAAATTTTTTTTCAGATACAGTTCTTTTGCCTTTTTTTACCTCTGTAACTTCATGAGTTGGAACTAGAACTTCTTCAAAATTATCTTTGAGACCTTCTTTGTCCAACTTTTCTAATATTAAATCACCTATCTTTTTTTCAGATCCTGAATGCGCTTGAATAATGTACCATTTTTTCATTTCAACCTAACCAATCAGATATGCAAGACCAAAGCGAAACAATTGATCTATTAAAAGAAAAAATAATGCAGCAATTACTGACATCATGATTATAGTTAATGCTCCTTGAGTAGTTTCTTTTTTACTTGGCCATACAACCTTTAAAGCTTCTTGCTTTACTGCTCTAAAAAAATTTAAAATATTTGACATAAAGAATAATGGCAGGAGTGGAGGGACTTGAACCCGCAACCTCCGGTTTTGGAGACCGGCGCTCTACCAATTGAGCTACACTCCTAAGATTTACTCTAAAATCTTAGTTACTACTCCCGCTCCTACTGTTTTGCCACCCTCTCGGATAGCGAATTTCAAATTATTATCCATAGCAATTGGAGTAATAAGAGTGATACTCATCTTCGCATCATCTCCGGGCATAACCATTTCAACACCTTGAGGCAATGCTACTTCTCCTGTCACATCGGTTGTTCTAAAATAAAACTGAGGTCTATACTTTGTAAAGAACGGGGTGTGTCTTCCGCCTTCTTCTTTTTTCAAAATATATGCTTGCGCTTCAAATTTTGTATGAGGTTTAATCGATGCAGGTTTTGCAAGAACTTGTCCTCTTTCAACTTGATCTCTTTCAATGCCTCTAAGAAGTATACCAACGTTATCTCCTGCTTCACCTGAGTCTAAAAGTTTTCTAAACATTTCAACTCCTGTGCAAACTGATTTTTGAGTTGCTTTGATACCAATAATTTCAACTTCATCTCCAGTTTTAATTACTCCAGCTTCAATTCTTCC